>Ga0114129_10000387_pt1 | contig 51335 bp, 39 predicted proteins | sample RhiMetdeltSRZDD1_FD_80071 | JGI IMG/M metagenome (GOLD analysis project Ga0114129, IMG submission 80071) | Populus rhizosphere microbial communities from Tennessee, USA - Rhizosphere MetaG P. deltoides SRZDD1 (version 2) (version 2) | ecosystem: Host-associated > Plants > Roots > Rhizosphere >...
CATGGGCCGTGGATTCGAGTAGCCCAACCGTACAAGAAAAAGGGCGCCGCAGCGCCCTTCGAGGTTCTACCGATTGTCAGCCAATTGTCAGCCAACGATCGAAAAGTTGGTTGCGGGGGCGGGATTTGAACCCGCGACCTTTGGGTTATGAGCCCAACGAGCTACCGGACTGCTCCACCCCGCGTCACGCTGAAGAAATCCTATCGTAGCACACGTCCTCGCCGACGAGGTGGCGTCAGCGGCCCGGCCGCGCCGCCCGTTCGAAGAACTCCTTCTGCAGCCGCGGACCTGTTTCATCCCGTTTGACCGCGCGGATCGCGTTCGCGATGCGCGCGGCGGTCGAGCTCGTCGACGCCTGGCCGCGGGCGGCGGTGGCGCCCGCGGAATCGCCCGAGTAATGGTTCGGGAACCGCGCGTACCACCAGATGCCGGTGTAGACCCCTTCCGGCAGCTCCAGCCGATTCAGATCCGCTCCCGATTCGCTCGGCGATCGCTCCGGGTGCGCGAGCTCGGGCCGCGACGCCATGACGTTCGAGATCTCGCCCTCGCCGGCGTGGCCGTCCACGCCCGGACGCGACGGCGCCGCGCCCGGTGTCCCCGGCGCCGGACCGAGCGCGCTCAGCGCATAGACGACGTAATCTTTCGGCGACTCGAGCTGCGTCTGCGCGAAGTACTGAATCAGCTGCGTGTTCCCGCCGTGGCCGTTCACGATCAGGATTTTCTGGCAGCCGTTCCGCGCCATCTCCGCGACGGTTTCCTGCAGCATCTCGAGCTGCAGGCGCGAGCTGTACGCGATGGTGCCGGGCTGGTGTTTCGCCTCGAAGATCTGACCGACGTAGTACTCGGGAAACACGAGCACGTACTCGTCGCGCGCCGCGAGCAGCGTCGTGTACCGCACGTTGATCAAGTCCGTCCCGAGCGGACCCGCCGGTCCGTGCTTCTCGAGGATGCCGAAGGGCAGCGCGCACGTGCCGCGCGCGGCCTGCAGCGCGCGGACGAAGTCCGTCGCGGTCAGCTCCTCCCATTTCGGCGACAGCGATTGCGCCATCGACGCGACCGTCATCGCGATCGCGATCACCGGCGTCAGCGAAAGCGTCTTCCTCATACACGCTCCTCAAAATCTGAAATCTGAAATCTGAATTCTGAAATCTTACGGCCCCGCCCCGGTGGTACCATGACGGCCGGAGCGTTTTTGCCCCGCAAAGCCGGAATTCTCGCTACCTTATATATAGGCGTCCCGATCGCGGTCCTCTCAGCCCGCACAGGCGCAGAGCCTCTTCAGGCCACGACCGCCGGAGCCCTACCCGCCGTCATTCGTACAGCCGATCCGGTCGAGCGAGGCCTGAAGGAGCGCGACTTCCCGCGCACGGTGAAGGTCGTCGACAACGTTTACACGTACGAGGACTTCCACGCCGGCGACGAGAAGTTCACGACGACCAACATGTTCGTCGTCACCGACGAAGGCGTGCTGGTCGCCGACGGCCAGGGCAGTCCCGCGGCAACGAAAGGCCTCGTCGACGCGATCGCGAGGATCACTCCTCGCCCGATCAAGTATGTCGTCATCTGCTCGGACCACGGCGATCATACCGGCGGCAATGTGTCGTTCCCCGCCGGCATTACATACATCGTCCATCCCACGTCCAAGGCGATCCTCGATCGGACGAGCGGCAGGGGGACAAGCGCCTGGCGGCTGCCCGTCGACGCCGTGCAGGTCTCCGGTAAACGATCCTTCACGCTCGGGGGCGAGACGTTCGAGGTCCAGTTCCTCGGCCGCGGGCACACCGGCGGCGATCTCGCCGTGTGGCTGCCGCGCCGCCGGATTCTCTTTCTCAGCGAGATCTTTCTGAATCGTGTCTTTCCGGCGATGCGCTCGGCGTATCCGAGCGAGTGGATGAAGACGCTCGACCGGGCCGTTGCGATGAACGCCGACGTTTACATTCCGGGTCACGGTTTTACGGAGACCAGCCCCGTCTCGCGCGAGGAGCTCCTCGCCTATCGGGGCGCGCTGGAGGCCGTCGTCGCGGAGGCAAAGCGCCTGCACGATGCAGGCGTCCCGGTCGACGAGGCGATCCGCCAGGCGAACTTCGGCGAGTACGCATCCTGGACGCTCGCGAAATCGCAGGGCCCCATCGCGATTCGCAAGGTGTACGAAGAGCTCGAGGGGAAGCTCAGATGAAGGGTCCGCGTACGGCGGGCAGGCTGACAACCTATGAATCTTCCCACGTTCGCAGATGTCGAGAGCGCCGCGACGCAGATCGCCGGCGTGGCGCACAGAACGCCGGTCGCGACGTCGCGCAGCATCGACGCCGAGACCGGCGCGACGATCTTCTTCAAGTGCGAGAATCTCCAGCGCGCCGGCGCGTTCAAGTTTCGGGGCGCCTACAATGCGCTCTCCCGGCTTGCGCCGGCCGACCGGCGGCGCGGCGTCGTCACGTTCTCGTCCGGCAACCACGCGCAGGCGATCGCGCTGGCGGGTCAGCTGCTCGATATCCCGCGCGTCATCGTGATGCCGTCCGACGCGCCGGAGGTCAAGCGCGCCGCCACGGCGGCGTACGGCGGAGAGATCGTGCTGTACGATCGCGACCGTGAGGATCGCGAAGCGATCGGCCGTCGTCTCGCCGACGAGCGCCGGCTGACGCTGATTCCGCCCTTCGATCATCGCGACGTGATTGCCGGCCAGGGCACGGCCGCGCGTGAGCTGTTCGAGGAGGTCGGCGCACTCGATCTCCTGTTCGTGCCCTGCGGCGGCGGCGGGCTGCTGTCCGGCAGCGCGCTGAGCGCGCGCGCGCTGTCGCCGCACTGTCGGGTGATCGGCGTCGAGCCGGCCGCGGGCGACGATGCGACGCGATCGTTCAGGACGAAGACGCTGCAGAAGGTCCAGAATCCGAAAACGATCGCCGACGGCGCGCGGACGCCGTCGCTGGGCACGCTGACGTTTCCGCTCGTGCTGCAGAACGTGAACGACATGACGTCGGTCGACGACCCGGCGCTGCTTCGCGCGATGCTCCATCTGTGGGAGCGGCTCAAGCTCGTGATCGAGCCAACCGGCGCGCTTGGCGCGGCGGCGGCGCTGTGCGGCGGCACACCGATATCGGGCAAACGCGTCGGCGTGATCCTCAGCGGCGGCAACGTCGACCTGTCGCAGGTCTCGCAGTGGATCGCGGCGCGCTGACCCGGCGTTCGTGGCTGCGCGCCGTCATCGTGCTGGCCTTCGCCAGCCTGACGACGCCGCTCGCGCAGCCGGCGCGCCCGCCCGGCCCGGCGGCGCCGCTCACGATCCTCCAGATCAACGACGTCTACGAAACGATGCCGGTCGACGGCCGCGGCGGCCTCGCGCGCGTCGCCACGCTGAAGCAGAACGTCGTCCGCGCGGGCGGCACGCCGCTGCTCATCATCGCCGGCGACTTCCTGTCGTCTTCCGTCGCGTCGAGCATCTTCAAGGGCAAGCAGATGATCGAGGCGTTCAATGCGATGGGCCTCGACTTCGCGACGCTCGGCAATCACGAATTCGATTTCGGCAAGGACGTGCTGCTGCAGCGAATGGCGGAATCGAAGTTCCAGTATCTCGTCGCCAACGTGCTCGACGAGTCGACCGGCAAGCCGGTCGGGGGCGCCGTACCGTATGTCGTGCGGACGTTCGGCGGGCTGAAAGTCGGCTTCCTCGGCCTTTGCCTCAACAGCGACGAAATCAGCTCGGAGAAACGCCGCGGTCTCAGGTTCGTGGACCCGATGGCCGCCGCCGACGGCGCGATTCGATCGCTCCGCGACGAAGGCGCGCAGGCGATCGTCGCGATCACACATCTGAGCTACGAAGAGGATCGGCAGCTCGCGCAGCGGTACCCCGAGATCGGCATCATCGTCGGCGGACACGAACACTACGTCATCACGTCCTTTACCGGCAGCACGCTCATCAGCAAGGCGGGATCGGACGCGCGGAACGTCGCGCGCATCGATCTTCGCGGCGACGGCGCCCGGCTCGAGCGGCTGTTCGAGCTCGTGTCGATCGACTCGACGCTCACCGACGAGCCGAAGACGGCGGCCGTCGTCGCCGAGTACGAGGCGAAGCTCGGAACCGAGCTCGACGTGGCGATCGGCTCGAGCCGCGTGCCGCTCGACGCCGAGTCGCGGCGGATTCGATCCGCCGAGTCCAATCTGGGCAATCTCATCACGGATGCGATGCGCGCCGACGCGCGCACGGACGTCGCGATCATCAATTCAGGATCGATCCGCGGCGATCGCGTGTTCGCCACGGGGCCGATCACGCGCCGCACGCTGATCGCGATGCAGCCGTTCGGCAACGTGCTGACGAAGATCGAGGCCCCCGGCCGCGTCCTGCTCGGCGCGCTGAATCACGGCGTCTCGAGGCTGCCCGCGGCGGCGGGACAGTTCCCGCAGGTATCCGGTCTGACGATGACGGTGGACGCCGCGGCGGCGCCGGCCGAACGCGTCCGTGACGTGCGCGTCGGTGGTCAGCCGCTGGACCCTTCGAAGCAGTACGCGATCGCGATTCCCGACTACCTCCTCAACGGAGGCGACGGCTACACGATGTTCGCCGGCCAGCGTGTGATCGTCGGCCAGGAAGCCGGCGACCTGATGGTCACCGTGCTCGAGAACTACATCAAGGCCAACAGCGCGGTCTCGCCGCAGGTCGAAGGGCGTATCACCATCAAGTAACCCGTTACCACGATGGACACCGTGGTTACCGCACGGGCTGGATCTGTTTGCTTTCCGGCGGGCGAGCGACGGCGGGTTTGCGATGACCGCGTCTTTCGTCGAGATAGCGATACGCACGGAACCCGAGCAGGAGCGCGACGACGAGCGCGTAGATCCGCGGCCGGCTGATGTCTGCTTTCACCAGCCACCAGTAGTGGATCACGCCGAGAATTCCGGTCGCGTAGACCAGCCGGTGAAGCTGGTTCCAGCGGCGGCCCCCAAGCCGCCGAATCATCCCGGCCGTGGACGTGAGCGCCAGCGGCACCATCGTGAGCCACGCGGTGAATCCGATCGTGATGAACGGGCGCTTGTAGATGTCCTCGCCGACCGAGCGAGCCAGGTTGCGCACGGTCGACAGCGCGACGATGCCGTCGGGGAAATCGAGCCCGGCAAACCGGTCCGCGATCGCATACGTGAGGAAATGAAGCGAGCCGTAGAAGAACGCGAACAGTCCCGTCATGCGGCGGAAGCGAATCAGGCTGTTCCAGCCGGTGAGACGGCGAAGCGGCGTGATCGCGAGCGTGATGCAGATGAACCGGAGCGTCCAGACGCCGGTTTCGTTGGTGACGTCGCTGAGCGGATTCGGGCTGAGATGACCGGTGAGCGCCGCCCACACCAGCCAGGCTACCGGGCCAAGCGCCGCCACGAAGACGAAGACTTTAAGAACTCGGACGGCGCGCAGCGTCATGGCTGAGGGCTAACGGCTGATGGCAGATCGTTTATGGGCCATGAACTACATGCCATCAGCCCTCAGCCATGAAGTGTGCTTAGTAGTTCTTCCGCAGATCCATCCCCGCGTACAGCGACTGCACCTGATCCTGGTAGCCGTTGAACATGAGCGTCTTGCGGCGGAGGAACTCGCCGATGCGCCGCTCGGTCGCCTGGCTCCAGCGCGGATGATCGACCTGCGGATTGACGTTCGCGTAGAAGCCGTACTCGGACGGCGCCTGATCCTGCCACGAGTTCAGCGGCTGCTTCTCGGTGAACTTGATCTGCACGATCGACTTGGCGTGCTTGAACCCGTACTTCCAGGGCATCACCACACGAATCGGCGCGCCGTTCTGATTCGGCAGCACTTCGTCGTAGAGCCCGACGACGAGCACCGTCAGCGGGTGCATCGCCTCGTCCATGCGCAGACCCTCGACGTACGGCCAGCGCAGCACGTTCGATCGAACACCGGGCATCTGCTTCGGCTCGTACGCGGTCGTGAACTGGATGTACTTCGCCTTCGAGGTCGGCTCGCAGCGCTTGATGAAGTTCGCGAGCGGGATGCCGACCCATGGGATCACCATCGACCAGCCTTCGACGCAGCGGTGCCGGTAGATCCGCTCCTCGAGAATTTCACCCTTGAGGATGTCCTCGACGTGCCAGGATGCTTTCTTGTTGCACTCGCCGTCGACGGTGACCGTCCAGTTGTCGGTCTTCAGGTTTCGCGCGTACTGCGACGGCAGATCCTTGTCGATGCCGAACTCGTAGTAGTTGTTGTACGTGGTGATGTGATCCCACGGGTTCGGTTTTTCGGTCGTGCTGAGCGGGCTCTTGCTGATGTTCTCCAGCTTGCGGCCGTGCGGCGCGGGCGTCGCCGCCTCGAGCATCGCCGAGCCCAGGCCGGCCGCCGCGGCCGCCGTCGCACCTGCCGCCTGAATGAACTGCCGGCGATTCAGGTACAGCTTCTTGTCCGTGATTTCCGAGCTCCGGATGTCGGACGGGCGTTTGATGAACATGGCTTCAACTTTCAACGTTCAAAGTTGACTGTATGATGCCGGGCCGGCCCGGCTGGTTTCAGGTACACCTTAATTATAGGGGGGTTGCGAGGGTGGCCCGAACGCGGCCGTACGCCGCAGAGTCCGCCCCGGACGCGGGCACGATCCACGGTCCGCCTGAAGGCGGACACTACGTACGAAACGCCTAACCGACGCGGCGGACGAAAGCGGCCAGCGCCAGGAGCGTGGTGCCGACGACGAGGAGCCTGGCGGCGCCCTGGACGAGGTCGCCGGACGCATCGCGATCGGAGGCTACGATCGGAGTGAGCCGCGACGCTGTCGTGGTGGCGACGATCGACGTCTGCGGCACGTGCGCGGGCGACTCGAGCGAGAGCGCGAACCCGACGGGCACGACGAGCGCGGCGACGACCGCCGCGAGCAGGAGTATTCGATACCGTTTCCGCATGGTCCCTGGTCCGCCTTCGCGCGACATCCGCCGCGCGACACGCCGCGTCCGTCTCCACGGCGAGCGGACGCCAGAACTTCAAGCGGTATGCCACGGCTGCTTTGGCAGATTTGTGCCGCATTCGAGGCGTTCCGGCGCACGTACCGGAATCGCTTTTCAACAAGTTGGCCGCCGGCGACCCCGAAATTCCGCGCGGTATGCTAGTCTCGAAAGCCGGACCGCACGACCCAGACGCGATGACGAACTCATCCTTGGACACGTATCCGAAGCTGCTGTCTCTGGCCGTCCACGAATTCCGGACGCCGGCGAGCGTGGTCGGCGGGTACCTCCGCATGCTCCAGCGCGACGGTGAGCCGCAACTGAGCGAGCGGCAGCGCCGCATGGTCGAGGAGGCGGAGAAGTCGTGCGCGCGGCTCGTCGCGATCGTGGGCGAGCTCAGCGACATCGCCAAGCTTGACGCCGGGATGATTGCCCTCGCCCGCCAGCCGATCGACGTCTTCGCCATTGTCGAGGAGCTGGCAGCTCATGTGCATGAGGCCGCGGATCGCGACGTGAAATTCGTGGTGCGCGGCGAGGTGACCGGCGCTCCCGTTTCGGGAGACGCGACGCGAGTGCGGCAGGCATTTGACGCGGTTTTCCGGGCAATCCTGCGGGAAAAATCGGGGCCGTTGACGGTGGTGGCCGAACGGCGGATCGATATCGTCGACGGCCGGCGCGCCGCGATCGTCGTAGTGGCCGACGACGAGAGCGTACAGGCAGCATACGCTGCCGAACGCGGAGCGTTCGACGACAAACGCGGTGGGCTCGGGCTGGCGCTGCCGCTCGCGCGGCGCGTCATCGAAGGCCACGGCGGCCGGTTATGGTCGCCGGCGCCCAAAGTGGCGTCGGCCGACAGCCCGGACCATCTCTCGCGCGGGTCGGCGGTGGTGTCAATTCCTATCGAGTAAGAAGGGTCCGCATTGAAGAAGCCATACGTTGCCATCGTCGACGACGATTCGGCGTTCGCGAATTACCTGAGAACGTTTCTGTCATTGCGCGGGTACGAGACGCGCTCGTACTCGCGGGGCGACGAGCTGCTCGCCGCCGTCAAGCAGGGCGACCCGCCCGACATCGTCCTCCTGGACGTGATGATGCCGGGGATGAACGGCATCGAGACGCTTCGCGCGCTGAAGGGGGCGAAGCCGGACCTCCAGGTCATCATGCTCTCCGGCCGCGAGCAGGCGTCGACCATCGTCGAAGCCGTACGGCTCGGCGCCGCCGACTACGTTGTCAAGCCCGACGACCCGGAAGGCCTCGGCGAGATCGCGCTCGACTCGGCGATCAAGAGCGCGATCGAAAAAACGCGGCTCGTCTCGGAGATTACCGAGCTCCGACGGCAGCTCACCGACGACGAGGACCGCGCGTTCCTCTTCTGGGGCGACAGCCCCGAGATGAAAGCGATCGCGACCGTAATCGAGCAGGTTTCGGACAGCGACGTGACGGTCCTCATCCGCGGCGAAAGCGGCGTCGGCAAGGAGCTCGTCGCGCGCGCGATCCATCTGCGATCGCCGCGCAAGGAGCGGCCGTTCGTCAAAGTGAACTGCGCCGCACTGCCGGCGGAGCTCCTCGAGAGCGAGCTGTTCGGCCACGAAAAAGGCGCGTTCACCGGCGCCGCCATGACGCGCATCGGCAAGTTCGAGCAGGCCGACACCGGAACGATCTTCCTGGACGAGATCGCCGAGATGAAAGCCGCGCTGCAGGCGAAGATGCTGCACGTTCTGCAGGATGGGCAGTTCACAAAGCTCGGCAGCAACAAGCCGATCACCGTCGACGTCCGCATCGTCGCCGCGACGAATCGCGACCTCGAAGCGATGATGATGCGCAACGAGTTCCGCGAGGATCTGTACTACCGGCTGAAAGTGATCGAAGTCACCGTGCCGCCGCTGCGCGAGCGGCGCGCCGAAATCCCCCATCTCACCGGGTTCTTCATGAATCGCTACGCCCGGCGGTACAACCGTCCGGTACGGCAGCTCTCGGAAGAGCTGCAGCAGTTGTTTCAGACCTACGAGTGGCCGGGAAACATCCGCGAGCTCGAGAACATGATCAAGCGAGTGGTCATCCTGCAGGACGAGCATCTCGTCGTTCGCGAGATGACGCGCGCGCCGCGGCCGCTGGTTGCGTACGCCGCGGCGGGCGTCGGCGTCGGCCCGATCAATCCCGGCGGTGGCAGCGTCGCCACGCAGGAACCTGAAGAGCCGGCCGACGCCGCCGATGTGCCGGATGCCGAAGAGGAAGAAGCCCAGCCTGAAGTCGCGGTCGTCACCGCGCCCGCCGGATCGCGGCTCGGCGACGTCGCCAAAGCCGCGGCGATCAAAGCCGAGCGGGCGATCATCGAGGACACGCTGCGCCAGGTGCACTGGAATCGCCGCCGCGCAGCCGAGCAGTTGGGCGTGAGCTACAAGACGCTGCTCAATAAGATCAAGGAGTGTGGCATCAGCCGGAAGTAGGTAGGTACTTTCCTTCCCTGCGTCGCAGCGTTTTCCCACGCTGACGACGCAGCCCCCCGCGAAAACCGTCGCATTCCTCAATCTCGCCAGAAGTTTTCCATTTTGGCACTGGCATTGCTCAGCCGAACGCCGGTGTCGAGCGTGTATCTCAACGGAAAACCGCAGGTGATGGTCGTCGACGATGACCTGTCGATGTGCAACTTCCTCCGGACGTTCCTGACCCAACGAGGTTACCAGGCGATCACGCTCGGCAGTGCGGAAGAAGCGGTCAGGCGCTATCGCGCGGAGCGTCCCGCGGCCGTCATCCTCGACGTCGTCATGCCGGGAAAGATGGACGGCCTCGAGGCGCTCGCCGCCTTCAAGAAGATCGATCGCGAAGTTCCCATCATCGTCGTCTCGGGCCAGGGACGAACCACGACCGTCGTGCAGGCGATGAAGCTGGGCGCGTCGGACTTCGTCAGCAAGCCGTTCGAGGACACCGATCTCGAAGTGCCGCTGCTGAACGCGCTGAAGCAGCGGCGGCTCAGCCGCGAGGTCGCGTCGCTGCGCGAGCAGCTGCAGCACCCGATGCAGCACAACATGCTCTTCGGCAGCAGCGAGCGCATGGCGGAGGTGCGGGATTTGATCGAGCGCGTGGCCGACACCGACGTCACGGTCCTGATTCGCGGAGAAAGCGGCACGGGCAAGGAGCTTGTCGCCCGGGCGCTCTATGCCTCCTCGCTCCGGCGCGACAAGCCGTTCGTGAAGGTGAACTGCGCTGCGCTCCCGACCGAGCTGCTCGAGTCGGAGCTGTTCGGATTCGAGCGCGGCGCGTTCACCGGCGCGATCCAGCAGAAGCCCGGCAAGTTCGAGTTCGCCAACCACGGGACGATGTTCCTCGACGAGATCGGGGACATGAGCTACGCGCTGCAGGCGAAGCTGCTGCAGGTCCTGCAGGACGGCGAGTTCTCCCGGCTCGGCGGCAAGTACGACGTCCGCGTCGACGTGCGCGTCATCGCCGCGACGAACCGCGACGTCGAGCGGCTCGTCGCCGAGAATCAGTTCCGCGAAGACCTCTTCTTCCGCCTGAACGTCGTCTGCATCAGCCTGCCGCCGCTGCGCGAGCGCCGCGACGAGATTCCCAGCCTGTGCGACTACTTCCTCAAGAAGTACTCGGTCCAGTACCACAAGCCCTCGGCCGAGATCTCCGGCGAGACGATGCGGCTGTTCATGGAGTACGACTGGCCGGGGAACGTCCGCGAGCTCGAGAACCTGATCAAGCGCGCGGTGGTGCTCGGCGCCGAGGCGCCGATCCGCAAAGAGATCGCGCACGGCATCGCGATGGCGGCGCACCGCGCCCAGACCGCCGCGATGGCGCACAGCACGTCCGCCGCGACGCCACACCAGTCGCACGCCCGCGCGGCCGCGAAGCCCGAACCGGCGCCGGCAGCCGCTGAATCCGAACCGCAGAACTACTCGCTGAAAGACATCTCGCGCGAAGCGGCACGGCAGGCCGAGCGCAAGCTGATCCTGAAGATGCTGCACCAGACGCGGTGGAACCGGAAGGAGACGGCGGAAATCCTCGGAATCAGCTACAAGGCGCTGCTCTACAAGATCAAAGAGAACGGTTTGGACAAGGCGTCATAGGCGATGACCGGCAGCTCGTTCTACGAGGAGGGCACCAGGCTGCTGACGCCGGGTGCGTTCGAGTTCGTTCTGGACAGCGAGCTCAAGCGCGCCGTCCGGTCGCAGAACTTCCTCACGCTCGTCGTGCTCGAGGCGAGCCGCGAGTGGGAAGGGATGACGGTGACCGCCGACGAAGGGACGATCCACGAGGTGGCCGAGATCATCGGCCGCGAAGTGCGCGACACCGACCTGCTCGGACACACGGAGAAGGGCACGCTCGCGCTGGTGCTGCTCGACGCCGACTTCGAGCACTCCACGCGCGTGATCGATCGCGTCGTCTCCCGCATCGAGAACTACGAGTTTCCATCCGTGCTTCGCATCGCCGTCGGCGCGGCCTGCTATCCGACGCACGCGGTGGACGCCGAATCGCTCAAACGTCAGGCCGTCACACGACCGATCGTCAGCTGGCGCGGTGGAGTTCGTTCGTCGTCATCCACCGACGAATCCTGACAATGACGAGGACCGAGGACAGAGTCATGATGACCCACAGACCACACGTTGCATCGCTGATCGCCGCCGTCGCCGCCATGCTGGCGCTCGGCTCGCTGAACGCGGCCGCACAGAGCACGGCCGCGCCCGGCACGGGCTACGTCCCGGACAAGAAGCAGCCGGCCGCGCCGCCGTCCCTGACCGAGGACTACCGGCTCGGCGCGGGCGATCGGCTGCGCATCGAGGTCTACAAGGACACGCAGCTCTCGCAGTCGGTCCAGATCCGGCCCGACGGCAAGATTACGATGCCGTTCGTCGGCGATCTCGACGCGACGGGCCGCACGCCGATCGAGCTGCGCGACATCATCACGCAGCAGCTGAAGGAGTACGTCAACAACCCGTTCGTGACCGTGATCGTCGTCGAAGCGAACGCGGCGGTCGCGTACGTGACCGGCGAGGTCAACAAGCCGGGGGCGATTCCGCTGCAGGGCGGACCGCTCACGGTGCTGCAGGCGCTCGCGCTCGCGGGCGGCCTCAAGGACTTCGCCGACGCGAAGAACATCCGCGTGCTGCGGCGGTCGGCGTCGGGCCTGCAGACGATCAACTTCAACTACAAGGACGCGATTCGCGGCGGCCCCGCCGTTTACCTGCGGGCGGGCGACACGATCGTCGTTCCGGACTGACGTGCCGTCATGAACCCGAGGGAGGCGATGAGCCACAGGCTCCGGATCGCGCTCGCGGTGCTCGCGCTCGTCATGTTCGGGGCCCGCGCCGCCGCCGGCCAGCAGACCGGCGGCGACTCGATGCAGGCACACGTTTCCGGATGGTCGGTCACACCGGCAATCGTGTTCGCCGGCAACTGGGACGACAACGTGCTGATGCACGTCGACGCGGACACGACGCGCGGCGACTACCTGAGCGTCGTCAACCCGCGAGGCACGCTCGAGTACAACGGGCGGCGCCAGCAGTTCAGCCTCTACTACGACGGCGCATTCCTGCTGTATCGGGACCTCGGCACGCTGAACAGCTACGACCAGCACGCGTTCCTGAGTCAGCAGTGGCGGCTGTCGCGGCGTGTGAGCCTGTTCGTGCGCGATACCGCCGCCGTCGTTCCGACGACCGACGCGATCGAGTTCGTGGGCGTCCCGTTCCTGCGAGTCGGCACGAAGGTGAACGAGCTGCGCGGCGGGGCCGAGGTCGTGCTGACGAAGCGCACGGGCATGACGGTCGGGTATACCTCGACGTGGATCGCCTTCGATGACAAGAATGCCGCTTTCCAACTGCTGCAGGGCGGTCACGCGCACGGCGCGATAGCCGCGCTGAAGCATCAGCTCGGCTCGCGGCTGTTCGCCGTGGCCAACTACGATTTCCAGCACGCCACCGTCACCGACACCGGCGATCCGTTCGACGTGTCGAATGCCATCGCCGCGCTCGAGTACCGGTTGACGGATCTGACGACCATTTCAGGCGGCGCCGGCATCTCGCATCTCACGATCCCGACGCTCGGACTGGCCAAGACCGGACCGGCGCTGCAGGCAGGGCTGACGCGCCAGTTCCGCAAGGCGGGGCTCGACGTCGCCTACCGCCGGTCGTTCCTGCCGTCGTACGGCATCGGCGGCACGATGCAGAACGAGGAGGTCGTCTCGCATGGCCGGCTGCCGCTGAATCGCCGCGTCTACCTGCAGGCGTCGCTGGCCTGGCGCCGCACCGATGCGCTCTTCGGCGAACAGCCCAAGCTGAACTCGTGGTGGTACGCCGGCGGCATCGGATACGGGCTCACGCCGTGGATGCGCCTCGAGGGCGTCTACAACGGCTCACGCCAGACGATCGACCGGCCCGGCGGCATGCTGCATCGCAACCAGATCGGATTCCAGGTCGTCATGGCCCAACCCGTGAGGATTCACTGATGGAAGACATCCAAGTCCATGCGCTCGATTACCTGTCGGTGTTCCGCCGGCGGAAATGGTGGCTGACGGTCCCCATTCTCCTGTCGGTGGTCGTCGGCGTCGCGCTCGTGCGCTACCTGCCGAAGCAGTACAAGTCGAGCGCCACGCTCGGCGTCGCTGCGCCGATCGTGTCGCCGAACCTCGTGAACCAGTCGACGGCGCTCGATAACCAGGAGCGCCTCCGCGCGCTCTCGCAGCAGCTCCTCAGCCCGATGATTCTCGAGCGGGTCGTGATCGAGGAGAAGCTGGCGTCGGGACCTGGGCGCGACGAGCAGATCGCCCGGCTTCGCAACGCGATCGAGGTGACAGTGCCGGAGCCGGTGGCGCCGACCAACGAGCCGCGCCGGCTCGACACGTTCGTCGTGTCGTACTCGGACGGGGATCCCGCGCGCGCGCGGCGCATCGCCAACCGGCTCGCGACCGTGTTCGTCGACGAGAACTCGAAGCTCCGCACCGAGCACGCGGAGGACACGTCGGCGTTCATCGCCACGCAGCTCCGCGCCAGCGAATCGCGCCTTGCCGATCTCGAGGGTCGGCTGCGCAAGTCGAAAGAGGCGTACATGGGCCGCCTGCCCGAGCAGACGCAGGCCAACCTGCAGACGCTCGCCGGCCTCCGCCAGCAGTACGAGGCGAACGCCACGTCGCTCCGCGGCGAACAGGATCGCCTCTCGATGGTCGAACGGCAGCTCGAGGGCGTTCGTCAGGGCCGCACGGATGTGTGGGTGCCGACCGGTCGGGGCGGCGTCGAGCCCGCCTCGCTGCCGCCGGAAACGCGCGCGGCCGCGCTCGAGCGCGAGCTCGCGAACGCGCGCGCGATGTACACCGACAAGCATCCGGACGTGCTGCGCCTCCAGGAGGAGCTCGAATCGGCGAAGAAGGAAGCGGTCGTCAACCGCGAGCGGCCGAACACGGATCGCCTGGCGCAATTGCAGCTCGATCCGGCGTACCGGCAGCTGAACGCGGATCGCGACATGGCGCGGCTGCGCATCCGCGAGCTCGAGCGATCGTCCTCCGATCTGCAGCGGCAGATCGCGCAATACCAGGCGCGCGTCGAAGCGGCGCCGATGGTCGAGCAGCAGCTCGTCTCCGTGCAGCGCGACTACGACCTCGAGAAGCAGCAGTACTCCGAGCTCTCGGCCAAGCTGCACGCGGCCTCGCTCGCGGAGAACGTCGAGCGGAACCGGCGCGGCGAGCAGTTCATGCTGCTCTACGCCGCCACGCTGCCGGCGCAGCCGACGAAGCCGATTCCGTGGCGCGTCATGTCGATGTCGATCCTCGCCGGCCTCTGCCTCGGCGCCGCGCTGACGCTCGGCCGCGAATACCTCGATCGGACCGTGCACGACGTCCGCGAGCTGAAGGAAACGATCGATCTGCCGGTGCTCGCCGTGATTGCGCACATCCCGTCGGCGTAACACCAAGGAGAGAGAGATGAGCCGAATCCAGAACATCCTCGACAAGGCCGAGCGCGACGGCTCGGTCCGCCGTCTGAGGAATCTCGCCGCCGAACCGCTCGTCGCCGACGGCATCACGACGCTGCAGCCCGCCGTGCCGCCGCCGCTTCCCGCCGTGCCGGACGTGCACGCCACGCCGGCCGCCGCCGCGCCGACGGCAGTCGGACGCGGGCGCGTCGTCGAGTCGGCCGGCCTCGATCCGCGGCTCGTCGCCGCGATCGCGCCCTCCGCTCAACCCGCGGAGCAGTACCGCGCGCTGCGGACGCGCATCCTGCACGCCGACGCCGGCTCCGCGGTCAGCGTCGTGGCGGTCACGAGCCCGGGTCGCCACGAAGGGAAAACGCTCACCGCGTGCAACCTCGCGCTGACGATGGCGCAGGACTTTCAGCGGCGCATCTGCCTGGTGGACGCGAACCTCCGCAGTCCCCAACTGCACGACATGTTCGGCCTCGACGACGGACCGGGGCTCTCGGACGTGCTGCTCGGCCGCGCCACCCTCGCCGACGCGCTCGTGTGCCTCGAGGACTACCAGATCTCGATCCTCCCGGCGGGATCCGTCGAAGCGCATCCCGCCGAGCTGCTGGGATCGACGGCGATGCGGCGCACGCTCGAAACGCTCCGCTCGACGTTCGATCGCATCGTGATCGACACCCCAGCCGCCATGCCGCTGGCCGACGTCGGCATCGTCACGCCCCTGGTCGACACGGTGCTGCTGGTCGTCCGGGCGGGCGTCACGTCGCGGCCGTCCATCCACGACGCCGTGGCGACGATCGACGACGGGAAGCTGCTCGGCCTCGTGCTGAACGAAACGATGGTGGCGTAGCGGGGACAGTCGGAACCGGGGACCATGCAGGTATTCAATCGCTACGTGTCGCCGCGCGGCGTCACCATGTTCGGCATCGAAACGGTGCTCATTCCCGGATCGATCTTCGTCGCCGCGCGCGTGCACGGCTCGCTGAACACGACCGCCGCCGGCATCTGGCAGATCCTCCTGATCACGGCGCTCTGCGAGCTCTGCTTCTACTACAACGATCTCTACGACCTCACCGTCGTGCATTCGACGCGCGAGCTGATCGTCCGCGTGCTTCAGGCCGCCGGCGCCGCCGCCATCGTGCTGGCGGTGACGTGTCTCGCGGCGCCGTGGCTGATCACCGACGTCGGCACGGTGACGACGGCGCTCGGCGTGTTCGTGGTCGCGGTCCTGATGTGGCGCCTCGCGTTCATCTCCTTCTCGCACGACGCGCACCTCGAGGAGCGCGTGCTGATTCTCGGCACCGGCGAGACCGCTCACGTGCTGGCGCGGCAGATCGCGCTGCAGCAGGACTTTGCGTATCGGATCGTCGGCTTCGTCAACGACAGCGACCGGCGGCCGCAGGTCCGTTCGCACGAGATCGTCGGCGGCATCGACGATCTCGACCGGCTCGTCGCGTCGCAGCGCGTGGATCGCATCGTGGTCGGGTTGTCGGATCGGCGCGGCCGGCTGCCGATCGATCCGCTCCTGCGCGCGAAGATGTCGGGCGTGCGCGTGGAGGACGCGACCACGACCTACGAGCGGCTTACGGGAAAGATCCTGATCGACGACCTCAAACCGAGCTGGCTGATCTTTTCAGACGGCTTCCGCGCGTCGCGCGTGACCCGCGCGGTGAAGCGGATGCTCGACCTGGCGTTCGCCATGATCGGCTTCGTCCTCGCGGCGCCGCTCATGGCGCTCACGGCGCTGGCCATCCGGCTCGACTCGCCGGGGCCGGTCCTCTACGCGCAGGAGCGGATCGGCGAAGGCGGCCGGACGTTCGTGCTGCGGAAGTTCCGCTCGATGCGCGCCGACGCCGAGCGCGGCACGCCGGTGTGGGCGCGCGACAAGGACGATCGGATCACGCGCGTCGGCCGCTTCATTCGAAAGACGCGTCTCGACGAGCTGCCGCAGCTGTGGAACGTCCTCCGCGGCGACATGAGCTTCGTCGGGCCGCGGCCCGAGCGCTCGTTCTTCGTCCGTCAGCTCGCGTCGACGATTCCGTTCTACATGGAACGGCACACGGTCAAGCCGGGACTGACCGGCTGGGCGCAGGTGAAGTATCGCTACGGCTCGTCGATCGAGGACGCGACGGAGAAGCTGCGGTACGACCTCTATTACATCAAGCATCTCTCGATCGTGTTCGACCTGACCATCGTGATCGACACGGTCAAAGTGATTCTGTTCGGAAAGGGCGCGAAGTAACGGCTATGGGTTCGGTAAGTTCGGTGGGTTCGCAGGGTTCAGGTTCTCAGGGTTCCGCCGACGCGTTGACGGTGGCGCGCAATGTGTCGACTCGGACCGTAGCCGTCGTGATCGACATCGTCGTCGGCCTGCTCGTTCTTCCCTACAACGTCTCGCATCTGGGCACCGCGGCGTACGGACTGTGGATGCTGACGGCGTCGATCACGACGTACTTCTCGGTGCTCGACCTGGGCTACGGCGGCGCGCTGCTGAAGTTCGTCGCGCAGTACCGCGCGAAGCGCGACACGCGGGGCCTCAACGAGATCCTCAGCACGTCGTTCTTCCTGTTCACGGGATTCGGCGCCTTCGCGTACGCCGTCGCGATCGTGCTCGCGATTTTCCTCGATCGGCTGTTCCACCTCACGCCCGAGCAGGCGCACGTGGGCCGCATCGTGCTGCTGTTGATCAGCCTCAACGTCGCGGCGGGGATGGCGTTCGGGGTCTTCGGCGGCGTCATCAACGGCTTCCAGCGCTACGACCTGAACAGCCGCGTGTCGATCGCGGCGACGGCGATGACGGCCGTCGTCAACGTCCTGGTGCTGGCCGCGGGCTACGGCCTCGTCGAGCTCGTCTTCGCGACGACGGTCGTCAAGCTGGCGTTCTACTGGGTTTATCGCGCCAACGCGTATCGCGTGTTCCGGGAGCTGCACATCCGGCCGTCGCTCTTCAGGCTCGCGCGGCTTCGCGAGCTGTCGACGTTCAGCGTTTACATGTGCGTGATCGACTGGGCGCGCAAGCTGAATTACTCGATGGACGCGGTCGTCATCGCCGCGTTCATGAACACGACCGCGGTCGCCGTCTGGTCGGTCGCGCAGCGAATCATCGAGGTGATGCTGCGGCTGACGATCCAGCTGAGCGACGTCCTCTTCCCCGCCGTCGTCGACAACGACGTGGCGCGGCGCCTGAACCGGCTCCAGGCCATCCTGCTCGTCGGCACGCGGCTGTCGCTCGCGACCGTGACGCCGATGGCCGTCGCCATCATGCTGCTCGCGCGCCCGCTCGTCGAGGCGTGGGTCGGCCCCGCCTTCGCCGGCAGCGCGATCGTGCTGCAACTGCTCGCGCTGACGGTGATCGTCCGCGTCGGCAACGCGACGGCCACTACGCTGCTGAAGGGCGCCGGCGACCACCGGCTGGTCGCCATCACGAATCTCGTCACGGGGATTGCGAACGTGCTGATCAGCGTGATCCTCGTCCGCCCGCTCGGTCTCGTCGGCGTCGCGCTCGGCACGCTCATCGCGGTGGGCGCCGCGGCGCTGTTCGTCGTCTTTCCGGCCGGCTGCCGCCGCGTGCAGCTGCCGCTTCGGCGCGCGGTCGCGGAAGCCGTCTGGCCGGCCGCCTGGCCCGCGTCGGTGATGACGGTATACGTCACACTGACGCGGTCGCTCGTCGGCGACACGATTCTGGCCGTCGGCGTCGAGATCGCGGCCGCCGTCCTCGTCTACGCGGCCACGTTCCTCTTCTTCGCGATCGGCCGCGACGAGCGGCGTCTCTACCTGTCCAAGGCGTACGAGCTGGCCGCGGCGTGGCGGCCGGTTCCCGCCGTCCCGGAGCGTGCATGACCGCCGTCATTCTCGCGGCGGGCCGGGGTGGACGCCTTCGCGGCATTGCCGGCGATCGGCCGAAGTGTCTCGTCCGGACCGGCGACTGCACGCTGCTCGAGCGTCAGATCCGTGCGCTGCGCGCCTGCGAGGTCGATCGCATTGTCGTCGTCACTGGCTATCGGTGTGAAGAGGTCCAGCGCGTCGCTGGCCGCCCGGTCGACATCGTGCACAACACGCGGTTCTCGACGACGAACAGCTTGTACTCGTTGTGGCTCGCGCGCGATTTCCTCCTCGACGGCTGCGTGATCCTCAACGGCGACGTGCTCTTCCCCGAGCAGCTGCTCGTCGACCTCCTGACAGCGCGGTACGAGGATGCGCTGCTCGTGGAGGCGCGCACCGGCGCATTTTCCGACGAGGAGATGAAGGTCTGCGTGCGCGGCGGCCGGGTCGTCGACATCGCGAAGACGCTGGCCGGCGACCAGACCGACGCCGAAAACGTCGGCATCGGCAAGTTCGGCGCCGGCGGTGGACACGTGCTCGTCGAAGAAATCGAGGCGCTGATCGGTTCCGGAGCCGTCGGCGCGTGGGTTCCGGCGGCGTTCGCCGCATTCTGTCGCCGGCGTCCGCTTCACATCGTCGACACGCGCGGCTTCCCCTGGATCGACATCGACTTTCCGGAAGACTACTGGAGGGCGTGCAGCGACGTGCTGCCGTCGATCGACGTGCTCGACGCCCGCCGGCATCGCCAGCCGGAGGCGCTCGCCGCCGGCGCGTCCGCCACTCTCGGGAGAACCCGATCTCATGTATGAACGCTTCTATCACCTGCGCGAGCGCCCGTTCGCGCTCAGCCCCGACCCGGATTACCTGTACCCGAGCCGCGTTCACCGCGAGGCCCTGAGCTACCTGCAGTACGGCATCGAGGGCCAGGCCGGATTCATCGTCATCACCGGCGAAATCGGCTGCGGCAAGACGACACTGCTCCAGACGGCGCTGCGCGGGCTCGATCGGCAGACGTCGGTTTCGCGCATCGTCAACACGATGCTCGACGGCCGGGAGCTCATCGAAGCGGTGATGCTGGACTTCGGCATCGATCCGGGCGACCACCGCAGCAAGCCGCATCTGCTGCACGAGCTCGCGCGGTTTCTCGTTCAGCAGCGAATGGCGGGACGCCTCGCGCTGCTCGTGATCGACGAGGCGCAGAACCTGAGCCTCCCGGCGCTCGAGGAAGTGCGGATGCTCTCGAACCTCGAGACCGAAAAGTCCAAGCTCATTCAGATCGTGCTGGTCGGACAGCCCAACCTTCGCACGATTCTCGCGCGCACGGAGCTCGAGCAGCTGCGTCAGCGCATCACGGTCACCTATCACCTGGAGCCGCTCGACGCGCCGGAGACGGCGGCGTACGTCAACCATCGCCTGCGGCATGCCGCCATCGGCGCGCCGCTCGAGTTCACACGCGACGTCACCGATCAGATTCACCTGCACGCCGAAGGCATCCCGCGAAAGATCAACGTGATCGCCGACGCGATCCTGCTCTTCGGCTACGGCGAGGAGCGGCACGTGATCGACATCGGGCTCACGAACGAGGTGATCGAAGAGCTCGAGTCGACCGGCGTGATCGCGCCGCCGTCGGCGGACAAGACACCGGTGGCCGCCATCACGCGGCAGGCGACCGTCGCGCCGCCGACGCAGCAAAGCGCGCGGGACGCGGAGCTCGCGCGACGCGAGGCGCAGCTGACGGTGCGCGAGCGGCAGCTCGCCGAGCAGCAGCGCGTGATGCTCGAAGAGTATCGATTGCTGCGCACGCGCCGCGAACCCGGACGGCCGGCCGCCGCGTCCTCGTCGTGGCTCGGCTCGCAGCCGTCGCAGCCGGCACCCGAGCCACAGATCACGAGCGCCGCGCCGGCGCCGACACCGAGCGTCACGCCGCCAGCGCCGCAGCCGGCGAGCGTCGCGCCGGCCGCGACAGTTGGTCCGCCTAAAGGCGGACACTACGACCGAGAAGGTCCGGCTAAAGCCGGACACTACGATCCACAACCGATCAAGCGTGGACCGTACGAGCGATCCATCGTCGAGCGGCCGGCTCCGCGCGTGCGCCGCGCGGCCTATCGCCCGCCGCCTCCACAACCGAGCCTCTGGGCGCGGATGCGCCGCGTCCTCCTCGGCGTCCCCAAGCCCGTATTCGAGGACTAGATGGCGCTCGTCTTCTGGTGCGCGGCGGCGTTCATCCTTTACGTCTATGCGGGGTATCCCGCGGCGTTGTGGATGTGGGCGCGCCTGCGGCCGCGACGCGTCGCTGACGGCGGACCGATCGGCCCGGTCGGCGTCACGATCGTCATCGCCGCGCGCAACGAAGCGCACCGGCTGCGCGCGCGGATCGAGAACCTCCTGCAGCTCGATCATCCGCCAGCGCTGCGACAGATCGTCGTCGTCTCCGACGGATCGACCGACGACACCGAGCACGTTCTGTCGACGTACGCCGGCGCCGGCGCCGTCGACGTCGTCACGGTGCCGGCCGGCGGCAAGGCGCTCGCGTTGAACGCCGGCGTCGCCCGCGCGCGCTTCGACACGCTCGTGTTCACCGACGCGCGGCAGCTCTTCGCGCCCGATGCGATCGCCGAGCTGACGCGGCCGCTTCAGGATCCGTCGGTCGGCGCCGTCAGCGGCGAGCTCGTGCTCGACTGCGAGTCCACATGGCGCCGAACCGGAGAACCCGATCGCCGGCGGGCGCCGCGATCCGCACGCGCCGATCGCCGGACCGCACGCGCGTCCGCGATCGCCGCCGGCGTCGGCGCCTACTGGGTATACGAGAAGGCGCTGCGACGGCTCGAAAGTACGGTCGCGTCGACGCTCGGCGCGACCGGCGCGATTTACGCGATGCGCCGCGAGCTGTGGACGCCGCTGCCGGCCGACACGATCCTCGACGACGTGCTCGCGCCGATGCGCGCGGTCCTGAACGGCTTCCGCGTCGTGTTCAACCCGCGCGCGCGCGCGTTCGACTGCGTCGCGCCCGACGCCGAGGTCGAGGCCGGGCGCAAAACGCGGACGCTGACCGGCAACTACCAGATTCTCTGGCTCGAGCCGCGCCTGCTGCTGCCGTGGCGAAATCCGGTGTGGATTCAGTACATGTCGCACAAGGTCGGCCGCCTGCTCGTCCCGCAGGCGCTGCTCGCGGTGTTCGTCTCGGGGCTCGTGCTGGCCGATCGGCCGTTCTATCTGGTCGCCCTGCTCGCGCAGTGCGCGTTTTATCTCCTGGCGGGATACGGCGCCTGGCTGGAGCTCGGAACGAAGACCGTGACGGCGCATCCGGCCGATGGCGCCGCGGTGATGCCGGGTCCGAAAGGACCCGGCCTGCATGCGGCCGGGCCCGGCCTGCCCCCGCGCAAGGAGGTCGTGAATGCGTAGCACGTCCGCCGGCAACCGGCCGTCGCTGCTCGACCGTGCGGCCCGCGTGGCGTTCACATTCGTCGTGATGAACAGCGCTGCCATGGTGGCGCTGATTGCCGCGATCGCGCGTCGAAAGGTGTGGCGCTGATGCGGCTCACACCGCAGCGGCGGGCGCCGGCACCCGTCACCATGCCGTCGAAGCGCGCGCAGGCGATGCGCGAGCACCTGACGTTCAGCCTCGGCACGGTGCCGGGCCGCGGCCTGGTGGAGGCGGGGCTCGCGGCCGAGGCGAAGCCCACGTTCGCGACGGCGGCGTACGCGGAGCCGCGCGACTGGGGCTACCTCGGTCTGATGGCGTTCACCGCGGTCCTGCTGCTGCGGCCGCAGGACCAGATTCGCGTCCTCGAGCCGCTGCACCTCGCCGAGGTCTTCGCGATCATCGGCATCGCGCCGATGGTGATCCACCGGATCACGCAGCGGCTGCCGGTGTTCCGCATCACGCCCGAGACGGTCGCGCTGATGGCGTTCGCGGGCGTGATGTTCCTCACGATGCCGTTCTCCGTCTGGCCCGGCGGCGCGTGGAACGTGCTCGTGAACGGCTACCTGAAGATCCTGATTGTGTTCATCCTGATGCTGAACACGCTCACGACGCCGAAGCGGATCGAGCGGCTGGTATGGCTGATCGTCGTCTGCTGCGGCTACATCGCGGCGCGCGCGCTCGTCGATTACGCGCGCGGCGTCAACCTGGTCGAAGACGACCGCCTCGCCGGACCGGTCAGCGGGATCTTCGGCAACCCCAACGATCTCGCGATGAGCCTCGTGACGTTCCTGCCGGCGGCGGCGCTCTTCGCGATGTCGCGGCGGTTCCCGCGCGGCCGGCGTTTCATCGCGGCCGTCTCGGCGGTCGCGATGCTGGCGGTCGTCATCCTCACGAAGTCGCGCGGCGGCTCGCTCGGCCTGCTCACGATCGTCGCCCTGCTCGTCATCACCGGACGCAAGGTCCGCTCCGGGATCGGCCGCATCACGCTCATCTGCGTGCTCGTGACGATTCCGCTGATGCCGCTGTCGTTCTGGAGCCGCATGTCGAGCATCATGAACGAGAAGGAGGACAAGGAGTACTACAGCGGATCGCGCGAGGCCCGCCGCCTGCTGATGCAGGAAGCGGTGGCCGTGTTCATGGAGCGGCCGTTGACCGGCGTCGGCGCGGGCCAGTTCCGCGAATACAACCCGTCGTACCGGACGCAGCGGTGGCGCGAGGCGCACAACGTGCTGCTGCAGGTCGCCGCGGACCTCGGCATTCTCGGCCTGATCGCGTTCGCATTTCTGATCTTCCGCGCGATCCGCGTCTCCGCGCTCGCCCGGCGGAACCTCCGTCCCGGGCGCGCCCGCGGCGATCCGGATCCGCTCGACGCCGCGTTCACGCGCGACGAGCGGCAGTCGCTGAACGTGCAGATGATCGCGATGAGCGTCGGGCTCGTCGGCTGGTTCGTGTGCGCGATGTTCGCGTCGGTCGCCTACAACTGGACCTTCTACTACCCCCTGGCAATCGTCGTCGCGACGTACGAGCTCACGAAGGCCCGGCTGGCCGCGGCGCGGTCTGTCGCCGTCGGCGAGGCGCCGCCATCGATGCGCGCGGCGCGCCGAACCGTGCGCCTGCGGCCGGCCACCGGTGCGATCTGAGTCCCGCCGATGCGGAATCTCGTCCAGGACACGATCTACCGCCGCGCGCGGAACGCGATCACGAAATCGCTGCACGACCTCGATGATGCGGTCACGCGGCTCGCGCGGAATCGCGTTCGAGTCCTGTTCGAAGCGGCGTCGCCGCTCAGCCTCGCCGTCTTCCAGCCGGTCCTGACGTACCTCGCGCGCGATCCGCGCATCGAGTTCTGGTTCACGACGTCCGACGGCTCGTGGCACGCCGATCGCATTTTCGGCGCCGTCGGCATCCGCGAGCGCGTCATCACGACGCTCCAGGCGCGCTGGATGAAGTTCGACGCCTACATCAACGCCGATTTCTGGAACATGACGTGGCTGCCGCGGCGGACGCGGCGGGTGCACCTGTTCCACGGCGTCGCCGGCAAGTACGGCCTCGATGCGCCGGTGCGGATCGCGCCGGTCGTCGCCAGCTTCGACCGGCTGCTGTTTCCGAACCGCGACCGGCTGCTGCGCTACGCCGCCGCGGGACTCGTCGACCGCAACGGACCGAAAGCGGCGCTGGTCGGCTATCCGAAGGTCGATTGCCTCGTCGACGGGTCGCTCGATCGCGCGGCGATTCAGGACGCGCTCGAGCTCGATCCGTCGCGGCCGAACGTGATCTACGCGCCGACCTGGTCGCCGCACTCCTCGTTGAACGCGATGGGCGACGAGGTGATCGCATCGCTGAGGGCGCTCGGCCTGAATGTGATCGTCAAGCTGCACGACCGGTCGTTTCACGCGACCGAACGCGGCACGGGCGGCATCAACTGGAGCCGCCGGATCGAGCGGCAGTACCGCGACGGGCGCGTGCACCTGGCGCGAGCGTCCGACGTGTCGCCGTATCTGTTCGTCTCGGACGTGCTCGTCACGGATCACAGCTCGGTCGGCTTCGAGTTCATGCTGCTCAATCGGCCGATCGTCACGATCGATTGTCCGGAGCTGATTCGCAAGGCGCGCATCAATCCGGACAAGGTGACGCTCCTGCGCAGCGCGGCGGACGTCGTGGCCGACTCGAGCGACGTGGCGCCGGCGGTGACGCGTGCGCTCACGAACCCGTCCACGCGCAGCGAACGCCGCCGCGCGATTGCGGCGGATCTGTTCTTTGCGCCGGGCGGCGCGACCGCGCGCGCGGCGACCTGCATTTACGACCTGCTGGAGCTCGAGGCGCCGCGTCTGGCCGGCGCGTCGACGCAGCAGACCTGTACGGATTTCGAGCTGGCGTGCCGGTGAGGCGCGCGCGAGCGGAGGACACGTGAATTCATCGAGCCATGCCCGTCGGCTCGCCGGAGCCGTGGTGCTGGCGTCGCTGACCCTGGCCGCCCAGGCCACATCGACCTCGGCGGCCGAGCAGATCTACTTCCCGGCGAAAGACAACGTTACCAGCGTCCTCGTTCAGCTGATCAACAACGAGACGACCCGCCTCGACATCGGCACGTGGTTCCTGAGCGAGGGATCGATCACGATTGCGATTGCGAACCGCTTCGCCGCCGGCCTGCCGATCCGGCTGATCGGCGACCGCGGATCCATCTTCGAGGGCGACGCGAACACGCGCGCGAACTTCTACCAGCTCGCCAACATGGGCGTGCCGATCCGCCTCCGGTACAACCCGACGTGGTTCCCCGAGATCATCCACTGGAAGGCGGCGATCTTCGTCGGACAGAACAAGGTGCTGTTCGGGAGCGCGAACTTCGCGCCCCTCGAGCTCGCGCCGTTCGACGCCAACACCTACGACGACGAAACGGTGATGGTCAGCGACGATCCGCCACTCGTTAACGCGTTCAAGACGCGGTTCGATCGCATCTGGAACGACACGACGTTCGAGCCGCAGAGCATCTACGGGGCGCCGCCGTATCTCAAGAACTGGGCGGATGCCTGCAACACCGAGCCATCGGGACACTGCGACTTCTTCACGAAGTACCCGAATCCCGCGCCGATGGTCATCAACACCGCGCGGCTCGAGCTCGATTACCCATATCCGCCGGAAATGGTGTGGAGCCAGGGCCCGGACTTCAACAACCGGCTGACGCAGGAGATCACCAACGAGAGCTCGCGCATCGACATCGTGATCTACCGCCTCGGCGTCGACAACATCACGCAGGCGCTGATCGACAAGTTCCAAGCGGGCGTACCGGTCCGGGTCATCGTCGACGGATTTCAGTACACGAACTCGCTCTGGCCGGAGTACTGGCTGACGCACGCCAACGTCGACAAGCTGTGGGTCGCGGGCATACCGATCCTGCAGAACCAGCACGTCGGCGTCACCCACATGAAGACGCTCATCACGTCGGCGTACGCGGTGAACGGCTCGTCGAACTTCACGCCGAACTGGCAGCGCGATCACAACTACTTCGTGCCGGCCGCCACGAAGCCCGCGATCTATCAGGCGATCGCGACGCGCTTCGACCAGATGTGGAACGACACGCAGGGGTTCGGTCCGCTGCAGACGACGCCGCCGGCGGCCGCGACCCTCGTCGCACCCGCCGCCAACACAACGGGCGTGGATACGAGCCCGACGCTCATGTGGAACCGGGCGCCCTGGGCCGTCAGCTACGACGTGTACCTCGGCACGTCCCAGTCGAACATGGTGTTCGTCGGCAACGTGCCGGCCGTGCTGACGCCCACGCCGCCGGCGACGTATCAGTGGTCCCCGGCATCGCCGCTCCAGGGCGGGACGACCTACTACTGGAAGGTCGTCTCGCGTACGTTCACGACGCCGATCAAGCCGAACATGATCGCGACGTCGGACACGCTGGCGTTCACGACGGCGGGATCCGTCGGACCTCCGCCGCCGGCGACCAGCCCGAGCCCCGCCGACGCGGCAACGGGCGTTTCGCTCGTGCCGACGTTGTCGTGGTCGTCGACCGCACCGGGCACGACCTACAACGTCGACTTCGGGACGGCGAATCCGCCGCCGCAGGCCGCGACGGGGCTCACGGCCTCGTCGTACTCTCCGGCGCCGCTCAATCCGAACACGAGCTACTTCTGGCGCGTGACGACCGTGTCGGCGGGCGGCAGCACGCCGGGGCCGGTGTGGTCCTTCGTGACCGGCGCCGGCACCGGCGGCCCGACCGACGTCGTGATCTACGCGTCGGACGTCACCGATCTCCACGGCAACTGGACGAAGGTGGCCGACACGAGCGCGGCGGCGGGCACGAAGCTCTCGAACGCCGACCTCGGGGCCGCCGCGCTCGCGAGTCCGCTCGCGGCGCCGGCCGACTACTTCGACGTCACGTTCGACGCGCTCGCCGGCACGCGGTATCGCGTGTGGTTCCGCATCCACGCAACGGGCGACTCGAAGTGGAACGATTCGTTCTTCGTCCAGTACTCCGACAGCGTCGACAGCGCGGCGAGCCCGATCTACCGCATCGGCACGGCTGGCGGCCTGCTGGTGAACCTCTGGACGTGTTCGAGCTGCCAGAGCATCGGCTGGGGATGGCAGCGCAATGCCTACTGGCTCGGCGACAGCGGCGACGTGTGGTTCGCCAGCAGCGGCACGCACACGATGCGCGTCCAGATCCGCGAGGACGGCGTCGACATCGATCAGATCGTGATCAGCCCGACGACGTACGCGGCGAACGCGCCGGGGCCGGTCAGCGGCGACACGACGATCGTGCCGAAGCCGTCGCCGCCGCCGCCACCGCCGCAGCCGCCCGCCGCGCCCGGATCGCCCAATCCAGCGAACGCGGCGACGAACGTCCCGACGTCGCCGGCGCTGACGTGGTCCGCGACCGGCGCCACGAGCTATGACGTGAAATTCGGCGCGACGAATCCGCCGCCGCAGGTCGCGACGGGACAGGCCGCCGCGAGCTACACGCCGCCGACGCTCGCGAACAACACGCAGTACTTCTGGCAGATCGTCGCGCGCAACGCCGACGGCACGACGACCGGCGCGGTGTGGTCGTTCACGACCGCCGTGGCGCCGCAGCCGCCGGCGGTGCCGGGCTCGCCGAGCCCCGCGGACGCGGCGATCAGCGTCTCGACGTCGCCGACGCTGACCTGGTCCGCGGCCGGCGCCACGAGCTACGACGTGAAATTCGGCGCGACGAACCCGCCGCCGCAGGTGACGACCGGTCAGCCGGCGGCGACCTACACGCCGGCGACGCTCGCGAACGGCACGCAGTACTTCTGGCAGATCGTCGCGCACAACGCCGACGGCACGACGACGGGAGCCGTGTGGTCGTTCACGACCACGGCCGCACCGCCTCCTCCATCGCCACCATCGGCCCCTGCGTCGCCATCGCCGGCCGACGCCGCGACGGGCGTGTCGACGACGCCATCGCTCACGTGGTCGTCGACTGGTGCGACCAGCTACGACGTGAAGTTCGGCACGACGAATCCCCCTCCGCAGGTGACGACCGGTCAAACCGCGGCGAGCTACACGCCGGCGGCGCTCGCGAACGGCACGCAGTACTTCTGGCAGATCGTCGCGCGCAACGCGAACGGCGCTACGCCCGGACCGGTGTGGTCGTTCACGACGGCGGCGGCCCCTCCAGGCAACATCGTGATCTACGCGAGCGACGTCCCGGCGAGCGCGCTGCACGGATCGTGGACGTTCGCGAGCGATCCCACGTCGCCGAACGGAACGAAGCTCGTGACGCCGGACAACGGACAGTCGTGGACGGCCGCACCGCTCGCGAATCCGACCGAGTACTTCGACGTCACGTTCACGGCGAATGCCGGCGTGCCGTACACGATCTGGCTGCGCATCCGCGCGACAGCGGACTCGAAGTGGAACGACTCGCTCTGGGTGCAGTTCTCTGACGCGACCGCGAATCAGGCGCAGGTCTATCCGCTGAACAGCACGTCAGGACTGCTCGTGAACCTCGCAACGGATGCGACGGCGACCAGCCTGAACGGCTGGGGTTGGTACAATTCGGCCTACTGGCTGTCGCAATCGACGACGCTCACCTTTGCGACCAGCGGTACGCACACACTGCGCATTCAGCTCAGGGAGGATGGCGTTCAGCTGGATCAAATCGTGCTCAGCCCAGGCACGTATTTGAATTCGGCGCCGGGACCGGTTTCCAACGACGGAACGATTGTTCCGAAATCGTGAAGTCGGGAACTGAGGTGAGTAGCGCAGTGCTCTTTCCAGTGGGGAGCGGGGCAGACACGCGGAAAGAGCCGTGACCAAGGAGGAATCGTGCGGGAAACCCTTCGGGTGGCCGTCGAACGCACTCGACGTCGCTCCCGGAACGTGGCGGTGGCGGCCGCGATCCTGTTGTCGATGGGCGTTGCGTCGGCCTCGTCAGCGGCCGACCAGATTTACTTTCCAGCGAACCAGGACGTCCTGAGCGTCCTGGTCAACCTGATCGAAGCGGAAAACGTCCGCATCGACGTCGGAATCTGGCTCCTGAGCGAAGGCCTCGTCGCGCAGAAAATCGCCCAGCGCAAGGCCGCGGGCGTCCAGGTCCGCGTGCTCGGCGATCGCGGCGCCATCTTCGACGGCGACAAGAACACGCGCGCGTGGTTCTACTGGATGGCCAACGAGGGCGTACCGATCCGGCTGCGCTACAACCCGAACTGGTTCCCCGAAATCATTCACTGGAAGGCCGCCATCTTCGCCGGGCAGAACAAGGTGCTGTTCGGCAGCGGCAACTTCGCGCCGGTGGAGCTCGCGCCCGCGTCGCCGACCAACTACGACGACGAGACCATCATGGTCACGGACGACCCGTCGCTCGTCAACGCATTCAAGACGAAGTTCGATCGGATGTGGAACGACACGACGTTCGAGCCGCAGAGCATGGTCGGCGTCCCGCCGTACGTGAAGAACTGGGTCGACGCGTGCGTGGCCGATGGCCCGAAGTGCGACTGGTGGTCGGTGTACCCGACGCCCGCGCCGATGGTGATCAACACGGCGCGCCTCGAGATCGACTACCCGATGCCGCCCGAAATGATCTGGGGCCAGGGCTCCGAGTTCAACAACCGGCTCACGCAGGAGATCTACAACGAGCGGACCCAGATCGATCTCGCCGTCTACCGCCTTGGCGTCGACAACATCACGCAGGCGCTGCTCGATCAGCATCGCGCCGGCGTGCCGATCCGCATCATCGTCGACACACACCAGTACACCCAGATCCTGTGGCCCGAGTACTGGCTGACGCACGCCAACATCGACAAGCTGTGGGTCGCGGGCATTCCGATCGTGGAGAACGTGCACGACGGCGTGATGCACATGAAGTCGCTGATCACGTCGACGTACGCGGTGAACGGCTCGTCGAACTTCACGCCCAACTGGCAGCGGGATCACAACTACTTCGTGCCGGCGGCGACGAAGCCGGCGATCTACCAGGCCATCAAGGATCGCTTCCAGGCGATGTGGACCGACACGGTCGGCTTCAGGCCGCTCCAGCCGACGCGGCCCGCCGCCGCCACGCTCGAGACGCCGACGAACAACGCGTTCGACGTGCCGGTGTCGGCGTCGCTCGTCTGGGATCGCGCGCCATGGGCCGTCAGCTACGACGTATACCTCGGAACCTCTCCGACGAGCCTGACGCGACTCGGCAACGTCCCCGCGGTGATGACGCCGTCCCCGCCGCTGACGTACAGCTTCACCCCGAGCGCGCTGCAGAGCGCCACGACGTACTACTGGAAGGTCGTGTCGCTCACCAACGCGACGGTCGTGAACCCGAGCCTGATCGCGGAGTCCTCGACCTGGACGTTCACGACGACGGGCGGCACGCCGCCGCCACCGCCTCCGCCGCCCGGCGGCTCGCTGCCGAGTCCGTGGGTGACGCAGGATGTCGGGTCGACCGGCGCCGCGGGCAGCGCGGCGTTCTCGAACGGCGTCTTCACGGTCGCCGGCGCGGGCGGCGACATCTGGGGCACGGTCGACGCCTTCCGCTTCGTCGATCAAGCGATTTCGGGCGACACGACGATCGTCGCGCGCGTGACCGGCGTGCAGAACACCCACCCGAACGCGAAGGCCGGCATCATGATCCGCGAGTCGACGGCGGCCAACGCGCCGCACGTCATTCTCGACCTGATGCCGGGCGGCGGCATCGAGTTCATGACCCGCACGAGCGCCGGCGCCGCGACGACGTGGATCGCCGGCGCGACGCAGCCCGCTCCGGCGTGGGTGAAGCTCGCGCGCTCCGGCAGCACGGTCACCGCGTCGGTCTCGTCGAACGGCTCGAGTTGGACGACGGTGGGGACGACGACGCTCAATATTGCCGCGAGCGCGGTCGGCGGGCTCGTCGTCTGCAGCCACGCCTTCGGCACGCTCAACACGTCGACGTTCGACAACGTCACGGTGACGACCGGAAGCGCGCCGCCGCCTCCGCCCCCACCGCCGCCACCTCCGCCGCCTCCAGGTGGAACGCTGCCGACGCCATGGGTGACTCAGGACGTCGGCTCGACCGGCGCGGCCGGCAGCGCGTCGTTCTCGAACGGCGCGTTCACGATCGCCGGCGCCGGCGGCGACATCTGGGGCACGTCGGACGGGTTCCGGTTCGTCGACCAGTCGATCGCGGGCAACGTGACGATCGTGGCGCGTGTCACGAACGAGCAGAACACGCACCCGAACGCGAAGGCCGGCATCATGATTCGCGAATCGACGGCGGCCAACGCACGGCACGTTATCCTCGACCTGATGCCGGGCGGCGGCCTCGAGTTCATGACGCGGACCGCCACCGGCGCATCGACGTCGTGGCTCGCCGGCGCGACGCGGCCGGCGCACACCTGGCTGCGGCTGGTTCGAAGCGGCACGACCGTGACCGGTTCGTACTCGGTCGACGGCAGCACCTGGACGACGATCGGCACGACAACGCTCAGCCTGCCGACGAACGCGCTGGTGGGGCTCGTCGTGTGCAGCCATGTGTTCGGCACGCTGAACACGTCGACGATCGACAACGTGACCGTGAACGGGACCGGGTCGGGATCGTCGACGCCTCCCCCGCCGCCTCCGCCAGCGCCGCCCGCCGACGTCGTGATCTACGCCAGCGACATCGCGGCGTCGGCGCGCCACGGATCGTGGACGACGATGAGCGACGCGAGCTCGCCGAACGGGATCAAGCTCTTGACGCCGGACGCCGGCGTCGCGAACACCGCGGGCGCTCTCGCAGCGCCGGTGGATTACGTCGACGTCACGTTCGCCGCAGATGCGGGCACGCCGTATACGCTTTGGCTCCGCATGCAGGCGGCGGTCAACTCGAAGCTGAACGACTCGGTGTACGTGCAGTTCTCGGACGCGATGGCGAACGGTTCGCCGGTTTATCAAGTCGACACCACGTCGGCGCTGACCGTGAACCTCGCGACCGACGGCACCGCCTCGAGCGTCAGCGGCTGGGGCTGGCAGAACGGCGCGTATTGGCTGGCGCAGGCCACGACGGTCACGTTCGCGGCGTCGGGCAATCACACGATGCGCATCCAGGTTCGTGAGGACGGCGTGCAGTTCGATCAGATCGTGCTCAGCCCGGGGACGTACCTGAATGCGCCGCCCGGACCGCCGTCGAACGACAGCACGATCGTGCCGAAGCCGTAGCGAGGAGCTGTGGATTCGTTCGTCTCGGTGATCGTCGCGACACGAAACCGGCAGGCGCTGCTCGCGCGAACGCTGAACGCGCTCGCGGCGCAGCGCTGGCCGCGCGATCGCTTCGAGATCGTCGTCGCCGACAACGGATCCACGGACGCCACGGCCTCCGTCGTTCGGAGCCTCGCGCGACGATCGGATGCGCCGGCGGTGCAGTACGTCCACGTCGCGACCCCCGGAAAGTCGCACGCCGTCAACGCGGCGCTGCGGCACGCGCGCGGAGATCTCCTCGCGTTTACGGACGACGACGTCGTGCCCGATCGACAGTGGCTCGCCGCGGTCGATCGGGCCTTCGCCGACACGGCCGTCGACTTCCTCGTCGGCCGCATCGTGCCTGACTGGGAAGCGCCGCCGCCCGCGTGGATGTCTCCGGCGCTGTTCGGCGTGCTGGCGATCCCCGAAGGTGGTGGCGAGCGCGCGTCGATTCGGCTCGGCCTGAACGAACACCTCATGCCGATCGGCGCGAACATGGCCGTGCGTGCGCCGGTTCTCCGGCGGCTCGGCGGGTTACGTCCGGATCTCGGCAAGCTCGAAGGCAGCTTGCGAACCGGTGAGGACCACGAGCTCTTCCTCCGACTGCTTCACGACGGCCGCGCCGGCGTGTATGAGCCGGGCGCGGTCGTGCACCACTTCGTGCCGCGCGAGCGGCTGCACCCGCAGTACTTCCGGCGGTGGTTGTTTCAGAACGGACGCGACGTCGCAAAGCTCGAGGAGGTGTACCCGCAGAGCGCGGCGCGTCTGGCGGGCATCCCGCGCTATTTGTGGCGCGACGCCGCCTCCGCCGCCGTCGGCGCCATTCACGCGGCGCTGACCGGCGACGCCCGGCAGCGGTTCGCGAAGATCGTCCGCGTCATCTGGATCGCGGGATATGCGTACGAGCGCTGGTTCGGCCGCCGTGAATCGACGGCGGCCGCTGCTGTGCCGACCAGCGCGGGACGTGTCGCTCGGGCGAGTTGATCCGTTGAGCGCAGTCGAGCCATGACGCTGTCAGTCATCATCGCCACCCACAACCGGGCATCGCTGCTCGACGAGTGCCTGCAACACATCGCGCGTCAGCGGTTCAAGGCGGGCGACGAGGTGATCGTCGCCGACAACGGGTCCACCGACGCAACGCCGGAGACGCTCGCCCGTCATCAGCAGACCTTTCCGGTTCCGCTTCGCATCGTCGACGAACCGGTGCCGGGAAAATCGCGCGCGCTCGCGCGCGCGCTCGCCGTCGCGACCGGCGACGTGCTCGCCTTCACCGACGATGACGTGAACGTCGGCGACGGCTGGCTCGACGCCATCCGCGCGGCGATGGCCGACCCGGCACAGGCGCTGATCGGCGGCCCGGTCGCGCCGCGATGGCAGCGTGGCGCGCCGCGATGGCTGCGTCTCGGCGACCGCGGATACGGACCGCTCGCCGCTCCGCTCGCCCTCCTCGATTACGGCGACCGTGCGGTGCCGCTCGGATCGCGAACGGCGCTCGGCGCCAACCTCGCGGTCCGGCGCGACGTCATCAGGCGGGTCGGCGGCTTCGCGCTGCACCTCGGGAAGCTGCGCGGCACGCTGCTCTCCGGCGAAGACCACGAGCTGTGCCGCCGCGTTCAGGCGCTCGGCCTGCGCGCGACGTATTGGCCGGCCGCGCGGGTTACGCACTGGGTTCCCGTCGATCGGATGCGAATCCGCTACTTCCTCGCGTGGTTCTTCTGGTCCGGCATCACTCATGCGGCGCTCGAAGAAGGCCGCGCGCGCGACCGAAGCCTGCTCGGCGTGCCGCTGTACCTGATCCGGCGCTTGGTCGGCGGGACGCTCGCGGCGCTTGGCGCGGCCGCAACCGGCAACCTCTCGCGAGCGGTCGAACGCGGGATCGAGGCCGCCTTTGCCGCGGGCTATGCCGCCGGCCGCTGGCGGCTCGCCGGCGCCGGGTCGCGGCAGATCGCGCAGCCGGTATAGCGATGGACGTTCACTCCGCCTCCATCTGCATCTGCACGTACAACCGCGCCGAGCGGCTCGGCGAGACGCTCGCCGCGCTTCAGACGATGACGCCGCCGGACGGCTGCCACGTCGAGATTCTCGTCGTCGACAACAACTCTTCGGACCAGACGCGGGCGGTCGTGGAGGATGCGGCGCAGCGCGGGCCCTTCCGTATTGTCTATGCGTTCGAGCCGCGTCAGGGCAAGAGCTTCGCGCTGAACTCCGCGATGCAGATCGCCCGCGGCGACATCATCGCGCTCACGGACGACGACGTCATCCCGAGCCCCGACTGGCTCGCGCGCATCGTCCGGCATTTTCGCGAGCGCCAGGTCACGTTCGTCTTCGGCAAGGTTCTGCCGCGCTGGGCGGTCGTGCCGCCGGCGGAGATTCTGACGCCGCGCGCGAGCGACGTCTGGGGACCGCTGGCGCTCGTCGACTACGGCGACGCGCCGACGACGTACGTGAGCGAGAGCGACGCGCAGCGCCTGCCGATCGGCGCGAACCTCGCGTTCGCGCGTTCTGCCGTCGTCGCGATCGGCGGATGGCGAACGGATCTCGGCAAGGTCGACAACACGCTGATCTCCGGCGAGGACCACGAGATCTTCATGCGGCTGCGCCGCCACGGACTGTATGGCGGCTTCTACGACCCGGAGCTGACGGTCCGCCACTACGTGCCGGCATCGCGGCTGACGCGGAAGTATTTCCGGCGCTGGTTCTACTGGCACGGCAAGACGCAGGCGCTGATGCTCGACGATTTGTTCCCCGGCCTCGACATGTCGCAGGTGCCTCGCATCGCCGGCGTGCCGCGGTTCCTGTATCGCCACGGGGCTCATCAGCTCTGGAAATATCTCGTGACGTTGATCCGCGGCAGCGCGCTCGACGTCCTCGTCGAAGAGCTTCGCGTCCTGTCGTTCGCCGGCCTGTACGGCGCTTGCTGGCGACGGGCGTTTCGCGGCGCGCGAGGGTCGAACATCTCGACCGTTCATGGCGCGAACCTTGCCAGATCACCTCGTGCGCAGCCCATGGAACCGCCTGAATGGAACACCGGTTCCGTGAGTTGGCACCCTGTAGAGGAAGGAGCGGAAAAGTGCTGACCCGTCCAACGTGGTTGTCAGGGAGTACCTTACTACTCGCGATGGCCGCCGCTCATGTGGCGTCGGCTGCCACCGCGGCACGGCCGAGCCAGGCGACGAATTCGCAGGGCGCCGACCTCGCGCGGCGCGTGGAAGCGAGCCGGGTGGTCGACGAGAAGCACAAGGGATCCTCTGCCTCCCGGTTCTTCGAGGCCCCCGCCTGCGAAGTGCCGGATCGCGACTCGGCCGCACATTTCGCGTTCGTGCGCAGCCGCGGACGGGCCGGATTCGTCGGAGGTTCGTACGGCGAGATCTTCTTCGCGTCGGGCGCCGGCACGCGCGCGGCGTCGATATCGAGCCGTGGCGGCGATAGTCAATCCGACGCGGCCGAGCCGGCACACGGCAACGGCAACGGGAACAACGGAAACGGCAACGGCAACGGCGGACCGTCGACCTCAGCGGGCGGCGGCAACGGGAACGCGAACGGCCAGTCGCAGCAGAAAGACAAGGACGACCCCGTCGCGACGGGCAGCGCGGGCGCGACCGGCTCGGCCACCGGCACTGCCGGCGCGGTCGGGACCGGCGGGTCGACTGCGTCCGGTGGCAGCGCAGCCGGCGGACCGCTGGCGATCGGCGTCACCGACGCGGCGGTGAATCCGGAGCCGGCGACGTTGCTCCTGCTCGGAACCGGCCTGGGCGGCGTGTTCTTCGCGCGCCGTCGACAGCGGAACGGCAGGAAGTAACGCCGTCGGCTGGTGCACGAGGAGCTCATGGGAGCGCGGCGAAGTCTGACCGCATTCGCGGTTTGGCTCGCCGCGCTCCTCGCGTTGTACGGCACTATTCTCATCAACCTCGCCCGTCAGTGGCAGAGCGACGAGAGCTACTCGCACGGCTGGCTCGTCCCGCCGATCGCGGCGCTGCTCGCCTGGCAGCAGCGCGATCGGCTTCGTGCGGCGCAGCCGCGGCCGTCGCTCGCCGGCCTGCTGCTGATTTTCGCGTCGCTCGCCCTGTTCGTCGCGGGATCGCTCGCGGCTGAATTGTTCACGACCCGGCTCTCATTCGTCGGCGTGCTCGCCGGCACGGTCCTCTACGTCCTCGGCTCGACGCACTTCCGCATCCTGCTCTTTCCGCTGGCGTTCCTCGTCTTCATGGTCCCGCTGCCGGCGATCATCTTCGATCGGATGACGCAGTCGCTGCAGCTCGTCGCGTCGCGGCTCGGCGAGGAGCTGCTGCGGACCGCCGACATCGCCGTGCTGCGCGACGGCAACGTGCTCGCGTTGTCGAGCATCACGCTGCAGGTCACCGACGCGTGCAGCGGCATTCGATCGTTGATGTCGCTGCTGACGGTGAGCAGCCTCGTCGCGTATCTCTTCGAGCCGACGCTGGTCCGGCGCGTCACGCTGACCCTGATGGCCATCCCGGTTGCGATCGTGCTCAACGGCCTCCGCATCGCGTGGACCGGCGTCGCTGTGGCGTGGTTCGGGCCGCACATGGCGCGCGGCTTCGCGCACGAGGCCTCCGGCTGGGCCATCTTCATCGCGGCGTTCGGCCTGATCTGGGTCGTGCGCTGGGCGATGCGCGTCGTGGCCGGACCCGCGCGCGCGCCGATCGGCGGTCGGCCCGACGCGCCCGGTCTTGCGGGAGCCGTGTGATGGCGCGCCGTCTCCTGATCGTCGCGGTGTGCATCGTGGCGACGGGCGGCTTCCTGCGGCTGACGGCCGCGGCCGACATCGTTCCCGACGCGCGTCTGCAGACGCTGCCCCTCACGATCGGGTCCTGGCAGGGGCGGGACGACGGCCGGCTCGACAAGGACATCGAACGCACGCTGCAGGCGGATTCGTATCTGGTTCGGACGTACACGCGCGGGCCGGCGCAGGTCGGCCTGTATGTGGCGTACTACGCGACACAGCGAACCGGCCACACGATTCATTCGCCGTTGAACTGCCTGCCGGGAACGGGGTGGGACTGGCTCGAGCGCGGACGGCAGACCGTGGCCGCGCCCGCCGGCCAGACGTTCGAGATCAACCGCGCGATCGCACAGAAGGACACGAACCGGCTCCTCCTTTATTACTGGTATCAGAGCCGCGGCCGGATCGTCGCCAGCGACTACACGAACAAGCTGCTGCTGATGCGCGATTCGCTCACGCTGCATCGCAGCGACGGCGCGCTGGTCCGCGTGGTCACCCCGGCGTCGGGCGGTCTCGATGGCTCGGCCGACGCGCTCGCGTTCATCACGGCGCTGTACCCGGCGCTCGTCAACCACCTCCCTCAATAGGACCGCCATGCGTCAGCTATCAGCCATCAGCCGTCAGCCATCAACCATCAGCGTCGTTGTCGTCCTCGTGACGCTGGTGACCGGATGTTCGCGGAACGGATTCGAAGGGTTCTTCTCGAGCGGCCAGCGATACCTGGCGGCGAACCGATTCGCCGACGCGGCGATCGAGTTCCAGAATGCGGCGCGCGTCAACCCGCAGTCGTCCGCCGCCCAGGTGAAGCTTGGCGACGCGTATTCGTCGCTGAAGCAGACGAGTGCCGCGGCCGCGGCGTATCAGCGCGCGTGCACGCTCGATCCACGCGATGTCTACGCGTGCGTCCAGGCCGCCGGCAAGTTCCTGGCGCTCGGCGATTTCCAGAACGCAATCGTGTACGCGCGGACGGCGCTCTCCGCCGATCAGTACAGCCTCGACGGGCAGCTGATCCTCGGCAGCGCGCTCGCCGGGATTCGACGGTTCGCGGAAGCCGAAGAGCGGCTCGAGGCGGCGCTCGCCCTCGCGCCGGACGACTCGCGGCCGTACGCCGCGATCGGCGAAATGCACGGGCGCCGCGGCAACGTGAAGGTGGCGGAGGTCTGGCTGCAGAAAGCGGTCGAGCGCGATCCGAAGTCCGCCGATGCGCATGTCGCGCTCGCTCAGGTCCTCCTCGACACCGGCCGGAAGGCCGAGGGTGAACGCGAGCTGCGCGCCGCGGTCGCGGCCAGGCCGGACGATGCGCGCGCGAACGAGCTGCTGGCCAGCTACCTCGTCGACACCGACCGCTGCGATGATGCGGAGCCGTACTGGAAGGCGGTCGCCGCCAGCACGACGGACGGCTCGGGCGCGCTGGCGCTCGCCGACTTCTACGTCTCGCGCGGCCGATCGGACGATGCCCTGCACGCGCTCAGCTCGCCGAGCGCGAAGGGACAGGAGCAGGCGGCGAAATCGCGGATGGCCTCGATTCTGTACGACCGCGGCGAGCGGTCGAAGGCCGCCCAGCTCGTGAACGAGCTGCTCGAGCAGCACCAGTCGGACGTCAACGCGCTGCTGCTGAAGGCGCGCATCGCGCTCGATCAGAACGACGTCGCGAAGGCGCGCGAGTACGCACACCGAGCCGCCGAAATCACGCCGGATGCGCCGGCGGTGCGCAACATGCTCGCGACAGCCACGGCCGCGGGATCGAACAAATAAAGAAATGATATCGGCGAGGCCGCGGCGCGAGCGACGTACGGCTGAGCTCGAAACGCCGGAACGCGGTCGCTATAGTACTGGCGTCCTGAGATCTTTCCAGCTGCGCGGCCTCGCTGTCGGCTGCCTCGGGCTCACGCTCGTCGCGTGCCAGCGCGAGCCGCAATGTTCGCTGCCGCCGGACAACGCGCGCCCGCTCGACCTGTCGCGCGAAAGCGATCGCGCCCATTTCGAAGCGGATCGACGCGAGGCCGACCGCGTCGCGTCGGAGTACGGGAACTGGGCGGCCGCGCATCCGCCGGCCGACACCAGCCGCATCGACATCGAGAAGCTGCGCCAGCACGCCACGAACTACTGCCGTGAGATCCTGTCGGACAGGATTGCCGCTGCCCATCACGTTGTTCAGCCCTGACAAACCGATGGTTCGGGCGCGTCGTCTGCTCGTCGTCGCCGCGGTCGTTCTGAGTACGGCGCAGCCGCTGTTCGCGCAGGTCAACGTTCTGACGCAGCGCTACGACAACGGCCGGACGGGCGCGAACCTGCGGGAGACGACGCTCACCGTCGGCAACGTGAACGCGTCGGAGTTCGGCCTGCTCTTCTCGCTCGGTCCCGTCGACGGCAACGTCTACGCGCAGCCGCTGTATGTGTCCGGCCTCACCATCGGCGGCGTCACACGCAACGTTGTCTTCATCGCAACCGAACACAACAGCGTCTACGCGTTCGATGCGGATGGCACCGCGAGCGCGCCGCTCTGGCACATCAATCTTGGACCGTCCGTGCCGCAGGATCCGGATTTCGATCCGGTAAACACCGCGATCCCAGGCTGTCACAACCTCACGCCCGAAGTCGGCATCACCAGCACGCCGGTCATCGATCTCGCCGCAGCCACCATCTACGTCGTCGCCAAGACGAAAGACGCGACCGGTATTCACCAGCATCTCCACGCGTTGAGCCTGACCGATGGCGTGCTGCTGCGGTCGGTGCAGATCGAAGGCAGCGTGACGTCGGACGGCTGGGTAGTCGCCTTCGACCCGGCGCTGCATCTGAACCGGCCGGGACTTCTGCTGTCCGGTGGAGTCGTGTACCTCGGCTTCGGCAGCCTGTGCGACTACGGCCCGTATCACGGCTGGCTGTTCGGCTACGACGCCGCCACGTTCTCCACCACCGCTGTCTGGGCCGTGACGCCGACCGGCGAGGAAGGCGCGATCTGGCAATCAGGCGTCGGTCTCACCGCCGACGCGGCCGGAAACATCTACACGATCACTTCGAACGGAACGTTCCGGGCTGACGGGACCAACCTCGCCGACAGCGTCGTCAAGCTGACGCCGGCGCCCGGCGGACTCGTCGTCGCCGACTTCTTCACGCCGAAGAACCAGGACGTCATGGAAGTGAACGACTGGGACCTCGGATCGTCGGGCGCCGTACTGCTGCCGGGCACGAACCGGCTGATCGCGGACGGCAAGGAAGGACGCCTGTACCTGATCGACCGGGACAACATGGGCCGATTCGATTCCGGCGCGGACCACGTTCTTCAGAGCTTTCAGACGACGGACGTCGCGTTCTTCAATAACGTGCACGGCGCGCCGGTCCCGTGGCAGAGCCCGGATGGCATGCGCGTGTACCTGTGGGGCGAGAACGAGCCGCTGAAGGCGTTTGCGTTCGACGGCACGCAGTTCGACACGACGCCAGTCGGCCGAAGCACGGTCAGCGCGCCGCCGAACGCCATGCCGGGCGGCTTCCTCACCGTGTCGGCCAACGGCAACGCTCCAGGAACCGGCATCGTGTGGGCGTCGATCGCGCGCGATGCCGACGCCACCAACGCCATCGTCCCCGGCGTGCTGCGCGCGTTCGATGCCGAACACGTGGATCGCGAGCTCTGGAACAGCGACCTGAATCCGCGCGACACCGTGGGCCCCTTTGCGAAGTTCAACCCGCCGACGGTCGCGAACGGGAAGGTATACCTCGCGACGTTCTCGGGCGTCGTCCAGGTTTACGGCCTGACGTCGACGCCGCCTCCGCCGCCGGGCGACGTGCCGCCGCCGTGGCAGCACCAGGACGTCGGCCCGGTCGGCGTCGGCGGCAGCGCGTCATTTGCCAACGGCATCTTCACGGTCCGCGGCGCGGGCTCGAACATCTGGGGCTACGAGGACAGCTTCCACTTCGTCGACCGGCCGGTGAACGGCGACGTGACGATTGTCGCGCGCGTGACGAGCTTGGAGAACACGAACGCGGTGGCGAAGGCCGGCGTCATGCTGCGCGCGTCGACCGCCGCGGATGCGGCACACGTTGTCCTCGACGTGCTGCCGAATGGCGACGTCGAGCTGATGACGCGCCCGTCGGCGGGCGAGCCGACGACGTTCGTCAGCGGCGCGCATCAGCCGGCGCCGGCCTGGCTGCGACTCGTGCGGACGGGCGCGACGGTGACCGCTTCCGTGTCTGCCGACGGCACGACGTGGACGACGCTCGGCACCACGACGCTGAGCATCGGGTCCAACGCGCTGGCCGGTCTCGTCGTCTGCAGCGTCGCGCCTCAGACGCTGAACACCGCGACGTTCGACACCGTGAGCGTCACGACCAGCACGCCACCACCGCCGCCGAGCGATCTCCCGGCGCCGTGGCAGCAGCAGGACGTCGGTACGGTCGGCGTCAGCGGCAGCGCGTCGTTCGGCAACGGCGTTTTCACGGTCCGCGGCGAGGGCTCGAACATCTGGGGCTATGCCGACAGCTTCCACTTCGTCGACCGGACGATCGACGGCGACGTCACGATTGTCGCGCGCGTGACGAGCCTGCAGAACACCGACGCGGTCGCCAAGGCCGGCGTGATGTTGCGCGCGTCGACCGCCGCCGATGCCGCACACGTGATCCTCAACGTGCGGCCGACCGGCGACGTCGAATTCATGACGCGGCCATCGACGGGTCAGCCAACGACGTTCGTCGCAGGCGCATATCAGCCGGCGCCGGCGTGGCTGCGACTCGTGCGAACGGGAACGACCGTCACCGGCGAAGTGTCGGCGGACGGCGCGACATGGACGACCGTCGGCACGACGACGCTGAGCATCGGGTCCAATGCGCTGGCCGGGCTCGTCGTCTGCAGCGTTGCGGCCCAGACGTTGAACACGGCGACGTTCGACAACGTGACCGTCACGACCGGCAGCACGCCTCCCCCGCCGCCGCCGAGCGACCTTCCGGCGCCATGGCAGCAGCAGGACGTTGGCAGCGTGGACGTCAGCGGCAGCGCGCTGCTGAGCAACGGCGTCTTTACGGCCCGCGGCTCCGGCTCCAACGTGTGGGGCTACGCGGACGGCTTCCATTTCGTCGACCAGCCAGTCGCCGGCGACGTCACGATTGTCGCGCGCGTGACGAGCCTGCAGAACACCGACGCGGTCGCCAAAGCCGGCGTGATGCTGCGCGCGTCGACGGCCGCCGACGCGGCGCACGTGATCCTCAACGTGCGGCCCACGGGCGACATCGAGTTCATGACACGGCCGTCGACGGGTCAGCCGACAACGTTCGTCGCGGGCGCATATCAGCCGGCGCCGGCGTGGCTCCGCCTCGTGCGAACGGGAACGACGGTCACCGGCGAAGTGTCCGCGGACGGCGCGACGTGGACGACCGTCGGCACGACGACGCTGAGCATCGGGTCCAATGCGCTGGCCGGTCTCGTCGTCTGCAGCGTTGCGGCCCAGACATTGAACACGGCGACGTTCGACAACGTCAGCGTCACGACCGGCAGCGCGCCTCCCCCGCCGCCGCCGAGCGATCTGCCGGCGCCATGGCAGCAGCAGGACGTTGGTAGCGTGAATGTGCCGGGAAGCGCTGGGCTGACCAACGGCGTCTTCACGGTCCGCGGCTCCGGCTCCGACGTCTGGGGCTACGCGGACGGCTACCATTTCGTCGACCAGCCGGTCGACGGCGACGTCACGATCGTTGCGCGCGTGACGGGCGTGCAGAACACGAACGCCGTCGCCAAGGGCGGCGTGATGCTGCGCGAATCGACGGCGGCCAACGCCGCGCACGTCATCCTCGACGTGCGGCCGACCGGCGATATCGAGTTCATGACGCGCCCGTCGGCGGGCCAGCCGACGACATTCGTCGCGGGCGCGTATCAATCGACGCCGGTGTGGCTGCGGCTCGTGCGGACGGGAACAACGGTCACCGGCGAAGTGTCGGCGGACGGCGCCACGTGGATGACGGTCGGCACGACGACGCTCGGCACCGGCAGTAATGTGCTCGCGGGTCTGGTCGTATGCAGCGTCGAGCCGCAGACACTGAACACGGCGACGTTCGACAGCGTGAGCGTCACGAGCAGCGCCCCGCCTCCGCCGTTCGATCAGATCCTGTTGAGCGCCGGCGCGCATCTCTCGGCCGCACCGGGACCGGCGACCGACGATTACACGATCGCGCCGAGGTAATGCCGTGAGCCGCCCGAGACGCCCTCCCGTCATCGGCTACGTGCTGCAGTGCGGCACGGTCGGCGGCGGCGAGGTGGCGACGCTTCGCGTCGCGCGAGGGCTCGCCGAGCGGCGCCGCTTTCACCCCGTCGCGTTGTGTCTCGACGGCTCCGCCGTCCTCCGCGCATTCGAGTCCGCCTCGATCGAAACGGTTCCGTTCACGCCGGCCGAGTTCAGTTACCGGCGGGGCTGGCGGTACGCGCGGAGCGTCGTCACGATCGCGCGGACCATTCGCCGGCTCGGGATCGATCTCGTGCACTGCTCGGACCTGATGAGCGCCTATCACGCCGCGCTCGCGGCGCGGCTGGCCGGCGTGCCGGTCCTGTCGCACATTCGCAGCCTGTTTCCGCCGCACGAAATCCTGCCCCACCACAAGCCGCCGATTGCGGCCGTCCAGCACTTTCTCTTCAGCTCGCGCGCGGTGTGGACGAACTTCAACCGCATCTACCGCGTGCCCGAGCCTCGCGGGACGGTCGTGTACGACGGCGGACCGGGGGCCGACGTGCCGTCCGACGAGGTCGTTCAGGCCGTTCGCCGCGAGCTCGACCTCCCGGACAGCGCGGTTGTGATCGGCATGGTCGCGCGGATCGCGTCGCCGAAGGATTTCGACACGCTGATCGACGCGTTCGATCGAGCTCTGGCCACGTATCCCGCGGCGCGGCTGCTGCTCGTCGGCGACGCCCAGGATCGGAATTACGCGAACAGCCTCCGCGCCAAGGTTGACGCGAACGGGCTGAGCGGGCACGTGCGCTGGACGGGGTTCCGTGCGGACGTTCCCGCGCTCCTGCGCGCCATGGACGTCGTGGTCCTGTCGACGCGCAGCGAAGGCTTCGGCCTCGTGATTCTCGAAGCCATGGAGCAGAGCCGGCCCGTCGTCGCGACGCGCGTCGGCGGCGTTCCGGAAATCATCACCGACGGACAGAACGGGCTGCTGCACGAGGCCGGCGACGCAGAAGGCCTGGCCGGCGCACTCCGAAGGCTCATCGCCAACCGTCGCCTGGCGTCGGAGATCGCGGAGAACGGCCGCGCGATGGTGCAGACGCGATTCACCGTCGATCGAACCGTCAGCACGCTGTCGGACCTGTACGACCGCTTTCTCTGGCGCGATCGCGTCGTAGCCGCGCAGCAGCGGACGGCCGTATGAGCCGGACCGATCGCGCGGTCTGGGGCGTCGTCAGCAGCTACGCCGCGACGCTCGCGACCGCGATCGCGGGGTTCGTCATCGTCCCGATCGTCCTGCGCTACGTGAGTCGCGAAGAGTACGGCTTGTGGGCGGCGGTCGGACAGGCGATCGGCTACCTCGCGCTGCTCGATCTCGGCGTCGGCAGCGCGGTCATCCGGCGCACCGCGCAGCTCGGACCGGGCGAATCGTCGGCGGCGGCCACCAGCCGCACCGTGTCGACCGCCGTCGCGGTTTACGCCGGCCTCAGCGTCCTGCTGCTCGCCGTCGGATTCCTGCTCACGCCGGTCATCCCTCGACTGCTCTCCGTCCCGCCGGGCCAGAAATCGATCGCGATCACGCTGTTCGCGACGATGGTCGTGTACGGCGCCGTCTCGCTGCCGCTGCGCGTGTCCATGAAGGCGCTCTACGGTCTCCAGCAGATGGCGCGCGCGAACGTCGTCATGCTGGTCGAAAACGTCCTCAGTCCGGCGGTCGCAGCCGTTCTGCTGGCTTCGGGCATCGGTCTGATCGCACTGCCGCTCGGCGGCATATCCGCCGGCTTCGTCGCCGCCGCGCTCGCGGCCGTGATGCTGACGCGCGTCGCGCCGGGTATCCGCGTCCGGTGGCAAGACGTCTCCGCCGCCGAAGCGCGCGAGCTGTTCACATGGAGCTGGCTGCTCGGCGTCAACAGCCTCGCCGTCGTCATCATCTACCAGACCGACACGCTGGTCGTCGCCGCGCGCGGCGGGCTCGGCCCCGCAGCCACGTACGCGCTGACGAGCCGGCTGCCGCTCTACGCGATGCCGGTCATCTTCGCGCTCGCCGATTCGTGCCTGCCGGCGGCGATCGAGCTGTGCGCGCAGCGGCAGGTCGATCGCGTTCGCGATCTCCACGTCCGCGTGCTGCGGCTGTCGCTCGGCGCCGCGATCTGCGCGGCCGTCGTCGCGACGACTTTCAACGAGCCGTTCGTCCAGCTCTGGGTCGGAGCGCAGAACTACGGCGGCACGATCCTGACGCTGGCGTTCGGACTGATGCTCGTTTACCGCGTCCTGATGCAGACCGCCGGCATGGTCGTCATCGGTACGGGGCGACTGCGCGGCGTCGTGGCGATGTCGGTCGTCGAAGCGGCGCTCAACCTCACGCTGTCGCTGTGGTGGATCGGACGGTTCGGGCTGGCCGGCGTCGCGATGGCGACGGTCGTCGCCGGCCTGTCGACGAGCGCGTGGTACGTGACGCGTCTGGTCTGCCGCGAGCTCCGCCAGCCGGTCGCCGGCTATCTGTGGAGTGGACTCGCGATCCCGGCGCTGTGCGGGCTGCCGGCCGCCGCGCTCGCGGTCGTGATGCGCCGGACGTATGCGTTGACGTCGTGGGCCGAGCTCGCCGTTGCGATGCTTGTGACGGCGATCGTCTATGTCGCGACGTTCATCGCGTTCGCCGCCGACTCGCACGTAGTGTCCGCCTTCAGGCGGACCGTGACAGGCGCTGTCTCCGCGTTCAGGCGGAGCCTTACCGCGCGTCGCTGGCCGCGTCGAGCGCTGCCATCGCTTGCTGCGCCTCCGCGCGATGGGCGAAGCTCGAGCCACTCGCAAGCGCCGCTTTGAGGTGGTCGCGGGCCTTGCCGCCCATGTCGGCTTTCATGTACGCCATCGCGAGATGGTACCGGTACAGCGGATTCTGCGGCTGCGCGTCGACGCAGTCCGCGAGCAGCGGAATCGCATCGCGATACTGACCCTTGCGGTAATAGGTCCACCCGAGCGTGTCGTTCGCCTGCGGCAGACGTCGCAGCGACTGCTTCGCAATCACGGCGTAGTGGAGCGCCTCGTCCACGCGGCCCTGCTCGAGGTACCGCCAGGCGAGGTTGTTCGCCGCGACGCCGGCCGACGGACTGGTTTTGAGGATCTCTTCGTAGCGCGCCTGCGCTTCGTCGGGACGATGCTCCGCGTCGAGGATCATCGCGACCATCGTCTTCGCCGGCACCGGATCCGAGGCACGCGCGGCAATCCTCTCGAACTCCGTGCGCGCCGCATCGAGCCGCTGCTGCCGGACGTACAAGTCGCCGAGCAGCGCGTAGGCGTCGAGCGAATCGGGTGAAACCTCGATGAGGTGCTGCAGCGTGCGTTCGGCGCGATCGGCCGCGCCGCCGATCGCATACGCGCGCGCGGCCAGCATCAGGACGGGCATCGCGTCCGGCGTGCGCGCCAGCGTGCGCTCGAGCCGCTCCACGGCGTCGGCGTGGCGTTTCTCCTGCAGGTCGAGCGCCGTCAGGCCGGCGAGCGCCTCTATCGACAGCGGCTCGATCTCCAGCGCCTGCTTATAAGCGGCCGCGGCGTCTGCCAGATGGTGCTCCGCGAGACGAAACCGGGCGCGCATCAGCCACGGCGCCGCGTCGCGCTTGCCGCCGCGCAGGGTCGCGTCGAGCATCGCGTCGGCTTCCCGGCGCATCCCGCGTTCGTACAGGACCGGCGCCAGCCGCAGACGAGCGGCCGGCGCGCGCTCGGTTACGTCGACGAGCGGCCGAAGCTCGCGTTCGGCGTCCGCGAATCGCCGCTGCGCGATGTAGTAGTCGATCAGCGCGAACGGATCGCCATCGGTGGCTGTGGCGACCGCCTTCGAATAACGCTCCGCCAGGTGCTGATCGCCGGCCGCGGTGTAGATCGCCGCGAGCGCGCGATTCGCGTTCGTGTTCCCCGGATCGACGGCGACCGCCCGCTCGAAGGCGACGCGAGCGTCGGCGACGCGCCCAGTCATCAGGCACGCCTCGCCAGCGCGCAGCTGCGCGTTGACGTCGCGCGGCTGAAGCTCCGCGACCTTCATCAGCTCCGCCGTCGCCGTTGCGCCGTCTTTCAGATGCGCCGATGCGTCGGCCATGCGCGCATGCGCCTCGACGGACGAGGGTGACTGCTTGATTGCGTTGCGGAACTCGATCGCGGCGGATTTGTAGTCGCCGCTCTTCGCGTATCGGTTGCCGCGCTCGATGAACCGCGCGGTCGTCGCGGCAGTCGAGCGCGAGCACGACGTACCAACGGCAACCAACCCCATCAAAATGGAAAGGAAGGCACACACTCCGCGCCGGAAATGCCTCATGCGGGGCCTCCGGCGCGCGCGGTGCCAGAGGTATGCCACGTTCGGCGAGCCTCGCCGTAGCTCGCGCGGAATACGTGCGAGCGGAGGCGGGAAGAGTGTGGCTACCGATTACTTGACCGTCACGTTGTCGAACGTTGACGTATTCAGCCGAGCTCCGTCAACGCTGGAAACGATGAGACCGACCTGGATCGTCGTCGACATCGGAGCTGGAGTCGACCCGATCGTTGTCCATGCAACGCCGTCGGCGGAGATCGCCGCCGTGATTACGCCGGAGGATCGGATGAGCCGCAGCCAGTACGGCGGCGGCGCCGTGCCGCCCGCATAGAACGTCGTCGCACCGCCGGCGACGGTGCGCTGCATGAACTCCACGTCGTTCGTCGGACGGATGTCGAGGATCACGTTCCGCGCGCTCGCGCTCAGGCCGTCGCGCATCATGACGCCGGCCTTCGCGAACGTGTTGGTGTTCTGCATGGCGGTGACGCGCGCGACGATCTGTCCGTCGCCGGTCAGCGTGCGATACACGAAGTGGAACGTGTCGTTGATGCCCCACACGCCCGTCGGCCCCGCGCCGTTGACAGTGAACGTTCCGCCGCCGAAGGCCGCGTTGCCGATTGGTCCAACCGCGCCGATATCCTGATTGCTCCACGGCGCGGCGAGCAGGCTGAGCCCCTGGAACTTCGCGGTATTCAGCTGCGTGTTGTCGTGGCTCGTCACCGCAAGGCCGCCGGAAATGGTGTTCGACATGTTGGCCGACGTGGCGGCGATCGGTATCCACGTCGCGCCGTCGCTCGAAATCGACGCGGTGATTGTCGTTCCGGCACGCGCGAGCCGCACCCACGACGGCGCCGGCGAGAACGAACCCAGCAGAAAATCGGTCCGCGCACCGGACGATGGGCGCTGCATGAACTCCAGGTCGCCGGTCGGACGCAGATTCAGGATCACGTGCGCGGCGTTGGGCGCGATCCCATCGCGCAGCATCACGCCGGCTTTCGAGACGGGCGACGTGAAGGTCAGGCTGTCGACGCGCGCGCTCACCTGACCGTCCCCGGTCAGCGGCTGGAACACGAACCGGAACGCGTCGGCGAACCCCCAGATGTCGGCACCTGCGCCGGCGACCGTCCACACGCCGCCGGAGAGCGAGCTCGCGCCCAGCAGGCCGACGGCGCCGATGTCCTGTGACGTCCACACCGACAAGCCTGGCGACGTGGTCGGCGGCGGCGGCGGCGGCGACGGCACCAGCACGAGGCTCACGTCGTCGAGCGCGAGATAGCCCGGCCGCGCGGATCCGTACATCCAGACCGTGATTCGGTCGCCGGCCGTCGCGTTGAAGCGGAACCGGTACGGCGCACCGTAGTTCGGGCGCAGCTCCACCCACGAGCTCGCCCCGAGCGAGGAATTCACGTCGGCACCCACCAGACAACCCGGTTTGTCCGCATTGGCGTACATCGTCAACTCGTACGTGCCCGTCTTCGGCGCGGTCACGTACTGGACCATGCCGCAGTCGAGATACACGTCCGTCCGGCAGGCGGCGTTCTGCGCGCCGCTGCGCGGTAGCCGTGCTTCGGAGATCGCATCGGACTGGCGGACTGGCGTGTCGGACAACCAGCCGGGCGAGCCGAGCGCCGGCGTGCGGTATTCCTCGAAGCCCGGCTTCTGCAGCAGGTTCAGAAACTCCGACAACGATCGCGCGTTCGCGCTCTGCCCGAGCGGTGCGAGTCCCCACAGATCCTCGATCGTGCGCAGCACGTCGTAGTGGCCAGCGACGATTCCCGATCGCGTGCCCGCGGGTGTTCGCGGCGAGACGACGATCAGCGGAATATGTCCGCCGCCGCCGATGGCGGTCGTTCCTTCGTCCCACCAGATCAGCAGGAGCGCGTTCGCGAACGACGGCGACTGGATGATCGACGGCACCACCGACTGGAGCCACGCGTCACCGGCCCCGACGCCGCAGTCGTGCATGTCGTGGCACAGGTCCGGCGTGATCCAGACGTAGGTCGGCAGCGTGCCCGCGTTGAGATCGCCCGCGAAGCGCGTGAACGGGACGATGTTCGCGCAGCGCGCCGGGTTGTCGGCGATGCTGCGGTAGTGCACGAACGGATTGTGTTTCACGACGTACAGGCCTTCGTTCACGAGCCCGCACGTCCCGGTCATGCCTTCCATGTACGCGCGCCACGTTCGGCCGGACGCTTCAATCGAATCGGCGATGCTCGGACCGTCGCTCCGGCAATCGTCGCAGTTCGTCGTGAACACGGTCTGGCCGCCCGTCACAGCCATGTAGTTCGGCAGGCTCGGGTGCAGGGGCGCGGTGAAGTTCGTCGATAGGCCGTACTGCGCGATCAGGCTGTTGAGATATGGCGCGGAGGGACTGCCGACGACGTCGCCATACTCGGCGTTCTCCATCGCGATGATGAACACACGATCGATGGCCGGCGGCTGTGCCCACGCGTGCGAGGCGGGCGCGAGGCCAATGACGAGAGACACAAGTATCGCGCGACGTATCCGCCTCAATAGACTCCTCCGGTTTGCGCCGCGATGTTAACGCGAGAGATGGTGTTAATGATGAGCCAGGATTCAGGGTCCGGTTAAAGCCGGACGCGACGTACGAGGTCCGGCCTGAAGGCGGACACTACATACGACAGGGAAAAAGTTTTCCGCGGCTGCGGTCGCTATGGCGCCCGCACTGCCCTTTCAGGTGGCCGGCGTCGCGAAAACAGAACTTCCGTGCGGCATGCGCGTTGCTCAGCTGCGACGTGCGGCCGTGAACGCGTACGCGACTCGTCCATCTCGACCGTAACGATCCGTTATGACTGCGATCCTCCAGCGTCTCTATCGCTCGCCGCTGACCCGGCCGCTTCGACCGTGGCTGCGCCGCGTCCGCCGCTCTCCGCTGATGCCGCTGCACTGGAAGAAAGCATGGCGCCTGTTCCGCATCCTGAACTTCCAGTACGGCTACCTGCGGTCGGTCGCGACCGAGACGCCGCTCGACGGACGATGCGAGCCGCAGCCCTGGTACACGTATCCGGCACTGGAGTATCTGAAGCAGCTCGACTTCCACGGCCGGATCGTCTTCGAGTACGGCTGCGGCCACTCGACGCTGTTCTGGGCGCGGCGCGCCGCGCGGGTCGTGAGCGTCGAGCACAATCGCGAGTGGTACGAGCGGGTCAAGCCGCTGCTGCCCGGCAACTGCGAGCTGATCCTCGAGACCGACTCGGACGCGTACGCGAGCACGATCCGGAAGTTTCCGCACCGCTTCGACGTGATCGTGATCGACGGCCTGGTCAAGGGCCGGACGCGATTGAAGTGCGCGACGGCGGCGGTCGTGTCTCTGCGGCCCGGCGGCATGATCGTCCTCGACAACTCCGACTGGCTGCCGGAATCGTCGCGCTACCTGCGCGAGTCGGGCCTGCTCGAAGTCGACATGACCGGCTTCGCGCCGATCAACGACTACACCTGCACGACCTCCTTCTACTTCCATCGCGCGTTCGGTTTCGAGCCGCTCGAGGATCGCCAGCCCGTGGCGGGCGTGGGCGCCCATCCGTACAACTGGGAGACCGGCGCGACGGCGGAGCGGCTCGCGCTGCTGAAAGCTGACAGTTGAGGACGTAAGAGCTGATAGCTGATAGCTGACATGTTCGCCGATCTGTTGACGCGAAGCCGGCGGCTGCTGGCGCGCCATCGCGACCGCGCGTCGATGCGCGTGCTCCATCGCGTCGCCAGCTTCATCGAAGACTGCTACGAGAACGACGAATGGGACATGCAGGTCAACGGCGAGACGGCGCTCCTGCGCCGCCTGGCGCCCGCGCGGTTCACGACCGTCGTCGACGTCGGCGCCCACCTTGGCGAATGGTCCATCGCCGCGCTGCGGGCGTGGCCCGGCTCGCGCGTGCACGCGTTCGAAGTGGCGCC
>Ga0114129_10000388_pt1 | contig 51317 bp, 46 predicted proteins | sample RhiMetdeltSRZDD1_FD_80071 | JGI IMG/M metagenome (GOLD analysis project Ga0114129, IMG submission 80071) | Populus rhizosphere microbial communities from Tennessee, USA - Rhizosphere MetaG P. deltoides SRZDD1 (version 2) (version 2) | ecosystem: Host-associated > Plants > Roots > Rhizosphere >...
ACGACGACGTGTCCGCGCTCGTCGCCCGGCAGCGGGTAGTGGCGCATCGCGCCGCCGGCGTCCAGCCGCGTCACGTCGCCCGACTCGCTGCCGATCCACACGACGCCGCCACGTCCCGGCGCCACCGCGCTCACCGCCGTGTCGCGCAGCCCCTCCGCGCGCGCGTACGTCGCGAACGGGCCGTCGCTGAGACGATTGAGCCCGTTGGGTGTCCCGACCCACAGGTTGCCTTCGTCGTCCTCGAGAAGACAACGCACGTGATCGTCGGCCAGGCCGCCCGCCGTCCCCAGCGCGCTCCAGCGCCCCCGCGCCAAGCGGGCCAGCCCGCCCCCCGCGGTCCCCACCCAGAGGCTGCCGTCGCGGTCGGAGGCGATCGCGGTCACGCTGTCGTGCGGGAGCCCCTCGACCCGCGTGAATCGCGTGAGGCGCTGCCCTTCGAGCCGCACGAGGCCGCGCCGCGTGCCCACCCAGAGCGCGCCGGCGCGGTCGCGATGGAGCGCCTGCACGCTGTCGGCCCCCACCGGCACCGGCGTGAATTTGCCGTCGCGTCCGCGCAGCAGGCCCTTGTGTCCGGTGCCCATCCAGAGCGTGCCGTCTTCGTCCTCGATCATGGCCAGCGGCCGCACGGGGCCGAGGTCGAGGGGTATCGGTTTCCCACCTTCCCGCCAGCGCACCGATCGACCGAGCGTCCCCACCCACAGCTCGCCGTCTCGCGCGGGGAGGAGCGAAAACACGCGGCCGCCGACCGGCCGTATGGGCAGGGCCTCGAAGACACCGCCGCGCTCGCGGACCACCGCCGCCGACGTCCCCACGAAGAGCGTCCCGTCCGCGGAGCGGGCCAGGCTCGTCACCACCACGTCGGCGAGGGCGGGCTCGCGCGAGGCGTCGAAGACCGTGAAGCGCGCCCCGTCGAACCGCGCCAGGCCGGCGCTCGTCCCGATCCACAGGTGGCGGTCGCGCCCCTGGCAGAGGGCGTGCACACTGCGGCTGGGCAGCCCGTCGCCGGTCGCCCAGATCGAGATGACGTACTGCGAGACGGCACGGCCGGGGTCGAGCGCGTGGGCGGACGCGGCCACGCACCAGGCGGCGCCCAGCAGCAGCCACGTGCGCGGCTTCATGGGCGTCGACGCTAACACGCTCTCAGCGGCTTGTGGGGAGGTTCACTCCGCGCGCAGAAGCGCCGCCGGGTCGATCCCCAGCACACGTCGGGCCGGGATGTAGCACGCGAGCGTCGTGACCGCGGCCAGCCCGCCACCCACGGCGGCGAGCGTGAGCGGATCGAGCGGCGCCACGCCAACCAAGACCCCGCGGATGACGCGGCCCGCGACGTAGAGGAACGGCACGCCGATCAGCACTCCCGCCGTCACGAGGGACACGCCCTCTCGGAGGACGAGCCGCAACAGCGCGCGATGATCGGCGCCCACCACCAGCCGCAGGGCCAGCTCGTGGCGGCGGCGCAGGACCGCGCCCGCGACGACGCCGTACAACCCCATGGCCGCCAGGAGCAGCGCGCCCAGGGCGAAGGCGGAGAGGAGCACGGCGCTGATGTGCTGGCGCCGCAGCGAGTGACCGACCAGGTCCTCCATGGGCTGGATGTCGGCGGCAACGAGGCGCGAGTCGATACGATGCACCGCCGCGCGCACCTCCGGGATCAGGAATCGCGGGTCGCGATCGGTCCGCAGCACGTACGCCAGGCGCCGGGCGTTCGGGCCGATGAAGATCTGCGGGCGGCCGTCCTGGTGGACGTCGTAGAGGCGTGGATGCTGCACCACACCGACGACAGTGAAGGTACTGTCCTCGAGGCGCAGCTCCGCGCCGATCGGGTCGCCCGTGGGGAAGAACCGGCGGGCCAGGGCGCCGTCGATCAATGCCTCGCGCTCGCTCTCGCCGCGTCCGGGAGAGAAGCCGCGGCCGGCGAGCAGGCGGATCCCCATGACGTCGAGGTACGTGGGGCGTGCGCCGATGAGATCGACGATCGGTGCGTCCCGCTCCGCCTCACCGGTGTTGCCGGGTGCACCCGGAAACGTGATCGACGTCTGGTAGGCGGAAGCCGCGTGGAAGGCGGGCAGCGGTCGCGGGCACAGCGGAGGACCGACGTCGCGCTGGCGCCGCGAACACCGGGCAACGCCGCCAGCTCGTGCTCCACCCGTTCCTGCAGGGCGACGATGTCGTCCCACTTGGGAAAGAACTCGGGCGGCATGCGGACCCACAGGCTGAGGACGCCATGCGGCCGGAAGCCAGGGTCGACGCGCAGGAGCCGCTCGAAGCTGCGCACCACCAGCCCGCCGGCCATGAGCAGCACGAGCGAAAGCGCGACCTGCGTGACGACCATGCCGCGACGCAAGCGGCCGTGACCGCCGCCGCCGCGGACGGCGCTGCTGGCCAGCAGTGCCGACAACGATGCGCGGGCCGACCAAATCGCCGGCGCCAGCGCCGCGAGCAGTCCGATCAGCACGCCGGCGGCAATCACTACACCGGCGACGCCCCAGTCGACGGCGATGGCCTCGCGCCGGGGCAGCTCCACCGGCGCCAGCGCGACGAGGACGCGGGTACCCCAGAACGCACTGAGTGTCGCCACAAGACCGCCGCCGAGCCCGAGCAGCGCGCCTTCGAAGAGCGTGGCGCGGAGGATGGCGCCCTGGCTGGCTCCCAGCGCGCGAGAGACGGCCAGCTCCTGCTCCCGCTGCGCCGCTCGCGCGAGCAGCACCGACGCGAGGTTCGCCGTCAGGGCCAGCACCAAGAAGAGACCGCCCAGAGCCAGCGCCAGAAGCGCGGGCCGGATGCCGGCCACCAGGTCGGCCTTGAGCGGCGCGGCGTACAGCACGAGCCCGCGGCCGTCGAAGTCGCGCCGGTCCACCGTGCGCCCCACTGTCTCGACCGCGGCCATCAACTGCGGCGGCGCGGTGCCTCGCCGAGCGCGGACGAGGGCGGCATACGATCCCTCTCGAGGCTTGGACTCTTCGAGCCGAGACCGAAACGGAATGAACGCCTCGGCCGCCTGCGGCGGCCCGGCGCTCTCGCTCCGCGCGAAGGCGAAGCCGTGCGGCAGCACGCCGATCACCTGGTACGGCCGGTTGTTCAGGCGCACCTCGCGGCCGACCACGGCCGGATCGGCGCCGAGGCGAGTCCACAGCTCGTGTGTCAGCACCATGACCGTCGCCGTCGGCCCCGTTTCTTCCTTGTCGAAGGCGCGGCCCAGCACCGGCCGCGCGCCCAGCAGCTCGAACAGGCCGGGCGAGGTGAACATCACCGGGATCTCGATCGGCTCCGCGTCCTTGTTGAGCGCGAACGTCTGCAACTGGCGCCCGAGGCCCGCGACCTGCTCGATCGCGCCGCCGGTCTTCTGCAGCTCCACGACGTCCGTGCCCGCCAGCATCCCGCGCTTCATGTCGGCGATCGGACCGTAGTCCCGCCAGACGTAATACAGGTCGTCCGGATCCCGGTACGGCATGGGGTCCAGCAGGACCCGTTGCACGACGGCGTAGACCACGGCGGAGAGGCCGAGGCCGATCCCCAGTGTGGCCACGGTGGAGAAAACGAGCCGTCGGCGCGCGCCTCAGCCGGCGGCCCGCGCGCTCGATGTCATGGCCCCAGTCGCCGCTGCGCCGCCACGACACCGCCGGCCGCAGCCGCTCGCCCACGCCGTTGCGCAGCGAGTCGCCGAGCGCCCGCACGCACACGGCGGCCCAGGCCACGGTTCCGCCGCGGCGGAGCGCCTCTCGCGCGCGGTCACGGTAGGCCTCGACCAGCGCTTCGCCCATCTCGTCTCGGAAGTCGGCGGGATAGAGTTTCCGAAGGAAACCGAACCAGCCGGCCGAGAGATCGAGCAGGCGCGAGCGCGGCGCCGGACCGCCGCCGCTCATTTCGTCCCCTTGGCCAGCAGGCCGAAGCTGCGCGCGGCCCGCGTCAACACCTCGAGCCGCTGGGCCTCCGCGCGGGCCACCCGCCGGCCGGCCTCGGTGATGCGGTAGTAGTTCCGCCGCTCGTCGTCGGCGTCGGGAGCGGGCCGCCGCACGGCCTGGATGAGGCGGTCCTCCACCATGCGCGCCAGCGCCCGGTACATCGTGCCGAGGTCAGGCACCGACGTCTCGCCCCGCGCCTCGATGTCCTGGATGATCCCGTAGCCGTGCCGCTCGCCCCCGGCCAGGCTGAGAAGGATGTGGAACTCCACCGGCCGCAGCGGCTGGTCCTTCCCGCGGCGTTTCTGGTCCATGGCAGACCCTCGCGCACCCCATAGGTGCGTTACACATATATGCGCCACGCACCTATAGACTGTCAAGTGTTTTCGCTACGTCATGTCCGCACGTGGACCAGCATGAGGGTCTGGTCGTCACCGGGCTTGATCCCTTCCGCGAACGTCTCGATCTCGCTCAAGATGCGTTGGGTGGCCTCGGCGGCCGGGAGACCGGACGGCAACGCGGTGACGAGGGCGGTCAGCCGCGGGAGACCGAACTCCTCCCCGTGCGCGTTCGACCTTTCGCTGATGCCATCGGTATAGAGCAAGAGGCGATCTCCGGGGTGCAACGCGACAGCCTCCTCTTCGAACGTGGCCTGCTCCATCACGCCCAGCATGATGCCGCCGCGTTCCAGTACGGTCGGCTCTCGATCGGCGCGCAGCAGCAGCGGCGGGTTGTGTCCGGCATTGCAGTAGGTCAGCCGGCCTTCGACGTCCACTCGAGCGAGGAAAAATGTCGCGAACTGCTGAAGGGTCCCCGAACGGCGGCATACCAGCCGGTTGATGTTGCGGACGATCACCGCCATCGACTCCTCGGCCATCTGCGTACGCAGGGATGCTTGCAGCATTCCCGTCAGCAGAGCGGCGGGAATACCCTTCCCTTCCACATCGCCCACCGCCAGCAGCAGCGCGTCCCCGACGGGCACGACGTCGTAGAAGTCGCCGCTGACCGCGCGCGAAGGCACGTTCACGGCGTGGACTTCGAGCCGCGGGTGGGACGGGAACACGGAGGGCAGGAAGGACTGCTGGATCTGGCGCGCCAGCTCCAGGTCGCGGACGGCACGCTCGTGGGCGATCGAGCCCTGATGGTATTGCCACACGAGGATCACGGCGGTGCCGAGCGCGGCAAAAATCAGCGAGTACATGCCCACCACGACCACGAGGCGGACGCTGCCCAGGAAACCAGGGAACAGGAATCGATGAACCAGCCACGCCGCCTGGAACGACGCCCCCAGCACGACGACGAAATGAAGGAAGCCCTCGAGCACCAGCGCCGGACGCCAGTGGGGGAACGCCGCCCGGAGCCGCGGCATGCCGAGGAAATCCAGCGCCCACAGGTTGAGCAGGATCACGCTGGCAAACAACAGAGACGCCACGTAGTAGCCGGCGAAGTCGAGCGCACCGCGTGCGCTGATCGCGAAGAACGCCGCGAACGGAAACGCCCACAGCGGCGCCAGCCAAACGACTCGGAGCAGGCGCGACCGCGGCGAGGGCCCGGACATGGCCCTTCGATTATCCTTCCATGGTGGGTCGTCCCCTCGAGGCTCGGCATCTCGAGCAGGTCTGGAAATAAATCTCGTCGGCGTGTCGATCTGGCCCCGGCTCGTTCGACGCGTCACCAGGAGGAGATAACGCCTATGTCGAGGCTTCGGGTCAACGCATTCGGAATCTCTATCGATGGTTACGGCGCCGGTCCCGACCAGGCCCTGGAAAACCCGATGGGCGTCGGAGGGATGGCGCTGCACGAGTGGGTCTTGGGCACGAAGACGTTCCGAAAGATGGCCGGCGACTTCGCGGGATCGCTGATCGGCGACAGGATCGGCGGCGAAGGCATCGACGACGACTTCGCCGCGCGCGGCTTCCTGAACCTCGGCGCCTGGATCATGGGCCGCAACATGTTCGCGCCGACGCGCGGCCCCTGGTCCGACGACGGTTGGAAGGGATGGTGGGGCCCGAACCCACCGTACCACGTCCCCGTTTTCGTGCTCACGCACCATGCTCGTGCGCCCATCACCATGGAAGGCGGAACGACGTTCCACTTCGTCACCGATGGCATCCAGGCCGCGCTCGACCGCGCCAAGGAGGCGGCCCAGGGCAAGGACATCCGCCTCGGCGGGGGAGCGGCCACGATTCGCCAGTACCTCACCGCCGGGCTGATCGATGAGATGCACCTCGTGATCTCCCCCGTGCTCCTGGGCCGCGGCGAACCCCTCCTCACCGGCATCGATGCGGTGAGCCTCGGCTACAAATGCACGGAGCACGCCTCCTCGGACAAGGGCACCCATATCGTCCTGACGAAGTAGCCTGGCCGCAGGGAGAAGTGCGCGATGAGAGCCGCCGCCCGCGCGAGCCACGGGAGCGGCCACGCGGCCGCCCCCGTGTCGGATCGAGCCGGCCTCCGGCCTAGCGGAACGCCTTGAAGATGTTGAGGTGCGAATAACCGCCGTCGCGGCCCACGGCCCAGAAGGCCGTCTCCGAGATCCAGCTGCTGTTCGCGTTGGCGAAGTTCGTCACCTCGCTCGCGTCCGACGTCGTGAAGTTCTCGCACGTCACGTCGTTCACGTTGATCATCGGGGTGATCCCGACCTTCGAGGACATGCCGAGGCTCGCGATCTGGCTGCGCGTCGCGTTCGCGGCCTGGATGGCGGCCTGGCCCATGTCGATGCACGGGCCGTAGTCCATGGCCATGATGTTGACCACGTCGACGCGGACCCCGCGGGTCTTGGCGTTGCTCAGGAGGTTGAGGCCGTCCTGGGTGAGGCCGGTCGGCATCACGGGCAGCGTGTAGCCGACCCTCAGGCCGGAGTTGGCGCTCTGCAGGTTCTTGATCGCCTGGTTGCGCCGGTCGACGGACGTGGTGTCGGCGATGGACGCGCCCTCGATGTCGAGGTCCATCCACTTGAGGCTGTACGCCGAGATCACCGACTGGTACGCGGCCTGCAAACTGCTCACGCTGCCGCAGGCCTGGCCGAGCTCGATGCCGGCGGCGCCGCCGAAGGAGATGATCACGTTGCCGCCCATCCCGCGGAGCTGGTTGATGTAGCCGCCGTACGGGCTCGAGCTCAGCGGCGTGTCCCCGTTCCAGTACGCGGCGCAGCCGTTGCTGATGATGAAGGCCAGCGTGTAGTACTTGTGGCCGGTGCTGCTGGCGACGGTCGCGGGGTTGATGTTCGCCCACGTCTCCACGTAGGGGGCGAACGTCTTCGCCGGGAAGCCGCCGCTCGAGGGGGGCGTCGTCGGTGTCGGCTGCGGGGTCGGCGTGGGACGCCCGCCGGGCGTGGGCGTGGGACGGCCACCGGGAGTGGGCGTGGGTCCCACGATGCCGCCGTTGAAGATGTGCAGCTCGGTGAAGCTGTTCCAGGTGCCGGCGGTGCTGCCGTGCCCGACCAGGCGCAGGAAACGCGCGTCGCCGTTCACGGGATACGACTGCAGCGCGGTGGTCGTTCCGCTGCTGCTGCCCGACCACTTCGTCGTGAACGTGCTGCCGTTGCCGACCTGCAGGTCGAACCGCGCCGAGCGCGTGTTCCCCAGGTAGACGGCGACGGTGACGTTGCCGATGTGCTGCGTGGTGCCGAGGTCGTACTGGATCCACTGGCCGTCGCCGTTGGCGGACCAGCGCGTGGCCAGATTGCCGTCGATGGTGTTCTGGCCCACGTTGGGGGCCTGCTCGGAGCTGACCTGGACCGCGACCACGCTCGACGTGATGTCGGAGGCGTGGGCCGCCACGCCCGATGAGATGAATGCGGCTGCAACCGCCAGGACCGACACGACGCGCTTCACAAACGACATCTCGACCTCCTTGCCCTCGAGGGGCCGGGCTTCCGTTGTCTGACTGATGACTGTGCGGGTCAGACTAGCGGCTGCGCGGCGGGTGTCATCACCCGATCAGGTAGGAGTTGAAAGATGAAAGTGCGACGGGCCGATGTGGGCGTCTATCGATAGGTATATGAGAGATGATGTAGACCCAATTACACTCCCGGCGCGAGTCTAGAGATCCGACGCCAGGACGGCCAGGCCACGGATCAGTCCGAACAGGAAGGCGACTCCGAGCGCCAGTGTCCAAAACGCTCCCACCTGCAACCCCGGCTCGAGCACGGCGATCCAGGGATTGTCCGGATTGTAGTGAGCGACGAGCGAGGCCGCGCGGATCTCCTGCAGCCGGGCTCCCATGATCTGCCGGCGCTGGAATACGTCCGCCTGGTACTGCTCCCGATCGAACGGCCCGCCAAAACTGATGCGAGTCGACTCGTACGGGCGCCCATCGACGACGTACGCATAACGGACCTCGACGCTGTACCACCCCTCATCGTGCGAAAGGTCCGCGTGGACCAACTGTGCGCTCGTCGTCGGCCATCCGGTGCTTGCCCGCCCGTGACGCACGCCGTGGAGCCCTGTACAGATGGTCAGGATACCCAGCGCGGCCGTGCCCGCGAGCAGGCCGGCCCGCGTCCGCGCCTCGGAGCCATACCTTCGCAAGAACGTGCGTGGCGGACGCACCCATGACGCCACCAGGCCCGTCAAGACCACCCAGTTTGGCCAGAACCCGAGGAGGATCTGCGGCAGAGTCCTCGGACCCTCGCCGCCAATGACGTACAGGTTGGCGCTCACCCACAGAAGAACGAACAGACTCGCGTAGGCCACCCTGCGCATGTCGTTGGGATCGATGCTGGGGCGGATCCGGCGGCTAACCGGGGAGGAGTGAGTCGTTCCAGTCACGGATCGTGAACGACTTCACCAGGCCTTCGAGGATGAAGGGATCTTCCTTGGTGAACTCCTCGGCGGCCTCGCGCGTCTTGAAGATCGCCATGTTTCCACGATCCGCGAAGGGCCCGATGCCGATGACGACGGCCTTCATGAGATCCTCCTCCGGAACGTCTCGGCATCCTATCAGCCAAAAGCGCGGCCGGCGCGAATCCTCGCACCCGCCTACCCGATCGAGTGATGACAGCGCGGCCCCTCCGGGTCAGGCTGGGGGCACCCGATCACTGCAGCAAATTTCTCGACATGGCGCGGAGGTGTGAGATGGCGCGTGTGCGTGTGCGTACGATCTTGATTCTCGCCGGTTTGATGGCTTGCGGCCTCCGCGCACAGGCGCAGACGGAGATCACGCCCGGGGCGGGGGCGGTCACCGCCAGCACGAACGACGGCAACATTCCCGGCAACGCCGTGGACAACTCGCTCACGACGCGCTGGTCCGCCAACGGCGACGGCCAGTGGCTCCGGTTCGACCTCGGAACGTCGCAGACGCTAGCCAACGTGAGGATCGCGTTCTACCTCGGCAACACGCGCACCACCCGGTTCGACCTGCAGCTTTCGAACGACGGCGCGGCCTGGACCAACGTCCTGACGAACGTCACGAGCGGCGGCTCCACCACGCAAGAGCAGACGTTCGACTTCCCCGACCAGTCGGCCCGCTACGTCCGCTACATGGGCCACGGCAACAGTGTGAATTCCTGGAACAGCCTGACCGAGGTCAGCATCTTCGCGGCGGGCGCGGCACCGCGAGTGACGCCGACTCCGACGCCGACTCCGGCCACGCCGCGGTCGACCCCGACGCCCACGCAGAGCGGGGGGACCGTGCTCTTCCGCAACACGGGCACGACGTCGGGCTGGAACGGCACCGTCGTGGAGCACAACGGATCGGTCTCCCAGGTTTCGAGCCCCGTCTACAAGGGTTCGGAGGCTCTCAGGGTCACGCAGATCTACGACGCCAACTACAGCGGGCGCTACCATTCGGAGGTCTACCGGAACGACGGCTACCGGCCCGGCCAGCGGCGCTTCTACGGGTTCGCGTTCTACATCCCCAGCAACTGGCAGACCGTCAGCCAGGGCTACAACATCGCCCAGTTCATCGCCAACTTCGGCGATACCGGCTGCGACGATTGGATGCCCTCGACCATGATGTGGTTCACGAACTCGGGCCTGAGCACCCGCGTGAAGCAGGGCACGATCTGCAGCCAGTCGATCCGGACCTTCGGCAACTTCGCCACCCTGTCCTACGGCGTGTGGCATCGCATCGTGATCGACGGCAACTGGCAGGCCAACACCAGCGGCCATCTTCGGGTCTGGGTCGACGGAACGGTGAGGCTCGATCAGTCGGGCCTGCAGACGACGCTGTCGGATCCCGCCAACCGCACGTTCTCGGTCCGCTACGGCATGTACGCCAACAGCTGGTACGACCAGAAGAAGATGGTGGGAACGCAGCCCATGCGCACCCTCCACTACGACCACTTCTCGATCGGCACCACCTACGCGGACGCCGATCCCGCGGCCTGGTAGGCCGGGCGCTGTCGCCTCCTGCGGCTTGTACTGGAGCTGGGCAAGCGCCAGTACAAGCCCGCAGCACGAGGCGACGGGACCGCTGCCTTCGTAGGCGACGCCTTCTCCTTCGCGATCGCTCTGCGCTCGAACGTTCGATTGTCGATGTTCGATTTCCTGTTCGTCGATACGCGCCACGGGCCGCATCCGCGCTGGCCAATCCGCCCCCGCCCCATCTGTGTGAAGGAACTATCTGTGCAGCGCTGAGTTCGGAGGGGCGCGAACTCAACGACCCCGACTGGCGCAAAGTAGTCCGTTTGCTGGATCCGCTTGGTACGAACGCTGCAGGCACGTGAGCGCCATCGTTTCGGCTCTGCGGAGGTCCTGTGAAGAAGACTCGGCCGGCCCTGCTCCTGGGAATCGCGCTCGTGTGCTGGACGTGCATCGGGAAAGAGGGGCTCGAGCCAATCCCGACCGGCGCATCCACTGCCACACCCACGTCGACGCCGGCGCCGATTCCCACGGCGACGCCGGTGCCACCGACGGCCTCACCGGAGCCCACGCGCGCGCCGACCGCGGCCCCCACGGCAGCGCCGACGTCGGCGCCCACCGCGGAACCGCCGACGCCCGCTCCCACGCCGAAACCCACGTCCCCGCCGAACACCCCGCCCTACTTCTCGAAGTGCGAGAACCTGTCGTCACCGCTGTCTTCGAGCCGGGAGTATGACCTCATAGGAAACGTCATGGACGCCGAAGACGGCTTCCTCTGCGGTGCTCAGTACTGCGTCGGCGCATCGGTTTCAGGCGCATGCACAGCGACGTCGAGCGCCCTGAATTGCACCTGCCTGGCGGGGATCGACATGTTCTTCCGAACCCTGGCGGGACCGGGCACGTGCACGGTCACGATCACTGTGCGTGACAAGCAAGGCCTGACGGGAACGACGAGCTGCTCCTACTCGGTGTCGGCACCCTAGTCCCGTGACGGACGCCGTCCGAGGTCGCGCCTTGACGCTCGCGCTGGCCGCCCTGGCCACGGCCTGCGGCTCCGTCGATACGACCACGGAGCCCGAGGCGGCGCGCCCGCGGCACTGGAGCGCGCCGCAGCGCCTCGGCGACACCGGCTCGCGTGTCGAGCATCCCTGCGGCGCGAAGGACATGTGTGCGCCGCAGGTGGCGACGACCCTCGCCGTCGGGCCGCAGGGACATGCCGTCGCCGCCTGGAGCGAGGCGGACGACGACGGCCGGTACTTCGTTCGCGCCGCACGCTTCGTTCCGAGCCAGGGCTGGCTGCCGTCGACGCGCGTCCCCGGCGATGTTCCGGATTCGACGCGTGCCTTGCCCAGGATCGGCGTCGATGCGAATGGCAACGCGATAGCGGTGTGGACCGAGTCCCGGCTGCGCGGCGACGGCGGGGGCAACGGGATCGTCGCCATGCGATTCGACGGCGCGGCTTGGAGCGCGACCCAAGCCATCGACCCCGGCGGGCATTGGCCAAGCCAACCCGACTTGCTCGTGGAGCCGAGCGGCGACGCCACGGCCGTCTGGAACGACGGCGTCCGCTGCTGGGTCTTCTCGGCGCGTTTCGTCGCCGGCCGATGGGAAGGTCCCCAGCTGCTATCGCCAGGGCCGCAGGACCCCAACCGCTCCGGCTGTTTCGATGGGGCCTTCATGAGCACAGACGCGCGCGTCCTCGCGGCGGTGGACGGCACCGCGCTCGTCGAGTGGCACGACCATCGCGGCGCGCGGGGCCACTGGCGACCCACGGTCTTCTGGACGCGCAGAGCCCCCGGCGGCGGCTGGCGGCCCGCGGAGGACGTGACGGAACGCCTCGCACATTCGGTCCGCACGGCCGCGGACGACAAAGGGAACGTAATCGGCGTTGGACTGTCGAGCACCGACAACGCGGGCGCGATCGAGGCGCGTCAATTCCGCGTCACCGGCGGCTGGCAGGCGCCGGTCCCTCTGGCGAGTTGCACCGGCACTCCCTGTTCGCCGCCAGGCCACGACTCGCAGCTCTGGGACAGCCCCACTGTCGCGATGAGCGCGGGCGGAGTTGCCGTCGCGACATGGATCGAGTTCGGAGGACGCACCCACTATCCCGTCTGGACGTCCCTCTACGCGCCGGCTTCCGGCTGGGGGGCCCCGAAGCGGCTGACGAATTTCCCGTCGTATGCGACGTTGCACGCAATCAGCGTCTTGCCGATGGACGACGGCCGCGTCCTGGCCGTGTGGGAAACGTCCGAGCGCATCGGCGAGTCGGTGCTCTGGTCCAGCCAGCTCGAGCCGGCCAGCGACTGGGGCCCCGCCGCGCGCGTGGCGTCGTCGACCCAGGCCCTCAGCCGGACAACTGCGAAGCTCGACGCGCGGGGAAACGCTATCGTGATCTGGACGGAAGAACCTCGGGATGCCCAGGGTCGCAACACAGGGCCCGTGACGCTGTGGGCGAGCCGATTCGCCGCCGACTGAGGAATGGGCATCCAACGCTTGACTGATTGGAGCCGACGGTGGGACTTGAACCCACGACCTGTGATTACGAAACTGGCTTGGGGCGGAACGATGCGGAACGCTCCGTGACGCAAGATCACGGTCCGCTCGCTCCAAAGGCAGAAGAGGCTCGTCCAGGACCTGTTTCGCCGCGCGGCCCGAGCCGACTAGGACCCGGCGTTTTCGCACCGCCAGACCAACATCGTCAGCCATACGCAGAAGGCACGAACCGACCCCGGCATGGCCTCGGGGAGGAGGGCTTTCGCGCGCTGGGTCCACGTCCACCCGAACCCCGGGACGATCGATCCCACCCGCGCGTCGTCCTGGAATATTCCGAATTCTCCACGCCAGAAGGTCACCCGCTTTAGCGTGTAGTCCCCGGCCTCGCAGGCTAGCCCGAACTCACCGTCGATGCTCACCGCGGTCGCGAATTGCTGCCCGGAGGCCTCGAGCAGAAACATGTCGGGGCGGCGCACCAACCGCACACTGTACTTCCGGTCGCCCATGGTCACCGAACCGACCACGCCGCCGTCCCAGATCGGGAGAGAGGAGGGAACTGCGACCTCGGCACACAACCCGCCACCGGGGTCCTCGAGCCTGAAGTGCCGCCCGAACCAGTGCTTCGGTACGACCTTCAGCAGCGCCATCTCGGCGAGAGGATAGCCGACGACGCTCGCGGGCACGAGCGAGTACTCTCCGTCCGCCTCGATCGAAGGACGGACGGCGAGCGCGTTTCCCCTTGCATTCCTCCGCACACAGAGCGTCCATGTGCACCCCGCGCCTTCGGGTTCCCCTGCCTGTTTCAGCAGCCTTCTTAGGTCCTCGATAAGCCGGCGGCGCGAAAGCATCAAGCGTGGCCAGAGCCGTGTCCACAGCCGGTCAGGGGCTCAGCGCGAGCAGGCTTTCGCCCAAGTGGTTGATCAGATGGAGCCGACGGTGGGACTTGAACCCACGACCTGCTGATTACGAAGCTTCCTCCGCGCGGAATTGCGTGGAACGTTGCGTGACGTTGTGAACTCCTAACTCTCAGATTTCACTTGCCAGTGCAGGCCGCGACGTGTTTCCATCGATCGCATGAAGTTGCCGCGAGTTTCGTCGCGTCGTCACCCCAGCGCAACCCGACGATGACTCGCTGACGCCTGGTTCAGGTTCACGTCGATGCCCACCGTCAAGATCACCGTTCGATCGCTCGAGTCCACGGCGCCGCCGGCGTCCGGACGTCTCGAACTCTTCGACGAAGACCTCCCAGGCTTCTGCATTCGCATCACGCCGAACGATCGCCGCACCGCCTGCGCGTGATGTACCGTCACGGCGCTCGCGTGCGCCGTGCGACGTTGGGGACGCTTCCACCGCTGACTCTGGCGGACGCCCGCGACCTCGCGACCAAGGCGCTTCGGGCGGCAGCGCTCGGCGGGGATCCGGCGGCCGCCAAGCGGGCGGCTCGCGAGGCGATCACGTTGGCTGGTCTGGTCGCCGCGTACGTCGACGCCGGCGAGCACGACCGCAGCCGCGCAACGACGGGCGACTATCGCCGAACTCTGCGCGCGGCGATCCAGCCTTCCTTCGTGGGCGGTTTCGCGGCGTCCCAGGTTGTCCGCGGTGATCTCAGGATGTTCCTGGAAGACATCGCCAAGCGGACACCGGTCCGCGCCAACCGCGTTCTTGCTCTGATCCGCGCCGCCTATCGCTGGGGGCTCCGCGAGGAGCTCGTCGACCGCGATCCGACGACCGCCCTCCGCCGCCTGCGCCCCGAACGGCCACGCGAACGCGTACTGTCGGACGCCGAGGTCAAGCGGCTCTGGGAATCGCTCTCTTCATCGCCGGCGGTCGTTGCCGCCGCCGTCAAGCTCCTCCTGCTCCTCGGTACGCGCCGCAACGAGACCCTGAACATGCGATGGGCCGACATCGATGAACTCGCGCACACGTGGACGGTGCCCGGCCGCTTCCGCAAAGGTGGCCGCACCCACGTCGTGCCCCTGCCCCCTCTCGCGCTCGCCATCCTCGCTGACCTGCGCCCCCTGACCGGCGACGGCGAATGGGTGCTTGCCGGTCATCGCGGCGCCTCGCTCGCCAACAATCCCGCACGTTGGTTCAGCGTCGTCCGCAATACAAGCGCACTCGACTTCACCTTGCACGATCTGCGCCGAACGTGTGCCACCGGCTGCGCCCGCCTGGGCGCGTCGGAGAGCACCGTCAGCCGCATCCTCGGCCACAAGGCCATCGCCGGCACGATCGCCGTCAGCGGCATCTACGACCGCTTCGATCGCCTGCCGGCAATCCGCGCCGCCCTCACGGCCTGGTCCGATTACGTCGAGGCCCTCCTCCGCGGTGACAACCAGCGCGGCGAGGTCGTTGCGTTCAGCCGCGCCTCCGGCTGAAGTTCACCGCCGCCGTTCGCGCACGTTAACCCGGCCGAACTCCCGCAAGCCTTTACAACACCGCGGAATGGACATGGAGCGGACGGCACGGGTTAACCCGCTTTAACTTGCAAGGCCAATTTGCGATGGTGCCACCGCCTGACGAACGGCCTACCGCCACGGGCCACCCGGAAGCCAATCTGCGTTCAGGGATTCGCCCGTTCGAGCCGAATGAAGCACAGGAAGCAAGAACGCGCGCAGCACCGAGAGCAGCGGATGGAGTTCGACTTTCGAGCCTAGCTAGCTGGCTAGCGGTCGCCCGCTCCCCATCGGAGAAGGAGAGCGTGAGGGACACACACTCTCATCGGTCGTGGCCGCGCCCGTTGAGAGCGCTCTCGATCTCCGCGGTTGCGCCCTCGAGGATGTCCCCAGAGCACCCCCCCTCGCTCCGCGCCGATGGACCGCGCTTCGCTCGCCTTCTTCGTCGTCTTTATCTGTCCTCACGACCCCATAGAATCGATCCGAACACTTTGTTGAAGTACCGACGGACGTCGGCGTCTGACGGGGACGTGGGAACCGCGGATCGCGGAGCGACGCCGCCACCATCTGCTGCTACGATGCCGCGGCAACGAGAGCGGAGAACTATCATGCGTTGGCTCAGCCTTACGTTCGTGGTGAGCACAGCCGTCGTGGTAAGCGCCTGCAGAATCGTCATGCGAGGTCCGGCCGCAAGCCCCGGTGCGTTGCGTGTGGGCCACAGGCTCTGGCACCTGACACACAAGGGAATCGCCGACGACCAACGTCCCCTGGACGTGTCATGAAGTGTCGTCGTGGGCCGCAGCGGCTGCGCGTCCCGGCGCGCGCGCTACTGGTGATCGATCAGCTCGCACTGATCGACGCCGTGAAGCAGTCGCTCATGCACGGTCAGTACAATACGAGCGTGGCGCGTACCGCTCAGCAGGCCGCAACCAGCCTGGCTGCCTGGCAGCCCCACCTTGTCGTCGTGGACATGGACGCGGCGGGCCACAGCATTTTGGAACGCCTGGCCGATGACACACGACCGGGCGGGTCCGTGCCTATCATCGCGCTCACACGACGAGGTGACCTCACGGTCAGGTTGGTGGCATTCGAGCGGGGAGTGGACGACATCCTGATCGTGCCGTTCTCCCCTGAGGAGTTCGGCGCGCGCGTTCTGGCGATCATGCGGCGAACGTACCGCGACGCCGCGGTGTTGACCCCGGTGCTCCGGCTGGGCGATCTGGAAATTGACCTCTCGAACCGCCACGTCCGCGCCGGCAACACGGAATTGCACCTGACGGTACTCGAGCAGAGCCTGCTGTACCTGCTGGCGGCGAACGCTGGCCGCCTGTTGACCCGCGACGAGATCCTGGACCACCTCTGGGGCGCCGACTATGTGGCCGGGAGTAACGTCGTCGACCGACACATCCACAACCTTCGCGTCAAGCTGCAGAATCACTCGAAACGGCAGCGCTATATCGCTACGGTTCCTGGCCGTGGCTACCGTTTCGAGCTCGGAACCGCCTAGGGCCTTCGGCGCTCGGCAAGAGTGGACCACTCATGCTCGGCGGACAATGACCCACGCGTGGAACAGAGTGGGACGTACGTAGACGCGGTCCGTAGAGCATGTGGTGGCGTGGCGAGCCGGTGCTGTAGGGGTGCGAGGGGCGAAGCCCCTGGGCTGGTGCCGCGCCCCCGGTGGGGGCGCACATTGGAGACACGCCGGCCGTGAGGCCGGCTCCATCTGGGGAGTACCAACGCATCAACCAAGCCACAGTTATCGCGCGCGTTGTGGCAACGGAACGCGCGACCTTGGCCTGCGCGTCTATCAAAGCACGTCGTTACTCAGTGGGCCGGTTGCCGTCGTCTCCGTCTCCTGCTGGCTCGCTCGCTGCTCTCGGCAATCGCCGAGGCCACGAGGCCGTCTACGTACTGCGTCTACGTATGTCGCTTGGCGCGCGCCAACGTTCGGCGAGTTGCGCGCGCGCGCCAAATCGTGAATCGCTCTCCTCGGTGCGCGACCATGCCCTTGATACCCGGTGCCACTCACAGGTGTCAAGAGACATCTGCTCGTCGACGTCGACGTAACTGAGACACGTCGTGTGCGTGCACGAGCACGCCCGGGTCATTTCTGCCGAGCGCCGAAGTAGGGCCATCCTCACTCTCCTGTAGCGACCTCGGGGCTGGCCGTCACCGGCCGGTCACCGGTGTGACGAAACTTCATGACTTGCCTCACCGGACTCCCGATACTGGCGCGCGCTAGACCACTTCCCCTCAGTACGGCGAGGACCTCATGGCCACCTTGCAAGAGACGATCCGCTACAGCGGCAATGCCAGGACCGCACCTGTCACCGCCATCGACGTGCAATTCCAGCTGCCGGTCCACGAGTACTACGCCGAGGAAGGCAGATCCGGCGATACCAGTACGGTTCACCGCCGGATCGTCGCAACGGAGGCAGTGTCGATCGCAACCTCCATAAGCGCCGACGAGTACCGGGTCGAGCTCGGCTCGGCGTTTCTCACGGGCAAGGACCGCACACTCTTTCGACAGTTTGTCGCAGGGTCGATAGCGTCGAGGTCTCTGGACAACTTCATCGTCGGAATCGATGTCGTCTATTTCTCGAGCAGCCAGTCCGCGATCGGCATGGAATCGCTGGAGCTTTTGTTCTTCCCGAAAATCGATCTCGACGCGCCGCAGCGCATGGTGGCCGCCGAGTCCTCCGACTCGGTGATCCTGCTCAACAAAGAGGCGTTTTCGCGTTTGGCGAAGCGGCTGACGACGGCGGCTGGTCGATTTGATTCCCTCGTGCTGTTGTCGATCATTTCCCTGCTGACCGATACGATGGCCGCGCAGCCGGAGCTGATCAAGGGACTGTCGGCGGAGGATACGGAACGGCTGAGCGCCCTGCTGCTCAAGGCGGGCGTCGCGGATCCCTCCGCGTTGCTCGACACGATCAAGAGCGGCTTCGGAGCGCTGTTCGATATTCCGTTGACCATTCCGGAGATCGCGAGCGTCACGGCCAAAGGGACACTCACGATTGTGACTAGCGATGCCACTCCGGTCACCGACGAAGACTTCCTGGCCTACGACCTCTCGGCGCAGTATTCGATTCGCGAAACCGGCGAGCTGCAGATCCTTCGCTATCGCTTCAGCAAGGACGTCGACGTTCAGGACAACGCGGCGCCGTTCGTGTTCGACGACGGACGCCCGATTCTGCGCGACAGCGTCGCAGGGACCATCTCGGTCCAGGTCAAGGGGAACGAGTCGGTGCTGTGGTCGAAGGAATTCAAGCCCGCGGATCCTGGGCTCGACGACATCAGAATCTCGGTACCGCTGCAGCGCGCGAACCGCGTCGTACCGTCGGACACTGCGAATGTTCCGGCTGTGCCCAAGAAGCTGCGCGGTCAGGTACTGGCATTCACCAAGAAGTGCGTGCTGAAAGATCTCACCGTCGTGTTGCAAGCGAAGACCGCGGACGATCAACCCTGGCGAATTGTCGGTGCGGCGCAGACGGACACCACCGGCGGTTTTTCCATGCCGTATCCCTATGGCGTGTTTACGGCGGCGCGAGCGATCGTATCGTTGACGCCGAACGCTCCGGTCGCCGTGACGGTGACGGAGGTGAGAACGGGCAATCAGACGATTTTAGACGATGTTCTATATCTGCTGGTGCGCGATGCGGACTGCTCGCCGACCGAGGCGGAGAGGGATTGCGACTGCGATTCGCCGAAGAAGGCGGCACGGCTCCCTGACTATGCGGATCTCATCGGTTCCGACCAGTACTCCCAGGATATCGGTGGTGCGTGCGTCAACCTGTCCACACCCAACCGGACCCTGAGCGAGTTCAACTATCAGGCGATCGTTCGCACGTCCGATCCCGAAGTCGCCAACTACACCCTGAGAAGAGTCGATCCGCCACTGGAGAATGTCACGGCTGTTCTCAACAGGCTGGCCGCGTCGAACAACACCAGCCATTCGCTGTTGAGCGTGTTGAACGGCATGAACAGCCAGTTGAACACGGTGCTCAGTCCGATGGACGCCGCTGTCTATGCGCGCTCCAACTCGGTGCTCGCGTCCCTGAGCTCGACGATGCATCAGGTGAACGCCGCACTCGCGCCACTGCCTGCGGCACCGACCCCCTCGTTGAGCGCATCGCTCGGTGCCATGAGCGCGTCAGCGACGGCATCCGATGGATTCAATGCGGCGCTCACCGCCGCCGTTACTCCTCTTCAAGAGGCTATCAACGCTGCAAGTGAGGTGGCGAACGAAGCGCTCGCGGCCGCCTGGGTGAGCAAACCGCTCGAGCCGGTCGGGGTATTCGACCTGTTTGCTCAGATCAGCAGAGCGGGCGGGACTGCCTTGTTCAATCCCTTCAATCAGGCGATTGCCGCGGAAGCGGATCCCATCAAGCTCGCTACTCTGAAGAACGCGTTGAATCTGGCGCTCGTCGCGGCCAATGGAGCGCTCAGCGCCGCGCTGCAACCGTCGCAGAATGCGCTCAGCGCCGCGTTGAATGCCGCCGACGCCGTCGAGTCTGCCGATGCCGCGACGCGCTACGAATTGATCGGCGGCTCGCAGAAGATCGGACGCCGCTCGATTGATCTGGACAACCCGGTGTCGTGGAACGATGCTCCCGAGCCGGCGGTGGCGGGAGCGTCGGCAACGGCCAACTATCGGAAGGGAGTCTCCAGGTTCCTGAAGAAGGCGTTCGGTAGCGAGGAGCCACCCGAGGTCAAGAAGGGCCTGTCATTCTACCAGGCGGTCACCGTCGCGACCGGCCATATCCTGCACTACAAGTCGTTGTTCAAGGCTGACGGCTACTCGCTCGGCGACCTGGTGTATTCGCTGCCGCTTGCGCCAGGGCAGAAAAAACAAATCGTCGTGCTCGACGCCCGGCATACGTTGCAAGGGGCGGAATCGCAGCGGCTCTCGCAGGGCGAAAGCCTGTCGGCGAGCATCGCCAACGAACGGGACATCCTGACCAGGTTGAGCGGAACGCTCAGCGAATCGGTACGGGGGTCGAGTTCCGCCAACACCAGCGGCATCAGCGCAGGACTTGGGACCGGCGGCCAGGGATATGGCGGCGCTGGCGGCGGCCAGAGTGGCGGAGGTGGCTACGGCGGGTCCGGCAGCGTGGTGATCGGCGTGGCCGGCGGCACCGCGAACTCCAATTCGGTCGCCGCTCAGGACAGCTCGCGCGACGTATCGGAGTTCTTCGCCGACAAGCTGCGCCAGTCCATCATGCAGAACGCCGAGAGTTACCGGCAATTGAACGCCTCGGTCGTGACGACCGTGCAGGAAGGGCAGCGCTACGGCGTGACCAGCGAAGTTGTGGCCAATCACAATCACTGCCACGCGCTGACGATGATGTATTTCGAAGTGCTGCGCCACTACGCGATCTTTCAGGAGCTGTCCTCGGTCGAAGAGTGCGTGTTCGTGCCGCTGCTCATGACCAATTTCACGACGGAGAACATCTACAAGTGGCGCGACGTGCTGGCCCTGTCCCTGCTACCCATGCCGTCGGATACCTACCTGCAATCGTTGCCGTACGCGGCGGGGACGCCCAGGCCGCACCCGTTGCTGAGGGCGTTCGACGCCAACGAGCGAATCAAGACGAAGTATGCCAACGTCGACTTTCCGGAAGGGGCCTACGACGACGAACCCATCCAGTTCGTCCGCGGGAGCATGCGCCTGACGGTGAATCTGCAGCGCCCGAGAACGAGATTCGACCGGATTCTGTCGTTCCCGCTCACGAAGCAGGTTGACGCCAAGGCGATGGCCGGCGACACGTTGAAGTTTTCCTCGGACATGGCAGCCTATTCGGCCAAGGTTGCGGCCACCGCAGGGATTTACGCGTTGTTCAAGGAAGCGCCCAATCCCCCGAACCCGGCGCAATACGAGATCACGGCGCGGGAGGCGATCTTCGACACGTTCATGAGCCTGGATGCCAACTACGACAGCGTCGCGCCGGCCGACTGCATTCGCATCCGGAATTTCAATCCGCCAGCGGTGATCGCCCTGCCGGGCCTCGGTGCGCTGACGTCGCAGATCACGACGCCGACCCAGTTCTTTGCTGACAACAAGGACGACCAGGATCAATGGACGATTTACGCCGACCTCCTGGGCTACCCGGATGTCCTGACGCTGCTCGACGCGTACTTCGCCGGCAATCTCATTTCCGAATGGGACACGATTTTCTACAACGACATCGCCCCGCTGATCTTCGAAAGAATCCTCTCCAGCATCGGTATCTCAGAGCTCGCGCTCGACTTTTCCACCGAGGTCAAATACAAGGGCGGTGAACGGCAGATCCAGTTGAACCTGAGCGGCACGACGTCTCGCAAGCGCAATCAGTTGCCGCTGCGGCTGCGTCTGGAGGTCAGAAGTGCGAGAGTCAAGGATCTGCAGGAATACGTGACGCTCGATATCGACGATCTGACGATCACGTACTCCACCTCGCATTACAACGGTGTGCTTTTCAGCGGCGGCATCAACGACGATCTCCTGGATGGCGTGAATATCTATGTTCCGGAGAACAACGACGAGAAGCGAAATCCCAGAAAGGAAGACGCGTATCTCCAGTGCAAACTGATCGAGCACTTGAACAGCCACCTGGAGCACTACAACAAGGCACTGTGGTTTAATCTCGATCCAGATCGACGGTACATGCTCCTCGACGGGTTCGGCATTCAAACCCTCAACGATGCGGGCAAGCCCATCGACGGGAACGGTCAGCCGATTCCGCTGCGCAGCCTGGCGTCGGTGGTCAAGAACGACCTCGTGACGATCACCGGAAACGCGATGGTATTTCCGGTTGCCGCCGGCTACCGCGTGAGCAAGGACTATCTCGTGGAGCGTGCAGGGGTGGACGACGATGGAGAGGAGAAGAAGCGGGTCACGTTGCTCGATCACTATCAACCGCTGACGCCCATCGAACCATATCGCATCAGCGTGCCGACCAGGGGTGTCTTCTGTGAAGCCGTCCAGGGCGCGTGCAACGCGTGCGAACGCATCGAGACGGAGCGGCTGCAGGATTGGAACAAGTTCCCGAACCCCGACGAGCCGACGCCGATTGCGACGATTACGCCGCCGACGCCGGGGGTGACGGATTGGAGGGCGACCTTCAAGGAGCTCGCGACGCCCATCGTCAACATTCAGAACGCTCCCGGTGCGCCGGCGCCGGGTGAAGGCATGGCGGCCCTCACCGAGCTGCTCGGCAAGAGCGGTGTGTTCAAGGACGTGACCGGGCTCGAAGGAAACCAGGCAAATGTGATCAAGACCTATCTCTCGAATCAGGAGAACGCGAAGGCCTTCGCGGAGATGGCGAAAGACATGGCCATGCAGAGTCACAACACGGCGAATTCCGACAGAATCACCCAGCAGATCGATTCGGCCAAGGCCAAGGGGGCCATCGACTCAGGCCAGAGCAATGAGGCGACGTGGGAACACATCATGCAGATGATTCGAGGAGGCGCGGCGTCGCTCAAGGAGCATGAAGCCACAACCCAGGCGATCAAGAGCATCCCGCCGGAAAACCTCAAGGAGGTTCAGACACCCAAGGCAAAGGTCTCGGCCGAACCCTCACCAAAGCCAAAGCCCGCCCCCGGTCCCAAGGTGCAGAACTTCCCGATCGGGCTCAAATCGCGCTCGACCTTTACCGGTGGGGTTGATCGACCTCTCGACGGCAACATCACGCTCGAAATTTCGCCGACAGGCAGCCTGCAGAGTATGTCGCCGCTCTCGTACCTCATCCCGGTCAACGGGGGCGTCGGTTCTGAGAAGGTTGCGCTGGCGGAAGGCATGTATCGCGCAAATGTCCGCTATGCCCCAGCCAAACCCGAGGACCTCGCGTTCCTGCGTGAACCACAACTGGAAAGTATCGGGGTGAATTTTGGAATCGTGATCGAAAAGGTCTTTGATCTCATTCAAAAGGACTTTGCGACCGACTGGGAAATCAGCGCCGGGGTTGAGGGAGAGTTGTTCCAGGTTCCCGACAAGTGCAAAGGGATCTCTTTCCTGCTGGTCGCCGAGATGGTTGAAAGCGCGGCGCTGTCGTTCGACGCCGAACTGGGCGCCGAGCAGGGTTTCAAGTTTGCCCAGGACGGAACGGTCACGTTCGATACCACGCGCCTTAGCGAGAACCTTGGCAAGATCGCGACGGCAATAGCCTCGACGCTCAAGATCAAGGAGGCGGGTATCGCGGCGGCAGTGCTATCCCTGTTCTCGGTGAAATCCAACCTCAGCGTCAGCAACTCCATCGGGATGTCCAGCGCGGAGAAGGTCAAGTTGACGTTCAAGCCGGCGATTCTCAAACGGTTCGTCCTCACGCAGATCAAGTGATGGAGGTGCCGGACACGTTTCCCGGCGCTTTGCGGAGCGCGCAGGTGAAAGAAGCGCGGTGTTCCAGCCAGTCCGGCGGCAAGTCCGGCTGAGCGCGGTTGCCGCCGGGGCCTCAAGGCGGCCCGCTCGCATAGCGGACGACGGCCGGGTGTGCTCCTGGAGTGCATTTCGTCGCGCCAGAGCCGCGCGGATCGCAGGCTACGCCGTCCCGCGGTGCTGCCCGCGCCGTCGCCCCTCGCTCCTAAGCGGCTTCGTCTTCCCTTGCTGCCGTAGCTCCCGCAGTCGTCCTCGTCACCGAGCGCTTGCCGCCGGAGAATGCGGCTCTTCCAGTAGGGCGGCCCCCGGTCCGGAGAACGGGAGGGGACGTCAGTCGGCTCGCCGGCGGCCCTGAGGAGCGGGCAATGCTGACGGGGTTCTTCACCACGGCGATCAGCTTCATCCGTCCCTGGCCACTGGGGCAGAGGAGCACGTCCAGGGCGAACGTGCGCCACATGAGCTCTGCCCACGGGCGGTATGCGCGGAAGCGCCCCTGTCTGCCGGGTTCGGCACTTGCAGCGGGGATCTCCGGGGTGAGGTGCCCGCGCCAAGGATGCGCGGAAGCGGGCACGCCGGCATAGTGGACGGTGTGGAAGTGCGGTGGCGGCACGCTCGTCGCCAACCGGCAGAGGAGCGACAAGGGATCCATGTCGACCGCGACCGTCCCGTCGGCGTAGGCCTTCTTCAGGGTGATGCGCACCAGACCGTCGGGGAGCTGCTCTACCCGCTCCTGCGCGATGGGTGGGCGCAGCACGTAGCGCAGCAACGCCTCGCGGCCCTCCGCGTCGAGGCCGCCCGCGCGGGTGGCCGCGTGCAGGCTGAACCCGTCGATCGACGCACACAGCGGCTTGTCGTACGCGAGCGCGTGCGGCTCGAGCGGCCTGAGGCCACACACCCACTACGGCCCGGCCGGCGGTGCCTGGCCTGAGACTGCGGACGCCGCGAGATTGCGCTCGGGATCGCCCTCGGCGAATATCGGCAATGACGAGGTCCTGGTGGCGGCACCACCGGGACGAGAAGCTCGGGCCAGCCCGCGCGGACAATCCCGGCGTGACGGTCATCTGGTCATAGGCCGCGCGGCAGGGCCGCGCGTTGACCGGGCGTGGTGCAACTCTCGCACCCGATCAACGATCACGCGCGCCATCCATCTTCGAGGCGCGCCACGTTGTCGCCGCGCCGCCGCATCGTTTCGATACACGTCCAGCCCGACCAGATCTGTCTCTCACCATCCACAAGTGTCTCGAAGACTGCCCATTCGAACCCCACGTCGTCATATCCCCAACCCTCACCGTGGACGCTGTAGTCCAGACGGGTAGAGTCGAACGCACGTTGTACGCCCATTGAGAGGTCATCGAACTCGACTGGGTGGTCAAACCAGTGCCCTTGTGCCATATCGGCGGGTCCGCGTTTCACGATACAGCGTGCCACCTAGCCGACCTCGCCGCACGAATGCGTTCCACTGCTTGGCGCGGTCGGGAACGGCGGCGAACTCGTCGCTGAGCCCGACGGGAACGGCGTCGGGTATCGCGGTCTTCCGCCGTTCAAACGTGTGCCGAACCGCATCGGCGAGGAGCGCACCCGCGAAGGGAAAGTGCGTGGCCAGAAAGTGCAGATCGTAGAAATCCTTCATCCGGCCGTTGCTCAGGCCCCGCGATACCAGGGCCTCCAGCTTCTCGGCGATGACGGTCTCACGCGAATACGCCAGGATCTTCGGCGCCGGCTGGTTGAGGGCCACCGGATAGTCCTGCAGGCGTGGAGGTGGCGTCACGGCGTCACCGAACCCGACGTCGATTTGCATCGGGATTCGGGCGTCGCCCAGCCGAACTTCGAGCCGGACTCGGACGCCTTCGTACTCCTGGTCAACCCGGATCGGCTCGCCGTGCAGCGACGACACGTCGAACACAAGGCCGTCGTCTTCGACTTCCGTGGCGCAGATGTCCTGCATGGCTTGCTCGACGTCCGGCACTCCGCCCGGCCCGCGGCCGAGCAGATCGAGGTCCCATGTGGCGCGATGAGGCTCCTTGCTCCAAAGGCAGAAGAGGCTTGCGCCCTTCAGCACGAAGCGGTCGCGCACGCCTCTTCGCGCGGTCGAGGAGCCGCTGGCAGACGGACGCCGGCAGATTCGTCGGCTTGTCGCGCTTCACGAGAGGCTCTCGAGGTATGGCTGCATCACTCTTGAAACACGGCAGATCTTCGCGTACCGCCAGAGAGGATCCATCTTGCCACGGTGCTTCCGCCGGTAGTCGCGAAGCGCCTCAAGAGCGACATCGAGGCCGATCTTGTTCCGGTAACGGAAGCAGTCCACAACCGTCTTGGCCGCGCCGAAGATCTGGACCTCAACACCCTCGATCACGTGCGTCTCGATGCCGGCTTCGGCGGCTGCGCCGGACATGTGGACGAACCGCAGCGGCGGGTCGTTGAGCCGTGACCGCCACGCCTTGTGCCCGATTGCCACCCATACTTCGAACGGATGCTGGGTGGTCAGGCCGTGGAAGCGTAGCGCCGATAGCAGACAGATCACTCCCCTTGGAACACGCTTCGCGGCCTCCGCGAGACTGTGGTGAACCGTAGGCACAGCCGCGGCTGGCGCGTACATTCCGCGGCCCAGCTTCCGCAGAACGCCGCGCTCCACAAGGCGCGCCAGTTCGGCTCGCGTGACACCTTGCCTGACGAGATCACGAGGACGAACGACGCCGCCGTTGGGAAGCACGGGCTGCCGGTGCGTACGAGGTACCGCCTTACGTTTCCTAGGCATTTGACTATGGTTGCCTAGGTATCGTACACCCTTGCCCACGAAGTTGGCATGGGCCGAATGCCGAGACGCCTGCACACGCCCGATGTCCGTGTCAAAACATTCAAGTCTCTTGAATGTTCTTGTCCAAGCCGTTATGCCACTGCCAGGCCCAACCCGGGGCTGAGCCCTCGCCCTCGTTTAACCCTCGCGCGTCGCGGCCATGAGGCCTCCGAGCGGAGTCAAAACAGTGCCTTCTGCCGCTGGTCGGGAATCGGGAAGACACCCACAATGACCCACGGATTGGGTGCCACGAAGTGGAACTGCTGGGTTGTCCCGAGAAAAAAATGAAGATCGGTTTTCAAGAATGCATGGAAGTACTTCTGTCGGACCTTGGCCAGTGCCGCCGATTCGTCCCCTTCGCATGACCGAAGACAGTTCCAGTACAGCTGTCCTGCCTCCCAGTCGAGCACTTGGAGCGTGCTTTCCCGACCGGTCGCGTCCTCGAAGCGGTAGGAAAACGCGTAGGGAAGCTTCGGAATGACCTGAAACGTCTTGCGCCATGTGTTGTCATCGAAGAGGTCGAGCTGGCTGTGCAGCTCACGCATCTGGCGCAGGCGATCCGCGTCCCACTCGCGCGAGTCTTCCCCCTCCCAGACGAAGTCCAGTACCCTCGTGGGCTTGAACACCGCGAGCGAGACCACATTAGCCTTTGCGCCATCGATCAGGTCACCGAGGCGGTCGTACACGCGCGCGGTCTCGAGGAGAATGCGCCTTCGCTCCCTCCATTCATCCGCGGTGTCGACGTGGCCGACGGGGCGCAGCTCTGCCTGGTCGACGGGCCGAAAGGTCTCGGGTCTGGGATCAGATGGATTGCGTACCAGTCGGCAGTCGAGCCAATCGAACTTGTGGTACTGCTCAGCCTCGTCCAGGCGCCGAAAGGGCACAGGATAGATCCGCACCCAGGTGCCGTCCTCTCTCACGGCCGCAGTACACACCGTTTCACCGTACTTCCGCGAGAGAGTGGGGTACGTCTTGACGGTGATGAGGACGCGCTCGCGCGACACCACGTTCTACAGGGCTTGGGCGGTCAGACCGCCCGCGCGCTTCTCCAATGCCTCGGCCACGCAGTGACGGTGGCAACGCTGGGGTGCCTCCTCATAACAGGTCAGCGCCACCCGTTCGCCGGCCGCCATCCAACCTTCGATGCTCGCGAGGGCAGCTTGAGCCCTCGGGAGGGTCTTCCGATACTCGGCAAAGAGCGCGTCGTAGTCTGCCTGGGTGTTGAGGTCTTGGCGTCGCTCCGATTCGATACCCAGTTCGGGCAGGTGCTCGTAGCGAAGGCCGACACCCTGACATGCTGCCCTCAACGTGCTCTTGGAGAATCCGTACTTACGGCTGATCGGATTCCGGCGTACGTCGCACAAGACGCTGACCCCCGCGAGCAGGAGCCGATTCAGATAGCGCTCGAGGCTACGGCCCTCGTAACCGATCGTGGACAGCGGCCGGCCGTGCTTGGTTCGGGCCTCCTCGATGCGCCGCAGAGCGGCATCGTCTCCTCTCAACACCCGTCCGGCGATCTCGCTGCGACTCGCGTAGTAGGGAAACCGACGATACGTGTCCGCCACCAAGGCATCGCCTCGGAGCCGTCCATACTGCGCCGCAAACTCGCCGGCGGACAGGCTGCGCCACCGCGCCGCCAGCTTCCGCCCTTCCGCCGTCAACTCCCAGTGCTGCTCATCCGCCGCAAGAACACCCCGCTCGACCAGCTTCCGGCGATCGGCATAGGACGTGAACGAGAAGGCACCGTATTTGTACGGCACGAACTCGTACTCCGCTCGCACGCCCGTACCTTGGCAGTACAAGAAGAGCAGCTTCTGAAAGTCGAGGTTGCCGATCCGACCGCCGACGGCCGCGAGGAGATTGAGCAGTTGCCGCTGTCGGCCTGAAGTGGACGCCTCTACACTCACAGGCGGATCTTGGACTCGGTTCTTACCAGACAAGGACCGCATCACGTCACCTGGAACACGTCAGCAGGACGCGACGTGTCGTTACAGAGCGTAGCCCGTGCGTCCTCGCTGATCTCAGCCTTGAGCGTCGTCTTCAGCGAGCGGTACCGGTGCTTGGCATCCAGAAAGACCATCAGCAAATTATCGGCGACGTTAGCTCACGCCAGAAGCCGATAAACCGATGCCGCCGGCTGCTACCCCGACGTTACCCGGTGCGAGGAGATCGCGAAGCGGAAACCGCTAACCTGTTGACCTGGATGGAGCCGACGGTGGGACTTGAACCCACGACCTGCTGATTACGAATCAGCTGCTCTGCCACTGAGCTACATCGGCACGGAGGCAAGAACGATGATCGTACCAAAGGCGGCAGCCCACGACAACATCACGGCCCAGTGGGTGCTGGTCCTTTTCGTCTGAGATCGTCCAGCATGCGCCGGGCTCGGGTGTTCTCGGGATCGATCTGGAGGGCCACCTCGAGCTGCTGGACGGCCTCGGTCGTGTGGCCGCGTCGGGCCAGGAGCATGGCGGCGTTGACGCGGACGTAGGCGTTGTTCGGGCTCAGGCGCACCGCCGCCAGGAACTCCGAAAGCGCCTCGTCGATCCGCCCGCGGCCGAGCAAGGCCGCGCCCAGGTTGTTGTGGACCTCGGCGAAACCAGGAGACAAACGCAGCGCCTCGCGATAGTGGTCGATGGCCTCGTCGGTGTGGCCGGTGTCGTCGAGGGCCGACGCCAAGCCGTTGTGGGCCATCGCGTAGTCCGGCCGCAGGCGCAGCGCCGTGCGGTAGTGGTCGATGCCTTCGGCCTTGCGGTCCTGGCGGATGAGCGCATTGCCGAGGTTGTTGTGGGCCTCCGCGAACTCAGGGCGCAGGCGCAGCGCCGCCTCGTAGTGGGCGATGGCTTCGTCGACGCGGCCCTTGTCGGCGACGGCGTTCGCAAGGTTGTTGTGGGCGCGCGCGGTGCCCGTCGTCACCGCCAGCGCATGCGTCCACAGCGGTTCGCTGTCGCGCCAGTGCGCGACCTGCCGTCGCGCGAGGATCGCGCACGCGAGGACGGCCGCGACTCCGAGAGACGTCGACAGGCGAGGCCACGCCGCGAGAAGCTCGGCGCCGCCCCACGCGAGAACGATGAACAGGCCGATGAGCGGCAGGTACGTGTAGCGATCGGCCATCGTCTGGCTGCCGATCTGGACGAGGCCGATCACGGGCACGAGCATGCCGAGATACCAGAGCCAGCCCACGGCGAGATAGGGACGCCGCGGCATGGCGCGCACGGCCAGCGCGGACAGGACGATCAAGGCGACGGCTGCGGCGAGGGTGGCCAGGATCGCAGACGGCGGTGGGTACGGATAGACGACCGCGAGACGCGTGGGCCACAGCATCTGGACGATGTAACCCACGTAGGCGTGAACGGCGTTCTGCACGCGCGGGCCCAACGCCAGCTCGTCAAGACCAGTGATGGCATCGTCCTTCTGCTGGACCAGGAACGTCACGACACACGACACAACGGTGAGCGCCAGCAGCGGCAGCTTCTCGACGACACGGATGCGCCACGTCGAAGCCGAGAGTCGGCCCAGCGGCCAGAGATCGAGGAGCAGCAGGACGAACGGCAGTGTCACCAGCATCGGCTTGGACATCAGGCCGAGGGCGAAGAACAGCACGACGACGAGATAGGGCGCGGTGCCTGGCCGCTGAACGTAGCGGTGGTACGCCCACAGCGTCGACATGAAGAACAGCGCGCTCAGGACGTCCTTGCGCTCCGCGATCCAGGCCACCGACTCGACGTGCAGCGGATGGACAGCGAAGAGCGCGGCCACCAGCGCGCTCCGGCCAAGGGCTCCGGTCATGCCGTGGAGCACCACGAATAGCAGGAGCGTGCTCGCGACGTGCAGTACGACGCTCGTGACGTGATGCGCACCGGCGCTCAGGCCGAAGAGCTGCACGTCGAGCATGTGCGACAGCCACGTGAGCGGATGCCAGTTGGCGGAGTGCGCGTGGGTGAAGGCCCACGCCACGCCATCGCCGGTCAGGCCGGCGGCGACGGGCGGGTTCGCGAGAACGTAGTCGGGATCGTCCCAGTTGACGAAGTCGTGGTGCCGAACCGGCGCGAAGACGGCCGCGTTCAGCGCGACCAGGGCGAGGCCGGCCTTGAGCGCCGGCTTCACGACCTCTCGAACAACCGCAGCGCCGCGACCAGGTCGACGTTGCCGCCGCTCAAGACGACGCCGATCCTGCGTCCCGCACCGGCGCCCACTCTGCCCGCCAGCAGCGCGGCCAGACCCATCGCGCCGGTGGGCTCGACGACGAGCTTCATGCGCTCCCACAGGAACCGCATGGCGGTAACGATCTCCGCGTCGGAGACCGTCGTCATGTCGTCGACGTTGGCCCGCACGAGGGGGAACGTGATCTTGCCGAGAGACGTCGTGCGCGCGCCGTCGGCGATGGTGGCCGGCACCGGGATCGTCTGCAGCGTGCCCGTGCGGAACGAGCGGTTGGCATCGTCGCCCGCCTCGGGCTCGACGCCGATCACGCGGCAGCGCGGCGCGAGATGGCGCGTGGCGACGGCGGTGCCGGACAACAAGCCGGCGCCTCCGCAGGGCACGAGCAGCAGGTCGAGGCCCGGCACGTCCGCATGCAGCTCGCGCGCGGCCGTGCCCTGTCCGGCCACGACGTGCGGGTGGTCGAACGGCGGGATCAGGGCGGCGCCAGTCTCCTCCTGGAGCCGCCGGGCGATCTCCTCCCGGCTCTCGGTGGCGACGTTATAAATGATGATACGGGCCCCGTAGCCGGCGGTGGCCTCCTGCTTCGGCCGCGGTGAGTCGTCGGGCATCACGATCGTGGCGGAGACGCCGAGCAGCCGGCTCGCGAGGGCCACCGCCTGCGCGTGGTTTCCCGACGAGTACGCCACGACGCCGCGCGACCGCTCGTCGGCGGAGAGCCGCGACACGGCGTTGTAGCCGCCGCGGAACTTGAAGGCACCCGTCCGCTGCAGGTTCTCGCACTTGAAGAAGACGGACGCGCCGACGCGCTCGTCGAGGGTGCGGGAAGTGGCTACCAGCGTCCGGTGCGCGATACCGTCCAGGCGCTCCGCGGCCGAAGTGATGTCGTCGAAGGTGACCATCGCCGCAAGTATTCCACGGCCGGCGGCCGGCGGTGCTAGAGTCAGGCAGTGATCCTCAAACGCCGAGAGGCCCTGCAGGGGGCGCTGGCCGGCCTGTTGTGGCCGGGCGCGGGCACCGCCGCTGCCGCCGAATCGACGTCGACGCCGACGACCGGTGCCGCCATCGACATCGGCGAGCGCTTCCGCTCGCGCGACATCGCCGCCACCTTCGCGCTCTACGCCACCCACGACGACACCCTGCTCGTCCACGACTTCAAGCGCGCGGAGCAGGCGTTCCTGCCCTGCTCCACGTTCAAGATCCCGAACTCGCTGATCGCGATCGAGACCGGCATCATCAAGGATCCGGACGAGGTGTGGAAGTACGACGGCGCGAAGACAGGACCGGAGACGACGTGGCATGACCAGAGCCTGCGCACCGGCATCCAGGAGTCTGCGGTCTGGATGTACCAGGAGATCGCCCGCCGCGTGGGCGAGAAGCGCATGCAGGAATCGATCGACCGCCTCGGCTACGGCAACCGCGACATCGGCGGCGGCCTCGACCAGTTCTGGCTCACCGGAAACCTTCGTATCACCGCGCGACAACAGATCGAATTCCTGCACCGGCTCTACAGGGAAGACCTGCCGTTTTCGCCGCGCACGATCGCCATCGTCAAGGACATCCTCATCCACGAGAAGACGGCGGCGCACGTGCTGCGCGGCAAAACGGGCCTGGGCGGCGAGCCCTGGCGCGGGTGGTTCGTGGGCTGGCTCGAGCGGAGCGGGCGCGCCTGGATCTTCGCCATGAACCTCGACTGGAAGGAAGGCATGCGTTTCCCCCTGCGCAAGGAGCTCACGCTCGAGATCCTGCGCGGGCTGGGACTGATGGAGGCTGCATGATCACGATCGCCGCCACCGCCGTGCTCCTGGCCGCACCCGTCGTGTGGAGGCCGCAAGACGTCCCGTGGGTCGACCTGCCGACCATCCCCGAGGCGAAGACAGCGGTGCTGTGGGGCGATCCCACGCGGGAGGCCAACGGCCAGCTCAAGAAGTTTCCGGGGGGCGCCGAGATCCCGCCGCACAAACACACCGCCGACCAGCGCATCCTCATGGTCTCGGGCACGCTGCTGCTGATCGTGGAGGACCAGGCCGGGCGCGAGATGGATCCCGGCGCGTTCGCCCACATGCCGGCCGGCACCACGCACTCCGGAATCTGCAAGCGGCCGGGGCCGTGCATCGTCTATGAAGAGCAGCCGGCGGCGGCGGATTTCATCCTCGTCGATCCCGCCACGATCGCCGCGGCGGCACCACCGGGGGCCGGGCGCGCGCGGGCGACGCCGATCCCGGCCGGGATGTCGCGGCGATCGCCGGCCGAACGGCAGAACGCCGCCGAGCTGCTGTGGCAGCGCTTCCCGGAGGCCAAGTGGGGACCGGATCCCTACGCCTCCGCCGATTTCGATGCCGACGGGACGGAAGACCTCGTGCTCGTGGGCCGCGCGGGTGAGGATGTCGTCATCGGGATGCTGGCGGGACCGGTGGGCAAGGACTCGCGGCGCTGGATGATGCGCTTCCCTGTCGCCCCCAACCGCCAGGACGCGCTGTGCGGCACGCAGGTGACGCTCGCGCCGGAGATGCCCGGGCTGCCGCTGGCCGAGATGGGCTGCGGCGTCGACTCGAACGACGATCGCTGCCGCGGACTGAAGGAGCGCAACACGCGCCTGCAGTCCCTGGCCGGCAAGGGTGGACGCGGCGTGAAGCTCGAAGACCCGAAGTGCGACGCCTTCCACATCTACTGGGACGGCGCCGAGCAGAAGCTGCGCTGGTGGCGGCGCTGACGTGAGCGATGCCGACACGGCCCGGCTGACCGCGGCGATCCGCGGGATCGAGACGAAGAGCCGCGCCGAGATCGTGCTGGCCGTGCGCTCTCGATCGGGCGCGTACGAACGAGGTCCGGCGCTGGCGGCCGGCGGCGCCTGCAGCGCGACGCTCAGCTTCCTGCTGTTCTCGCCCTGGGTCTTCTCGCTGGCGGTGATCGCAGTCGCCCCGATGGCGGCGGCGGCGGTCGTGGCCCTGGCCGCGGCCACCGTACCGGCTTTTGTGCGCGGGCTGAGCCGGCGGCAGACGCGGCGTCTGATGGTCGAACGTGCCGCCCGCGCCACCTTCGTCGAGCGGGGCGTGAGCCACACGCGGGAGCGCAGCGGCGTCCTCATCTATGTGTCGCGGCTCGAGCGCGACGTGGTGGTCGTGGCCGACAAGGGCGTCACCGATGTCATCGCCCCCGACGCGTGGGCGCGGGCCATCGCGCCCCTCGAGCGCGCGGTCGCCGCCGGTATCGGGGCGGCGGCCATCGCGGAGGCCATCGAGACCCTCGGCGCGCTTCTCGCACGCGAGCTGCCGGCGCGCGCGGACGACGTCAACGAGCTGCCCGACGCCGTCGAGGCAGCGTCATGAGAAGCACGCTTGGACGGCTCGACGTCGCGATCGCGATCGGCGGCGTCCTGCTCGCGGCCGCAGTCGCCACCGCGAGACCGGGCGGCGGCGATTCGTATTCAGGGAGCTCCAGCAGCTCCAGCAGCTCGGGCAGCGGATCGAGCTACAGCAGCAGCAGCAGCTCCGGCAGCTCGTACAGCTCGAGCGGCTCCAGCGGCTCCGGCGGCTCCGGCGGGGGCACCACTGTCAGCCTCAGCGGCGAGGACATCGGCAAGGGGCTGATCTTCGCCATTCTCGGAATGATCGCGCTCGGGATCGTCGTCGTGGTGTCCGACAAGCTCGAGCTGGGGTCGACGTCCGCCGATGTCGATCTCAGCGGCAGCGTGCTCGGCCTCACCAGCCAACGGGAGCCGACGCAGACGAACGATGCCGTTGCCGTCCTCCGCGGGATCGACGAGGCGTTCTCGCGGGTGATCTTCGAAGACTTCGTGTTCGCGCTGTACGCCCAGGCGCATCGCGCGCGCCACGATCCGAGCGCCCTGGCCGCGCTGTCTCCCTACCTCAGCGACACCGCTCGGGCCTCGCTGGCCCGGCGCCCCGGCGTGGTCGAGGCGGTGGTCGTGGGCGCGCTGCGACTCCGGCACGCCGCCCGCGAGGGCGAGGAGCTGCACGTCCGGGTCGGAGTCGAGTCGAACCTCCACGTCCAGCTCGCCGACCGCCGCGCCACCCAGTACGTCGAGGAGACGTGGACGCTGTGGCGACTGGCGGACGCACGGACGAAGCCGGTCGCGGGAATCCGCAAGCTCGGGTGTCCTTCTTGCGGCGCGCCGTTCAAGCCCGCGGCGGACGGGCGCTGCGAGGCCTGCGGTCAGACCGTGTCCGACGGGCGGTTCGACTGGCGGTTGGCGGAGATCGAGGTCGATCGCGAAGAGACGCGGCGACACACGCTCACCGGCACCTCCGAAGAGGTCGGCACGGACGCCAGTACCGAGTTCCAGCCGTTCGTCTCGCGCGAGTGGGACAAACTCGCCGCCGCCGACCCCGCCCTCACGAAGGAGGCCTTCGAAGCGCGGCTGCGTCTCCTCTTCGACACGTTGCAGACGGCGTGGGCCGCCCAGGATCTCGCTCCCGTGCGGCCGTTCGTCTCCGAGCGGCAGTACGCGTACCTGCAGTACTGGATCGACGCCTACAAGGAGCAGGGCCTGCGCAACCAGGTGAAGGACGCGCGCCTCACGCGGTACGTCATCGCCCGCATCGATCGCGACACGCACTACGACGCGATCGTCGTGCGCTTCTGGGCCACCGGGTTCGACATCACGGAGGACGCCCAGGGCTTCCTCGTCGGCGGCAGCCGCGACGACGCGCGCCGCTACAGCGAGTACTGGACGCTCGTGCGCAGCGCGAAGGCCCGCGGCACGCCGCGCACCGACAAGACGTGTCCCTCCTGCGGCGCCGGGCTCGACGTCAACATGAGCGGCGAGTGCGGGCACTGCGCCACCCACGTGACGTCGGGCGAGTTCGACTGGGTGCTGAGCAAGATCGAGCAGGACGAAGCCTACCGGGGATGAAGCCATACGACAGACCTGACCCCGGTTAAAGCGCGGCGCAAGTACTCTTTACAGCCTATTGACCATCTGCTAGCATCCGCATCTTGGCCTGACATCGGTGAACGCCGTAGGCCCCAGGAGACTCCATGCCCGCGTCCAGCACGTTTCTGGCCGACCACTCCGCCATCCTGATCTTCATCGCGGTGGCGGTCGGGTTCCTCGTCACGAACCTCATCGCGTGGTGGGTGCTGCGTCCGTCGCGTTTCAGCGAGGAAAAGCTCACGACGTACGAGTGCGGCGAGAACCCGCAGGGCAGCGCCTGGGTGCAGTTCAACATCCGCTTCTACGTCTTCGCCCTCATCTTCATCGTGTTCGACGTGGAGGCGGTGTTCCTGCTGCCGTGGGCGGTGGTGTTCAAGTCGATCGGCCCCGTCGCCTTCGTCGAAGGCCTCATCTTCATTGCGATCCTGGTCGTGGGGCTCGCCTACGTCTGGCGCAAGGGCGACCTCGAATGGGTGCGCCCCGAGGATCGCGCATAGGTAAGTCATGACCGAAATCACCGGCGTCATCCAGAACCGATTCGGCGACAACGTCGTCTTCTCCACCGTCGACAACGTCGTCAACTGGGCGCGCAAGTCGAGCCTGTGGCCGATGACGTTCGGCCTCGCCTGCTGCGCCATCGAGATGATGGCCACCGGCGCCTCGCGCTACGACTGGGACCGCTTCGGCCTCATCCCGCGCGGCACACCGCGGCAGAGCGACCTCATGATCGTGGCCGGCACCGTCACCCTGAAGATGGCCACACGGGTGAAGCGCCTGTACGAGCAGATGCCCGAGCCCAAGTACGTGATCTCGATGGGCTCCTGCGCGAACAACGGCGGACCGTACTGGCGGCAGGGCTACCACGTGCTGAAGGGCGTCGACGAGGTGGTGCCGGTGGACGTCTACGTCCCCGGCTGTCCGCCGCGGCCGGAAGCGCTGCTCTACGGCGTGATGAAGCTCCAGGAGAAGATCCAGGAGGACAAGGTCACGCGCAAGCGCGGCTTCACGCTGGGCAGCCTCGCCGACGCGCAGATGGCGCCGGAATCGCTGAGCCGCCCCGGTGGTCCGATCGCGCTCAAGGGCCCTGAACCCGAGAAGCCGGCTCATGCCCCGGCGCCCGCCGCCGCCAAACCTCCGGCACCTGCGGCCCCGGCCGCGCCGCCCGCCGGCGAGCAGAAGGCCTGACATGGAACCCAAGGCCATTCTCGAGAAGCTCACGCAGAAGTTCGCGGAGAAGATCGTCTCGTCGAACGTCGAGGTCCAGCAGCCCTTCGCGGTGGTGGCCGCCGACGCCATCGTCGACGTCGCGTCGTTCCTCAAGGACGACCGCGAGACGCAGATGGACAACCTGATGTGCCTCGCCGCCGTCGACTATCCGAAGGAGACGCCGCCGCGGATGGAGGTCGTCTACCACCTCTACTCCTACCGGTTCGACCACCTGTTCGTGCTCAAGGTGCAGCTCCCCCGCGAAGACCCGAAGGTGCCGTCGCTCGAGCGCCTCTACGGCTGCGCGAACTGGCACGAGCGCGAGGCGTTCGACATGTTCGGCATCGTCTTCGAAGGCCACAGCGACATGCGGCGCATCCTCCTGCCCGACGACTGGATCGGCTATCCGCTGCGCAAGGACTGGGTCGATCCGGAGTTCTACAACGGCATGCACGTGAAACCGACGGTGCAGATGGCGGAGCGCGCGATGGCGGGCGAGAAGATCGGGATCGGCCCCTTCGACGTGACGCCGCCCAATCGCCACGTGCGGGAGTAACGGCATGGCCACCACCTTCTCCATCGACACGGGCGCGCAGGACTGGAAAGCGGCGACCGCCGACGACGACATCGATTCGGACGAGATGATCCTCAACATGGGCCCGCAGCACCCGTCGACGCACGGCGTGCTGCGCATCGAGCTCAAGACCGACGGCGAGGTGGTGAAGGCGGCACGGCCGCACATCGGCTACCTGCACCGCTGCTTCGAGAAGCACTGCGAGGCCGTCGACTATCCCGGCTGCCTGCCCTACTGCGACCGGCTCGACTACGTCGGCGCCATGGGCAACACCCTGGGCTTCTCCCTGGCCGTCGAAAAGATGATGGGCGTCGAGCCCGGCCCGTACGTCAACACGATCCGGGTGATCATCGCCGAGCTGCAGCGCATCGCCTCGCACTGCGTGGCGGTGGGCACCTACGGCATGGACATCGGCGCCTTCACGCCGTTCCTGCACCTGCTGCGCGACCGCGAGAAGATCCTCGACCTGTTCGAGTGGACCTGCGGCGCGCGCCTGCTCTACAACTACAACTGGGTCGGCGGCGTCAGCCACGACGTGCCCGAAGGCTTCATCAAGGCCACCCGGCAGTTCCTCCGCGAGTTCGAGGCGGTCACCCACCCCGAGCTCATGGAGCTGCTGATCGCCAACAAGATCTTCATCCAGCGCACGGCGAAGATCGGCGTGGTCTCGCGTGAGTTGGCGATCTCCTACGACCTCACGGGGCCGAACCTGCGCGGCAGCGGACCGTCGCCCGTCCCCGGCAAGTTCGACGATCTGCGCAAGGACCATCCGTACAGCGGCTACGAGAACTACGAGTTTGGCGTCTGCTACGGCAAGGGCCAGTTCGGCCCGCTGGGCTCCTGCTTCGACCGCAACTACGCCCGCGCCCTCGAGATGGCGGAGAGCGCCAAGATCATCCACCAGGCGCTCGACCGGCTCGAGAAGATGGAGAAGGCCGACGTCCACGAGAAGGTGCCCAAGCGCGTGAAGCCCAACAAGGGCGAGGTCTACGCGCGTTCCGAGGCGCCGCGCGGACAGCTCGGGTTCTACATCGTGGCCGACGGCACCGGCATCAACCCGTACCGGGTGAAGTGCAAGAGCCCCTGCTACACGGCCATGAGCATCTTCCACGTGCTGGCGAAGGGCATGTACATCGCCGACATCATCGCGCTGATCGGATCTCTCGACGTAGTGCTTGGAGAGATCGATCGATGACCAGCACCACGATTGAGCGAGCAACAAGCCACCAGAACCGCGAGCGGCGGGATTCACTCCCGACGCGAGCGCGGGGGGTTTGGGGGACGCGACGCAGCGTCCCCCAGCTCAAGAGGACCCGATGAACTTCCTCCGCGAAACGCTGCTGCACGGCCTGAACCTTCCGGCGTGGGTGCTGATCGCCATCTCCGCGGCGATCCCCGCCGTTGCGCTGATCACGTTCATGGCCGTCGGCCCCATCGTCTACGTTTACGCTGAGCGCAAGATCGCCGGCTTCATGCAGGATCGCCTCGGCCCGATGCGCGTCGGCCCGTGGGGCCTGCTGCAGACGGTGGCCGACGCCATCAAGCTGATGTTCAAGGAAGCGATCTTCCCCGCCGGCGCCGACAAGGTGCTGTTCCTGATCGCGCCGTGCCTGGTGGTGCTGGGCGCCTTCCTCTCCTTCGTGGTGATCCCGTTCAGCTCCCGCCTGCAGACCGTCGACCTCGACATGGGCCTCTTCTACGTGGTCGCCGTCTCGAGCCTGTCGACGGTGGGCCTGATCATGGCGGGCTGGGCCAGCAACAACAAGTACGCCCTCTTCGGCGCCATGCGCTCGGCCGCGCAGATCGTCTCCTACGAGATCCCGGCCGTCATCAGCTTGATGACGGTGGTGATGATCGTGGGCAGCCTCTCGCTGCAGGACATGGTGCACTTCCAGCAGGGCGGGCTCCAGAATTGGCTGCTCTTCCGCTACTTCCCGCTGATGCCGATCGTCTTCCTCGTCTTCTTCACGGCGACGCTCGCGGAGTGCAACCGCACGCCCTTCGACATCCCGGAGGCCGAAAGCGAGCTCGTGGCCGGCTTCCACACCGAGTACAGCGGCTTCTTCTTCGCCATGTTCTTCATGGCGGAGTACACCGAGATGTTCATCGTCTCGGCGGTGGCCTCCGTGCTCTTCCTCGGCGGTTGGTGGGCGCCACACCCGGCCCTCCAGAGCTTCGCCATCGGCGACGTCGTCATCGGCACCGGTCCCATCTGGCTCATCGGCAAGGCCTGGTTCCTCGTCTTCATCCACATGTGGCTGCGCTGGACGCTGCCGCGCCTGCGCGTCGACCAGCTCATGTACGTGGCGTGGAAGGTCCTGCTGCCCATCGCCCTCACGCTGGCCGTGGTCGTCGGCGGCTTGACCCTGATACCGCAGACGCAGGCCGGGTTCGGGATGTGGGACAAGGGCTGGGCCTGGGCCCTGACCGTGCTGATTTTTGGTTATCTCGTCTTCGTCATGATCTCCGCGCGCCGGTGGGCCAAGCGCCGCGAGCAGGCGCTGGCCGCCTAGGGAGCGATCGATGCAGTGGTTCAAGGATCTCTGGGAAGGCTTCTACACCGTCCTCGTCGGGATGAAGATCACCTGGCGGCATCTGTTCACGCCGTCGGTGACGCTGCAGTATCCCGAGGAGAAGTGGCAGCTCCCGCCGAAGAGCCGGATGCGGCTCTTCATGAAGTACGAGGACTGCATCGGCTGCGGCCAGTGCGCCCGCGCCTGCCCGGTGCAGTGCATCTACATCAAGGCGGACAAGCGTGACCCGAAGGCGGCGCCGATCTTCGCCGCCAACGGACAGGGCATCAAGCTCGACGTCGCCGTCTTCGACATCGACATGTCGCTATGCTGCTACTGCAACCTGTGCACGTACCCGTGCCCGACGGACTGCATCTACATGACGCCGGAGTACGAGTTCGCCACCACCGACCTCACGCAGCACCTGTACCACTTCGCCAAGAAGAACGCGAAGTTCCTGACCGTGAACCCGAAGCCGCCGGCACCGAAGCCGGCGGCTCCCCCGGCGCCCGCCGCACCGCCCGCGGGAACACCACCGCCCGCACCGCCGACCGCGCCCGCCGCGGGTGGCGGCACGCAGGTACCGCCGCAATGACGCCGGAAGCCGTCGTCTTCTACATCTTCGCGGTGCTGACCGTCGGCTCCGCCGCGGTCGTGGTCCTGGCGCGCAGCCTGATCTACAGCGCGTTCTCGCTGCTCTTCACGTTCTTCGGAGTGGCCGGCCTGTACCTGCTGCTGGGCGCCGACTTCCTGGCCGCCACCCAGCTTCTCGTCTACGTCGGCGGCATTCTCGTCCTGCTGCTCTTCGGCGTGATGCTCACGCACAAGCTCTACGACCTCGACTTGCGCAGCGAGACCCATCAGCGCATCCCGGGCGCGGTGATCGCGGCCGGCTTGCTGATCCTGCTCGTGTGCCCGCGCCTCAGCATCGGGCGGTTCACCTTCGAGGGCCTCTTCCACCGCGCGGACTGGGCGGTCAGTGCCGGACACGCGCTGGCCCCGACCACGCGCGAGATGGGGCAGCTCTTCATGGGCCGCTTCCTTCTGCCCTTCGAGGCCTCCTCCATCCTGCTGCTCGTCGCCTTGATCGGCGCCGCCTTGATCGTCCGCCGGCGGAAGGACGCGTAGATGATCACCATCCACCACTACTTGACGGTGTCGGCCGCCCTCTTCTGCCTGGGCCTGCTCGGCGTCCTCACGCGCCGCAACGCGGTCAACGTCCTCATGGGCATCGAGCTCATCCTGAACTCCGCCAACATCAACCTCGTCGCGTTCTCGCGCTTCAACGACACCGCGCGGGCCATGGACGGCCAGCTCTTCGCGGTGTTCGTGGTGGTGATCGCCGCCGCCGAGGTCGCGGTCGCGCTGGCCATCGTCCTGACCCTCTATCGCCTGAAGCGCACGCCGAACCTCGACGAAGCCACGATCCTCAAGGGCTGATCCATGAACTCTGATGCCATGACCCTGGAGGCGGCCCTCGCCAACTCCGCGCGCTTCCTGCCGGAGCTCGTGCTCACGGGGGCGCTGCTCCTCGTCGTCCTCGTGGACGCCACCCGTGCCCGCTGGCGCGACTCCGTCAACTTCGCCCTGACCGCGGCCGCCCTGCTCGGCGCCCTCTTCCTCTGCACGCGCCTCGACGTCGCCAGCGACCGCACGCTGTGGGAGGGCATGGTCGTCCTCGATCCCATCGCGCGGTTCTTCAAGATCCTGCTGATCGGCGCGTCGTTCCTCGTGCTCGTCATGTTCCGCCGGTCGCGGGAGCTGGCCGGCCTCGTCATGTCCGAGATGTACGCCCTGCTCCTGGCGGTGACGCTCTCGAACCTGCTCCTGGCCGCGGCGAACGACCTCGCCATGCTGTACCTCGCCCTCGAGATGGTCTCCATCACCTCCTACGTGATGGTGTCCTACATGAAGGGCGACCGGCTCTCGAACGAGGCCGGGCTGAAGTACATCCTGTTCGGCGCCGTCTCCACCGGCGTGATGCTCTACGGCCTGTCGCTGCTCTACGGCATGACCAGCACCACCAGCCTCCCCGGCATCCAGGAGCACCTCGCCTCCGGAATCAGCGACGGCACGCGCTGGGCCCTGTACGTCGTAGCCCTCCTCATCTTCTCCGGCTTCGCGTTCAAGACGGCGGCGGCGCCCTTCCACTTCTGGTGCCCCGACGTCTACCAGGGCGCGCCCACGCCCGTCACCGCCTTCCTGTCCGTGGCCCCGAAGGCGGCGGGCTTCGCGGTGATGATGCGGTTCTTCTTCTCCGGCCTCGCCACCGAGGCCGCGCAGTGGGACCTCATGCCCACCATCAACTGGCAGCCGATGCTGATCATCGTCTCCGTCCTCACCATGACGATCGGCAACGTGGCGGCGCTGACCCAGACGAACATGAAGCGGCTGCTGGCCTACTCGTCGATCGCCCACGCCGGCTACATGCTGATGGGGGTGGTGGCGGCGTCACGCAACGGCGCCCGCGGGATGATGGTGTACCTGCTGGCCTACGTCTTCATGAACCTGGGCGCCTTCCTCGTGGTCACCCTCATCCACTACCACGACGGCACCTTCGACCTGCGCGACTACCCGGGCCTGTATCGCCGCGCCCCGCTGCTCACGGTGGCCATGGCCATCTTCCGGCTGTCGCTGATGGGCATCCCGCCCCTCGTCGGCTTCATGGGCAAGCTGTACGTCTTCGCCGCCATCGTCGAGAGCGGGCCGATCTGGTTCGCGGTGGTGGGGGCGGTGAACGCCGCCATCGCCGCGTACTACTACGCGCGCGTCCTGAAGACGATGATCATCGACGCCGGCAACGAGGACAAGCCGCCGGTCACGCTGCCGCCCCTGGAGTACGCCTGGATCGTCGTGCTGGTGGCGGCGAACGTCCTGCCGCTGCTGTTCTGGAGCCAGATCGAAGGCTGGACGATCGATTCGCTCCGGATGTACGCCGGCCGCTAGGCGCGACCCCGTCTTTATCGCGGAACCAGGCGGGTCCCCGCCAGGAGATCCTGCAGGCCACGCTCCGGCCGCCAGGCCGCATAGGCCGCGCCCACCGCCATCGCCACCACCGACAGCGTCGGAAGGGTCGCGGACAGACTCCAGTACAGATCCGACTTCCAGTAGGCGAACAGGAGCCACATCGGCGACCACGCGCACACGGCACGCACGAGGGAACGGACCGGGCCCGCCGGATCTCCGTACATGTCCTGGACGGCGATGCCAAACACCAGGAACGACAGACCGCCCGGAAAAACGACGGCCAGGATCGCCGCCAGCACCGCCCCGAAGATCAGAAGGATGGCCGCCGGCCCGATGAGGGCGGACAACACGCCGCGGAGAGGCCACGAATGGATGCGGTACGGGGCGCCAACCAGGCGTCGTGCCTCGCGCAGCTGCGTCTCGCTGGCGGCGCCGTACTCCCGCCGCGCCTCATCGAGGGCGGCGCGCTCGGGAGCCTCGCGAGGCACCGCCAGGCGAGCGAACGACGAGTCGAGCTTCGCCCACGCGGCGCCCATGAGCACACGACGGGCCTCCCTGCGCTCCGCCGTCGTCTCGTGGACCATCAACTTCGCGTGCGACTCGGCCTCGACGGCGATGCGCACGTCGGCCGAGCCGGCGTAGAAGGTCAAGGCGATCCCGAGCATGACCAGCATGGCGGCCGCGGGTACGGCCGACGGCATCATCGCGGCGAGGCGCCGCCGCCGTGTGACGGCCGCAGGATGCACGGCCAGTTCGTCCAGCCGAGCCGCCACCTCGGAGGGGCTGTCGAACGGCGGCCCGACGTTGCACAGCGACTCCAGCAGGGGACGGACGGGCTCCGGCAGCGGGACCATGGGGACGCGGTCGAGAGGCATCGCTTCCAGCCGGCCGTTCAAGGCAAAGTGCACGAGCTGGTGCAGGAAGGCCCGCCACTGCGACGGCGGGAAGGCGCCCCCGTCCTCGGGCCCGAGGGCGAAGTCGAGCAGCCGGACGGAGCCGCTCTTGTCCACCCAGACGCGGGACGCGGACACGACTGAGCGAGCATCGCGCTGCGCCAGCGTGCGCGCGATCTCGACCGCGGACTCGCGCAGGACGCCGCGCAAATCGCCCCAGCCGAGCGCCCCGCGCGCGTCGATCCAGGCGGCCAGCGTGGTGCCTTGCGGGGCCTCGTACGCGTCCCAGTGCCGGTCGCCTTGCCGCGTGCCCTGCAGCCACCGCAGACGGTGGCGCGTGGTAAGGGCGAGCTGCGATGGCGGCGGGATGGGCAACGATGGATCGAAGTGGTGGATCCAGACGTTGCGCCGGAGCACTGGATCCCAGGCCAGGAGCACGCCCTCGGCAGCGGTCTCATGAATGGGATGGCCCTCGATGTAGGGGCCGAACCGCCGCTCCAGGCCCGGGAGCGCCTCCGCCGCCGGCTGAGCGACAGGTGCCGTTGCGGGCTCTCGGCCGGACGTGACCGCCCGTACCCACGTCCCGCTGGCCAGCTCGTGAACTCCCGAGTACCCGTTGCGCCGGCGCATGGTGACGAAAACGAGCCACGACGCCAGGAGAAAGAGCTGGGCCACGAGCCAACGGGTGCCGTGTTCGCCGATGGCGGGGCCCCAGACGTAGGTGGGCACCCAAGCGACATGGATGAACGCCAGGTACACGGCGGCTCGGAGGCACGCGCGGCCCACGCCGATGGGACGATCGTCACGCCCCACCACGCGCAGTCCCAGCAGACGCTTGCCGAAGCTGGCTCCCCAAATCCCTTCCGTGATCGAGTAGTAGGCGAGGGTGACGGCCGTATGAAACGCGACGTAGCGGTCGGTGCCGTCCAGACCGTATACCAGCAAAGCGGGTACGAGCAGCAGCACGCAGTCAACCACCCTCGCCGCCACACGCCGTGCGAGATCAGCGGTACGCAGGCCGCGCGACGAGAACGGGAGCAGGGCCGAGCGCAACGCCGCGTGAGTCGGGAAACGCGCCTCCGGGCTCTTCGCGAGCGTGCGCCGCACCACCCGCGCCAGTGAGCGCGGAACGGCCGCGGGTAGCGGCGGCGGCTCGTCGGCCAGGATCTTGGCCAGGACCTCCGTCGCCCGCCGGCCGCGGAACGGCGCGTGGCCCGCGAGCAGCGCATACAGCGTGGCCCCGACCGAGTAGATGTCGGAACGGACGTCGAGCTCGGCGCCGCGCACCTGCTCCGGCGAGGCGTACGACGGCGTCCCGATGAAACCGCCCGCGCTGCTGAGCAGCTCCTGGTCTTCCAGGCTCTTCGACAAGCCGAAGTCGCCGATCTTCACGCGCCCTTCGGCGTCCACGAAAGCGTTCGACGGCTTGACGTCGCGATGCAGGATGCCCGCGGCGTGCGCGGCCTCGAGACCGTCGATCACGTCGAGGACGGCATCCACGGCCCGCGGATACGGCATCGCGCCTTCGCGGCCCAGCATGTCCTGGAGCGTGCCGCCGTCCATCAGCTCCATGTCGATCGCCGGATACCCGTCCACCGTGTCCGCGCCGAAGACGAACACGCAGCGCGGATGGCTGAGGGAGGCGGCGAGACGGCCTTCGCGAGCGAAGCGCTCGAGGGCCTCGGCCGACGCGTGGCGGGCCTCGGGTAGGAGCTTGAGGGCGGTGTGGCGTCCGGTCTCGTGGCTCTGCGCCTCCCAGACCTCGCCGAAACCGCCGCGGCCGAGGCGCCGCACGAGGCGATAACGGCCGAGGTCCTGCCCCGCCCGCAGCCCGGAGGACTCGAGAGAATCGGCCGTCCGCGAGAACGTGGAGCCTTCGGGGAGGCCTTCGAGCAGACAACGGGGGCACAGGCTCTCGGGGGCATCGGCGGGGATCGTCGTTCCACAGCGGGGACAGGTGCGGGCGTCGGGCATCATCGCCTCCTGTCCCCCAAGAGAAGCAAACGGTGCCCCCGCGTTACAGAGAGGCGAAGAGCGCTTTCAGCTCGTCGTCGACAGCCGCCGGGTCGTCTACCGTCCGCGCGACCTCATCGAGCAGGCGCTCGCGAAAACGGCGCCGCAGACGGTGCACGGCGACCCTCACCGCCCCCGCGGTGGAGCCCAGCGCGCGCGCCGCCGGCTCGTAGCCCTCGGGCCCCGCCGGCTCCACCAGGAACGGCTTCAAGCACTCGAAGGTCCGCCCCTTGCCCTCCGCCTCGAGATCGCGCCGGACCGAGGCCAGCACGTCGTCGATCACGGTCAAGGCCCATCGCCGCATGAACTCCGTCTCCGGCGTGCGGTCGTCCCGGGGCTCCAGGCGAAAGCGGTCTTCGGCGGAGGCGGCGTCGATCGAGAGGAGGGTCCGCCCGCCGCCGCGCTTCTGCGCCCGCCGATGATCCCGCTCGTTCGAGAGGAAGTGGCGGCACGACGCGAGCAGGAACGCGCGGAAACGGCCGCGCTCGCGGTCGACCTGGCGCAGGTACTCCTTCTCGAGCAGGCGCGCGAAGAAGGCCTGGGTCAGGTCGGCCGCGTCGTCGGCGGAGCTCCCCTGCCGGCGGATGTAGGCGTAGATGGGGTACCAGTAGCGCTGGCAGAGATCGGCGAGCGCCTCCTCCGCGCGCGGCGACGTCCGCCCGCCCGCGGCCAGCACCAGGCTCCACTCCGTCGTCTCGAACCGCGCCTGTCTCTTCTCCACCCTCGCGCCGAGTATAGTGCTACGCTCGATCGTCCCGCCGGAGCGAGATCTCCCGATGACCGCGCCTCCGTTCGACGAACGCCTCGCCCAGATCCTGGAGCGCGTCACCGACGCGTTCGTCGCCATCGACAACGACTGGCGGTTCGCCTACGTGAACCAGCGGGCGGCCGAGATCCTGCGCCGGCGATCGGACGAGCTGATCGGCCGGCACATCTGGGCGGAGTTCCCCGAGAGCGTGGCCCAGCCGGTGAGCCGCGCGCTGCGCATGGCGGCGGCCCAGCAGGCGCCCGTCTACCTCGAGGCCTACTACCAGCCCCTGGACCGCTGGTTCGAGCACCGCATCTTCCCGTCGCCCGAAGGGCTGTCCGTCTTCTTCCAGGACGTCACCGAGCGCCGGCGCGACGAGGAGACGCTCCGGACGCTCTCGCGCCGCCTGCTCACCGCCCAGGAGGAGGAGCGGCGCCGGCTCGCGCGCGAGCTGCACGATGAGGTCGGGCAGGTGCTGACCGCCGTCAAGATCCAGCTCCAGTCGCTCCTCCGCGGCGGCGGCACGACACCTTCGGCCTCACGCTTGCAGGCGGCCGTCGACAGCGTCGACCATGCGATCGGCGGGCTGCGCGTGCTCGCCTTCGAGCTCCGGCCGGCCATCCTCGACGACCTTGGGCTCTCGGCCGCGCTGCGTTGGCAGGGCGATCGTTTCGCGAAGGAGTCGGGCACCGAGGTGAACCTCACGATCGATCGCCTGGAGGACCGCCTGCCCACCGAGGTGGAGACCGCCTGTTTCCGCGTGGCGCAGGAGGCCCTCACCAACGTGGCGCGCCACGCCCAGGCCACACGCGTCGACATCGAGCTGCGGCGCGGACCGGAGGAGGATCCCGACTCGCTGGGCCTGCGCATCCGCGACAACGGCGCCGGCTTCGAGCTCGCGGAGGCGCGGCGGCGCATGGCGGAGGGCGGGTGCATGGGGCTGTCGGGAATGGAGGAGCGCGTTCGCCTGGCCGGCGGCCGCTTCGAGGTCCGCTCCCAGCCCGGCAACGGCACCGCGCTGTGGGTCCACTTCGATCGCGTCACCGCGCCGCGCGCATGAAGCGGACGCGCGTCCTTCTCGCCGAGGACCATCACCTGGTGCGCGCCGGAATCCGCTCGATCCTCGAGGACATGCCGGGGCTCGAGGTGGTGGCCGAAGCCAGCGATGGGCCGGAGGCCTTGAAGCTCGTCGCCCTGCGCGCGCCGGACATCGTGCTCCTCGACATCGCGCTGCCGGGCATGAACGGTTTGGACGCCGCCGCCCGCATCGCGCGCGACCACCCGCGCGTCCGCGTGGTCATCCTGTCGATGCACGCCAACGAGGAGTACGTGTCACAAGCGCTGCGGGCGGGCGCCGTCGGCTATCTGCTCAAGGACTCCACCGTGCCCGAGCTCGGGCTGGCCATCGCCGCCGTGCAGCGCGGCGAGACCTATCTGAGCCCGGCCGTTTCCCGGCGCGTCATCGAGGGCTACGTGCGGCAGTCCCAGGCCGATGGCCCGCTCGAGGGGCTGACGCCGCGCCAGCGCGACGTGCTGCGCCTCATCGCGGAAGGCCGCTCCACGCGCGACATAGCGACAGCCCTGGGGGTCAGCGTCAAGACCGTCGAGACGCATCGCGCGCATTTGATGGAGCGCTTGGACATCCGCGTCGTGGCCGGGCTCGTCCGGTACGCGATCCGGACGGGGCTCGTCAAACCCGATCGGTGATGAGCGTCAGGCGTACCCCGAGAGGGGATCAGGGGCGCCCCGATTGAGGGGATCTGGCTCCTGGGGCATCCTTCGTTCCAGGCGTGAACGGAGGTGCCCGATCGTGAACCCCATCCGCACCCTCATCGTCGACGACAGCTCGGAGTTCCTGCGCCACGCCGGGGCGTTCATCATGGACCTGCCCGGTGTCGATCTCGTGGGCTGGGCCTACCTGGGCCGCGAAGCGCTCGACCTCGTGGGCACGCTCGAGGTCGACCTGCTCCTCCTCGATGTCTCCCTCCCCGGCATGGGCGGCCTCGAGGTCACTCGCCTCGTCAAGACGATGCCGAACCCGCCGCGCGTCATCCTCGTTACGCTGCACGACGACCCCGCGTACAGCACGGCCGCCAGTGAGGCCGGCGCGGACGGCTACATCCCCAAGCGGAACCTGGTGGCCGAGCTGCCCGGGCTCATCGAAAGTCTGTTCCCGCGTCAAGCGGCATGGGCGGCGAGCGCCGCCGCCGACACCGACGCCCCCACGACCGATTGACAGCGCCCGGGCGGGCGGGCATCCTGACGTCGGCCGCGATCGACGCGGCCGGACCCTGCGGAGGCGACCATGCTCTATCGCCACGGTGACGTGCTCCTCGCCGACATCCCCGACGTACCCGCGGGCGCCCGCGTGCGCGACGGCCTGGTGCTGGCCTACGGCGAGGCCACCGGTCACTCGCACCGCGTGGAGCCGCGGGAGGCCGCGCAGCTCTACGAGCTCGAGAACATCCTCTACCTGCGCGTCGCGAAGGACGCCACGCTCCTCCACGAGGAGCACGGCCCCATCGCCCTCAAGCCGGGCAGCTACCGCGTGTGGCGCCAGCGCGAGTACACGCCGCGGGAGATCCGTGTCGTCGTGGACTAGGGCCCGCAAGAGCCGAAGCGAGAAGCGGGTCCTCGTCTTCCGCGGCACTGCCCGCGGGCCGGAGCTGCCCCCCGGGCTCGAGGCCACCATCCTCGATCTCTCCGAGTGCAAGACGCTGGCCGAGCTGCCGCCCGACCTGCGCGTCACGCAGCTGCTCCTGAACGGCTGCACCGCCCTCGAGACGCTGCCGCCCACGCTGCAGTGCGGCCAGCTCGAGGCGCGCGGCGCCGGCCTGCGCCACATCCCCGAAGGGATCGAGGTCGAATACAAGCTCGACCTGCGCGACTGCGTCGACCTCGTGCAGCTTCCGATGGGGCTGCGAGTGCCGTCGCTGGTGCTTTCCGGCTGCACGGGCCTGGTGGAGCTGCCGGAGGGTCTCGGCGTCTACTTCCTCGATCTCGCCGGCTGCACTTCGTTCGAGCGCTGGCCGGTGCACGGGTCGATGAGCCTGGGCCGCTTGACCCTGCGCGGCTGCGAGCGCGTGACGCACCTGCCGCGATGGATCCGCGACATCTCGCAGCTCGACGTCGGCGGCTGCACGCGCCTCACCGAGCTGCCCGACGATCTGCACGTTTCGGGCTGGATCGACGTCGCCCGCACGCCGCTCACGCGGCTTCCCGCCGCGTCCAAGGACACCGAGATCCGCTGGCGCGGCGTGCCCGTCGACGAACGCGTGGCCTTCCATCCGGAGACGATCACGGTCAGCGAGGTCCTGGCCGAGCCCAACGTCGAGCGCCGCCGCGTGCTGCTGGAACGCTGCGGTTACGAGCGCTTCCTGCGCGAGACGGACGCGCAGGTGCTCGATACGGATCGCGACCGCGGCGGCGAGCGGCGGTTGTTCCGCATGCCGATGGCGCAGGACGAGGACCTCGCCTGCCTGTCCGTCGTTTGTCCGTCCACGGGCAAACAGTACGTGCTGCGCGTGCCGCCGACCATGACCACCTGCCGCCAGGCGGCGGCGTGGATCGCCGGCTTCGACGATCCCGATCGGTATCAGCCCGCCATCGAAACGTAGCCGGAAGGTAGACTGGCCCGCGATGAAGCGCCTCGTGTGGGTCGCCGGATTCGTCATCGGCCTGCCCCTCGTGTGGATCGGCGTCTCCGGCTGGCTCTCCGCGCGCCAGGAGCGCGCCAATGCCGGGCGAGCCTGGAAATCGTCGGGGCTCACCGTCGAGCAGGCCGCGCTGCGCTTCCCCAAGACGGTGACCAGTCCGGCCGCCCTCCAGATCGAAGCGGCCGCGAAACCCATGGGCATTGCCTTCGCATACCACCGGCCGCCCGACACGCCCGAGGAGAAGGCGTTCAAGAAGCTCGACCTCGGCCCGTTCGTCGACCGCGCGATCAGCACCGGCGACGACGTGGTGGCCCCACCATCACCGGAGATCGTGGCCTTCCTGGCGTCCCATGCCCGCGAGATCGCGGCGATCCGCTCCGCGGCGGCGCGAGACCTCGAGTGGGCCACGGACGTCGCGGCCGGGCTCGGGGCGAGGACGCCCAACATGCGCGGACTGCGTGCCGTCCAGAACCTGCTGGCCGCCGATGCGCTGCACCGTCTGTCGAAACGCGACGTGAAGGGTGCGCTGGAATCCATCGAGGCGGGCTGGCGCATCAACGACGCCTTCCGCCGGCGCCCCGAACAGATCTCCCAGATCATCGCCATGATGATCGACGGCCATCTCCTCGGTATGCTCCGCAAGGTGCCGCGTCCGGCACCGGACTGGATCCCCCGCGTGGCTCGGCACGACTATCGAGACTCGACGGTGACGGCGCTACAGGTCGAAACCTGGCAGCTCGGCGAGTCCGCCCGTGGCGCCGCGGGGGCGCCTTCCTTGCTCCCCCGCCGCGGGCCGGGCCCACCCGGTCCTGGCGCGACGCTCCGCGCGCCTCTCGAACGATCGTTGGTCCGCTTGTGGGCGGCGCGCCACGCCCGGCTGATGTGGAAGCTCGACGAGCAGATCCACACCCTGGGCCCCTGCGCGCTGGACAAAACCGGCTCCGACTCCCTCACCGCACCGTACGCGTCCCGATGGAACCTCCATACCGCGTCCGTCGTCAAAAGCTACGTGCGTACAGCGCAGCAGGCCGTGCGGCGAAGCCTCGACGCCGAGCTCACGCGGATGATCCTCGAATCCGGCGCGCTCCGCGGATCGGGCACGCTGCCGTCTTCGGTCTGCTCGGGCGTGAGCTGGCAGTATCGCGTCACCCCGCACGAGATCTCGCTGGCCATCGATCACGACCCCCTCGGGGGCACCAGCGTGCGCGACTTGCCGTTCACCTTCACCGGCCGGCGATGAGGCGCCTGCTCTGGGTCGTGGGCGTGCTCGCCGCCTTGCCCATCGCTTGGATCGGCGTCGCGGGCTGGCTCGCGGAGCGTGCGGCTCACGACCCTGGCCGGCACTGGGCGGAGACGGGGCTGTCCGCCGACGAAGCCGCCGCGCGCTTCCCCCGCACCACCACCAGCCCCGCCGCTCGCGAGCTCGCGGCGGCGGCTCGCCGCATG
>Ga0114129_10000389_pt1 | contig 51194 bp, 39 predicted proteins | sample RhiMetdeltSRZDD1_FD_80071 | JGI IMG/M metagenome (GOLD analysis project Ga0114129, IMG submission 80071) | Populus rhizosphere microbial communities from Tennessee, USA - Rhizosphere MetaG P. deltoides SRZDD1 (version 2) (version 2) | ecosystem: Host-associated > Plants > Roots > Rhizosphere >...
CGATATCTGTCATCTGGTCCGTCAACACCAGGCTGGAAGTGCCTGCGGACATGGAGTACAGGTTCAGCCCACCGTAGGCGAACGCAAGCGTCTGCCCATCTGGTGAAAAGACGGGCTTGTAGAACGCACGCACATTCGGGTCCGGGTTCCCTTCCACCAACACGCGACGATTCGAACCATCTGCATTTGCCAGCACAAGTTGATTGTTCACTTCATACGCCAGGCTTCCATCTGCCGCGGAAACGTCATAATCCGAGACATTTGCCGGCTCAAACGTGAGTTGCGTTTTGGTCACGCCATCACGCTCCATCCTGTAGATCTGGCTGACTGCCTGGTTGTCATTTCCGAGAAAGTACAGACTATGCGGGAGCAAACTCGCGGGGCGATCTGGCACGCTGGTAGATAGATTCGTCGCTTCGGGTGCGAGAGCTTGAAACGTCATCGCCACCGCGGTTTCGACGCGATCAAAAGAAGGCTGGGTCTCCTCTATGGGAAGAGGGGAAGCACAAGCCGCAACGATAAAAATCAAGCCCAAAATCGCAGCCAACCGTATATGTTTTTTCATATCTATCTCCTGGCAATCCCGATTAAAGCAGACATGGAGAGTTGTTCTCCATGTCTCTGGGTACCTGTAGATTGTAAATACGATCCTGCCTGCCGATTTGTTCCCTGCCGATTAGCGGCGAAGGGATCAAGGGCCCCATTTCATCTGCTGAGCAGAGGGCGTTAGCACCACACCTGGCCTGCCATCGAAATAGACGACTCGAGTCTCACCGCCCTGGTAGATCTCCGGGCTCGGGGCTGTCACTACGACAAGAAAGCTGGCATCGGGCGCCCAGAGGGCTTCGTTGAGCAAAGGAAACGTTTCGCTGCCGAGGGGTGCACGGCCTGTCACGGCATCGGGGGCGGAGCGGACAGGTTGCAGTGGCGAGCGGGTAATGATCCCTTCGGGCGCGGAGACCGTCGCGAACAGAAAATAGAGCTGTCCATCTGGCGCGAGATACGCTTCATCCGCCACATTGTAGTTGCCGCCGCCCGCATCTCCCGGGAGCAGGGTGGTCACTTCCCCGGTCGCGGCATCCACTCTCCAGAGCCCGGAGCTGAACATGCCCATCGTGGGGCTGGCTGCGTACACGCTTGTATTGTCCGAGGACCATTCGGTGTCGTCGCAGCAGATCAAAGCACCTTCGCCGCCTTCCAGACGGACCAGCTCATTGGTTCCCGGGAAATAGATCGCCGAGGAAGCGCCTTCGTAGTAACCGAGAGTGATGAGAAGTTTGGTCCCGTCGGGCGAGTACCGTTCGGGGGAGTAGAGCTCACGCGGCACATACAGCCCGCCGCCCACATCGTCGATCTGATTCTCAAGGATCAGTTCCGAGTCGCTGGTCGAAAATGTATACACCCGCAATCCCTGGTAGCTAAATGCCAGCGTCTGTCCATCCGGGGAAAAGACCGGAGCGCTAATCGTACTGATGAAAGGATTGTTCGGATCCACCGGGCCGCCATCCACCAGCAGACGGCGGTTGGAGCCATCGGCATTGACCAGGATCAATTGATTGTTCGCCACGTAGGCAACGCTGCCATCGATCCGCGAGACATCGTAATCATTCACAGTCAGCGGCTCCGAGGTAATCTGGCGCTGCGTGACTCCATCAGGCTCGATCCGAAAGACCTGGGTCAGCCCCGCGCTGTCGACACCCAGGTAATAAAAGGTGTGCGGGAGTAGAGTCGTTCCCCCGGGAGGCGGGACCACTGGACCGGTCGCAGTGGGCTCGGCGTCCCCGGGAACAGCCGCTGTGAGCGTCATAGCCACGGCAGTCCCCACCTGGTCGGGCGAGAAAGGCGGGGTGGCGGTCGCACCGCTTGGTGGCGTCACGGGAACAGGAATGGGCAAATCGCAAGCCAGAGCCACAACCCCCAGGACCAGAAAAGCGATAAAGGGTCGGAAATGTTTATTCATATTCACCTCTCAACGTTTGCAGTGCGTCGCCTATCATCCCTGGATGGGAACCAGACAGGGGATCTATCCCAAAAAGGGGACGAATCTACTCTTTGGTTCTGTCTCGCAGGTGAACGTGCGATTATTATGCCTGTAGGGTACGCACTCTTGCTTGGCATCAGCTACCTCTTAAAAATTACGCAAAAAGAGACACAGAGAATATTTTCTCAGTGTCTCTGTCAATTCCCTATAGACCATTTTGGTGAGGGACGTTTTTGCCGTTATACCTGCTCAAATCGTTCCACCGGGACCACAAACAGCGTGGCTCGTTTCTCGCCAGTCGGCAGGGGCGTCAGCTTCTTGCGAATGATCTCAAGCGCCTGTTCCACTCGTTCATCGCGCATCCCGATCAGGAATGTGACAACGCCGCTTCGCAAAAACCCGCCCGTAGAGGCGACCCGCGTGATCCGATATTTCTCGGAGGTCAGTGCCTGTGTAATCTCGTCTGCGTCCTGATTCTTGACGATGAGAATGACCATTTTCATAAGGTACGCTCCTGATGATCCGACTGCGATCAGATTTCTTCGAAGTGCTCAACGGGCAATGCAAAAACGGTCGCGCCCCCCACCGTCACGGGGACCGGCGTGGGCATGGGAAGCGGGGAGCCTTCCAGCGGAAGGGTGAGATATTCGATGGGCTGCCGGCAGGATTCTTCCAGAGACTTGAGCGCGTCTTCCTCCCGGCCTTTTTGTAAACCCACCAGCAACGTGGTATTCCGGCGTCCGAGGAATCCACCCGCGCTCGCCAGACGCACCACCGGCAGACGCAGCTGCTCGAGCGCGCGCGTGGCTGATTCCTGATCCTGTTCCTGCACGACCGCAAACAACAAGAGGTGAATTGAATTATTCATAGGCGGCCCTTTTATGACTTCATCTTATCAGAAGTTATGACTGAATTCAACCCATAGGAGCCAACGTAGAGGTTTTTCTCCCTTAATTCCCCAGGCGCCGTCATTTTGGATATTCCATCAGCCTTCGTCCTCCGGCCAGGTTAAATTTTCCTGCATCAGGGCGGTATCGACTTCATCTAGCAGGAGGGCATAACTTGATTCTGAAATGACGCCATCCCGCAGAAGCCCACGCAGGGCACTTCGCTGGGCACGTAATGCTTCACGGCGGGCTGTATCCAGCTCCTCTGCTTCCACGGACGGATCCGAGATCATCACGTCCCTCACGGCGTCCACCAGGGCATCGTTTTGTTTTTGAAGGAGGGGGGCTAACCTCTGCCAGCTATGTTCTGAGAGCAATCCCTGCTGGGTCATGCGGCGCAGATAGTCATAGGCAGATCGGCCAGCCACAAAACGGGCGTGGCGGAGCTCGTATTCCTCCTGATATTGCGAGCGCTGGATGAGCTTCAGTTTATTGATCAGCCAGTTGGTGGACGATCCCTGCACGAGAAGCGTGAACAACACCACACCAAAAGCCATGGCCTGTAATGTTCCCCGCACCGGCGCAAGCGATCCCGTCTCGGGAAGGCTCAATGCCAGCGCCAGGGTGATGGCGCCGCGCAAGCCACCCCAGAACAATACATGTTTCCATTTTCGAGGGATCTCGCTTCCCCAGAACGAAAACCCATAAATACTCGCGAGACGTGCCGCAAGGGCTGCCAGGATGGCCCAGATAATAGCCTGCCAGTTTGCTACCATGACCGCCAGGTCAAACGTCAGCCCGATCAGCAGGAAAATAAACGAGTTGGCAATGAATGCTGCATATTCCCAAAAGTTGAAGATCACCAGCCGGGTTGTGGCAGACATGCCGCTGGGTCCCGCATTCCCATTGATGACCCCGGCTGCAACGACAGCCAATACCCCACTGACATGGAAGTATTCTGCTATGAGGTAGGAACCGAATGCCAGCACGGTCGTCAGTGTGGTTTCGACAAGTGGATCTCGAATCCGCGCGATCACCTGGGAGATGATCAAACCGAGCGCCATCCCGATCAGAACTCCTCCGCCTGACACCGTGAGAAAATCGCGCACGCTGTTCACCAGGTTAAACCGTCCAGCAAGCGCCACTGCGATCATCAGATTGAACATGACGATCGCGGTGCCGTCGTTGAACAGACTCTCGCCCTCGAGCAGAACCTGCAGGCGGCGCGGGACACCCAGCCTGCGGAACAATGCCACCACTGCAACCGGGTCTGTTGCAGAGACAAGCGCGCCCAGCACCAGCGCCGCCTGGATCGTCAATCCTGTCCCCCAGGCGACAACGCCGCCAACAAGCAGTGTTGTCAGGATTACGCCCGGGATCGCCAGCAGCAGGATCAGCCAGAAATCCCGGCGCAGATCATCCCAGCGTAGATGAAAGGCGGCTTCAAAGATCAAGGGCGGCACAAGCAATCCAAGAATGATCTGAGGCGAAACCCGGATAACCGTGGGGCTCAGGAGGCTCAAAGCAAGTCCGATGAGAACCAAACCCACCGTGTACGGGATACGTAAACGCCGCGCCAGCACGGCCACAGCCGAGGCGATCAGCAAAAGAAGAATGGTGATTTCCTCAATCGTGATAATGTCAATCCCTATCATTGATGAAGATTCCTTTGTTCCCAAATTAAATCACGCACCGAAATGGGTCGTAAAAGTTTATCAAGAGGGTTAATTTTTAAGATTAATTCCACCCGAATACATGATCGATTCTTTTCGCTGAGAAGCGAATCCCTTCTGATTAATTCCGCGACAGTAAATGCATCCTTTCCCGGTATTCGGGAAGCTCGATCATGGGCGGACGGTCCCGCTCAGCGATCTCTTCGATCTCCAGCATAAAGCTTTGCTGTTCATAGCGGATCAGCTTCATAGTTCTGTTGACATTTTCCAGAATGCTCTGGCCGTAACGAGATTCCAGTTTGCGTATCACCGCCTGAATGATGGCAAAGGACATTTTGCTCAGTGCCTCCAGCGGCTGGTTATGATGGATGCGTTCCTTCAGGTCCACCTGGGCGATAGCATTCAAGCCAAATTTCTCCAGCATGTCGATCAGCAGGCCAATCTCGACGCCGTAGCCTGAGAAAAAGCTGAACTGCTCGAGGGCGGCGCGTGTCCCGCCGTATTCGCCCGAGAGAGGCTGAATGACGCCCGAGAGCTCCGGGTAGAACAGGTTCAAGAGCGGGCGCGCCGTCAATTCTGTGACCCGGCCTCCCCCGCCCGCCTGGATCTTGTCACCCACCCGTAACGGCCGCCGGTAAAACCCTTTGACGAACTGGACGTCGGGCCGCAGGAGCAGAGGACCGATCAAGCCATAGGCAAAACGCGGGTGAATGTTGACGATATCCGTATCCAGCCAGATGACAATATCTCCCTGCGTGCAATACAGACTCTTCCAGAGCGCCTCGCCTTTGCCGCGCCGCCATCCATAATTCGGCAACACCTCTTGATGGATATACACAGGAACTCCCATGCCCCGGGCGATCTCTCGCGTGCGGTCCTCCGAATTGGAGTCGATCAAAACAATTTCATCCAGGAGCGGGGCTGTTTCCACAAGAGCTTCTTTGATCGTTTGGATGACATTTCCCACCGTCTTCTCTTCATTGAGGGCAGGCAGCGCCAGGCTGATGGAAAGCCCACGTTCCCGTTTCAGGTTCAGCAAATAATCTAGGTCCTGGAACTCGTCCGCCTGGAAGGTGTTTTCCGCAAACCATTTATCCACGAGCACGGAAATCGCTGTCTGACCGGCCTCTTCACTTTCCAGGCTTATGGGCAGGGCGCGTTTCGTCTTGACAACGATGACGCCACAATCACTCTCTGCCATGATCCGCTCTGCCACCGGACCGATCGAGGTGACCTCGTCTTCCGGGCGTGCACTTGCGCCCATCACGATCAAGTCAAACTGACGCGATGCCTCGAAGATGAACTCCGCCGGCTGGTCCGTTACCCTTTCCTGTTCCTGGACTTCGGGCAAATTCTTCAGCACGCGTTCGATGCCGCGGAATGCTCCATCCTGCTGCATGGCGAGATTCGTCGGAACCATATGAAGAGACGTAATGGAGATTTGATTGAATCGCTTCATGGCCAGCGCCGTACGGAGCGCCAGTTCCGCATAGGGGCCGCCCCGAACAGGGATCAAAACATTCTTGAATGCATCCGATATGTGCGCGTTGACAATCGCAATGTCACAGGGCGGGTGGGACAATACTCTCCCGGGGGTTGTATGGAGCGTTTCAAACTGGCAGGGATATTCCAGGACCAGGAGGTCGGGCTTTTCCTTTTCCACCACTTTGACGATCTCGTCCCAGGGACGATGGGTCGCATAGACCTCATTCCCACGATGGATATGTTCCGGGTTGGAAAGAACTCTCAACCGCTGGCGAACCTCCTGCGCGGGCGTGGTTGCACCGCTCAGCGATTCCCCCGCCGGGATGTAGACGAAGCCCACCAGCATCACACTGTCTGCACCCGCGATGGCGCGCGCGGCGTTGATCGCGGAGCTCGATTCGCAGCCATGGACAACGGGCACGAGGATCTTTTTAAAGAGCCGATTTTTCAAGGCAGTTTTCATACAACCTTTCAGGTTTAAAGGGCAAGCAACGGTGCAATCTGGCGCATGTAAATACCTTCCCAGGAAAAATCCCTGCGCGCACGTACACGCATATGAAATATAGAGTCGAAGGCCAGGTGATTCACAATTCGATTCGCAAGCTCGACAGCGTCGGCGTCGGGCGAAAAATACGTGGCGTGCGAGCCGCCGAGACTTCTCAATGGAGGGATATCCGCGCAGAAGATGTGCAAGCCTGCCAGTCCCGCTTCCAGGATGGGAATGCCAAATCCTTCTTCACGCGACGGCATGAATAAAGCATCGGCAAGATGGTAAAAATCCGAGATGACCGGGTCGGGAATATATTCTGCCGTTAGCTCAGCGAGAAAATGAAAGACATTTTCCAGCTTTAGTTCCTGACGTAATGACTTCAGTGTTTCAAAATAATCGACGTTCGCAGGGTTGTGCGGGCCGAGCGGCCCTGTGACCACCAGGTTTGTATCGGGAAAATCCTTTAATAAGTTCGCGCAGACCTGCAGTGCCAGCTCGATGTTCTTTCTGGGCGTAATGCGCACAGGTAACAGGAGCAAGGGAGCCCCGCGGAGGAGATCGAGCTGGCGCACGTATTCGCGTGTTTGCCCTTCGAGCTTATGGAACATTGGGGCGTCCACGCCATTAGGGACGACAGTGATTTCATCGTTGCTGATCTGAAACAAGTCCGCCAGCTCCTGCTGTCGCATTTCCGAGACTGTCACCTGCCGGACGCCCGTCCACGCCTGGCTGAGCAGGTCCCATGGATAGCCATCGTGCAGTTCATGGCGATAACGGGGAGTCGTCCATGCCAGGTCATGATGCCATAGGATGACCTGCAAAACATGGCTGAGGTTCATCACGGCGGCGGTCAACACCAGGTTCTTGTTCAGAGAGCAGACATTATGAGCGATTAGAATATCCGCATCGCCCAACACCTGCTGCAAGTCTGCCGCGAGTGTATCGGCAGATTTAGCAAAATTGGATGGAAGACGCCCGGCGTCCAACTCAGACTTCAGCGCGAGGACATCCGGATGCCGCGAATCAGCCATGGGGATCTGAATAAAAGGGATGCGCGGATCGGTCTGCTCACCTCGTCCCGCCACGATGCGGACCTCGTGACCGGCATCCGCCATCAGACGGGCGTGATGCCCGAGCACACTTTCCACACCTCCGACGATAGGAGGCGCTGAATAATGCAAAAGCGCGACCTTCGTCATTGCAGTTTTTCCCGGGCGGCCTCGATCGCCAGGTCGATGAATACGGCGGAAGACCAGCCAAACATCGAGGCAGCAGTGGGTGGATTTTCCCCACTGACCGGGTCATAGTATTCATAAATGTCGTCATGGGAGTTGATCAAATCCAGGGTGCGCCGGCGCAATTCGTGAGCCAGGTCCGCGTAGCCCGAACGCTGCAGGCCTTCGATCAGCAGGTAATTCACATTGACCCATGTCGGTCCGCGCCACATTTTGCCCGGCGTGTATGTTGGATCATCCATCGCCACGGTCGCGACCGGATAGCGCGTCCAGAACTGGCGCTCGTCGGTCAGATGCTTGACCAGGCGATCCGTGATCTCAGACGGCATCTGACCAGTGATCAGTGGGAAGAGGTTAAAGGGAGTCCGAACGTTCACGCGAGACCCGTTGCGGCGCGCCCAAAAAAAACCGCTGTCCGTATCCCAGGCAAGCTCCCGGAGACGCTGCACCATGGTTTCTGCACGCCTGCGCCACATCTCTACATCCTCCTCCTTGCCGATGACAGCGGCAATTTTCGCCAGGGATTCCTGCTGAAGATAAAGATACGTGTTGAGATCAGGTGCTTCCACGGGCATCCCCTCATCCCATAGCGGACTATCATCCAGGCCCGACGAGAACGGATGCTGGTACTCACATAAGCCGTTTCCATCCGTATCATTCTTCTCGAACCACCAGTTGTTCCAGCGCACGACGGGCTCATAGATCTCATCCAAAAACTCGCGGTCGCCATCCATCTCATAGAGTTTGTATGCCGCCCAGGCGATCAGCGGCGGTTTGGTCACATCGGCATCGACGGGAAAATTCAAACGGGTCACGGTGCCCTCGTCATGGATCGCGTCCGGGATCATGCCATCTTCGCGCTGGTGATCGAGCACAATCCGAATCTGGTCCTGCGCAAGGTGCTTCTCCACGTGACGATAGGCAAGGGCATGGAAGAAGGCATCCCACTGCCAGACGCCCACATAATGGATCATAGAGGGCGTCATCGCTTCGCGGGTTGTATAGAAGCGAGTGGAGATCAAGCCGGCGCGCATGATCCACCACGCATAATAATACTGGGCGCGGTATTCCTCCTCCACCTGCGGCGCATCCGCAAACCACTTATGCCAGCGCTGTTCCGCGGCATCCATCACGGTGTCGATTTCCGGGATATAGCGATTGAATCCAAGGCGGGGCGTGATATTCAGGAGCAGCGCTTTGCCGCCATCGGAGGCGTCCATATGCAAGTGGACCGACTGGTGCTCGGTGCCGAGGGGTGCCGTGGCATGCGAGACGATGCGGGCGTTGGTGGTGTAGGCCACGTTGCGGCGGATATCACCTGTGAGACGCAGGACTCCGCCCCGGCGGTCCGTCTGGATCTTATCCAGGTTGGCGTTGAACTTGATCGTGCAGTGTGCAGGTGGCAGAGTGATCATCACGGTCTCGATATCCACGAACGCCAGACGAAACGTCCCGATCCGAGTTTCAAAGTCAATGCGATGCGGGTAGGTCGTTAGCTGAACATCCAGCGGGTTGCCCTCTTCATCCATAAACATCCATTGATCGATCAACGGCGGGCGCTTGCGATAGGCAGAAAGCTGGCCCTCCCGCTTGAACCAGCGCTCGGCCAGCCGGATGGTAAGGTATCCATTCGATCGAAAGATCAACAGCCGTGAACCGCGTTCGCTGAAGGGGATGTCTTTCAAATTGATCCTGTTTTTTAAGAGATTCAAATATTCTGAATTAACAGTCATATTCATCCTTTGATCCTTAACCATAAAGTTTGATAGGGCTGCAGAGTCACAACGTCGTTCAACAAATCATCCATGCGACGCTCGGCGATCATATCGATTAAGCCGCCCGCAAATAAGCCGAAGATCTCCTTCAATTCAACCCTGACCCGCTGCGGCTGGTCTGAAATATTGTGCAGGCACAGGACCCGTTCGCTTCCATCCGGAGAAAATCGCAGCAACGCAAAGACACCATCTCCCCGGTCCAGCACATCCTGATTGCCGTGAGGGTGAAACGCGGTGGACGAGGAGCGCGCTCGAAGTAACTCGGCATAGCGCTGGAAGACCTGGTGCCGCAATGATGCCTGATCGGTGAGCTCCTGTCCGAAAGCAGTGAGCTCGAATTTCTGGCGGTTAATGGTGCGGTTCCGTCCGGTGAGATCCACGCCTGCGCGCCAGCTACGTGAGCCGAACAGGCTGTGAAAGTAGATGCCCGGCACACCGACCAGAGCCAGCATGATCGCCTGGGCGCTCATAAAACGGTCCACCTGTGTGCTGATCGGCTCCCCGAAATGCGGACTGGACAATGCATCGAAATAATTAATATTCAGCTCGTACGGGATCTGCACGCCGCCGACATCCTTATATGACACCAGCCCACCGTGATCGGTCACCCGCCGAATCATCGTATCAATTTCGGCATCAGAGAGGATGCCGCGCGCCGGGTTGACCCCGATCCCATCATGAGAAGCAAGAAAGTTGAAAAATGTGGTCTGATTGGAGGGCAAGGACAGGCCGGCGGCCCATTTGGAAAGCACGCGGCTGTTCCCGGTGTACATCGTGTGCAGGACCAGCGGCGGCAGCGCGAAGTTGTAGACCATGTTAGCTTCATCGCTGCCACTCCCAAAATACAAAATGTTATCCTCATGTGGCACATTGGTCTCCGTGATCAGGAGCACATGAGGTGCAACGACATCCAGCACCGCGCGGAAGAGACGGATGATGAGATGGGTCTGCGGCAGGTGGATACAGGAGGTCCCGATTTCCTTCCAGAGATAGGCGATCGCATCCAGGCGGATCAGCTGCGCTCCCTGAGATACATAGAACAACAGCGTGTCGACGATTTCCAGGAGCACATCAGGATTCTGAAAATTGAGATCCACCTGGTCCGCGCTGAACGTGGTCCATACCCGTCTGGGGCCGGACGGTGTATCGAAGGTCGTGAGAAGCGGCAGTGCCCGAGGTCTGACTACCTGGGAAAGATCCGGGTTGCCTTCCACCACCACGAAGTGATTACGATAACGCGGATCGTCTCTTAGAAATCCCTCGAACCATTCATGCTGGACGGAGGCATGGTTGATGACCGCGTCGAACATCAAACGGAAGCGCTGACCCAAATGCGAGATGTGACCCCAATGTCCAAATTCAGGGTTGACCTCGCGATAATCAATGACAGAGAATCCATCATCCGAGGAGTAGGGATAGAACGGCAAGATGTGTATGCACTTGACCAGGCCGGAAAGATATTTCTCGCAGAAGTCGGTCAATGTGCGCAGGGGAAAGACATGCGGTTCACTTAATTGATCCGCATAGGTGATCAGAATACTATCGCCCTCAGAGAGCAGAGAATCGCTTTTCCGTTGAAACGCAGGAGAACTTTGATAGCCATTCAAGAGCAGGCGCAGACGCTCAAACGTCTCCTCCCCAAGGAATGGACCATAGAGCGCGAGGAGATGAGAACGCACGGTGGCAAGATCGGACTGTACCATTGGAATTAAACGTTCCGAGATAATTGCATGATTTGAAAGCCAACGGGGTACACGTTAGTGGTCAGTAACACTGAGGGCATGATCCCGGCAAGGATGATATTTGTTTTCCTGGATCATGTCTCTTCCCCCCGTGACCCAACGTCAACCCCGCAATTTTTATACCACAAAATCGACCGGCAGGGAGAAAGCCCGTCTGCTCCATGGTCCCATCCTGGACAAAGCGCGTCCCTTCGCTGAGGTCTCACTGCTAGAGCCCCGGGTTGTCCCCGGTGCAAGAGTGGGTATCAGGTGGCAATATGGTTCTCATATTGTATGCGACGCAAAAGACCATGTGAGAGAGCGTTCGCAACAAGGGACGCGCCCTGGCAGCAATACCAGGGAGGGTCGGTCAGAATTTTAATTTGAGATGACGCGTGTTTACAACGAGACAATGACCGGATCTGAGGCTTTGACTGTAACTGATTTGCCATTGGCAAAGGTCACATCGGTCTTGTCCTGTCCCCGTTTTACTTTCAAGCCTCTGTAACTGATCGTTACATCCCAGGGAAAGGGATTCACGCCTTCCAGCCTGACGCGTGTATTGGAAAGAATCTCCACCCCAAGGACGCGCAGGAACAGATCCACAGGCGCCAGTCCATTGAGCGAATTACGCTCGCCCATGCCGGTCCCGTTTTCCGCGTGGTAACGCGCATAGAAGGCGCGGTTCTGCCGAAGGTTCTGTATTACACCCGTCATAAAATGCGCGACCAGGCGCGCGGCATCTGAGCGGAATCCGTAGCGGAGCAGACCTTCCGCAATGAACAGGTTCCAGGGCAGGTGAACCGCCTGCGACACGGCTTCCGCCTCCGGCTGGTGTAGAGGGATCGACGCGCAGGCAGGCACACCAAAGGGACGATTAAAACGGCTGGCATCGAGCAGGGCGCGCCCGATCATCGTCTGCGCCTGCTGCTCATCGGGAATGCCTGCCCAGAGTGGCATGAAGAGGGTGTGGTCCTCGGTGGTAAAGTCCAGCGTGCTGATAATGACGGTGTCTTCCTCATGCAATCCGCGCACCGAGATTTTCCCAATTCTGGAATAGACCTGCTGGGTCGTGAATACAGACCCACGGTTATGCCATTGATAATCGCCGCTTCGCACCACCTCCTCTGCGGCTTTCGATGCATACTGGTGAATGCGGATCTCGGGACGCTTCGCCGTGGGATTCTGGGTCTGCACTTCGATCAGCAGGCGGATAGGCTGGTCGAACTTCAGCTTGGGCGCGACGGTACCCGAACCCTGCTGGCGTACCAGCACCTTGCCGGCGAGGCTCAAGCCCGTGAGGCGATCGCGGTAGTGATATAAACCTGTGCGCGGCTGCCAGGTGGACTCGATGGAGCTGCGCAGTTTTGCAGCCTGTTCATGCAGCAGCGCTAATGCATCGTTCCTTTCCAGTTTCTCTGCCATACGGATCAGGCAGGCCGCTTCACGATACAGCATCGCTTCGAGCGCCGGGCTGTGGACCTGGGTGATGTTCACACCGAGAGACCATTCGTGCCAGGCATCGAACAGAGGGTGATCCTCGAAGCCGGTCTGCAGGATATGTTTCCACTGCGGCAAACCATCGCGGTCGTCGTCGTATTCCGGGGAGAACCAGGACCAGAAGAATTTATAAAGCTTCGGAAAGACCTGGGTCAGATAATTCAGATCCTCAGACTTTTCATACAACTTCCAGGCGAGGCTGGCAAGGATGGGAGCGGCGAGGTAACGGCCGCGCTGCCCTGCCAGGCCAGGTTTTCCATCAATGGAACCATCCTCCGTTTGAATCGAAAGGAAGTTTTCCAACAGGTCCCGCGCCGCGTCCGAGGCAGGTAAAACACTGGAGAGATAATACGCATCGAACGGTGTCTGTCCATTCCAGGAGATCGGATAATCGGTGCCATCTCCCCGGGGAGAATAGCCGTGATCGGGTCCTCGTGCAGAAACGACCGAGGGACAGGGCAGATGAGTATCCGGCGGGAAGAACAGCCCAAAGGCCGCGCTCTGACTCAGCGCGAACGCTGCATCCCAATCCCGGTCTCCGGTGCGGATGTCGATGATCTGGCTGGAATTGAGCAGCTCGAGCCGCGCCTTCTCTGCTTCCCAGGGACGCGCCGAGGTCTGGCGCGCGAGGTCGAAGGAGGTCTGCAGATTGCCTGTTGCTGTCTGCACCCATGTGAGGGTGCGCGTGGCACCGGGGCCAAGGTCGAGGTCCAGGAAGAGCGAGGGGTGAGGGCCGGAGCCGGGCGCGGGGCCGCCGGTCATAAAGAGGACGGGGAAGAGTCCGCCCGTCTGCCCCGCCAACACGTTGACCATCTGCAGCTGCGTCCCCGTCATGGTCTGCCCATCGATAGGCGCCAGGAGCGCGCACACCTCCAGGCGGATCGTGCGGATGGCGCTCGTCCGGTTGGTGATGGTCACACGGCTGCTGACGGCATTGGATTGTGGAACCCAATATTCAGTTGTGACGTCTATGTTCCTGAGAGGAGAATAATCGAGGATGAGAAAATTTGGATAGAAACGCCGAATCGTAGGCGGCAGGACAAAGGCCGCCGGGTCGCTGACCGTTTTCCCGTTTTCGCTGAAACGCAGAAAGATCCGCATGGCTTTTGCTCGCAGTCCATAAGTAGTCTGGAGTGAAAGCGCAGGAGGCTCTCCGCCGCTGACAATACTGAGTTCCCAGATATGATCGTTGAGGTAGTCGGGAATGGAAAGGCGTGCATCCGCTGCCAGGGTGAGGCAGAGCGGATCCCCTGGAGCAAGTGACCAGTCACGCATAGGTGTATTGTATAGGCAGAGTGTCAAGAGGTCAAAGGGTATAATTTAGTTTCCTAGTCCTCTAGTCGGTTCGTCCACTAGTCAGGGACCAGGAGACTAAAGACCAGCAGACGAGGAGACTACACCCCATGGGCCTTTACTTTGAAGAATTCAGCGTCGGACAGAAAGTGGTGACCGAGAAACGTACCATTACGGAAAACGACATCATGTCCTTCGCCGCTCTTTCCGGCGATAACAACCGCATCCATACCGACCCTGAATTCAGCAAGACCACGATGTTTGGCAAGCAGGTCGCCCACGGGCTTCTGGGACTCGCCGTTGCATCGGGACTGGCCTGGCAGACCGGTATTCTGGATGGCACAGTACTTGCCTTCCGTGAAGTGAACGAATGGAAGTTCGTCAAACCGGTGTTTATCGGCGATACGATCTACGTGGACCTGGAAGTGAAGGAAACGAAGGCTCTGCCGCGCATCGGCGGAGGCTCTGTGACCATTACGCTCGAAGTAAAAAATCAAAATGAGGACGTGTGCCATCGCGGTCAATGGACCGTGTTGATGATGAGTAAACCGAAATAATCCCTTAATGTAAGACCCTAAGGTTTTGCTGTAGAGCGAGACCTTGGATTTACAGAACGCCGCCGATGAAACACGCTGTAAATCAATAAGGAAACCTTTAGGGTCTCTTCGCAAATTTGGTGATCTATGACTAGTGAAGAAGAAAAAAGAAGAGAAGAAGAGAATCAACGATTTCTAAAACGGCTGATTGAATCCGAAGCGGAGACACGGGCAGATGTCCCGATCGAGCCGAAGGATGAAGAGAAGGTCGATCCGAACGCGACGACCAAAGCGACTCCCGCGCAACGGACGCCCCCTCCTCCCCGCATTGACCTCGACGAAAACAACATGCCCCTGCCGCGCCGCGTCGACGAGCTCGACATGGAAGGCACGCGCGTCTCGCCGGTTGCCTATGATGCTCCGCGGAGCCGCCCGCGGAACGCGCAAAGTGCACAGACACGTCTGGCACGGCCCGTACAACCCCCAATACAACCGCCCATTGCAGGGAGAACCGTTGCACCGGATTGGAGGAGCGGCTGGGGCGGCTGCCTCATACGCGGATTCCTGGTGGCCCTCTTTGGCGTGGTGATGCTTTTGATCATCGGTGGGTCGGGACTTTTGTTCTCGTATTACTCCATCGCCCGCACGCTTCCGAGCGTGGAGGACCTGCAAAACCGTGCTTCGCAGTTCGAGACCACGCGCATTCTGGACCGCAACGGGAATCCCCTTTACGAGATCCTCGACCCCAGCGCCGGGCGCCGTACCTATGTGACGCTCGATAAGATCTCTCCGGTGCTGGTCGCCGCGACCATTGCCACCGAGGACAAGGACTTTTACGAGCATCCCGGTTTTGATGCCGCGGCGATCATCCGGGCTCTATGGGAGAACTATCGCACGGGCGGTCAGGGTGGCGGCGCATCGACGATCACGCAGCAGCTAGCACGCGCCTTACTGCTTTCCCCCGAAGAGCGCGCCGAACGGACCTATTCACGTAAAGCGCGTGAGATCATCCTGGCCGCAGAAATCACGCGCCGCTACTCCAAGAACGATATCCTGGAGCTGTATCTTAACGAGATCTATTACGGCAACCTCGCCTACGGCATCGAAGCCGCTTCAGAAACGTATTTCGGCAAGACAGCCAATCAATTAACCCTGGCGGAGGCATCCTTCCTTGCCGGCCTGCCGCAGTCCCCCTCTGTGTATGATATTTACACCAACCCCGAGATCACCCTGGGGCGCCAGCAGCAGGTGCTGGTGCTGATGTATGGACTGAGCCAGGCAAAGGGCTGTATACGGGTCAGCAACAGCGAGGTCCCCATTTGTGTGGATGAGATTGCCGCCGCGAATGCCGCAAATGAGATGAAGGGCTATGCCTTCCAATCGCCGGACATCAATACACGCTATCCGCACTGGGTCAATTTCGTGCGGGAGGAACTGGAAAAGCAGTACGACGCGCAGACGATCTATCGCTCCGGCTTCATTGTGTACACCACGCTCGATCCCGTACTCCAGGATGAAGCGCAAAGACTGGTGACGGAGCAGGTCGCGCTGCTTGCCGATAAGAATGCCCACAACGGCGCGCTGGTGTCGATCCGGCCGTCTACCGGTGAGATCCTGGCGATGGTTGGCTCACCCGACTTCAACAACGAAGCGATCTCCGGTCAGGTCAACATGGCAGACAGCCCAACGCGCCAGCCGGGTTCGTCCATCAAGCCGATCAACTACCTCGCCGCGTTCGAGAAGGGCTGGACCCCCTCCACTCTTATCTGGGATGTGCCCAGCGAGTTCCCGCCCTCGGGCGACCCCAATGACCCGCGCGAGCCCTATCGCCCCGTCAACTACGATGGGAATTACCATGGTCCGGTCACCGTCCGCACCGCATTATCCAATTCGTTCAATATCCCCGCGGTCAAGACGCTCGACTTTGTCAAAATCTATGATGACCCTAACACGCCGCAGCGCGATGGCATGATCGCCATGGCAGAAAAGCTGGGCATCACCAGCTTCACGCGACCTGATTATGGCCTGGCGCTGACCCTCGGTGGAGGCGACGTCAGCTTACTGGAACTGACCTCCGCCTATTCGGTGATCGCGAACAGCGGCAGAAAAGTCCCACCGGTCGCCATCCTGCGGATTGTAGACTTCCAGGGCAATATCGTCTATGAATACCAGCCTCCGCAGCCTGAGCAGGTGCTGCGCGCGGAACATGCCTTCCTGATGTCGTCCATCCTCTCGGACAATGAAGCACGCGCCTGGATGTTCGGACGTAATTCGCTGCTCAACCTGCCCTTCCAGGTCGCTGCGAAGACAGGCACCACCAACGACTTTCGCGACAACTGGACGCTTGGCTACACTCCCGACCTGACCACCGGGGTCTGGGTAGGCAACGCCGATTACACCCCGATGGTCAACACCACCGGTCTGACGGGCGCCGCACCGATCTGGTCTGCATTCATGCAGTATGCCGTGCCAATCGTGAGCAATGGCGTGCCTACACCTTTCTCGATGCCGCCGGGCATCATCCAAAAGGCAGTCTGTACGGTCTCCGGGACGGAGCCTTCGCAGTGGTGCCGCGGTGGTCAGCGCAATGAGTTTTTCGCCAGTGATCAGCCGCCTCTCCCCGCCTCGCAGGATCTCCTGCGTCGCGTCAACATCGATACCTGGACAGGCTTGATCGCCGGGAATGCCTGCCCGGATTTTGTGAAGGACGATCTGGTGATGAATGTGAGCGACAAGTGGGGACGCCAGTGGCTGCGCTCCGGTGCAGGACGCGACTGGCTGGAAGCGCACGATATGCCGCGCAACCCATTCTTTGCGCCCGAACGTGAGTGCAGCGAATCAGATCCCCGCCCGATCCTGCAGTTCAGCAACATCAACGACAGCACCGTGGTTACCACCCCAACCCTCGATATCCAGGGCATCATCGACGTTAAGAACGGCGGCTTCACCGGCTGGCGACTCGAATACGGCGCCGGACCCGACCCGGAGCAATGGAATGTGCTGGCCCAGGGAACGAATGCCCTGCAAAACCCCTCATTGATCCACACCTGGAACCTGCAGGGGATCACGGACAATAAAGTGACCCTGCGCATCTATCTCTCCAATGGCGAAGATAATTATGCCGAGCGCCGCGTCACGATCACGCTCAACGTGCCAACGCCGACAGTGCTGCCCACGATGACGCCCACGGTCACACAATTCCCGCCGACCGCAACGTCAACCACCGCTCCTCCCACGAACACATCCCCGCCGCCGGTCCCTCCATCAGAGACGCCCACCGAGACCCCGAAAGAGACGCTGACAGTAACCCCATAGGATAGTTCTATAAATAAAAACATCCCGCCTCTGGCGGGATGTTTTACGAAATTGTTATGCCAGCAGTCCCACAGGGACTGCTGCTTCGCAGCGTGCACAATTGCACTGCCACCCTGGCTAGTTTATTCTTTATCTGCCGGCTGGGATACCGGGGATGAAGCCGGCATCCGCCGAGCCTGGTCATCGCGGACGGCGCGGATACCGTTGTTGACCTGGTTGGTGATCCGCTCCAGTTCCGCCTGGAGCTGCGTCAGGCTGTCGATCACGTAATCGTCTGCATCCGCACGGATGGTATCCGCTTCGGCACGGGCCTGGACCAGAAGCTGATCGGCGCGGCGTTGACCCTCCTGCATAACCATGTCCTTGCTGACAAGCTGATCCGCCTTTTGGCGGGCGAGCTCGAGCGTGCGATTCGCCTCCTCCTGCGCCTGCGCCAGCACACGATCGCGCTGACCCAGCAGCTGCTGCGCCTTCTTCACTTCCTCCGGGATGGCGATGCGCATCTGATCGATGATATCCAGCATGCGGTCTTCATCCACCATCACATTGCGCGTGAGCGGAATGCTCTTGCTCTCGTTGAACAATTCTTCCAATCGGTCAATTAACTGCAGGATATCCATACAGGCCTCCGGCGAACGGATGACTCTATCGTTGAGCTTGTAAGTACCAGTCCACAATCACATTTATGGGATTACGCGGTACTCTGTAATTCTATCGCATTTTTAATCACGCAACGCGTTGGGAACAGGATGTCCATCACCCAGAGTCAGGACTTTTTTTTTCAAAGCATCATCTACATGAGCCGGGACCATGCTGGAGACATCGCCTCCCAGCGAAGCGATTTCCTTGACGGTGCTCGAGGACAGGAAGGTATGTTCCTCGGCGGTAATGAACGCCACCGTTTCGATATCGCTGGCAAGACGCTGGTTTGCCAGCCCCATGCGGAATTCGAACTCAAAATCGGAGAACACGCGCAGGCCGCGCACGATCACCTGTGCGTCAATCTGGCGCGCGAACTCGACCGTGAGTCCGCTATAGCCGGTGACTTTGATCTTCGAATTGCCGTCGAATGCCTGCCGCACCAGCTCCATACGCTCCTCCGGGGAAAACATCAATGACTTTAGCGGCTTGTCGTACACTGCCATCACCACTTCATCAAAGAGACGCGAGGCACGTGAGGCAATATCAATATGACCGTAATGGATGGGATCGAATGTCCCCGGGAACAATGCTCTGACCATGGAGTCTACTAGTCCTTTGTCTTCTAGTCTTATAGTCTTGCAAGCTGCGATCCGCGCCTGGTCCCTTCCGGCGAGCGATCAGGCGACCGATCAACTAACTCACATCACCCTTGCCCTCGCCCCAGAATCTTCCAAAGGCTTCTGCCAGCAGGGCGTGCTCGGGTTGGTTCAGATAAGGATCACGCTCAAATAGTTTTTGCGCCTGGCCTCGTGCCTTCTCGATCAACGTGACATCTGTGATGCTCGCCATGCGCAATCCGCTGGAGTACCCGGACTGACGCGTGCCCAAAAATTCGCCGGGACCGCGCTGCTGCAGATCCTTCTCCGCCAGCACAAAGCCGTCATTTGATTCCGCCATGGCGCGCAAGCGTTCATTCTCTGCAGCATCTTCGTGCGTAGGAATCAGCAGACAATAGGATTGATCGGAGCCGCGCCCGACGCGCCCGCGCAGCTGGTGCAGTTGCGCCAGTCCGAACCGGTCCGCGCCTTCGATGAGCATCACAGTGGCGTTCGGCACATCGACACCCACTTCGATCACAGTCGTCGAGACGAGGATGTTATATTTTTTATCGCGGAACTTGAGCATGGCTTCGTCTTTTTCCTGCGGACGCATTCGCCCATGCAGCAAGCCCAGTTTCAACTCGGGGAACACTTCTTTCGAAAGGGTTTCGTAATCGTCGACGGCGGCGCGCGCTTCGATCTTGTCGCTCTCTTCGATCAGCGGATAGATGATGAACGCCTGTTTGCCATCCTTGATCTGGCCGCGCAGCAAGGTAAAGGCGCGCTCACGCTCCTGGGGTCTCAGCACATAGGTATTGACCGGGATGCGGCCCGCGGGCATCTCGTCGATGACCGAAAGATCGAGATCGCCATACAGTGTCAAGGCAAGCGAGCGCGGGATCGGGGTCGCGGTCATGACGAGCAGATGCGGGTTCGCGCCCTTGGTGCGCAGGGCGGCGCGCTGTTCCACGCCAAAGCGATGCTGTTCGTCGATCACGGCGAGCTGCAACTCCTGGAATAGGACAGGTTCCTCGATGATCGCGTGCGTGCCGATCACAATTTTGATCGAGCCATCTGCCAGCCCAGCCCGGATGACTTCCTTCTCTGGCTCCGGCGTATCGCCGACCAGCAGGCGGATCTGTCCTACGTCCAGGATGCCGTTTTCGCCGGTCAGCAGGCGGGCGAAATTGCGATAATGCTGTTCCGCAAGAATGGAGGTCGGCGACATGATCGCGGTCTGTGCCCCGTTGGCGGCGAGCATGCCAGCGGCTAAAGCCGCGACGACGGTCTTACCGGAACCCACATCGCCCTGGATAAGCCGGTTCATGGGCTTGCCAGAGTCGAGGTCGGTGCGGATGTCTTTGAGGGCATTTTGCTGAGCATTGGTCAAGGTGAACGGAAGACTCTTCAGGCGCGTATCCAGCCACTCGTCTGAGACGGGGAAGCGCCGTGCCTCCACCGATTTCCAATCGATCTTCTGGCGAAGCACACCCATCTGCAGATAAAAGATCTCATCGAAGGCGAGGCGTTCGCGGGCGGCCAGCAGTTTTTCCTGCGAGTCCGGAAAATGAATCTGCATCAAGGCGTCCGGCAGGGTCAGCAGGCGCGCCGAGGAACGCGTGCTCTGAGGCAGCGCGTCGACCACGCGCGGCGCCCAATATTCAACCACTTGCTTCATGACGTTGCGCAACCACTTCTGGGTGATGCGCTCGGTGAGCGAGTATACCGGGACGATGCGGTTGGTGTGCAGGCTTTCCACTTCTACAGGTTCCCAATCGGGGCTGTTCATTACGAGCCGGCCCAGATATTGATCGACTTTACCGGAAACAGAAATCGCCTCGCCTTGCTTAAAGCGGTTTGCGAGCCAGGGCTGGTTGAAAAACGAAAGGCGCAATCCGGCGGTCCCATCGCTGATGATGATTTCGATAATCGTCGCTTTGCCGCCGCGTATCGGGCGCGAATGCACACTCTGAATCGTACCGATCACCGTCACCTGCTCCCCGTAAAATAGATCCTTGATGGGCTTGAGCTGGGAGTAGTCGTCGTAGCGGCGCGGGTAGTAATAGAGCATGTCGCCAAGCGTCTGCAGACCGAGCTTGCTGAGGGTTTCCGCATGGCGCGGACCGATGCCCTGGAGCACCGTCAGCTTGGCGTCGAGGGCGGCCGGCGTGCCAGACGCCTTGGCACCCGCAATCGTTTCCGAGCGCGGAGGCGGCGCGGGGCGTTGAGGACGCTCTTGCCTTTGCATTTCCCGCGGGGCAGATTCCCTCAGACGAGGATCGGGGCGCGGCTCCTGTTCCACGGCTTCCGGTTGGGGCTGGATGGGCTCGGGACGTCGAGGTGGCGCCGGTCGGGTCTTCTGTTGCGCTTCGGGGTACGCTTCGCCGATGCGCTTCCACAATCCCTTCAACGCGTCGGCGCGGGATTGGGGGCTGAGCCCGTCGTACGAGCGGAGCCTCTGGATCACGGCTTGAATGACCTCTTCCTGAAGTCCGTCGGCGCGGGCGTCCCCTTCCCAGTAATCGAGCATTTTGGCAAGTCCGCCGATGATGGCGATGTTGTTGTATCCGTTCTCGTGTTCGAGACGGAAGAATTTGCGTAATTTCTCTAAAGAGGGCTGCATGAGAAGTATTTTATCATGGGGAAAGATGGGACACAGATGCCACAGACTGCAGGGATGTCTAGTATCGAAAACATTCTGTCATTCTACCGAAGGACACAGATACGGTGTAAGTGAGCGGCTTTATGGCGAGCGACAGCTGCCCCGGGTACAACAGGGGCACGGGCGACCCTTCGCGATGCTCAGAGTGACATACGGAAGATTAGCCTCAGACTTAGGCATTCCCAAATTTCACAGAAAAACAGGGATCATTTTCTTATTGCCGCAAACCCCAACCCGTTTGGACCCACGTGCGTGCCGATGACCGTGGTCACGTTGACCATCAGGATGTCGCGCGGTACCGACTGGCTCGATTTTTGCATGAGTTCATTGAGGAATTCCCTGGCACGCGTTTCGGCGCCTGTGTGCAGGATCGCCAGTCTTTCCAATGGACCACCTTCCAACAAAAATCTTGACATTCGTTCATTGGCTTGCTTTGTGGTTCGCGCCGCCCCCATCGCCTTGACTTCCCCATCTTTCAATTCAATCAAAGGTTTGATATTTAGCAGGCTTCCCAGTATGGCGACCGTGGCGGGGACGCGCCCACTGCGCTTGAGGTATTCCATCGTGTCCAGGGCGGCGAAGACCTGCAGCCGTCGATGCGCGGATTTGACTGCATCGAGCGCGGCCTGCCGTCCCAGCTCAGCCGCTTCGGCGGCAGCCAGCACCTGAAAGCCCAACCCAAGCGACAGCGATGTGCTATCGATACATGTGACCCGATCCGGGAAGTCCCCGGCTGCCTGGCGGGCGATGTTTAGAACGGAGGTCAGCGCGCCCGCGGCGTGGATAGAGAGGACATGGTCGCAGCCGCGCGTGAGGAGGGAATCGTAGCGGGTGGAGAAATCGCCAATCGAGGGCGCGGCCGTTGTCGGCTGGGTCTTGAGCCCCGGCAGCCGCCTGTAAAACTCTTCACGGGTGAGGTCTTTTCCATCCACATATTCCTTTCCATCGATCACAAGAATACAGGGAATCACTTCGAGCTCATACTGCTCGATGAGGAATTGCGGGATGTCGCAGGTGGAATCGGTGACGATGCCGAGTTTCATGTCTGCGGCTTTTCACGGTCCAGCCAGAGCTCGCGATATTTGCGGTTCCAGTCAATGAGGAAACGGAAGGCAATCACCAGCCCGCAGGCAAGCGCGATCCAGAATTCCAGACCGCGCAGATTGAAGAGCCAGAAGAGCGGAGCAATCAGAACACCTGTGAGCACGCTGGCACGCGCGCCGTGGCGCAGGGTGAACAGCAAAGCCAGTAACAAGACCAGGCCAATCAGCACGGAAATCCAATTCACGACAAACAAGGACCCGGCAAATGGCGCCAGCCCCATGCCGCCGCGAAACTGCGCGAACACGGGCCAGCAGTGTCCGACAACTCCCAGGGCCGCTGTGAGGACAATGACCCAGGTCTCATTCGAATAGTTGACGGCAAGAAAGGTGGGGATAAATCCTTTTGCAAGGTCCAGGAATGCCACCAGCGCGCCCCAGCCAAACCCTGCCTGCCGGATCGTGTTGGTGGTCGTCGCATGACCGGAGCCCGCGTTGCGCACGTCGACCCCTTTTGCCAAACGCGTGACCCAGACCGAAAAGGGCAGCGAGCCGGAAAGATAGCCGATCAGAGGAAAGAGGAAGGAAGGAAGAGATTCCATAGCTTAATCCAGGTTGCGAATGGCGGGATGGGATAGACCAAGCAACACAAGCAGTATAGTGCCAATCCCCCCGATCAAGAAGACTGTGGGCGCGCCGAGCAGGTCTGTCCCCCAGCCTGCAAGGGCAAAGCCGATCGGCAGCAGCACGAACGACCCCAGGGCATCGATAGAGTACACGCGTCCCAGCATATTTCCGGGCACCATTTCCTGAAGCGTATGCGTCCAGATCAGCGCGAAGACCGATGTGGCCATGCCGCTGATGAACAGAGAGGCAACCAAAACAGGGACAGGCAGTTTGAACGCAAACGGCAGCAAAGCAGACCCTGACACCATAATCGAAAGATACGCAAGCGCCCCACGCCTATGAAGCCGGACATACTGCCCCAACCAGATCATACCAATGACAAATCCCAGGGAGGCAGCCGAGCCCAGCAAGCCGAGCAGTTCCACATCTGCGCCGAGGTCCTCCTTGATCAGGAAGGGCAGTGCCACCGCGCGCGGACCTGCTTCCATGATGTTGATAAATCCGAACAACAGGATTGTGATCCAGATCCAGGGGATGCGAACGACAAGCCGAAACCCTTCGAGCAGATCGGCGAATCCCTGTCTAAGTGCCGCGTTAGCAGATTTTTGAGGTGTGCGAACGGCTTCTGTTGTTTCCCCCTGCCTCTGGTGCCGATCGAGATTCAAACGGAGCAGCGGCAGCACACAAAGGGCAGATACGAAGAACGAGAGCGCGTCCAGAGCAAAGGTTACAGGGGTGCCGCCTGCCGCGACCAGGGCAGCGCCGAGACTAGGACCCACGATCCCGGTGAGGCGCTGGCTTAATCCATTGAGTGAGTTGGCGCTGGTCAACAACTCGGAAGGAGTGATCTCTGGGATGATTGCCTGATAGGCGGGAAAGAAGAACGCTTCCACAAAGCCAAAGAGGATGCTGGCAACATAAATATGCCAGATCTGCAAAAGGTCGAACCATGAAAAAAAGGCAACGAATGTGATGACCAATCCACATAATACGTCTGAGGCGAACATAATACGGATGCGCGGCAGGCGATCCACAACTACGCCGCCGATCAGCAAAAATAACAGGAGAGGAATTTGAGTAAAGATCAGCACGGTCCCCATGGCAACTGCGGAACCTGTCTTTTCGAGTACCCACCATGAAAGAGCAATCCGGTAGAGGCTGTCGCCGAGACGTGAGGTTGTCTGTCCGGTCCACAGCAATGCGAAGGGACGATGTTTTAAGGAGCGGAGGACATTCATACCCCGCGAGTATAGCATAGGCAATCTCAAGCAAAAGCAACAGCACCGCCAGCCGTTTAGACAGATCCTGTCATGGATCTGCAATACTCTCTCAATTTTTTTCAGGAAGAACTTATCTACGTTAGGACTTAAGCATGATGCTTACAGAACTGACAACGGTTTTGGTACTCCACTCCCATTTTGTTTTAACCCGTTCCGCATAAGATTGGGGGCGGTTCAACCGGTCATCGTTTTCAAACAAGCTCGACTGGCTATTAATCTACATCTTCTTTCATGAACACAAGCAATTGCGTAAACTTGATTGCTGACAGGAGAAAACGATGAACAAAGTGATCCATCGAATTGCAGGCTTGATCATGGCAATCGTCATGATCCTGGGGAACACACTCCATACAAAAGCGACTGGGAACGCCTATTACGTATCTCCCACCGGAAATGACGCCAACCCTGGAACGGCAACTGCTCCCTTCAGGACCTTTGCGAAAGCAAACTCTTTATTAACGGCAGGAAGCACACTGTATATCTATGCCGGTGTGTATAACCAGCAGTTAAAAATCACCAAAAGCGGTACGAGCGACGCCTGGATTACAGTCAGGTCGCTGGGTACGCCCGTCGTGATTGACAGATTGTATACAGCGTCTCCGGGCCTGGATGTACGAGCTTCCTACGTTAAGATCACCAACCTGGTCGTCAGGAACTCCGGCGATGTGTGTGTAAACCTTGCGGGCACCAACATTACGGTCGACAGCCTGGTCGTGTACACCTGTGCAAGCCACGGTATCCAGGCAAATAACTCCGTGATCGTCAGAATCCTGAACAACCGTGTGTTTAACACAGTCCGATCCAATGGCGCTCGAAACCTTGCGGGTGGATGGGGTTCAGGCATCAAGGTGCGAGAAAGTAACTCTGTTTTGATCCAGGGCAACACCGTCTATAACAATTACGGCGAAGGTCTGGGGACGCGCGGGATTAACATAGTCATTCGTGGAAACGTTGTCTACAATAATTACTCGGTCAATATTTACACGAACTCCGAGAATGCATTGATCGAGAGGAATTTCGTCTACTGCACCCCGAATAGCGGCTTTGAGCGCAATGGTTTGCCAGCCGTCGGAATCGGTCTGGCGGAAGAATATTTTGCAGGCTGGGGTGCCCGGCTGAAAAATGCGCGAGTCCTCAATAATATTGTTGGCTATTGCAGGCATGGTGTACGTTATATGGGCGCGGATGCAGGTGTCAGTGGCGGCGGGCTGAAGAACTCAGTCATCGCCCACAATACCATGTATGGCAGCACGAATGCAGCTCTCAGCATTGTTTACGAGAGCGCTCAGGCGGGAAACTTGATCGCCAACAATATTATCTGGCAGGCACAGAATAACCTGACCGCCATCGATAGCCCGGCCGGGCTTGCGTTCCAAAACAACTTATGGAAGGTGGCACCTGCCGCAGCGTTCCGCAGCGCCGGAGATCGATATGGGGATCCTCGATTTATCACCACACCGGGTTATACCCCCGACAGTTATCGACCTTCTAGCGAATCGCCGGCTGCCAACGCCGCTGCCCCGATTGGGATTTCGGCTGACTTTTTCGCCGTGGCACGCGGACCAGCGGCCGATATCGGCGCGATTCAATTCTCCGATAGCAGCGTGACTTCCATCACACAGGAACTGCCCAGCCCAACGCTGGTGCCGGTAACCCAGACAAACATAGCCAGTCCCGTCCCAACTCTCATTCAGCCCACCAGCACTTTGCCGCCTGCCACACCGCAGAGCACCACCAGTCCTATTCCGCCAACCGCGCAACCGACCAGCACTGGTGTTCCGGTCACGCCTACTCTGGCAGAGCCGGCCTGGTCGCCCACAGTTCTACCACCGACGATGGGTCCAACCGCGATCCCGATCCAGCCTTCGCCCACGGCAACGGCGCAACCAACGCTCCCATCGCAGGAGACAAGGTACGATAACAAACATAGTGCCTTTGTCTACTCTGCCGGCTGGGTGGAGGAAGTCAGTTCGTATGCCATGGACGGCTCCTTTGCCCGCACCGCTACAAATGGTTCTTCGGTGACTTTCCCATTTACGGGACAGTCGTTCAGTATTATCTACAAGGGTGGTCCGAGCTATCGAAAAATGGATGTGTACATCGACGGTGTGCTGGCAGCCACGATCGACGAAAGACTCGACGTCAGCACCTATAAGGCTCGCTGGGATTATCCCGGACAACTGTCAGCCGGACCACATACGCTGAAACTGGTCTTCGTGACAACAAGCTCAAGCACAAACGGATCTTTGGATGCCGTGATCGTTCGCTGACCAATGGCGTTGTCCTTAAGTAAAAACATGACTCACCCTGAATATAACCTTTCGAGCTTTTAGCCACGCATTTCACAAACTTACACGAAATAAGCCGACTCACTTTGGAGGGTCGGCTTTTCGTTCTGCTCCTTTAAGGGCAGTGCATCCAGGAATCGGCGTCAATCTGCGGAATCCGTGGCAGATTCCTTGAGATCAATTATGTTTGCTCTTATCCATCAGCATCCTGATGCGCGCCACGCCGGACGATTTCCTTTTTGAAGATTTTCACCTCCCCTGCCTTCGCCAGGTTCATAGACTCGACGATCATCACCTTGAGCTCTTCGTCGGAAACCGTAGCCCCTTGCAGGTCCAGCAGGAACTCGCGACCTTCTACATAGCCGCCGTTGGTGAAATCGACCCGGAAGTCAAACTTAACGCGGAATTCGGATTGCGGATTGGGCGTGTACATAATCTACCCAGCTAGCTGGAAACTGGAATAGCCATATTCCATCAACTCGATCGAGTTCCCATCCGGGTCGGCGACCCAGGCCTGGCGAGAGTTGTCCATGCCGAGAGAAATATCGGAGACGGCCACACCTTTTTCCTTCAGCATTTTGCAGAACTCGTCCAGCCCCGTGACCTCCAGGCAGAAATGCCGGTAACGTGTGCCGATATTTAGCTCCTCTACTTTTCCTCCCCAGACTTCCGACGCCATCTTCTGGTCGAAGAACTCGAGGAAGGTAGTGTCGCCGCAGGCAAAGTAATACCCAAATGGCTTGCCTTCCCTGTTATCCAGCGTGAACTTCACTTTCATGCCCAGTTTATTGACGTAGAAGTCTATGATTTTCTCGAGGTCATTGGTAACAAAGTTGAGATGTGCCAGTTTTCGGATCATGAGTACCTCATTTCATGGATGCTCCATGGCGGTGAGCCATGGGCGGATTTCATACAGTAGCAAGCCTGAAAGAACAGCAGGGTCCGCTGCGGCAAACGACTCAAGCTCGTCCCGCGAGACATCCTTCGTAGCGACCATCATGCCGCCGGCATCCTGTACCAGGAAGGGTCCGCCAAGCTCGAGTTTTCCCTGTGCGTGAAATTTCAAATAGTGTTCGACATGTTCTCTCACCCCATCCTGCTCGCGGAAATCCACACCGGATTGCCATTTGGGGCCTGGTTTGTGAAAGACAACATAACGGATGGAGGGCCGAGTTGGGTCGGTCATCATGACTTCCGGGAGGAATTAGGCAACGATCTCTTTGACACGTCCCACCGCGCCGCTCTCCAAACGGACCTTGATCCCGTGCGGATGGGTCGGTGACTTCGTGAGGATATCCTTCACAACCCCTTTGGTCAATTTGCCGGTGCGCTGGTCCTGCTTGAGGACGATCAGGACGGTCATACCGGGCTTGATGGAAGAGCGGGTTTGGCCGTTCATATTGTCAGTATAGCATAGGCGTTGAAGAGCGAGCCACCTTCTCAATCCTGCGCTCTCCACGTAAAATCAAGCACCTATGACGCTTGTTTCCTTTTCAGACCCTGCCGCCAACGCCTATCAGCAGGCTCGTATTGCCCATTGGAATGCCATTGCCCGCAAACGGGATTCCTGGCAGGGCATGGGCCGCTGGTATCACCAGCGCCTGCTTGAGGTCTATCACTTCCACGTCAGCCCGAATCAAAGTGTCCTCGAGGTGGGCTGTGCCGAAGGGCAACTGCTCGCATCTCTCAAGCCTGCGCGCGGATTGGGTGTCGATTTCTCTGAAGAAATGATCGGCCGGGCACAGAAACAGTATCCGCAGCTTGAATTCATCCAGGGGGATGCGCATGACCTTTCCGAAATCAAAGAGAAATTCGACGTCATTATTTTATCTGAACTTGTGAATGACCTGTGGGATGTGCAGAGGGTTTTCGAACAGCTTAAGCCGCTTTGTACATCTCATACGCGGATCATTTTGAACTTCTCCAGCCGGCTCTGGCAGATCCCGCTCAGTCTTGCAAGAAGGCTCAATCTTGCGGGCCCGATGCTGTATCAGAACTGGCTGACCCGTGAAGATATCAAAACGTTGCTGCGCCTGGCGAGCCTGGAGACGGTCCGTATCACACAGGAGGTCCTTTGGCCCCTGCCGCTGGGCGGATTTGCAAATCGCTTCCTGGTCCGCCTGTGGCCCTTCGAAGAGATGGCGCTCTCCAATTTTCTGATCGCACGCCTCGCCCGTCCTGCGCTCGACCGTATGGAGCAACCGACCGTTTCCGTCATTGTCCCGGCACGCAACGAGTCGGGGAATATCAAAGCTATCTTTGAACGAACTCCACAAATGGGAGATGGGACCGAGCTCGTCTTCGTCGAGGGACATTCGAAGGACGACACCTACACGGCGATCGAACGCGAGATCGCCGCGCATCCATCCATCCCGAGTATGCTCCTGCGCCAGACTGGCATCGGCAAAGCGGATGCAGTGCGGTTGGGATTCGCCAATGCCAAAGGCGATGTGCTCATGATCCTGGATGCAGACCTGACGGTTCCCCCGGAGGACCTGCCGCGCTTCTATGAGGCACTGGTTTCCGGGAAAGGGGAATTCATCAACGGGGTTCGCCTGGTCTACCCGATGGAAAAGGAAGCAATGCGCCCGCTCAATTTTCTCGGCAACAAATTCTTCAGCCTGGCGTTCTCCTGGATTCTCGGACAACCCATCAAGGACACCCTGTGCGGGACAAAGGTCTTTTGGAAACGCGATTACGAACAGATCGCAGCCAACCGTTCCTATTTTGGGGATTTCGACCCGTTCGGCGATTATGACCTGATCTTCGGCGCTGCCAAGCTCAACCGCAAGATCGTCGACCTGCCGATCCGCTATCGCGAGCGCACCTATGGCTCGACGAATATCTCGCGCTGGAGCCACGGATTGTTATTACTGCGGATGGTCGCCTTTGCGGCCCGGCGCATCAAGTTTGTGTGATCGGAGCTTCGATGATCTCGTCTCTGAAATTACTCCCGTATAAACAGTATCGCGGCGTGCGCCGTGAGTACTCGGTCATCTTTTACTATTTGCCAATTTTTGGGCGGATGTACCGCCGGCGTGTGGAACTGTGCCTGGCGGCATGCAAGGGCGGCGATTCGATTCTAGAAGTCGGTTTCGGCAGCGGGCTGACTTTTCTCAACCTGAACGAAATGTACAAAAAGATCCACGGGCTCGACCTCTCGTGTGACGTCAGGGAAGTAGCGCAGGTCTTTGCGCCATTGAACATCTACCCGGACCTGCGCAACGGGAATGTGCTGGATATGCCCTATCAGGATAACCAGTTCGATACGGTCCTGCTAATCAGCATTCTGGAACACCTCAAGCCCGAGGAGCTGGACCGCGCCCTGCGGGAGATCAAGCGCGTCCTCAAGCCCGGCGGACAGATCGTCTACGGCGTGCCCGTGGAGCGACCCTTCATGGTGGCGATGTTTGCCCTGCTTGGCTATAACATCCGGAAGTATCACTTCTCCACAGAGAAGGGCATCGCCGCGGCGGCTTCGAAGCATTTCAAACCCGTGCGCGTCACGCCGATGAAGAGCACCCCGGCCGTTTTTGGAAACGTGTATGAGATCGGTCACTTCGTCAAGCAAGGATAACCCGCATGGGCATTGATCTGCATCAGAGCTTCATCGAAAAGAATTATGAGTATTGGAACCGGAAGCCCCTCCTAAAGATCCTGTACGGAGATTTTTATCGACGGATTGCGGCAAATCTGAGCAGCCTGCCAGACAGTAAGATCGTCGAGCTGGGTTCGGGGTTGGGAAACATCCGCGAGTTCATCCCGAGCTGCATCCGCACCGACCTCTTCCCGAACCCGTGGATCGACCAGATCGAAAACGCTTATCAATTATCGTTTGCGGACGAGTCGGTTTCCGACCTGATCCTGACCGACGTCTTTCACCACCTGAGATACCCCGGGACTGCTCTGCAAGCGCTTTCACGGGTTCTGCGCAAGGGCGGGCGGGTGATTTTGCTGGAGCCGTGTATGAGCGCCCTCGGTCTGCTGGTGTATGGCGTGCTGCATGAGGAGCCCGTCGCGGTGAATAAAGAGATCGAGTGGGAGGCGCCGGCGGGCTGGTCACCGGAACAGATCGATTATTATGCGGCGCAGGGAAACGCTAGCCGGATCTTTCTGGGAAGGAAATTTCGCCACAAACTAGGGGGCTGGCGAACGATCAAAACGCAGCGGCTTTCTGCCATCGCCTATGCGGCTTCGGGCGGGTTTTCCAAGCCGCAGTTATATCCCACATCGGCTCTGCCTCTCATTCGAAAACTGGAAAAGCTACTGGATCTGTTCCCTCTCCTGTTTGCCACCCGATTGCTGGTCATCCTGGAAAAATAATCACGGGCACTGTCGTTGCCCCTCCTGCGGCACGTACAGCGCGATCTCATCTGCGGGGAAGACAACCTCCTCCCGATAATTACAAAGAATATGCTTCATGATGCGTGTCACCCAGACGTTGTTCTCCTCGGCAAAGCTGCGCTGCCTCGACAGCACCTTGTAATTCAAGGGATCGACGACGATCAACGCAAAACGCTGGCTCTCCATGTCTTCACGAAATGTTTGAATATGCGCGACGTCATTCGCCATGGCGATTTCCATCAGGTCTTCGCGCTCATACTCAGGGACCAGGGTCACGCCATCGAGCATGTGCATTGAGATCAGGTGTCGCTGCGTGATAAAGAGGATCTCGCCGCCCTGCGCGTTGACCTGATCGACGCGCTCCTGTAGCTGCGTCAATACAGCCTGTGTACGGGTTGTTTCGCCCGTCCCCCGGAAGCCTATGTTGAACTGCAGGTAGGACCATGCCGGCATGACGATCAAAGCGACGACGAGGAGCCAGTGCAACGGGACGGGCTGTGCAGCCCCGCCAGTCTCAGGCTGGTAGCGAGCAAAGACAAAATACGCAAACACGATCAGCAGCAGGCTGAAATAGGCGTCCATGTTGTGGAGGTTTGCCCCGCCGCCGATCTTAAGGCTGACGACCAATCCACCCAGGAAAAGCACGAAGAGCGCTGCAAATATCAATGTGAGCCGGAGGGGATGCCAGTCATCCTTTCGCGAGCGGATGACGATGAACATGGCGATCCATGCCGGCAGGGATGCGAGCAAAGCGCCGGGCAAGATTCCCAAAAAGTAGGATGCGTTGGGCCAAAGCCGGTACCACAACAGGTCTGAGGCGAGGCTCGTGTAAAAGATCCCCGTGTCGGGAATGCCTGAAAGAGCGATATAGATCCGCTGGGATAGATAGGCAGTCAATGTACCCGCGACAGACCACAGGGCGGGCTTGAGGAGATAGCTCCCGATGGTTTTCCCGCGATACGGCACTTCCATCAAATAGAGAACTGCCGCGATCATGCCCGGCATGGGATACCAGTTCAGGCGGCTCCATCCGCACCAGATGGAAGCAAGCAACACAACAATCCACGTCCGCCGATCATTCTCGCGAGAGAATCCCAGCAGGATAAGAAGGACCGGGATCGTCAGATGAAAATAGACCGGTCCCATGAACAGGAAGAGGAACATCCATAACCCGACCAGCCAGCGCGTCGCGCGTTCCGGGATGGAAAGCCTACTGATCAATGCTGGGACAACTGCACCTACTAAAGCATAACGGATCGCCACCTGCCAGAAGCGATGGAACCAGAGCGAGGCATCCAATGCATAAGGCGGCGTAAGCAGCAAATGCAGGGTCGGATGCAAAACGGGCCAGGGATATTCCTGCCCATACACTTTCTCGGAGAGAAACAGCGATGGAAAATAAAAGCGGCTCGTCTCCGACCATCCCATCGCAAAGGGATAATCGGTGACGCGCGGCCAGTAGACCAGTAAAAGATGCAGGGTGGATTGACAGAGTACCATGGCGATCAACGCGATCCACCAGGGTGTTTCCCTGCGAAGCAACTTAATGCCCCACATCCCAACCAGGCTAAAGGGCCAGAAGATCAGAAAGCGCATCCAGCCCCATCCGCCGAGGGTGCTCTGGATGATGGGGATCATAAACAGGACGGTGAAGCCAGCCAATCCCGCAGCAATGGGGACGATACCCATCCAGGTACTGCTATTTGCGGTATCCGGGAATTCCACCAGGGAGAACAGACGCTCTCGATAACTCGACCATGTGACTGTCAGGAGGAAGAGCGAAAGCAATCCTATCAACGCCAGCCCGGCAATCAATCCCTGCCAGGGACGGCTGATGGAAAGATCCACGCCTAACTTTGCCGCGCTACCCAGGATCTGGTAGATAGACAGAAAGGGAAGGACCCCGGTGAGGGCAAAGACCGAGCACCAGAATGTGAGGCGTGATGGAGGGATGAGCTTCATTTACATCCAGAGATGTCTGCCAGCCGCCGGAAGTCGGGCACAAACTCCCCGTGAGAGAGTTTTGCGCCGTCCACGGTTTGCAGGACATGGACACAGGGCTGTTCCAGTTGACCGGCGTAGAACTTCCAGTATTCCTTATCCGCATACACGTAACTATATCCTGCGGCGTTCAATCGGTATGGGTCCGGATTTCCCAGCAGTTCCAGATATTCCGGCTGTTGTACACCCCAGTGGACGATCGAGTGGGACTGGCGTCCAAACAACGTCGGAGCGCGCGAAGGCAAGGGATCCAGCACCCAGGCGGTAGGCGGCGAGAGCCGATCCCAGTATTCCTCATAAAAGCGAGCATCCATATCGGAGACAAATTCTCCGTAGACGGGGCGCGGGATCGCGATCAGCTCGATCGCAAACAGGAGAACACCGCCGAGCATGGCAGCACTGCCAAGGGCATACGTGACCCCACGCTTCCACTCCGCCTGGTTTTGCAGCCACAGCCAGACCAACGGCACAGCCAACACACGGCAGATCAAGAACATATTCGAAAGCAGACGGGTGGTGGCCGTGATCCCCGCGTTGCCTGAATATTCCACAAAGATGGAAAGCAAGCTCGGGATGGCAGAAGCGACCAGTGCCGCCTCGATCCATCGTTCCTCTCGCAACGCTTTATATCCCCAGATCAAGACCAGGGGCAGCACAAGGATCATTGGGCCGATTTCGAAGAGGGCTGCCAGCAGCTGGACCGGGTTGAATATCGATAGCTTGCCCAAATGGGAGGAAATCACCGCGGGTGGTACGAGGGAAAAGCCAAGTTCAAAATACGTGTCCGATTGCGCGGTAGAGGGGTAGAGACGCTGGTAGATCGCTTCGGTCGCCAGCCCGCCCTGAATGAGCGCAAGAATACCCGCCACGAAAACTATTACAACCCAGAACCAGGCCGATTGTGGCGGACGAATGGTCTTATTTTGGATCATCCATACGATCGCTACCAGAATGACCCCCAGATGCAAAATGACAAAATCCACCTCATTGGCCAGCGCCAGGGAGGCAAGCAGGATGGTGAGAGGAATGCCCGCCTGCCATGTCCTCCGTCGTGACCCCAGCAATAGCAGGAGGAGCAATATAACAGCAGGAAGGAGCCCGTATCCGTTGTGGGTCATCAGCGCCGGCGCATTCACGCCATTGACGAAGGCGAAGGGAAAGGCAATCGGACCGCTCCCTGCCACCTCCCATGTTCGGGAAAGGGCCTCAACCAAATTCTCGCCGGTGAGGCTCCCCGAACCGATCAGGGTGAGCCCATCGGATATCCGGTTTAATAGGGATCCCGGCAAAAGCAGCAAAAGCCAGCGCGTGCCACCGGCAAACGCAAAGAAGATCGCTGAGGTCCATGCGACTGCCGGATTACGGGTCAACCGCCACGCCAATAGTCCCGCAAAGACCATGGACAATGCGAGGGTCAGCCCGCGTGCCAGGTCCAGTGCCGTCCACGGGGCGGCGGAGGCAACGCGCATGAATTGAACGCCGAGCAGGATCAGAAAATAATGATAACCAAAACGGGTCTCCGGGCTGCCCGGAAGGTGAGGTGGAATATCACCCGTAGCCATCAGGGAGGACAGGGGCAGGTTCTGAAAATCATCCAGCATCCCTAGCCCGCGGCCGATCCATGTAAAGACGAGCACCGCGGCGATAAACGCCAGCCAGTGGGACCATCTCGGCTTGAGCCTCGGAGGAAACAGGTCACGCTGTAGGGGCCAGGCAGAAACGACTCCCAATGCCAGGGTCAGAAAGGCGGAGGCCCAAAAGGCAATGGACATGGGCAGAACACGAGCCGTAAAATTCCCCAGCCAGTTGGCGACCACCAGCCCGATCCCGAAGCCGATAAAGCCGCGCTCGTGCGGTTCGAGGTCAAACCAGCGCAGAGTCATCAACCAGCCGCCTGCTCCCCAGAGCAGGAACAGGAAGAGCAAAGGGAGGATCTGAAGCTCGCTGAGCAGATACATGCTTTCTCAGTCCATCAACGGTTTGGAAGCCACCACCTGAATCGTTCCGACAGCGTCTTCGTCCAGATTGCCGCTGACAAATTCCGGCCGCAGGTGAGGCAGTACTTTGCGAAATGCAGCCTCTTCGCGGGACAAGATTTCGATTTCAACATCCTCAAAACAGGACTCAAAGATTCTGCGATAATCCCATAGACGATAACGGTTATGATTGCTCGAGGGATTCAACCATCGGCGCCAGGCGCCCTCTGAAAAGCGCAGCATTTCAAAGGGATATTTGAAAAAATGATCGCGCAGGTCCACGTAGTGGAGCTGGATACCTTCCGGCTTTGTGAGGGCTGCCAGGGCGCGCGTGATGCCTTCCACGTCGTCCAGGTGCTCATAGACCGAGCTGCTGATGACGATGTCGACAGGCTGAATGGTCACTTCACGGATGTCCGCTTCCAACAGGCTCATCCACTCGCGGCGCGGGCGCAGTCCGTGGCTTTCCCTGACAAAGTACTTTCCCTCTGCCGCGAACATGTGCTGGTTGTGCTTCTCATCTGGCGGCGCGTACCTGTCACAAAGGATGACATGCGCCGCGCCTTCCTTCAGGATCCCGAACCCGATATCGAATCGGCCGCCGTAGCCAAAGACCAGAACGCGCTTTCCCTGAAACGATGTCCCATGCTGTGCCAGCACCTCGTTATAACGCTGGATGGCCGCGAAGGGATTATTCGTCTCCAGACCAGACTGGATCACGATGTTGCGCAGCAGCAGGGTTCGCACAAGTTTTTCGGGCATAAAGTGACGGATGAGACGCGGGATCAGATAGGGCAGGTTCAAAATCATTTCTCCAGACTCAGGGCTCGAGGTATTGTTCACATCCCAGCGGGTTTTGTTTGGGGACAAGTAATTCGATATTGACATCCGTCGATTCATAAACGGGCTCGTAATAGCACAGGGTCGGGTTCGATACCCAGAGCACCCAGGCATCGTTCTCTTCGGAAAACGGTCCACCCAGCTCCTCACGGGTTTTCGTCCGCAGAGGCTCTGTGACGATCAGGGCAAAGCGTCCTTTCGCCAGGTCCTGATAATACGCCTGAAAATAACCGGCGTTGTTCGCCATTGCCTGGTCCATCATGAATTTTTTCTCGTATTCCGGCACGAACGGAATCGCGGGAAGAAGGCCAAACGTCAGCAGCTGCCTGTGATCCATAAAAAGCACTTCGCCCGATCTAGCAAATTTCGCAACTTCGTCTCTCACCACAGAGAATGCTTCAGAGGTTCTGCTTTCATTTGCCAGGTCCAGGCGAGGATGATGGTCGGAACCGGGGTGCAGTGGCGTGAACGGATAGACCACCCAGAATATCAAGAAGGCGATCAAGGCGACTGCCCAGGCAGGCCAGCCAGTCTGCTGTACGACGCTCAAATCGAGGGAGGTCAACCATAAGACCGTCACGACCAGCAGGGTGACCAGGAACATATCCAGGTTGTGCAGGTCGCCGCCGCCGCCAATCTTTGTGCTGATCACCAGGCCGATCGCAAAGAACCCGATCAACGCGCCGGCAATAGCAGTCTTCTGGACCCAGTCCAACTGCCAGCGGCGCGAAATGATCCACCAGCCGAGAATGATCCATAACGGCAGGGTATATCGCAATGCCAGGAAAAGAACGCCGGGACCGAGTGTATCGTTTGGCAGGAGACGGTACCACAACAGCGGCTGATCCGAAGATAACGCTTCTCCCTGTACGAGCGAGAAGTATTGACCGATGCTGGGGATAAGCCCTGCAGCCAGGCTCACACCAGCGAGAATGACAGTAGGCAGCAATCGACGCCATAAGGGACCGGTCCGCTTTGGATAATACAGCATCAGGTCGATCAACACGCCGATCGCCGCCGGGGCAAACGCCCATGTCCAGCGGCTAAGCGCCGCATAATAGCTGGCGACTGCCAGGGAGATTCCCCGTTTGATGAGCGACTCGTCAAAGGCGAATAAAACTGCAATAGCGGATGCAATCACAAAGGGAGGATGAAGCGGCGCCAGCACCGTCAGGAACAGGGTGATCCAGATCAGCGTCCCGTACCGCAGGACATCCGGTTTCAGCTTCCTTGTGAGGAGTGCAGCGAATAGCAGGCCAGGCAGGGTGAGCAGGACCACATTCCACAAACGGTGGACCCAGATCGGCAGACCCTGCCAGAGGAATAGAATGCCCCACAGCCCATAGCGCCCGGGCGAGCTATAGGGGTTTACGATATGCCCAGGGTAGTTATACAGTGTCTCTCCAAAGACCAGTGAGTAATCGTAAAAACGATTGCCTTCGGACCAGGAAAGCGAAAAAGGATAATTGATGATGAAGAGTGAGGAGCGCGCCAGGAAGGAAACACACAGCAGCACGCCCAAGCTCAATCCCAGTGTTGCACCCGAGACGAGCCGGCTGGTATCTGTCAACGCCAGATACGCCACCAGCCAGACCGCAACCAGCATGATGGCAAAGCGGATATCGTCAAAGAGGACATACGTTTCCCAGGGCACGAGATAACGATGCAGGATGGGCGTAAGGCACAACAAGACGATCACACCCACGCGGACAGCACCGAGTCTTTCACGCCATCTGACCAGATGTAAACGAAGGTTTCCTCCGTAGGCAGAATATAAAACAAAAACCAGGCTGAGCAGGATCACAAAGCCTGCCATCGTCCCAGCCCTGTAGACCAGTGCATTGGCAAACAGCGCGCGCATTTCCTGGATGAGGCGCGGATAAAGAAAAACGACCAGGGCCAGGGCAACCTCAGACAAGCCGAAGCGTTGCTCCCGCTCCGGCGCCATCAGGAACAGAATGATCTGTGCAAAGCCAGAGGCGAAAAGCAATTGGGTCCATGGCTGGGCGAGAACAGGTTGCCAGACCGAGAAAAGGTAGATATAGGTATAGAGCAGAAAAAGACCCGTGACGATCGCCCAGCGAGTCGCAATGGATAACCTCGGCTTGCGTGCCATGCGGTTCAACGTTTCCACCCGCCAAGCACCCATCAACAGGAAATACAAGCCTGAAAGCAGGAGGAGAAGATAAAGACCGATGGCAAGCGTCCCCATGCTGGAAAGCAGCCTTGGCCAGTTTTGTTCAACAGTCCAGAGGTAGGAGATTTCAGACCATATCCCGATCGCCATCCCCGCCAAACTCAGGGACGTCAGGATCCCGTAGTTCTTATTGTCCATTTTGTGCTTGTTCTTTTGGCTTGATCCATGCCGAGTATGCAGGCAAGTATATCAATGGAATCAAATTGAACAGGTAAAACACCACCCGGATGCCGATCAGGGCAGGGGCTAATACTTCCTGGGGGATGTCAAAGAAACTCCAAAAATACAGGGCACTTGTTTCTGTGATCCCCAGTCCGCCAAAGACGGACACGGGGAAGTAGGACACCAGCTGAATTAATACACCGACAAACAGCACAGCAGAAATATGCGGCTGCAGGTGAAAGATGGCGAGATTTGTATAGGTGCAAACAATCGTAACAGCCAGGTACAGGAAAGAATACAGGATCAGCAAGCTCAGTGTGGTCAGTACCTTATTCTGTTCCATATTTGCCAGGCTTTGCAGATAACTCATTCCACTTTCAATAAATTTAATCCTTGAAATTTTCAACCACTCCAACATTCGGTTTACAACCGAAACGAATCTCTGGCGCAATAAAATTGTCAGGAAGAACAAGAGGATGACACATCCAATCCCCAGGAGCAGGAGAATCACCGGAGCCTGCAGCACACCGATATCGGACCAGACCAGATAGCTCGCGACCAGCAGCGCCACCCAGATCGCGATCAGATCCCCCACCTTTGTGAGGAGGAAGATCGTCACCGAGCGACTGACTTTCACTTCATGTTCCAGGCGAGTCATGGTGATGTAAGCGGCAATCCCCGCGCCAGCCAGGAAGAAGTTCGAGACCGCGTTTTGCCAGATGATTACATTCAGGACCTGTGGGTACGTAAGCCTGCCTGGCATAAGCACGGAATACTGGAGCGCCTTCAGCAAGGTCAACCCGAAGTAAAGCACCCCGGAGATGATGAGCCAAACAAGAGAAGCGTTTTGGAGCGTGGAAAGGAGGGTGGGCAGGTCTGACCTGGAAAGAACGTAGAGCACCAACCCAAAAGCCAGAGCGATCTTCAGGAGATTCCAGAGGGAGGATGTGCCGCTTTTACGGCTGGGCATCGAAGTCATATTGTGTTACTAACGTTCCACCAGGGTTTACTTGTTCGTTTCTTTCGCGGCAACCACACTGCCCAAAATATCATCCGGGCTGTTCCTGTGCTGGAGCCAGAAAAACACTTCCCTCCACATCAATCTCAACCAGGGAAAAAATGGGAACCCCAGGGCGGCAGCTTCCAGGAAATACCGTCTGGCATCTGTGAGTCGCTTTGCGGAGAAAGCACTGACACCTGCCATAAACTGGACTTCAGAGCGACGCATCCGCGCCGGAAATAATAAATGCGGCCATTTTGTCTCCACCAGTGACAATGTGATCAGCTGGTCTTCATACTTCCAGCCAAACGCATTGGTCAGGTTGCCGGTATGGCGGCGATACCGGGCAAGGGTTTCATCCAGGTAATAGATCCGGCCCTTTCCCCTGGACAGGGCTTCCAGCCATAACAGCCAGTCCGAGCCGATCCGGATTCGGTCATCATACCCGTAGGGCGGCAGATGGATTCTACGCACCATCACGGAGACCGACGACAGATAATTTCCAAAACGCACAAGCTCGCGCATCCCACCCTCCCGCTGCCCAAAGCGCTGCGACCAGAGATAAAGCGTCTTCCCCGAGGCAGAGTCGAAGACATCCACATCGTGCGAGCTGATTGTGCAATCCGGATGTGCCTGCATGAAGGCAACCTGTTTCCTGATTTTTCCGGGCAGAAACAAGTCATCACCATCCTGAAAGGCAATGAAATCACCGCTGCATTCCAGCAAACCCCGCGTATGATTCTTTGTCACACCGAGATTGGTTTCATGCAGAAAGACCTTTAGACGACCCGGGTATCTGCCCTCGAGATCGTTCAGGATTTGCGGTGTCCCGTCTGTGGAGGCATCGTCAGAGACAACCACTTCCAGGTCCTCGTAGTCCTGCGTCAGGCTCGACATCACGGTCTGCTCGATGACATCCTCCTGGTTATAGGAGGGGATCAGAACGGAGACTCTGGGATCACTCATCTGCATCTCGCCTGGGTGTCATCAGGAGCGCTTTTGTCCGACAATGACGCAGCTCCGCAGCAGGACGTTTTTCCATTTATGGCTCAGGGCCGTCGAACGTTTGAGCAACAGACTCATGAGCTGAGGCAAGCCGGTTAGAAACGCCAGATGCGTCAATTCAGAGATCAGCCAGGTAACAAACGGATTTTGGATTCCGAGCGTCTCATAGCCGGCATAGCAGACTTCATAGTTGCTGTCGAGGAGCAGCTGACGCAAACGCTGGTTCGTGGTTACGAAGGCATGAGTGTAATCACAATCCCAAAAATTGGAGCGGTGCGACAGATAATCCGGCGAAACAATCAGGATCAGTCCATTGGGGGAAAGCGACTGGTGGACGGACTCCACCAGCTGCCGGGCAGAAGCGGGAGAATCCATGTGCTCGATGAAGTGTTCCATCAGGACTAGGTCATAGCCGCTGCCTGCTTCTTTCGGCACGGGAGGGACAAACGCCTGGACCACGTCGATGCCTTCCTCTCGTAACAACTGTATGACTGCGGGACTCCCGTCTACCGCGCGGTACTCCCAGCCGGATGACAAAGCCGCCCTGGCAAAATGACCCTTTCCGGGGCCAAACTCCAGGGTCTTCAGGGTTTTGCGGTTGCTCAGCGTTTGGGAGAGCTGAATACGGTTTTGCACTTCGCGTGCAATGATCCGCTTTCCAGTGGGAGAAATGGAATCGCTTCTGGAGAAATAATTATCATAGAAGGGCATGTTGTTCTCGTGTGGTGGAGCTGGCTTTCCGGCAATGAGCGGCGTTGCGATCCATCTTTACGCCGTCCCAGGCAGAAGCGATGTGTTCATTCCTGTTTAGTCTGCCAGCCCCAGCAAGTATTCTCCGTAGGAATTCCCGGCAAGCTCCTCCCCCAGCTCACATAATTGTTCCTTCGAGATATAGCCCATTTGATAAGCGATCTCTTCCGGGCATGAGATCATCAGCCCCTGCCGTTCCTGGATGGTCTGAATGAACGAAGCCGCCTGCAGCAGGGACTCGTGTGTACCGGCGTCCAGCCAGGCGACGCCGCGCCCAAAAATTTTCGCCTTCAGGCAGCCTTTCTGCAAGTAGACCCGGTTCAGGTCCGTGATCTCGATCTCGCCGCGGGCAGAGGGCTCGAGCGTTTCGGCGATCTTCACCACCTGATCATCATAGAAGTAGATCCCCGGCACGGCATAGCTGGATTTGGGCTGCCCGGGTTTTTCCTCCAGGCTTAGCACTGTCCCTTCCTCATCGAATTCGACCACGCCATAGCGCTGGGGATCGTTCACTTTGTATCCGAAAATGATCGCGCCTTCCTTCAGGGAGGCACAGCTTTGCAGGAGAGAGATAATCCCCTCACCGTATAGGATGTTATCTCCGAGGATCAAACAGACCGGGCTGCCCGCGATGAATTCACGACCGACCAAAAAAGCATCCGCCAGCCCGCGCGGTTCCGCCTGCTCGGCATATTCAATCATCAACCCCCATTGGGAACCGTCCTTCAATAACTGCCGGAAGCCTGGTAGCGCATCGGGCGTGCTGATGACCAGGATCTCACGGATGCCAGACAGCATGAGCATGGAGAGCGGATAGTACACCATTGGCTTATCATAGACCGGCAGCATTTGCTTGCTGGTCGCGAGAGTTAGCGGGTACAACCGAGTCCCCTTCCCCCCCGCCAGAATAATGCCTTTCATTTTGTCTCCTTCTTGGCACGCCAGGCGTAATTCTTCTCGATCCATTCACTGTACGAACCGCCGCTTGCCTGGTCCACCCATTGCGGGTTGGAGAGGTACCAGTCCACGGTCTGACGCAAGCCCTGCTCAAACCCGACCTCCGGCTGCCAGCCCAGCTCGCGCGTCACTTTGGATGGATCGATCGCATAGCGGTGATCATGTCCGGGGCGGTCCTGAACAAAGTTGATTAATTCGGAGTAACTCTTCAATCCCTGCTCACGCAACTGTGGAACCTCCACTGGCGGGGCGATATCGTCCAGGATGCTGCAGACCTGATTTACCAGATTAATATTCTTTTGTTCATTCCTTGCTCCCACCGCGTAGACCTCGCCCGGCTTCCCTTTCTCAAACGCCAGCCTGACCGCCTTGCAGTGATCCTCCACATAGATCCAGTCACGCACATTGGATCCATCCCCATACACCGGCAGAGCCTTTCCGGACAGCGCGTTCAGGATCATCAAGGGAATGACCTTCTCAGGGAACTGGTACGGTCCATAATTATTGGAACAATTGGTAATGATCGTTGGCAATCCATACGTGTGATGAAAGGCGCGCACAAAATGATCGCTCGCCGCCTTCGAGGCGGAATACGGGTTTTGCGGCGCGTAGGGAGTCTCTTCGGAGAAGTATCCATCCTCACCTAAAGAACCGAACACTTCGTCCGTGGAGACGTGCAGAAAGCGAAATTCTTTTTTCAATTCCTCGGGAAGTGTGCTCCAGTAGGCACGCGCCGCGTCCAGCAGGGTGTAGGTACCGACGACGTTTGTCTGCACGAAATCATCCGCACTGACGATCGAACGGTCCACGTGGGACTCTGCTGCCAGGTGGAAAACGCCGACAGGCTGATACTTCTCGAATAGGGAGCCAACCAACTTGCGGTCCGTGATGTCCCCTTTGACGAACTCATAGTTCGGATTGCCTTCCAGATCACCCAGAGAGAGCGGATTCGCGGCGTAGGTCAGCGCGTCCAGGTTCACCACGTGATACGCTCCGCTCGCCACCAGCATATGCACCAGGTTTGTACCGATAAAGCCATTGCCCCCGGTCACAAGAACTGTTTTCTTTTGAGCCATATTCATCCTTTCAACCATAGCGCCAGCATGGCCAGCGCATAAATTCGTTTGCCGTGATCCACACGCCCGAGGCGGTGTTCTTCGAGCAGGGAGGTCATCATCTGCCGGTCAAACCAGCGATCCAGGGAATTGCCATTCGAAAGCAGTAATTCTCTCGACCAATCCTGTAACGGACCGCGGAACCAGGCACTGAGGGGGATACCAAAACCTTGTTTACGATGCTTACGTACATTCTCAGGCAGGTAATCCGCAAAGGCTTTCTTCAGGAGATATTTCCCACTCCTGCCGCGGACCTTGAGGTGGTCCGGTACGCGCGCGGACCATTCGATCAGTTTGTGATCGAGGAACGGCGAGCGCGGCTCGATGGAGGCTGCCATCGCCATGCGGTCTGATTTGACGAGGAGATCGCCCGGAAGATAGGTATGCAGATCAGTATAGAGGGTCTTGTCGAGGAACGATCCCTCTGCACAGTCAAACCTCTCGGCGAGCAGTGCCTGTGCGTTATCAGGCCTGAACAAGAATTCCTTTTTCCATAATTGGGCGCGTTGGCGCGGCGAGAAGTAGGAACCCCAGCGCAGGATGCTGGCGCGTGCGTCGATCTCAGGCAGTTGGTGCAGGCGTTTCAGCCCGTTGACCAAACTTGTTCCCACGGGTCCACTCGAATTGTCGGGGAGGAAACTCGCCATGGACGGGATCAGCTCGCGGGTCAGGAACTGAGGCGCTCGCAGATAGGTGTTGGCGATCGGGTCCAGCCAGTAGCGCTGGTAGCCCGCGAAATCCTCATCGCCTCCATCCCCATTGATCACCACGGTCACATGCTCGCGGGTCATTTTGGAAATGTGATAGAGAGGGATGGCTGAAGAATCCGCAAACGGCTCTCCGAAGTGATAGGTGATCTTTTCCAGCGTGGAGGGAATGTCGCCGTATTTCAGAATGAACTCGTGGTGATCGGTGGAATAGCGCTGCGCAACGGCACGCGCATATTCCAGCTCGGAGAAAGCCTCCTCTTCGAAGCCGACGGAAAACGTCTTGACCGGCGCATTGCTCAATTCCGCCATCAGGGCGACGATGATGCTCGAGTCGATCCCGCCGCTCAGGTGCGCGCCCAGCGGCACTTCGGAGATCAGGCGCATCTTGACCGATTCTTTGAGGAGCGCGCGGAGCTGCTCAATTAGTTCTTCTTCAGAGGCAGTATGCTTGGGCTGGTAGGCAAAGTCCCAGTAGCGTTCCAGCGTTGCCGCGCCATGCTGCCAGACGAGGCGCTGTGCCGGTGGGAGTTTATACACGCCCTGGTATGCCGTGAGCGGGTCGGGGATGTACTGCAGGCTGAGGTACAGATCGATGGCTTCGAGATTGATCTCGGGCTTTTGCGGCAGCGCGGCAAACAATGCGCTCAACTCAGAGGCAAAGTAGAGCGTCCCGTTTTGAATTGTGTAATAGATCGGCTTCTTGCCCATCCGGTCGCGCGCCAGGAGCAGCTTTCTGTTCTTGCGATCCCATAGTGCAATCGCTGCCTGCCCGCGCAAATGACGGACACAGTCATCGCCATATTCTTCGTAGAGATGAAGGATGCACTCCGTGTCAGAGCGCGTCCGAAACTCGTGGCCGCGCTTGATAAGGTCGGCATACAGATCCGGGAAGTTGTGCGATTCGCCGTTGAAGACGATCCAGAGCGATTCGTCCTCGTTGGGGATGGGCTGGTCGCCGCCCTTGACGTCGATGATGGCAAGCCGCCGCACGCCCAGGCCCACGCCCGGCTCCATGTGAAAGCCGTCGCTATCGGGTCCGCGGTGGACGATTGCCCGGGTCATCCCTTCCACGAGATTTTGTTCAGGGATCTGGTGATCCGAATAGGAAACTCCACAAATACCGCACATAGGGTTATTTTACCTTTTCCAATAATAGTGCATACTGCTGCGCCGTCGACTCCCAGCTGTAGTTTACTTCCACATGCTGCCGGGAGGCACGTCCCATCCGTTCGCGTAACGCCGGGTCACGCAACAATTGTTTCAAGGCAGCCCGGAGCGCTTCGACATCCTCAGACGGCACGAGGTAGCCTGTTTCGCCGCCGACGACCAGCTCTTCATTGCCGGCGATACACGAGGCAACGGCCGGCAGCCCGCTTGCCATGGCTTCGAGCAGGGCATTGGGCATGCCTTCGTGGCGTGACGGAAATAAAAAGAGGTTCGCCTGCCCGTAACATTTCATCAACTGCTCACGCGACTGCCAGCCCAGAAAGTGAACGCGATCCTCGATCCCAAACTCCTTTGCCAGCGACTGCAGTGCTGGCAGCTGCGGACCATCTCCGGCAATTTGCCATTCCCAGTCCAGATCCTTCAGCCCTCCCAGAGCGCGCATGGCGAGATCGAGGCCTTTCTGATGGACAATGCGACCTGACGAGAGCAGGCGCGGGAAGCTCCACTCGCGATCCCTGGTCTTATATGATTCAAGATCGATGCCATTGGGGATGACTGGAATCTCGAACCCGGGGTCAAAGGCGTTCGCCAGCTGGCGCAGCCCTCCACTGTTGGCGACCACCGCGGCGGCATTCCGCCAGATGACCCGCAGAAAGGGAGCGACCAGCCTGTGATACAGGTGGAAATCATACGGGCGAAAGCCGGGCACATCTCCGCCGCGCAGTGAAACAATATAGGGAATACCAAAGAGCTTCTTGAGCAGCCAGGCGACCGGTCCGGACGGAACTCCGAAAAACGCCAGCGTGGCGTCTGGCTTGAAACGCGGGATTCGGCTCATGGTCCAGAGCGAGGCCGAAAGGATAAAAATGACCTGTTCCAGCGGGTTGGAGCGATCCTGCCTGCGCCGCAATCCCGGGAGGCGATAAATCGTCATGCCACCTCTATCTTCCCGATGAGGCAGCGCTCCAAACCGGGAGGTCACAATTGTGATGGTATGCCCCATCCTTTCAAATTGGTCGGCAATGTGCGCGCTGGCATTCCCCGCGCCGCCGCCAATCGGTGGATACTCACTGTTAAGGATAAGGATTCGCATGCCAAAAATCAGGAACGCCCGTTTTTTCGCTCGGAGATATTGATCGCTCTTCGAATCGTGTAGGTCGGTTTCTGCTGGGATTCGTGGTAGGTCCGCGCAAGCAACTCGGCGATCAAACCCATCAGAATGGACTGAAAGCCCATGATGAAGAACATCACCCCGATCTGCAGGAGGGGCGAGGTGAATACCGGTGTTCCAAAAAGTGTTCGACGGATAAACAAAAAGAGGAGATCCGCTGCGCCGATCGCCATCAACATGGCTCCGGCACCACCGAAGAGATAGATCGGTTTGCTCGAATAACTGAGCAGAAACTTTACGGTAAAAAGGTCAAGCAGGACCTTGATCGTTCGTTCGAGTCCATATTTGGCTTTGCCAAATTTGCGGGCATGGTGGTGGACGGGCAGCTCCGTGATCTTTGCTCCCACCGCGTGCGCAAACACGGGGATAAAGCGGTGCATTTCTCCATACAGGCGGAATCCTTCGAGCACATCCCGGCGGTAAACTTTGAGCGTGCAGCCGTAATCGTGCAGATGAACGCCGGTGGTCCACGAGATCAGGCCATTGGCAAGGTTCGATGGGATCGTGCGCGTGAGACGATTATCCTTGCGGTCCTTGCGCCAGCCGCTGACCAGGTCGTACCCTTCGTCGAGCTTGGCAAGCAGCATCGGGATATCGGCGGGGTCGTTCTGAAGATCGGCATCCAGCAGGACGATGATCTCGCCACAGGCATGGTCGATGCCCGCGGAAAGGGCAGCCGTCTGTCCAAAGTTGCGGCGAAACGACAGCACGCGCACATGCTCGGGATCTCTTTCGACCAGCGATCGCAGCACGTCAAAGCTCCCGTCGCGACTCCCATCATCTACAAAGATGACCTCCCAGGTATCCTTGAGAGATGTTAACGCCTGATCGATGGCGGCGTAAAGCAGAGGCAGGTTCTCCTCTTCGTTATAGACGGGAATAATCAGGGAGAGATTCATGAAATTTTCCTGTACACAAGCAACACATCCTCACATTGAGCAAGGTTTCCCATATCGTAGGAAACCTTCTCATACCCGGGCTGACTGAGAAAGTCCCGGAATTCATCGGTGAAATACGTAGGCCAAATAATAAGTATATCCGCGGACTTGCGCCACTGCCTATCAAGTTCTTCATTATAAAGCCCGAATTGCAGCAGGCGCTGGCTGTCCCCGGCAGCATACCCGCCCCCGGCGTGGATCTGGGGCAGGAATAATTTCACATCATCCATGTACAACATGAACGCCAGATGCCGGCCGCTGCCCCTCCAGTAGACGGTGCTTCCCGGTGGGATCAAATCCGAGAGCTGGTGGGCAGCTTCTTCATAGTACGACAAGAAGTTCGTCCGGCAGGCTGCCTCACCGGGCCTGCCGCTGAGGGTCGCGGGGACAAGGGTCCCAGCCAGCAGGCAGCCAGCCAGCAGGATGTTCGCAAACGAATATTTGCCCTTCCAGTTTTTTTCAAGGAGGAAACGATAAAGGATCCATAGCAGGACGATCCATAGCGATCCAATGAAAAGCCCGGCTGCGACAGGGGCAATACGTCTTTGAAGATCGTTGGGTAGAGCAAACGTCTGTGTCAATATGTCTCTGAGAGGCAGGGTCGCAAACTCGCCCTGCCGGACCAGACGGTTCAGGCGCGGCACCTGGACGTTGCTCAGAAGCCAGTCTCCCCCGCGCTGGTAGTAAAACAGCCCGAGGTTGGCTGCAAAAAACAACAATGTCACCAGCAGGAGTGCCAGCCGCGGCTTCGAGACACTGATGCCATTTGAAAACACGACCAGGATGAACAGAAGGCCCGCTACGGAATAGAATGTTTGATAGGCGGAGAAGCAATGCACACAATAGTCTGTAGGAAGCGAGGCCATGGTATGCATGATGAACAGGGAAAAGAAGGTCGCGCCCAGAAATACTGCCATCTTGAAATAGGCGCTGCTCTTCCAGGCATCCTTGCGGGGCCACAGGAGCAAAGCACTGATACTCCCCAGGAAGATAAAGAAATTATCGTGCACGCCCGTGGCAAATGATTGAAAGCGGCTGAGCGTGCTGGCGTCGAACACGAAGTCGGTTTGGGTCAGAGGCGCAGAAACGCGAAATTGATCCAGAAAGGGCGTGAGGGACCGCGGCAGCCAGGGCACCCAGATCTGCATGATCCCGGGCCAGTAGATCAGATGAAAGGCGATAAATAGAAGAGCACATGTCCCAAGCGAGAGCCATCCCGCTCTGGGTCCGTATTGCCAGAAGATGTATCCCACCAGCAGCGCGGGGAGGACCGCCATATTCTGGCGCGTCATCACGATCAAAATTGATAGTGCAGAGCCAAGGATCAATTGCCAGAGCGGACGATCTCCTCCGAGCGTCAGGACGAACATCCACGCCAGCATACAGGCAACGAGTCCCTGCGAGACAGCTTCGCTATACACGGAGATCTGTGAGAACGACAGGGCATAGACCCAGATGGCAACCGCCGCCCAAACGTTGCCTCCCAGTCGCAGCGCCGTGATCCAGATCGCGGCCAGCATCAGAAAGCCGAGAAAGATGGCGAAATAGCGCGCCTCCCGCAGGCCAGGTCCGAACCACAGTTGGATATAGCCGGGGATCAGGAAGGACAGGGGAGCCTTGTTCGTCCAAAAGGTATAGTCCTGAAACGGATAGTAATCACCCCGGGCGAACGTGTACCCTTTATATAAATAGGAGCCCTCGTCTCCGATGGAGTCGAGGGAGTTGGCAAATACCCAGGATTGAGACAAATAAAAAACCAGCCCAAGCACTGTGATGATTTCAATGAGGTAGGGGATTCGCTTGATGGCGTTCATCGAGGAGGTTATTTCTTGTTCAAGCGCTCAACGTCATTGTCCACCATCATGGTCACGAGTTCTCGAAATCCAATGGCTGGCTCCCAGCCAAGGACGGAACGTACCTTTGAGGGGTCGGAGATCAGCAGGTCCACCTCCGCCGGCCGGTAGAACCGTTCGTCCTGCACCACATAATCGTTGTAATCCAGCCCCACATGACCGAAGGCAATCTCGCAGAACTCGCGCACAGAATGAGTCTCACCCATGCCCACCACAAAGCTATCCGGTTTATCGTGCTGCAGCATGCGCCACATGGCTTCCACATAGTCGCCCGCAAAGCCCCAGTCGCGCTGTGACTCCAGATTGCCCAGGCGCAGTTCCTTTGTATAGCCCAGCTTGATGCGGGCGACACCATCTGAGATCTTGCGCGTCACGAACTCCAGGCCGCGCCGTGGGCTTTCGTGGTTAAAGAGGATACCCGAGCTGGCAAACATATTGAAGGATTCACGATAGTTCACCGTGATCCAGTGCCCGTAAACCTTGGCAACCCCGTAGGGACTGCGCGGGTAGAAGGAAGTCGTCTCACACTGCGGCACTTCCACGACCTTGCCAAACATCTCACTGGACGAGGCCTGATAAAAACGGATCTTCGGGTTCACGAAGCGGATCGCCTCCAGCATGCGCGTGACCCCCAGGGCGGTGATCTCGCCCGTCAGCGCGGGCTGATTCCAGGACGTGGGCACAAAGGACTGTGCCGCCAGATTGTACACTTCGGTTGGTTCGTATTCTTCGAGCAAAGCCAGCAAAGAGCCCTGGTCATGCAGATCCCCCTGAACAACCGTGATGTTGTCCAGCAAATGCTCAATCCGCTCATAGGTTACCGTGCTGGAACGGCGCGCCACGCCAATGACGCGGTATCCTTTCGAAAGCAGCAATTCCGCCAGGTACGATCCATCCTGTCCGGTGATGCCAGTGATGAGAGCAGTGGGCATGAAGACTCCTTGTCCAAAATTCAACGGCTGAATTATAAACTTAGACCGGTTACTGTCAAGCGCGCTTTCCGGCGCTCTTGCGATCCTGCCACCAGCCAATGCCGAGAACTGCGCCCCACAGTCCCAGGATCAAAGCGATCATAGCCGGAAACGGCAATTGCCCACCCCAGTGATAATAACGGCTGGCATACCACTGCGTAAAGACGAGAAGGAAAAGCACTTCCATCAGGACGACCCGCATGAGCCAGGGATTGCGGGTCTCCCGCCACCAGACCCAGACATACCCGGCGAGCATGGCCTGCCACAGGAAGAGGATCGTACGGTAGCGGGGGTTATCCCAGAGATCCGCGCCGCCCCGGAGCGCCGCGAGCAGGACCCAGAGCCAGATGAGGAGCGACAGCCACAGGATAAGGTTTCGCGTTTTTCTAGAGGCCTGTCCGGCTGCAGCGGCGAACGACAGGATCAATAGTGGGAGCATCATATACCAACCCAGCCCGCGCAGGAAACCAAGGATCGTCCAGATCAATTTCGTCGGATGGATGATCGTTGCGGGCAGTACGGGCTGCGCTACGCCATAGATCGCGATAAATGGCAGGCGGATCCAGCGCGGACCCTCGTCGAATATCTTTTGCACCCAGCCCGAATCGCGCTCGAGCTGGTACGCATCCCATTTGACCGCCAGCCGCAGCCAGTCATTGATCACATGCAGAGGAGAAGTCGCATCGAACTGGCTGGAACGGTTGAGAGAAGCGGAGAGAAGAAAGAGTCCAATAATGAAAACTGCCGCAACCGCCAGGATGCCTTTCCAGGATAGTTCTCGCCCTTCCTCCGTGAAAAAGACCCAGCCTCCGAAGATGACGATCGTCACGAGGGCAACGACGGGTGAGACAAGTAACATCCCAAACAAGCTAAGCCCAAACCAGATCCAGCCGTTCCGAAGCCGTTCCCCGAGGGTCTCAGGGCGCACGGTTCGATATTGCCATTCTACAAATCCCCACAGAGCGAATGCGCTGAATGTGAGCAGGTAGGGCTCACGCATCGCAGAAG
>Ga0114129_10000390_pt1 | contig 51153 bp, 41 predicted proteins | sample RhiMetdeltSRZDD1_FD_80071 | JGI IMG/M metagenome (GOLD analysis project Ga0114129, IMG submission 80071) | Populus rhizosphere microbial communities from Tennessee, USA - Rhizosphere MetaG P. deltoides SRZDD1 (version 2) (version 2) | ecosystem: Host-associated > Plants > Roots > Rhizosphere >...
ATCCCGGCCAGCATCTGCTCGCAGCATTGCGCGAGCACGTGGCCGGCTGCAGCGTGTGCGCCGATCTGACCCACGTCGCGGTTCTCTTGCAGCTGGAGCACGACGGATTGTTGCAGGAGGCTCGGGTGCCGTCGTCGGGTCTCGTGTGGTGGCGCGCGCAGCTTCGGGTGCGTCAAGAGGCCGCGCGGGCTGCGGAGCGGCCGATCGCGTTCGTCGAGGGGCTCACGGTTGCTAGCGGTCTCGGCGTTGCTTTTGCGGTCCTCGGTCTGGCGTCTCCGTGGGTCCGTGAGTGGACCGGGTGGACGGTCGACGTGCTCGCGCGAGCGATTCCTGGCAGACCCGAAGTCGCCATGCTGACGGGCAGCATGCAGGGCAGCACGTTGTGGCTCGTCGCGCTCGCCGCGTGGCTCGTGCTCGCGCCGCTGGCGATCTACTTCACCGTCACCGACGACTGACGTCGCATCCTTCTGGATGTCTTGGGTCCGTCCGCTAGCATTTCTTAGCGCTCGCAGGGACCCACCCCCGCTCGTTGCAGCTCGTCTCGCTGCGAGCACCCCAACGCGCAAAACACGAGTTGGGGACCCCGCCGCTCGCCGCGGCCGCGGGCGCTGCTAACGAACCACCGAGCCACCGGCTTTCGGTGAGCCCAACGTCAACACTTCGCCGGGCCTCGCATCAGTGTGTTCGCTGTTCTTGACTACCAGAACGCCGTTGACGAGCACGTACGGAATCCCGAGTGCAAACTCGTGCGGCTGTTCGAAAGTTGCCGTGTCGCCCACCTTGGCGAGGTCAAAGATCGTGATGTCGGCGGCGTAACCTTCCTTGATCGCGCCACGCCGATCGAAACGGAACTGACCAGCGGGCAGCGACGTCATCTTCCGAACCGCTTCCTCGAGCGTCAGTACGTGGCGTTGACGCACGTACTCGCCCAGCACGCGCGCGTTGTTCCCGTATCCGCGCGGGTGGGGTACGCCGTCACCCGGCGTCAGCACGGAGCTGTCCGACGCAATCCCGACTTGCGGGTGCTTCATGATTCGATCGACGTCATCGTCCGACATGAAGTGATAGACCATCGAGGCGCCGCCGTCGAGCATCACCTGCCGCGCGGCTTCGAATTGCGCGTCTGCAGAATCGGATCCGGTCAGCTTGAGCGCGACCTGCTTCATCGTGAGACCATTGAATGCCGGATTGGCGCGATAGGACGCGACGACGGCAAAGGAGAGATCCGACAGGCCTCGCTCCGCGAGCAGCTTCTGCATCTCGGTCTTGATGCGGTTCCACGTCGGCGGATCGTTCAGACGCTGAACGATCCGTTCCTGCCCGCCTTCGAGCGCCCACGATGGGAACCTGATGCCGAGCGTGGAGCTCGCGGCGGTGTAGGCGTACTGATCGGCCTCGACGACGATTCCGCGCGCTCGCGCAGCGTCGATCAGCGCGAGGGCTTTGGTGCTCGCGCCCCACCGGCTCGGGCTGTCGACCTTCAGGTGTGAAATCTGCACGCGGCACCCCGTGGCTTCCCCGATCCGAATCGTCTCGCGCACCGCCTCTTCGAGCTCGGTTCCTTCGTTCCGCATGTGCGACGCGTAAACACCGCCGGCGTTGGCCGAGACCCGCGCGAGCTCGACGATCTCCGGCACGCGCGCGTACGTGCCGGGCACGTACTGCAAGCCGGTCGAGAACCCGACGGCGCCGTCGGTCATCGCGCGCCACACCAGCGATTTCATCTTGTCCAGCTCGGCGATGGTGGGCCTGCGATCCTCGGTGCCCATCACGGCGCGGCGGACGGTGTTGTGTCCGATGAGCGTCGCGAAGTTCACCGACGCGCCGATCTGGCGGATGCGCGTCAGGGCCTCACCGACGTCGAGGGCAGATCCGCCGCAGTTGCCTGCGACGATGGTCGTGACCCCCATGCGAACGAAGTTCTCGGCACGCGGGTGCTCCGCGAGATCATCCGCGTGCGTGTGCACGTCGATGAATCCCGGCGCGACGATCAGGCCCGTTGCATCAATCACGTCTCGCGCGTCGGTCTTCGAGATTGTGCCGATGGTCGCGATTCGTCCGTCCTTGATCGCAATGTCGGCGCGTCGCCGCGGACTGCCGGATCCGTCCGCGACCTGGCCGCCGATGATGGCGACGTCGTAGCGGGGCGTTTGCGCCGTCGGGGCCACTACGGCGAGGAGGACCGTCGCGAGTGTGAGCCGCAGCGTGAACGGCCGAATCACCAGTCGATCCTGCCGAAAAATGCCACGCGACACAATGCCTGGGAGTACCGCTCCTGCGGTATGCTGAGGTCGTGGACAGCGAGAACGCCAGCTGGGACCAGCGAATTCTCTCGCGGATGCCCGAAGGCGTCGACCCGACCCTCATTGCGGAGTCTCTTCGCCTGACACCTGGCGAACGTCTCGCGCGGCTGCCAGCCATGGTGCCGCGATGACAGAGACTGCGCTCGTGACCGGCGCGTCCGGTGGAATCGGAGAGGACATCGCCCGCCTGCTCGCCGCGGATAGACGAAACGTCGTGCTACTGGCGCGCAGCGTCGGCAAGCTGCAGGCCCTTGCGGATGCGCTGCGGCGAGCGCACAACATCACTGCCTCAGTCGTCGTGCAGGATCTTTCCCAGCCTTCAGCCGCAGACGCAGTGGCCGAGGCGTTGGCTCGTCAGAATCTCACGATCGACATCCTCGTCAACAACGCCGGCTTCGGGACTCGTGGACCGTTTGCGACCGCCGACGCCAGCGAAACCGTCCGGATGCTCAACGTCAACATCGTTGCGCTGACCATGCTGACGCGGCACCTGCTGCCCGGCATGGTCGAGCGGCGGCGCGGGCGGATCCTGAACGTTGCGTCGACGGCTGCGTTTCAGCCGGGTCCGTTCATGGCGGTGTATTACGCGTCGAAGGCGTACGTGCTGTCGTTCTCCGAGGCGCTCTCGACCGAGACCGAAGGGACCGGCGTGACCGTCACGTGCCTGTGCCCCGGTCCAACGCAGACCGGTTTTCAATCCAGAGCCAAGGTGGAACAGGTGCGGCTGCTTCGCGTCTTCAACGCGATGAGCTCCGCGGACGTTGCACGCGCCGGCTACGAGGGAATGATGGCCGGCCGAGCGATCGTCGTTCCAGGTCTGATGAATAAATTCGGCGCCCAGGTGAATCGCATCTCGCCGCGGTCGCTGTCGAGAAGGGTCACCCGATATCTCAATACAGATTGAGGTCCCTTTCCTTCCCCTTTCCCTTTTTACCTTCTGCCTCCTGTCGCCACGCTAACGGCCAATCCGACAGTCACCACGACGGCCACGCCAATCGGATTGTGCCAGAGAAACGAAATGCTCTTCGTGGCGGGGTGGAACGCGACGACGGCTACGGCGACCATTCCCGCGATCAATCCCGCGAATGCGCCGTGACCGTTCGCGCGCGGAAACGCGAGCGCGAGAACAAAGACACCGAGGAGCGATCCGTAGAAGAAGGAGCCGAAACGATTCACGACCTCGATGAGCGATCCCAGCTGCACAGCCACGTGAGCGACGACGCAGGCGACGATGCCCCAGAACGCCGTGGCGAGCCTGGAAGCGAGCAGAACGCGCGCATCAGAAGCCGACGGACGAATGAGCCGACGGTAGATGTCAATCACGGTGGCGGTTGCTGTTGCGCTCAGCTCCCCGGCGGTCGCTGACATCGCCGCCGCGAAGATCGCTGCGATGACGAGACCCACGAGGCCCGGCGGCAAATGGGTCGTGACGAAGGCCGGAAACACGTAGTTCACATCCGGCCGTGGCGTATCGCCCGTGGTCTCGTCGTAGCCCGCGGCGCCGGTTGCCTCCCGCGCGAGCGTCGCGACGCGACCGCGAATGGCCTGCACCTCTCTGTTTGCTGCCCGAAACTGTTCGCGTGCGGCGGCACGGCCGTTCTCGTCCGCGCTCGCCAGCGACAACGCGGCCTGTCGGCGTGCCTCGAATGCCGACCCGAACTCCGCGTTCAGCTGCCGGTACTCGTCGACACGCGTGCTGCGCTCGATAGCTGCACCGAACGCCGCATTGAACAGGACCGGCGGACGATTGAACACGTAGAAGAGGAACATGAACACGCCCGTCATGAGCACGAGCACCTGCAGCGGAATCTTCACGAACGCGCTCATCAGCAAAGAATGGCGGGCCTGCGGCAGGGACTTCGCCGTGAGGTAGCGCTGCACCTGGCTCTGATCGCAGCCAAAGTACGACATGTGCAGGAAGAGGCCGCCTAAAAGGCCGGACCAGAACGTGTAGGTCTGCCGCACATCGAAGTGGAAGTCGATCGTGTTCAGCCGCCCCGCCGCGCCGGCGACATGCAGAGCCTGCCCGACGCCGACATCGTGCGGCAGACCGAGAATGAGCGCCGCGACCGCGCAGACGAGGCCGACGACGACAACCGCCATCTGCTTGACGTCGGTCCACGTGACCGCCTGCACGCCGCCGAGCATCGTGTAGAGGATCGTCGGGCCGCCGATCGCGAGGATCGTCAACGTGAGATTCCAGTGAAACACGATCGACAGAATGACGGCCGGCGCCGAGATGATCGCGCCCGTAGACATGCTTCGGCCGCAGAGGAACAGGATGCTCGCCAGCGTGCGCGTCTTCAGATCGAAGCGCCGCTCGAGGTACTCGTACGCCGTGTACACCCGCGCCCGATAGAAGAACGGCACGAGCGTCATCGACAGGATGATCATCGCGAGCGGCAGCCCGAAATAGAACTGCACGAACCGCATGCCGTCGGCGTACGCCTGCCCGGTCGTGCCGACGAGCGTGATCGCGCTCAACTGCGTCGCCATGACCGACAGACCAACGGCCCACCACGGCAGCGATCGGTTCGCGAGGAGGAATCCGTCGACCTCCTTCGCTCCTTTCGTCCGCCGAATCCCGTCCGTGACGATCCAGACAAGGTACGCGAGAACGACTAACCAGTCGAGCGCATGCATGTGAACGGTCTCGCGGTTGCGATTTGGAAGTGTCGGATCAGCTGAAGATCCGTCCGAAGAGCCAGAGAACGGTGATCGTCGCCGCTTCGCAGATCACGACGCCGACGTAGAGGCGGCGCGCACGCGCCTCTTCGGCGTCATCCTGATCGGTCATATGCAAAAGTATATCGAGCGCGAATCAATTCTGAATCGTGAATTGAGCGCCGCCCCGGCACGCTTCGCCGTCGGGACGAGCGTCGCGCGATTCACAATTCGCAATTCGCGATTCTCTCGTCAAACGATGGGCGCGCCGAGACCAAGGTCGGCCTGATGGACACGGGGGCGCGCTCTTGGCGATTTCCCGACGGCGAGGACGACGTCTGCGTGCGCGGATGGATCGAGGCGGATCGCATCAGGCTGTTTGACGATCGACTCTCCGTCACGAAGCGAGATCTGCAGGCGGTACCGGCCCGGTCTCAGTGTGAACGCGAACCCGCCAGCCGCATTCGTTAACGCGCGTTGGCGCGTGCCGCTGTCGATGTCGACCACTTCAATCGTACGGCCGTCGACGCGCGTCGCGCGCTCCAGCCTCCGCACCCTGCCGGTGATGGTCGCATCGCCTTGCGCCCCGCCCCAAACAGGACGTTGCGGAACGGCGGCGGCACCGCCGCAGACGAGGGCCAGCAGAATGAAAATCACGAGAGCGACCGGCGCTGCGATGGATTTTCGTGTGGGTCGTGCTGAGGTGTGCTGGTCCATCCTGCTCACGGCGCTGCAAGCCGCACGCCATCGGTGGGGTCATCTCAGCCTGAACACAGCGGCTTCACCCCGGCCGTCGAAGAGTCGACCCAGCTCCGGTAGCCCGTAACGCTCGCGCAGCGTCTCCAGGACTTCCAGCCCTTCCTCGGTCGTGAATTCCCGCAAATGCACGACGACGTAGCGGACGTTGTCCTGCCGTAGTCTCATGAGCGCCACGTCGTCCGGAAAACTCGATAGCGCGTGCCGGCGGTCCAGGTAGGACTGCGGATAAAAGCCGCTATAGCCGTTGACCATCGGCTGCCAATGAAATGTCGAGAGGTACGCATACTCGGGATCCGCGCCCGGCAGCGGCTCACCGCGCAGCGGAAGCTCCGCGACGACGCCGCGTGGCTGTTCCGCGAGCCACGACGAGAGAGGCGGCGGCGCATTCGGGTAAGGCACGAATGGCAGCGGCTTCACTCGATATTCCAGTAGCAGCATGACGCACAGAAGAACCGGAAGCACCCGCCGCCAGCGACTCGGCACGTTCGCGACTGCCGCTGACGTTCCGTACGCTGCAAGGATCGCCAGGAAGAACACGACAAAGATCCCCAGTCGTGCGAGCGCGCGCAGCCCGTGGTAGATGGGGACGTAATCGTACAAGAAGCCGTACGTCTGGCCTGACAAGCCGAGCGACATGTCGAATCCGACCGTAAGAGCGACGAAGTACGCGAGCGCGGCGGCCGGAGGTGGGCGAAGCAGCAGTCCGACGAGCGCCAGCATTATCGCGGTGAGACCCGGAAAGAGACGCCGCTCGAGCCGGCCGCGCCCCGCGAACGCGCGCCCCCACAGCACGTTGTCGGGCGTCGCCACCAGGTAACTCGAGGGCCGCGCGGCAAACGTCACGAGCTCCTGCTCGGATCGGCCGCCGGTCTCCTGCTTGGTGGCGAGATACGGTTGCGCGTACACGATGCACAGCACGCCGGCGAGGAGCGCGCCCGGAGCAAGCGCGCGGACGGAAGGCCACAATCGAGATCGCCCCTGAGCGATCATCAGGAGGATGGCCACAATCGGCAGCAGCGTTGCGAGAAAGACGCCGTAGTAGATGCTCGAGAGCATCTGCAGCGCGACGAACGCGCCGGTGCCGACACCGAACCGCCACGAGCCGGACTCGAGCGTGCGATGCAGCGCCCAGAATGCCCAGGGCATCCAGACGGTCCACTGCAACTCCATGTGCATGTAGTGCTCGAATCTGTACGGCGCGAACGCAAAGATGATCCCTGCGAGGACGCCTGGAGCGCCGCTGCCAGTCAGGTGTCGCGTGAGTACGAACACGCCGACGGCGGACGCGACGATTGGCGACAGCAGAAGGACGTTGTGAACGAGGACGCGAGGAACTCCAACCCAGAGCAACGGCGCGCCGAACAGACCCTCCACGACCATCGCGTCCGAATACGTCAGGGTCCTTGGCTCCGGGTAGAAGATGTTGCCGTCGAACAGGCGCGTCGGCGCTGTCGCAAGCGCGTGCGCAATCCAACCAATCCGCCACATGTTGAAGTACACGTCCTGGTGCTCGCGGGCCTGAGATCCCAGAACGAGCACCTGCGGCCAGGTCATGGCGACCGTCAGCGCGACGAAGAGCGCCGCGACGGTGAGAGTTTGTTTTCGTGATCGAGACATGGCTCACGGCTCTAGGCTTATGGCTCGTGCCTTTTGGCCAGTCAAACCAAGACCGCGCGCAAGATTACCTGGCGAGGTCAATCTCAGTGAGCGGATCCATTCGCTACGCGACACGATGATTCGGCAGACCAGGCCCAAAGCCCAGAGCCTTGAGTCCAGAGCCGATTCACGCCAGGAATCGGAAGTCACCCCTCTGTTCGTCAAATGTCAATGCCTATCAGCTTCATGAGCCGCAGCGCGTTGCGCGACGTAGCGAGGCCCGGCCTCAACTGATAGTCGAAGCGCATCGTCCCGTCTTCGTCCACGATTTCCGTGAAGTGTACGAGCTGCGCCGCGCTTGCCAGCGGTTCCTCGGCCGCGATGTTCAGATCGTGCGTCGTCATCGCGCCGATTGCGCCTGCCTCGAGGAGGTGGCGGGCGACCGCACGGACAGCGGTACTGCGCTCGGCGCTGTTGGTGCCCTGCAGGATTTCGTCCAGCAGATACAGCAGAAGGCGACCGGGCCGCTCGTGCTCGGCCGCGTCGACGACGCGTTTGAGCCGCGCCAGAGCCGCCATGAAGTACGAGAGCCCGAGCTCGAGCGAATCCTGGACACGAATGCTCGTCTGGAGATCCGTCTGCGGCATGTGCAATCTGGCAGCGCAGACGCAGCCGCCCGCCTGCGAGAGAACGGCGTTGAGCCCGATCGCACGGAGGAGAGTGCTCTTGCCCGACATGTTCGAGCCGGTCACGAGCAGGATCGTCCCCGGTGGACCGACGCGCACATCGTTCGCGATGCGTTTGTCCTCGGCGATCAGCGGGTGGCCGAGTCCGTCGGCCTCGAATACCGGCCGCTCGGAGATTTCCGGCATGCCCCAGGACGGGTTGTCGCGGCTCGCGCGCGCGAGCGCCGCCAGCGCGTCGAGCTGGCCCAGCGCATCCAGCCAGCGCCGGACGCGAGCGCCGGCGTGGTGTCGCCAGCGCTCGAGCGCGAACAGCACGTGAAAGTCCCACAGCGTCAGCGCCTGAATGGGAAAATGGAGGATCGCGGCGCCGCGCCTCAAACTTCCAAATTCCAGGATCCGATTGAGCCGCCGCATCCATAGGGGCGCCGGCGCCACTTCTGCCGAGAGGCGCTCCCGCAGTGCGGCGAGCAGCTCCGACGATGTCGGCGCGGTGACCGCGTGCTCGATGAGCGCTGCATACGCCGCGAGCGCATACTGGCCGCCGCCGGCGCGGTCGAAGATCGTCTCGGTCATCGTCGCGAACGCGAACGACAGGACGACGCCGATGAGGAGCGGAACGAGCCAGACTTCCGGCAGGATGCCAAGCGCATTCAGCAGGCCGAGAACCGCGATTGATCCGGTCAGGGTGAGGACGGTCGTCTGCAGTATCCCTGCGTATCTGCCGAACGGCGAAGGACCTTCGGCCCAGGACAGAAAACGATCGAGATGCTCCTGGCGTGCGGCCATCGCAACGATGCCGTGCGCCGCGAAGCGCTCACGCCAATCGTCGTGTGGTGCGAGGGTCGCGACGGCACGTTGTCGTTGCGCAATTTCCTTCGCGTCCGCCGGCTGCTGCAGCCAGTCGGCAAGCACACGTGTGCCGATCACGGTTGCCGTCGGACCGAGCCACTGGAACAGCGACGCGCGGCCGAAGACATCGAGATCGCCGGCGTAGGCGTGCGACGAGAGATCGCTTTCCGCCGGCGCGTCTCCTGGCGGCAACGATGACCAGTCGCGGCGGATGCGCGCGATGCCGTGGGCGTTGACGAGCCGGAGCGCGTCGTGCCACCGCGCCCGCTCCTCGACACGCGCGTGCCAGGCAACGAGCAGCGCGAAAAAGCCAAGCAGTACGGCTGCGACGACGAACCGCCAGACGGCAGCATCAGCCAGCGCCCACACGAGCAGCGCAAACCCCGGCAGGAACGTTGCCAGGCGAAGGCGGGCGATCATTGTCGATCGCCGAAGCTCGGCGTCCCTGTTGCTCGCGTGCCGGCGCGCGTTGTCGGCGTAAGGAACGAGACGCAGATTTCCGCCGGTGGTCGCGGATCTGCCTTTCTCGGAGGCCGACTCGCTCACGCGGCCTGCTCTGCGCCTTCCGGTTTCCTCGCGAAGATGTTCAGGCGCCAGTAGTCGAGCGTGAAGCGCGGCGTGTCCGTCTCCGCCTGTTCAGCGAGCGCAGCGAGGAAATCCGGTCGCTCCGATTCGGGCAACCGATTGAGGTGAGGACGAATGCACACGCACGAAACGAAGTCCGTGAACGTCTCGCGATCGGGCAGCGTCGTGGGTGCTTCTTCGAGCGATACCATGACTGCCGTGAACCCGGCGCGCTCGAGCCGTAACGTGGTGAGCGGAACCGTCGCGAACTCCCACGGTTCCGTCCAGCCGTCGAAATGCCTCGCAAATCGAGGCTCCTGCATCAAGACGCGCGCGCGCGTCCGCAGCGCTTCGAGGTTCGGGCCGCCGCCGCATTGCGCGACGACGCGCCCGCCGGGCGCCAGCGCGCGATAGATGCTCGAGAACGCCTGATCGTGATCGAGAATCCAGTGCAGGGTCGCGGTGCTGAAGATCGCGTCGAAGGCATCGACGAACGGCAGCACTGCGCCGTCCGCCTGGACGAAGCTCAGTCGGGCATCGTTCGACCGTCCGAGAGCAAGGCTGTCACGCGTGGAGACCTCGTGCAGCGGCGCGATCGCCGACCTGGGCACGCGTCGCGCCGCCGCTTCCTTGAGCATCGCGCCGGAGCGATCGAGGCCCACCACGTGCCCTCGACCCATGATCTCCAGGACCTCGACGGTGAGCCGGCCGGTGCCGCAGCCGAGATCGAGGATGCGCTCTCCGCCACACGGCGCGAGGCGCGTCAGCACCCGACGTCCCCACGCGAGCTGCGGGTCAGAGAGCCTGTGATAGCGTTCCGCGTCCCAGTCCATCGGTGTGTCACGCAATTATGAATGGTGAATGGTGAATTATCAGCAGCTTTTGGCTCTCGGCTTTTGGCTTTTGGCTTTTGGCCAGAATTGAATCGCGCCCAAAGCCTTGAGCCCTGAGCCGAAAGCCTTGGGGCCATATAATCCCCGCATGCGTCCAGCTCGCGTTCTCGGTCTCGCGGCTCTGGCGATCCTCGCGGTCGCCATGTCCTCGAAGCTTTCACAACCACCAACGTTCGACATCGTGATTCGCCGCGGTACGGTCTACGACGGGACGGGAGCCGAGGGACGCCGCGTCGATGTCGGGGTCAAAGGCGACCGCATTGCGGCCATCGGCGATCTCGCAACCGCGCAGGCTCGGAGCACGGTCGAGGCATCAGGTCTCGCCGTCGCGCCGGGGTTCATCAACATGCTGTCGTGGTCGACGGACTCGCTCCTTGCGGACGGTCGATCGCAAAGTGAAATTCGGCAAGGAGTGACGACGCAGATCTTCGGCGAAGGCAGCTCAATGGGCCCGCTCACCGACGTGATGAAGAAGCGCGTGATCGAGCAGATGGGCGACATCAAGTACGACATCACCTGGACGACGCTCTCCGGGTACTTGAAGGAGCTCGAACGGCGGGGCGTTTCACAGAACGTGGCCTCGTTCATCGGCGCGACGACCATCCGGGAATACGTCATCGGGCTCGAGGACAAGAGGCCGACGCCGAAGCAACTCGACGAGATGCGGGCGCTCGTGCGCCAGGAGATGGAAGCCGGCGCGCTCGGGATTGGATCGTCGCTGATCTACGCGCCTGCGTTCTACGCGAGCACCGAGGAGCTGATCGAGCTGTGCAAGGTCGCCGCAGGATACCGCGGGAAGTACATCTCCCACATGCGCAGCGAGGGGAGCAGGCTGCTCGAAGCGATCGACGAGCTGATTCGAATCAGCCGCGAGGCGCACATTCCCGCGGAGATCTATCACCTGAAGGCTGCGGGTCAGGCCAACTGGCCGAAGATGGACCAGGCGATCGCGAAAATCGAGGCGGCGCGGAAGGACGGCCTGAAGATCACGGCCAACATGTACACCTACCCTGCGGGATCGACGGGTCTCGATGCGGCAATGCCGCCGTGGGTGCTGGATGGCGGCTACGACGCGGCCTACAAACGGCTGGCAGACGTTGACACACGCAAGAAGATCGCGCACGCGATCGTGACGCCGTCGAACGAGTGGGAGAACCTGTATCTCGCGGCTGGATCGCCGGACCGCGTACTGCTCGTGGAGTTCAAGTCCGACGCGCTGAAGCCGCTCGCCGGAAAGACGCTCGCCGAGGTCGCGAAGATCCGCGGCGAGGATCCCGTCGAGACGATCATGAATCTCGTCCTCGAGGACCGCTCGCGGGTCGGCACCGTCTACTTCATGATGTCGGAGGACAACATCCGTAAACAGATCGGCCTGCCGTGGGTGTCGTTCGGCTCCGACGCGTCATCGATGGCGCCGGAGCCGCCCTTCACGAAGTCTTCCACCCACCCCCGCGCATACGGCAACTTCGCCCGGCTACTGGGCAAATACGTGCGCGAAGAGAACGTCATCACACTCGCCGAAGCAGTGCGACGTCTGACGAGCCTGCCGGCGTCGAACCTCGAGCTCGACAATCGCGGTCTTCTCAAAGAGAGAATGTTTGCCGACGTCGTGGTCTTCGATCCCGCGACGATTGCAGATGTTGCGACGTTCCAGCAGCCGCATCAGTACGCCGTCGGGATGAAACACGTCTTCGTCAACGGCGTGCACGTCTTGAAGGATGGAGAACATACTGGCGCGAAGCCAGGCCGCGCGCTTTGGGGCGTAGGCAAGAAAGAAAGTTCGAAGTAAATCGGGCCGTCTTTTTTCAGCGGCCTGTTAGCATCTAATCCCTCTCGAGCGGATTGGAGAAGGGTGTGCTGGGGTGATTCATGAAACGCCTGCTGCTCGTCTGCATGTGTCTGGCGCTCACGTCGGCGGTATCGGCGCAGAGCGCGCGGATGGATCTGGATGCGCTTGGGCGGATCGTTCGCCTTTCGGATCCGCAAATTGCGCCGGACGGCAAGACCATCGCGGTTGTGGTATCGCGCGCCAACTTCGACGAGAACCGGTTCGATGCCGACATCGCGCTGGTAGAGATTGCGACCGGTGCTCAACGGACGCTGACGAACGGCCGCGTTGGCGTCGGCCAGCCGCGATGGTCGCCAGGCGGCAATGAGATTGCGTTCGTGGCTCGAGGGCCGGCGCAAGCCGGTCGCGAACCCAAGCCACAGGTCTTCGTCCTGTCGATGGCCGGCGGCGATGCTCGCCGCATCACGGACAGTGCAACCGGTGTCCAGCACTTCGCGTGGTCACCCGATGGAACGAAGATCGCGTTTGCCGCGGCGGATGAACCGGCGAGAGCATCGGGCACCGAGCGGCACAATCGCTCCTTCGAGATCGAGAACGACGACTTTCTGATCCAGGCCGCGCCGCAGCCCACGCACATCTGGATCGTGAACGCCACCGGTGGCGAGGTGAAGCGACTCACGTCGGGGAGATGGAGCCTTCCAACGAGCTTTCCGCCGGGTCCGCCCGCATCGCCGCTGTCATGGTCACCGGACGGCCGTTCCCTCGCTTTCACACGCGTCGTATCGCCGCACTCCGGGGACTACGACCGCGCCCAGATACACGTCGTCGATGTCTCGACCGGCGCCGTACGCGCCGTCACAGGCCATCAGAAGTTCGAGGCGCATCCGCTCTTCTCTCCCGAGGGATCGAGGATCGCCTATTGGCGGCCGCGGGCCGGCGACGGCAACGATATCAACGAGATCTTCATTGCGCCCGCGTCCGGCGGTGCAGGCACGAGCGCGACGAGCGCGATCGATCGCCACATGGCGCGAGCGCTCTGGATGCCCGATGGCAAGTCGCTCATCGTCGGCGCGAACGACGGCACGCGCGTGTCGTTATGGTTGCAGCCGCTCTCCGCTGCGCCACGCCGGCTCCAATTGGGTGACGTGAGCCCGGCGTCGAGCTTCTGGGTGGACGTGAATGTCGTGAAAGACGGCGCGCTTGCATTCATCGGGAGCACGACAACGGTCCCGGCCGAGCTCTATTACATGGCCTCCCCGTCCGCCTCGCCTCTGCGGCTCACCAATCTGAATGCGGCGACCGCGGCTCTCTCACTCGGTCGCAGCGAAGCCATCGAGTGGCAGTCGGACGGCTTCCGTCACAACGGCATCGTGACGTATCCGCCCGATTTCGAGCCCTCGCGAAAGTATCCCTTGGTACTCATCGTTCACGGCGGACCACGGGCGGCATCGCTCGAGAATTTCGGCGCTCAGGCGCAGCTCTTCGCCGCGCGGGGATGGGTGATCTTCCAGCCAAACTATCGTGGCAGCGATCAGCTCGGGCGCGTATATCAGACCGCCATCAACAACGACGCGGGGGCGGGACCTGGACGCGACGTGATGGCTGGTCTCGCCGAACTGAAGAAGCGCGGCTTCGTCGACGAATCGCGTATCGCGGTCTCAGGTTGGTCCTACGGCGGGTACATGACGACATGGCTGCTCGGGAACTATCCAGGCTGGCGCGTCGCCGTGTCAGGAGCACCAGTGACCGACTGGATGGATCAGTACAACCTGGGCGACTCCAACGTCAGGCGCGGTGCGGCATTTGGCGGATCACCGTGGACGAGCCCAGAGCGCCTGAAGGCGTACCTGGATCAGTCGCCGATTTCTTACGCCCACAAGATCCGCACGCCCACGCTCGTCATGACGAACATGGGCGATTACCGCGTGACGCCTACGCAGGCGTTCAAGCTGTATCACGCGCTGAAGGACAACGGCGTCGAGACGAAATTCGTCGGATATCCGTTGCCCGGACACAATGCTGCCGACCCGGTTCACCAGCGCGACGTGCAGCGCCGATGGATGCAGTGGATTGCCGACCATTTCGAACCGGCCACGACAATGTCGAGCGCGCAGGGAAAACAGTGATGAGCAACAGCCTTGAAGACTGAGCATCACTACTGGTACTCCCCGCGACTCGGCCACGATATGGGAGTGGCCGTCTTCGGGCACTGGGGGCCGCCGTTGCTCGCGTTTCCGACCAGCCACGGCGACGAATGGGAGCTGGAACGCCAGGGGATGATCGCCGCGCTCAGCGAGTTCATCGACGCCGGGCGCGTGAAGATGTTCTGCGTCGGCTCGAACAACCACGAGGCGTTCCTGAACAACGGCGCACACCCGTTCCACAAGATCTGGCGTCACCGAATGTTCGACGAGTACGTCCGCGACGAGGTCGTGCCGTTCATCTACGCGAGCTGCCAGACGGCGGTAATCCCGATTGCGACGATGGGATCGTCACTGGGCGCGTACCACGCGGCCAACACGCTGTTCCGCTACCCGCACGTCTTCAAGCGCTGTTACGCGCTTTCGGGCGTGTACGATCTGCGCCGCTTCATGAACGGGCTGCACAACGAGGACTTCTATTTTCACAATCCGGTCGACTACCTTCCGAATCTGAACGATCCCTGGATCCTGAGCCAGCTCGCCAGCTGCGAGATCCGGCTCGTCACCGGATCGGGGCCGTGGGAGGACAGCAGTCACTCGTACCGCTTGTCGGAGATCCTGTTGCGCAAAGGCATTCGTCATCACCTGGATGACTGGGGCTGGCAGGGTGGACACGACTGGCCGTACTGGAAGGCGGAGATGCGGGAATACTTACGCCGGTGGTGATACCGGCAGCGGATCGGAGGAGACGGAGGGCACGGACCTCCGTCTGCTCCAACGCCGGCGGCGGTCGTCGAACCCGCAGGCGTACCTCAATCCTCGTCTCCATCGCCGGAGCTGTTTCCAGCACCAACTGATATCCGCGCTGCGCCTGCGCACCCTTCGTGATCGATCCGGGCTGCCCGGGCGCAGTGAGTATCGTCGGCTCGATGGTCGCGCGCATCCCGGCGGACGCGGGTTCGATCGCAAGCGGACCGGCCGCGAATCCCTGCTCACGTCGCTCGATCGGCACATCCGTGTGCAGGAACCACTGCACCGAACGCGGACTCGATGTGGTGACTTCGTCCACGACGGAGAACGTGCCCGGAACGTCGAACGTGAACCTGCGGAAAAAGCGCGTGAGGGCAACGCGCTCCGGATATGCAGCCACAACCTGCGCTTCGATGATGAGCCCATTCGCAGACTGACGGAGTTCGTGATGCGCACCGCATCGAGCGCGGCCGGACTCATGCGCTGCCACACATCGTGATCGCCTTCGTTCCCCTGACCGATGCCGCCAACCGTGATGGTGTTGTGATGCCTCGCCTGCGGCTGTCCTGCGTACCCTGTCATGATCCAGGCTCGAAGTACGAGGCACGAGGCACCGGGCACCAGGCACGTCAGCGAACGACCCCCGCGCCGTTCATCCCGAACTTCTCCAGCAGATATCGTCCTTCGGCGATCACCTGCTCGTCGTCGATCCAGACATTGCAGTCGCGCGTGAGGACGTCCACGTGCGTGCGCGACGACCAGGTCGCGTGCGTCTGACTGCCGTACGGATCACCGAAGGCGACGTGCACGCCCGGCACCTTCTCGTCCTGCAGGAGCACGCCAATCATCTCGTGGAGACCGAGGTTCGTGCCGAATGCCAGCTCGCCCACGCGATCGCTGTTCGCGTCCGTGTGGCAATACCTCCAGAAATCGTGCTCGAGATCGCGGCGCTCGCACCGCGCAGATACGAGACGTCCGTCGCGAATCTCGAGGACCAGCGGCGTGCGCCCGAGACTGCCGTACTTCGCGTTGAAGTAGTCCCCTGCCGTTCCGTCGCAGACGAACGTGCCATCGACCGACGCGGGTGAGGTGAACACCTCGCCGGCCGGAAGATTGGACCAGTAGCGCGGGTTGATGATGCCGCTGGTCTTGACCCATGCGAGGGCGGGATCGAAGCGGGCCGTGAACTCGGTTCCCGCAGCGGTCCGGACCGTCAGCATCCGAGCGGATGGCATCCGGTCGCAGAGCTGCTGACTGAGGCGATCGACCTGGCGGTAGTCAGCCCGCATTCCCTCGCGCATGATCTGCGGTGTCACGCCCACCATATGGGCGTAGCGGATCCTGCGGCGCTCGACCACGCCAACGATCGCCATCCGTGCGCCGAGCTCACCTTCGAGCGGCTGCACGCACAGGATGCCCACATCCGCGCGTTCGAGCGCCGCGATCACGTCCCGTGGCGCTTGGTGCATCGGCCGCGAGGTGACCGATTCGATCAGCACGCTCTCCGCACGCGCGCCGCGCTCGAAGAGCGCCTGCTCGAGGCTGGCCGCGACTTCGCGGCTTGGCTTGTCGGCAATCAGCGCAACTCGCTCGTGCGGCTGAACGGCCAGGCACACGTCGACCGCGTTGTTCGCGCCGGGCATGAGATCCGATAGTGCGTGGTCGAAATTCATCCGCGAAGTGATCCGGCTTTGGGCTCATGGCTTTTGGCATTGGGCCGCTCCACAGCCCAGCGAGCTAGGGACTCGTAGCCCAAAGCCGAGAGCCCTAAGCCAAAAGCCGATTGTACCCTCACCCCCGCGATGCGACCCGGAGTCGCACGCTCGCGGCCCGTTCGCTGATGATCTGCACCGCGATTCCGGTCTCGTGAACGAGGAGCGCGGATCCTCTGACGAGCGATCCGACCGCAACGACACCGGCGGCGATCGCGATCGACTCGAGAATCGTAATCACCGCGCCGCTGGTAGCGGTCGCGATCACCGCGCCGACCAACGAGAACAGCGTCGCCGATGCGAAACCGCCGAGCGCGATGTAAAAGCACCGCAGCACGCGCAGCAGCATGATCGCCCGATGTTCGGTGGCCGCGAGCTCCCCAAGACGACGTTCGGACTCGTGGTGAGCGGCCCGTGGCAGCTCCGCCGATTCGCGGCTTTCGAGCTGCCGCGCCAGATCGCGGGCGCGATCGACCACACGCGCGAGCCGATTGCTCGTGCTCATCGCGAGGACCGACGACGCGTTCGTCAGGATGGCGGGGGCGACGATCAGCGAGAGCGCCGCGAACGGATTCTGTCCAAGATCCATCAGCGAATTCTACTGCCGGCGGTAGCGCCTGCGGCTGCGAGCGGGGGTGGGCCCACGAGCACTAAAAGAAGATGCTCGGTGGCTCTGTAGCTGGCAGGAACGGGATTCAGGGCTCAGGATTCGGTGGCTCGGTAGCGCGGTGGCTCGGTAGCTCATCCCGCCGCCGGTGCTATCTCGCGTAGTGGATCGCGCCGAGAAAATGCAGCGAAACGTACGGTTCGGTGCCGACGACCCAGCTGTCGTGCGGCACCGGGGGAATGTAGAACAACTCTCCGGCCCGCAGCTCGAAGACACGGCCGTCGTCGAACGCGGCGGTTGCCGTGCCGGACACGACGAGGCCCACGTGTTCGACTGTGCAGCGCGTGGCGCCGACCGTGGGCCCGACGTGCTCGGACCATCTCCAGCCTGGCTCGTACGTGGCGCGGCCGATCGTCAGGCCGCCCAAGTGCACCACTTCGAACCGGCCCTTCTGCATCAGCCGGATTTCGTCCGGCGCCTCGAACCGCTTGAGGAGCACGGCCGCGTCCGGTGCGATCATTCCGTCGTTCCTATTTCAGATGTTTCCCCACCAGCTTCGTCATTTCGAACATGTTCACCTGTGACTTGCCGCCGAACACGGTCTTGAGCGTGGGGTCTGCCTTGATCATCCGCTTGTTCTTCGCGTCCTGCAAGCCGTTCTTCTTGATGTACGCCCACAGGCGTTTAGTCACCTCGGTACGGGGAATCGGTTTCGCACCGACCACTTCGGCGAGCTCCGGGCTGGGCGTAACCGGCTTCATGAACGCGGCGTTCGGTTTCCGTGCGGTCTTCTTCGCGGTCTTGGCCATCTGAACTCCTTTAACAGTCACTCGACGGATTTCGGCACCCCGGCGCAGGATAGCATGGCTTTGCTGGCGCGTACCGTGCTAAGCAGTCATTGCCGCGATCGCCTCTGCCTCCGTGTCGAATGTCTCCAGGACGCCGTCGAGACTCGTCGCCTGCAGCACCTCACGAATCCGGGGCGAGGCTTCGCAGAGCGCGAACCGGCTGCCGCGCCGCGTCGCGCGCGTGTAGGCGCCGACGATTTCACCGATCCCCGGGCTGTCGATGAACGCAAGATGACGCAGGTTCAACAGCAGGCTACGACATCCTTCGTCGATCAGCGCCGCGACGTGTGGCATCAATCGCGTGTCTTCTTCCGACAGCGTCAGGTAGCCCCGAAGGTCGAGGATCACGACCCCATGAACGCGGCGGTCCGATATTTCCGTCCAGTGCATCGTTGATTGACTGGCCCAAGGCTTTGGGCTCTCGGCTCTCGGCGAGTCACGATTGCAGATTTCCGCGCCAGTTCACGCCAAGAGCCAAGAGTCGTGAGCCAAGAGCTTTTACGCGCCGCCAACGACGAACGCCGGAACCTGGCCTCCGCCCGACGTGACGTTCGCGAGCCCGGTGGTGCTGAGGCGGGTCAGGTAACCGCCCATACGTCCCCGAAACAGATACGGCGCCAGATCGACGAGCATGTCGCGCATCGTGACGCGTCCCTCGCTGTCGAACATCGGGAATACTTCGCGCCTTACCGGGATCCGCTCCTGGACGATCCAGGTGCCGACCGGATCGCGAAGCGCGGACTGGAGCGCCTGTTCCCATGCGCCCGCACCGGTTTCCCATCCGAGCAGCACGCCGGTCCCGCCGTATTCGTCGTTCGGTTTCAGCACGAGACGATCGCGGCGCTCTCGGGAGATTTCGAGCAGATCCGCCTGGCGTCCGTTCGTTTCGGTGGATGCATCCTCGAGCACGCGCGTCCATGGAACGTGCGCGCCGATCGCCTCGAGCTCGGCCGACGAGAACAGGCTCGCATTCCTCGGGTCGGTCAGGACTGCGAAGAACGCTTTCTTGTGCGGAATCTTGCACCTGAACGTATTCGCGACGCAGACGGCGCGTGCGGCGTAGGCGTCGACGAGCGCCCGACACTCGTCGGACCTGCTGACGATGTCGTTGATGAGCACGCGGCGATAGACGAGATCGATGCGACGGCCGTGGGCGTTCAGCTCGCCGCGCGCGAAGGTCAGCTCGCGAGGATCGCAGACGATCGTCGGCACGCCGGCAGCGACGAACGCATCGCGCAGAATCTCGAATTCCGTCCAGGTCGGAACCTCGCGCCAGTCCACGATCGCGATCTGTGGCGGGTTCGCGCTGCCGCCCCATTCCGCGTAGCTCGCCAGCAGCGCGCGCAGCATGCCGTCGATCGGGCGATGGTAGCGCACGTCGCGTCCCTCACGAAACCGCGACATCACGGGCAAAGCGTCGAATCGCTCGCACAACGTCTGCGTGTATCCAAGGCCCGCCGGGGATTCGGCATTGTATTCGGCAAAGTGCAGCGAGTCGGGCAGAAGGAACGCATCGAGGCGCGAGGCGGTCATGGCCGTCGCGTAGCCGGGCTCGAGCTGCGCGAGGCGGACTTCGGCTTCCGTCAGCCCGAGCTGCCGCAGCAGAGATGGCGTCTCGAGCGCCGCCCGAACAACGCGCTCGCCGGCGGCAGCAATCGTCTCCGCCGCCGATCGAATGCGGGCTTCGTCCGTGGCATCCAGCAGGAACGGGCGCAGGAACGGACTGTGCAGGCGCTCGCCGAACGTCAGCTTCTTCACGCGTATCGACTCGGCGAACTCGCGCACGAATCGCGGGCTGAGCTCCTCCTCGGGCTGCAGCAGCGCATGCCACTCGTCTGGAAGGCTCATCTACCGGGTTCCTGGGCCGCCGGTGAATCCGGAGGCAGGACCGATGCCCAGCATCTCTTCCCACCGCGGCCAGCACTGGGACGGGATGCCGTTCAGCGCGCGATCGATGACGAGCTGCGCCATCTTCTCCACGACATGCGAGAAGTAGAACGGCGTGATTCGATCGCGTTCGAAGTCCGGCGCCGGGTTGAGATAGTCGATTGCGTACGGCACGCTCTCGCGAATCGCGAACTCGATGGTGTTCATCTCGTACCCAAGGGCGAGGTTGATCGTCTGCGCGTCCCTCACGACTCTCGCGCCGACTTCCGGCGAGAGGTACTCGTGGTCGACGAGATACCGGCGCTGCCGCGGATCGTACGCCACCGGCGTGATGTCGGTCTTGCCGAACGTGAAGCAGCGAACGTACAGATCGAAGTCGATGAATTGCTGGAGCGTCATGCAATACGGCGAGGTGCGATCGTACGCCTCGAGCAGCTCTTCACGGGTGTTCACCTTGTACACGTGCTTCCAGCCGCCGCCGGAATACGGCTTGAGGATCGCGGGTCTGCCGACGTAATCGAGCAGACTGTCCCAGTCGATCGGATACGCCAGATTGCGCAGGGATTCCGACGTCAGGTCGACGTCGGCGGGATAGCCCTTCTGCGGCAACAGGACCGTCCGCGGAACGACGACGCCAAGCTTCGACATCACCGAGTAGTTGAAGTACTTGTCGTCAGCGGTCCACCAGAACGGATTGTTGATGACGTAGGTTCCCTGCAGGACCGCGTGCTTCAGCGCGCCGCGGTAGTAGTCGACCTCGTGAGAGATGCGGTCGACAATGACCCCGTACTGCGCCGAGTCGTCCATCTTCGTCCCGCCCCATCGCACCATCTCACCCACGATGCCATGTGGAGCACCGAGCTGCGTGACACGGTCGATGAACGCCGGGGGAAAGCTGTACTCGCGCCCGCAGAGCAATCCAATCTTCATCGACGTCTCTTTTCTTTCGCCGTTCCCATTGTCTTCTCTTAGTGCGCGCGGGGCCTCAGCCCCGCTCGCCGCAGGCGCGTTCCCTTTTGCCTTTTGCCCTTTCCCTTTTCCCTTTTAGGTACTGTCGCGCTTCGTCTCTTCGACGATATAGCGGACCACGGCATTGAGGTCGCCGGTCTCGCGATAGACGGCGAGCTGCTGGTCGGCACTGGTCCCTTCGCGAAGAACCGTGTGCACGTACTCTGCAGCCTTGCGGCTTCCCAGATCGTCCACGACGTCGTCGACGAACTCCAGCAGCTCGATTGCCAGGTCGCGCATCGGGACCTCGGCCCTTTTTCCGAAATCGATCAACTTGCCGTCGAGCCCCCAACGCGCCGCGCGCCACTTGTTCTCTTCGATCAGCACGCGACGGTACAAACGAAATCCAAGATTTCTGGCGCGCAAACGACACAGCTTCACGATGATCGCCTGCGCCAGCGCAGCGATCATGACGGCGGCCTCCGGGCGCGTAGGGACGTCACACACGCGGAACTCCAGCGTGCCGAACGTCGGATGCGGCCTCACGTCCCACCAGATCCTCTTGGCATCGTCGATGCAGTGGAGCTCGACCAGCAGGTTCACGTAGTTCTCGTACTCGCTCCAGGAGCCGAAACGATCCGGAACGCCGGTGCGCGGGAACCGGCGGAAGATCGTCGTCCGGTACGACTTCAACCCGGTGTCGCGACCCATCCAAAACGGCGAGCTCGTCGAGAGCGCGAGCAGATGCGGCAGGAAATAGCGGACCTCGTTCATGAGGTCGATCATCGTCGTGCGATCGGGCACCGCGACGTGCACGTGCAGCCCGAAAATCAGGAGCGAGCGCGCCAGCTGCTGAAGCTCTTCGACGATGCTGTCGTAGCGGACGCCTGGCGAGAGGACCTGGTCTTTCCAGTGCGAGAAGGGGTGTGTGCCTGCCGCCGCCACGGCCAGCCCCGCGCGTTCGGCGGCGCTCGTCAGCTCGCGGCGAATCCGGAAGATCTCGTCGCGAAGCTCGGAGACGTTGTCGCAGATCTTCGTGCCGACTTCCACGATCGACTGATGGAGCTCGCGCTTGATTTGATCGCCGAGAACGTGGACCGACGTTTCGAGGAGCTGCGACACATGCGAGCGCAGCTCCCATGTCTGCGGATCGACGATCTGGAATTCCTCCTCCACGCCGAGCGTGAAGCGATGCATGGAGGGCGATCATACTTCAGTCGGCAGTCGCCAATCGGCAGTCGGCAGTCTCAGTCGGCAGTCTCAGTCGGCAGTCTCAGTCGGCAGTCTCGGTCGGCAATCTCAGTCGGTGGTTAGGTGGCACCTCAGCTGCTATGGAGGTGCCGATGGTGGCCAAACGTGTGGAAGATCTCAAATTGTGGCAACGCGCAGTGGAGTTCTCGAATGCAGTTATTGCGATCCTCGATGGTCCCGGATTCCTCAGGGACAGGCGACTACGTGCGCAGCTCAGTGATGCTGCCGACTCGCTCGTCTCGAACATTTCCGAGGGTTTCGAACAGCCCACGGACCGGGGATTTGCGAAGTACCTGTACGACTCCAAAGCGTCGACAGCCGAAGCTCGCGCTCGACTGCTGCTTGCGAAGAACAAAAAGTATATTTCCCCTGAAAAGCAACAGGAACTCGACCAGATCGGCGATGAAGTCGCTCGGATGACGACGGGGTTGATCAAGTATCTGCTCCGCAGCAACCGTCGGGACCGCGGGCTCGGTCCACGATAGAACTAGTGGCTGGCCCTCGACGCGACTGGCGACTGACAACTGAGACTGGCGACCGAGACTGACGACGAGACTGACGATTCGGACTGACGATTCGGACTGCCGATTGTGACTGCCGATTGTGACTGCCGACTCGCGACTGCCGACTGACGACTTCCTGGAGGATGCGGCGCATTTCCCCGGCGGACATGCTGCCGGCATCGTGTTTCCACGCACGATTGACGACGTGATTCGTGCGATTGAAGGTACGCATTCGATCCTGCCCATCGGCGCGCAGTCGTCGCTGACCGGCGGCGCGACTCCGATGGGTGAGCTGATTCTCGGCTCGTCTCGCATGACAGACGTCTTGCGCGTCTCGAAACAGTCCATCACCGTGCAGCCGGGCCTGACCGTCGCGGCGATCCAGGAACGGCTCGCCGGGGAAGGTGCGTGGTTTCCGCCTGCCCCGACGTTCACGGGCGCGACCGCGGGAGGGATCGTGGCGACCAATGCTGCCGGAGCGGCAACGTTCAAGTACGGCAGCACTCGCGATTGGGTCGCGGCGCTCACAGTCGTGCTCGCCGATGGCACGGTGCTCGAAATCGAGCGCGGACGGCATCGCGCGATCAACGGATACCTCGGGGTCCCTACCCGGCGCGGCCTCGTCGAGGTCCCGGTGCCCACATATCGCATGCCGATCGTGCCGAAGCGATCCGCTGGGTACCACGCGGCGCCCGACATGGACCTCATCGATCTCTTCATTGGATCGGAAGGCACTCTCGGCGTAATTGTGTCGGTGACGTTCAAAGTGCTCGCAGCACCGCCACTGCTTGCGTGGGCACTGGTGCCGTGCACGAGCGAGGCACAGGCCTTTGCCGTCGCATTAGAGCTCCGCGATGCTGCCGTCACCACGTGGCGCACGCAGGACCCGAGGGGAATCGATGTCGCCGCGATCGAACACATGGATCGCCGTTCGATCGAGGTCCTTCGCGAGGACGGAGCCGATCGCCGCTACAACATAACGCTTCCGCCCTCGACCGAGGTCGCGCTCCTCGTCCAGCTCGACTTTCCGAGGGACCTCGTCACGGAAACGGCACTCGATCAGGTCGCAGACGCACTATCCGACACCGCCACCGATTCGCCGCTCGTCCGGTTCTGTCGCCTGCTCTATAAATTCGGGATGCTCGGCGACACTGAACTCGTGTTACCGGGGAATCGCCGACGCGCGGACGACCTCGTCGCGGTCCGCGAAGCCGTGCCCGCGGGCGTCAACCAGCGGGTCGGCCGCGCAAAGCGTGAAATTGACGCACGCATCGAGAAGACGGCGGCAGACATGATTGTCCCCTTCACCCAAATGCCCGAGATGATGGCCGTCTACCATCGCGGCTTTCAGTCGCGCGGGCTCGATTACGCCGTGTGGGGACACCTGTCAGACGGCAACGTGCACCCGAACGTCATTCCGCGGTCGTTCGCGGACGTGCAGAAAGGGAAGGACGCGATCCTGGAGTTCGGCCGGGAGGTGGCACGCCTTGGCGGCTGCCCGCTCGCCGAACACGGCGTCGGCCGAAATCCCGTCAAGCAGGAGCTGCTGCGACAGCTGTACGGAGACGAGGGAATCGATCAGATGCGGGCAATCAAGCGCGCGCTCGATCCCGACTGGAAGCTCGCGCCTGGCGTCATCTTCGCGTTAGGGACGAAATGAGAAGCCCTATGTGACATTCAGGCTTTGGGCTCGTGGCTTTGGGCTTTGGACCGCTCAGAAAAACCACGGCGCCAATACTCCCGACGAGAATCCACACACAGTGAACCGAGCAACTCGCTGCCGAGACGTCACCTTCAGCAGAGCGCGCCTAGAGCCCAGAGCCTTGAGCCTGGAGCCGCTTGTTGATTTCACCGGTCACGATCGGCGTATTGTTGTGGACTCTGATCAAACCGCTGTTTGCAGACCTGCGCGCAGAAGTAGTAGGTCTTTCCCTGAAATTCGCTGCGACCGGCGGCCGTCTTCTCGTCGATCATCATGCCGCAAACGGGATCTTTGACCATGGTGGCCCTCATGCATCACTTGTGCTTGTGCGTGTGCGTGTGGGGTGCGGGTTGTGTGGGTTTCGGCGCGTCCTCGGCGCGCCCGGGTTCTTCCTGCTCCGCAGGCGCGACGGGATTGAGCTTGCGCATCTCGGCCAACTCGGCTGCCGAAATGGACGGGAGATGGCGGATGAACTGTACGAGCTTCCAGGAGTCGTCTTTCGATTCGTGCTCGCCGCCGAACGCAGGCATGCCCGTGAAGCGCACGCCGTTTTCGATGATGTAAAAGATCTCGCCGTCGCTCAACGACTGCGTCCGCGCGGCGCGGAGATCCGGCGGCTTCGGATAGAGACCCGATCCGAGCTCACCGTCGCCACTCCCATCGTTCCCGTGACAGATGGCGCAATGATCCGCGAAATGCTCGAGGCCTTCCCGTGTGTTCGCAGGGTTCGCCGGCAAAGGGTTCTTCGCTGATTTTGCGTCTCGGGGTGTGGCAAGCGATCTGAGCCGAAGCGCCACAGCTTCCTCGAGCCTCGTCGGCTCGGCCCGCGCGCTGAACCCGCGCGAGGTGAGATACCATAGGCCAGCCGCGCCCACGATCAGCAGCGCCAAGACGACGAACGCGAGTCGCGCGAGAAATCGCATAAAAGCAGCCGTCGGCAGTTCGCCCGACCCTCACATACCATCATAATTCGTGCCTTGAGGGGTACGGGATGATGGATCGAGTATCCAGCTCTTGGCACTTTGTTTGCCACAATTTTGGAAAAGCCTGAGTTTCCGGGAGTCATGACCCTATGCGGATTGCCCTCATCGCACCTCCTTTCATTCCTGTTCCTCCCAACGGATACGGCGGAACTGAACTCTTCATCGCGCACCTTGCCAATGGCCTGACGAGCCGCGGCCACGAAGTGGTCGTCTACGCCAACGGCGAGTCGCGGCTAAGTTGCGAAGTGCGCTCGACATTTCGGGAGAAGGATTGGCCACCAAAGAAATTTGCGGACGTGACGCTCAAGAATCTCGACCACTCTGCCTGGGCCATTCGCGACGCCGTCGACGACGAGTTCGACGTGGTCCACCTCAATGACGCAGTGGCTCTGCCGCTGTCTCGATTCCTGACACGCCCATGCGTCTACACGATGCACCATCCCCACGAGCCCGTGCTTTCGGCGTGCTATGCGCGGCACCCCTGGGTGACGTACGTCGCCATCAGCGATCATCAGCGCAAAATCGAAGACCTGCCGCGGGTGCGAACGATCCATCACGGTATCAACATGGCGGACTATCGCTACGTCGCACGCAAGCAGGGCTACCTTGCATTCCTCGGCCGAATGGCCCCGGTCAAGGGGCCCCATCTGGCGATCGAAGTGGCGAGGAAGGCTGGAATCCCGCTGAAGCTCGCCGGTGAAGTGCAGCCGATGTTCCAGGATTACTGGCAATCCATGGTCGAGCCGCACATTGACGGGCGTACCGTGGAATTCCTCGGCGAAGCCACACAGGACGTCAAGAATGAACTGCTCGGCAACGCCTCGGCACTGCTGTTTCCGATTCAGTGGGACGAGCCGTTCGGTCTCGTGATGATCGAAGCGATGGCCTGCGGAACGCCTGTGCTCGCCTTTCGCGGTGGCGCCGTCGCCGAAATCGTCCAGGATGGTGTCAGCGGCTGGATCTGCGGCGATACCGACGACATGGAACAGCGAGCCCGCGGCCTTCGAATCTCTCCTCAACAATGTCGCGCCTACGTGGAACGCTCCTTCTCCGTCGAACGCATGACGAGGGACTACGAGCAGCTGTACCAGGGATGCGGCGACGAACCGCTGCTCGAGGTCAGTGTCGGCGGTGCGGCACTCTGACTGGTGATACTTGCTAGAAGTTAGAAGCCAGAAGCTAGAACTTCTAACTTATAGCTTCTTTGTTCGAAAGCGAAATGCAGGACGGCATCTGGGTCGACGATCAGTACTACATCCTGGCGACCTCGGCGCGATCGGCCCGTGGATCCGCCGTCCTCAAGGACGGCGACACGTTCGCGGTGTTCGATTCGTCGGGAGACATCGCGGCCTCCGGTAGCGGGGAATACGGTATCTATCACGACGGCACGCGCCACCTGTCGCTGCTGACGCTGCGTCTGGGCAGCGATCGCCTGATGCTTCTCAGCTCGCGGACGACCACTGGCAACGAGGTGTTCGGCGCAGACCTCTCGAATCCTGACGGGCTCGAGCAGGGCGCGATCACGCTGCCGCGAGATTTGGTGCATTTCTTCCGCTGCAGGTTCCTGAATCAAGGCCGCGCCTTCGAGCGGCTCCGTCTCGTGAACTACAGCGGACGTCGTGTCTCGCTGCCCGTCGTCTACAACTACGCGGCGGACTTCGCCGACATCTTCGAGGTCCGCGGGACGCGCCGGCTACGACGAGGCATCGCGCTGCCGCAGCACGCGAGCCTCGACGGCGTCGAGCTCGCCTACAAGGGACTCGACGACGTGGTGCGGCGGACGCGAATCACGTGGAATCCCGCGCCATCGTCGGCAACCGGTTCGTCGGCGCGTTTCGATCTGGTGCTCGACCCGCACGAGACCATCACGCTGTCGCTGACGATCGAATGCGCCGCCGGCCCGTGGCCTGACAAGACTCGCGACTTCGACGAGGCATTCGCCGCGGTCGAGGAACGTGCCCGCGAAAAGGAGCGAGACTACGCCGTCATCTCGACCTCCAACCAGCAGTTCAACGAATGGGTATCGCGTTCGCTCGCAGACGTGCGGCTGATGACGGCAGACACGCAACACGGGGAGTACCCGTACGCGGGGGTTCCCTGGTTCAGCACTCCATTCGGCCGCGACGGAATCATTACGGCCCTCGAGGTGCTCTGGCTCAATCCCAGGCTCGCAAAAGGCGTGCTTCGGTTCCTCGCAGCGACGCAGGCCGATCGGCTGGTCCCCGAGCAGGACGCGGAGCCCGGGAAGATCCTGCACGAAATACGAGGCGGCGAGATGGCCGCGCTCGGCGAAGTGCCGTTCGGCCGCTACTACGGCAGCGTCGATTCGACGCCCCTCTTCGTGATGCTTGCGGGCGAATACTACCGCCGCACCGCCGATCTGCCGTTCGTCGCGGAGATCTGGCCGAACATCGAGCGGGCGCTGACGTGGATGTCCGACCACGGCGATGTCGATGGCGACGGGTTCCTAGATTATCAGCGTCGCACGGCGAACGGTCTCGTCCAGCAGGGCTGGAAGGACTCGCAGGACTCGGTGTTTCATGCGGACGGCACGCTCGCGCAGCCGCCGATCGCGCTTTGTGAAGTCCAGGGCTACGCGTACGCGGCGTTCCGCGCGGCAGCCACCCTCGCCGCCGCGCTCGGCGATGGCGAGGCGGCCACGACGCTGACGGCGCGCGCGACGGCGCTCCGACAACACTTCGAGGAGACGTTCTGGTCGCAGGAGTTGGGCACCTACGCGCTGGCGCTGGACGGCGTGAAGCAGCAGTGTCTCGTCCGATCGTCGAATCCCGGCCACTGCCTGTTCACCGGAGTCGTCGATGCCGCTCGCGCGCGGCTCGTCGCCGAGTCGTTGATGGGCACCGATCTGTTCTCCGGTTGGGGCATCCGGACGATTGGCACCCGCGAAGGGCGATACAACCCGATGTCGTACCACAACGGGTCGCTCTGGCCGCACGATAATGCGATTGCCGCAGCGGGTCTCGCGCGATACGGCCTGACCGATGCCGTGATGGCGATCATGGCGGGACTCTTCGAAGCAAGCTTATTCGTCGAATTGCAGCGATTGCCTGAGCTCTTCTGCGGGTTCCGACGCCGACCGGGAGAAGGACCAACGCTCTATCCGGTTGCGTGTGCACCGCAGTCGTGGGCCGCCGCGGCCGTCTGTCTGCTGCTCCAGTCCTGCCTCGGACTGTCGATCGATGCCGTCGAAGGGCGCGTCACGATTTCACAGGCACGCCTTCCCGATTTCCTCGAGCACGTGACCGTTCGCGGCCTCACCGTGGGTGCCGGCGGATCGATTGACTTGTCGTTCGATCGCCAGGCACATGACGTCGGCGTGACCGTGCTGAACCGCACGGGCCGGGTCGCTGTCATCATCACCAAGTAGCGCCAACGGTGTTAAAGTCTCCCCTCCGGAGTGAGGGAGTCGTGCTATGTCCGACGTGCATCGCGGAAGCGAGCCGGCGTTTTCCTATTACTGCGCACTCGAGAAAAGGCGCGGCGATGTGACGTCATGCTTGCCGAACGAGTGCTGATCGTTGGCGACAATCCGTTCAACGCGAAGCTGGCTTCACCACCGACAACGTGTTCGCGTTCGCGTGGTCGCGCGATGGCGCCCATGTCGCAGTGGCGCGGGGCAATCTCTCCAGCGACGTGGTCCTCATTGCGACGAAGTGAGAACTTAGCACCTTCTCAAGCGACCGGTACCAGCCTTTCCGCCGCGCTCGTCCGCGGCGTGCTCGCCAGACTCGCTGCCAGGCGTCGGACCGCTTCGTCGATCGCCGCCGGCAGCACGCTCGAAAAGCAGATTCGCAGCTCCGACTCTCCTGCCGGATCCGGATAGAACGCGTGACCCGGCACGAACGCGACACCCGCTGCGAGCGCGCGATCGAGCAGCGAGCGCGCACTCAGACCAGTTGGCGTCCGGCACCAGAGATACAGGCCTCCGAGCGGCCGCGCGAATCGAAGCGCACCTGGCGGAACATGCCGCTGAATCGACGCGAGCATCGAATTGCAGCGTCGCGCATGCTCCGCTCGCAGCGTTTTCAGATGCCGGTCGAAGTTGCCGTCCCGAATCAGCCGCGCCATCGCGAACTGCACGAGGTTCTGCGTGTGCGGATCCAGGCGCTGCTTGATGATTGCGATTTGATCGACGATCGACGGCGCCGCGGACAACCATCCGAGTCGCAGTCCAGGGGCGAGCACCTTCGAGAAGCTGTTCAGATAAATCACGATGTCGTGTCCGTCGATTTCGCGCAGGGAGACCGGGGGCGCCTCGATGAAATAGAGCTCGCGATACGTCGCGTCCTCGACGATTGGCGTTCGATAGCGCCTCGCCAGATCGAGCACCTCTCGCCTCGTGCGTATCGACATCGTCACGCCAGTCGGGTTCTGGAACGTGGGATTCGTGTAAATCAGCTTTGGACGATACCGGACCAAGAGGTCCTCGAGCTCGTCGATGTCCGCGCGCGCGATGTCCCAGCCAATCAGCTTCGCCCCTGCCGCGCGGAACGACTGAATCGCGCCGAGATACCCAGGACGATCGAGAATGACCGCATCGCCGGGATCGACGAGGCAGCGCGCAATCAGATCGAGCCCCTGCTGCGCGCCCGCGAGGATCAGCACGCTCTCCGCCGGAACGTTGAACCGATCGGCAATCGCCTCGCGAAGTGCCGGTTGTCCTTCAGTCGGTCCGTGGCGCCAGGCCGCGTGTGCGTCGCGCTCGAGTACCTGATCGATCGCCTGACGGAAGGCTGCCGTTGGAAAGCAGTCGATCGCCGGCGCTCCTGCGGCGAGTGACAACAAGCGCGCATCGGAGGCATGACGAATCGCGTCGCGCAGCGTGGAGTCGCTCGAGCGCAGTGCCGCCGACGCGATCTTTCCTCGCCACGCGAATGGAGCGCCGGACGAGTCCGGTGTGGCGCAGACGAACGTGCCCCGCCCGACGTACCCGCGGATCAGTCCGCGCGACTCCAGTTCACGATACGCGCTGACGACGGTCGTCCGGCTGATCCGAAGCCGCTTCGCCAGCTCGCGCTCCGGCGGCACGCGCGCTCCGGCCGGGAGATCGCCGCGCGCAATCGCGTCCTCGAACAACGCCACGAGATGGCCGTAGAGCGGACGCGAAGTCCGCAGGAACTGGCGTTCGATGGCTTGGATCATGAGTGGGCTCCGGAAACCCCGCGAACCCGTTTCCATTTCGCGTTCGGGGGCATGGTCAACGAGATCGACAGTGTGACTCAATGGCCTGCTCGTACGCGAGTCCAATGATCGATTGGCAGGATGTTCGGGTTGATCTGGCGGCGACTTTCTGGCGCTGAGGCGCGTCAGAGGATCGGTCCAATCCGACAATGGCTCCCGCGTAACAGTTCCCGGGAACTGGGGCGCCCGGCCCCCGGTACCCGGCCCCCGGTCCCCAGTTCCCGGTCCCCGGCACCGGTTCTCCCTTCAGCAAAGATCCTCTTTCAGCAGATCAGTGTTGATCGCGAAGGCCGCTTCCGCTCCTTCGGCTGCAGCGACGACGACCCACTGGACCGCGCGTGAGGCATCCCCGGCGACGTACAGCCCCAGCATATGAGTCGTTTCGTACTTGCCGGTTCGTACGGTTCCTTTGTCATTGAACTCACACCCGAGTCGGAGTGACAAATCGGAGCGCTGCGATTGAGCCGTCGTGAAGAACAGCGCGCGCCGCCGAAGGCGCGCGCCGGCCTCGAACACGATGTTCTGCAGAATCCCGTCGTCCCCTTCGAGTCGCGCGATCCGTTCCTCGCGGATCGCGATGCAATGGCGCTCGAGGCGCGCACGGTCGTCGTCATCGAGCTCGCTCGCGCCGTCGCTGCAGAGCACGAGATCGCGGCTCCACGCCGTCAGCTCCAGAGCAAGACCGCACGCGCGATGGCCGCGCCCGTAGATCGCGAGAGGCTGGTCGCGCACCTCCCAGGCATCGCAATACGGGCAGTGAAACACGCTCCGGCCATACAACGCCTGCACGCCCTCGATCGCCGGGAGGTGATCGACGACGCCGGTTGCCAGCAGGAGCTTGCGCGAGCGCACGTGATCGCCGGTGGCCAGCGCGACCTCGAAGCTGCCATCACCGCGCCGGTCCGCTCCGACGACTTCGGCCTCGCGAACCTCGATCGTGTCGTACTGCGCGAGGTCCCTGCGAGCGATCGAGAGAAACTCGGCCGGGGGAATGCCGTCGCGCGTGAGATACCCGTGAATCGCCCGCGCCGCCGCATTTCGCGGCCGTCCCGTGTCGCACAGCAGCACCGATCGGCAACAGCGACCCAGGATGAGCGCCGCGCTCAGCCCCGCGGGACCGGCGCCGACGATGATGACGTCGTAAACCATCGAATCACTAATCCCTGATCACTGATCGTGAATCCCTGATCCTTGAATCGGTCAATCCCTGAATCCTCGGATCGCTCAATCGTCGGATCGTGAATCACTGATCCGATCGGTGAATCCTGTAATCCAGTCTCGAGCCGGTTGACCGTCACCGTGTTGAGACGGTCTTGTTCCATGACATCGAACCTCGCGCGAGATCGATTCTGCAGCGATTGCCTCACGATGCGCTCTTCCTCGGTGAGAGTTCACGCATCGTTCAGCCATGGAAGGACAAGATTCGACGATCCAACGATTCGATGATTCGACGATTCGACGGTGCAAGGATTAGAGGGATTCACGATCAGTGATTAGTGATTAGAGGGATTAGGGATTCGAGGCGGCGCGCCGCCGATCGCCTGGAAGCGCGGTTCCGCGCGGAGCGCGTCGAGATCCGGGTCGCGGCCGACGCGCGCGTGAGTCAGCGCAGGAAGCGCCGCCGCGACGCGCTCGAGTGAATCGAGTGCACGATCGGTGTCGCCGCCGAGCGCCAGCACGCACGCGATGTAGTAGCGAGTGTTGGGATCGTCCGCACCGTTGGCCACGCGGGCCTTGAACATCTTGAGCGCACGATCGAAGTGCTGCGTCGCGAGCTCCGCGTTGCCCATGCGGTGATAGGCGGCGCCGAGCTTGACGTGCAGCTCGATTTCGCTGCGCTCCTTGAGCGCGTGGTCACTCGCGCCCAGGAACGCCAGCCCTCGGTCGAACTCCTGCACCGCTTCATCGTAGCGATGCTGCAGGTAGTACACGTACCCGAGGCGCGCGTTGGCGCCGATCATCTGCAGGCCGGTGTTGCCGGAGATGAACTGATTCTGGAGCTCCACGGCCCGTTTGAGGACTTTCTCGGCCTCGTCGTACCGCTGCTCCCACGACAGCAACAATCCGAGCTGCAGATACGAGTAGCCGGCCTCGGGATTCAGGGTGATGGAGCGCTCGAGCACGGGAATCGCGCCGGCAATGTCTCCCTTGCCGACCCAGAGCGCCCGCGCGAGCGCCTGGTAGGCCTGGCCGTTTTCCGGCTCACGACGGATGGCTTCCTGTATCGACGCGATTCCCTCATCGACCTTCCCGAGCGATACGAGCGCCGACCCGAGGTACGCGTGCGCATCGGCGAGATCGGGATCGATCGCCAGCGCCCGACGCTCCATCGCCACGCCCTTGAGCACCAGATCCTGGATGCTCATGAAGCCGCCCTTGAGCTGATATGCGCCGCCGAGCGCGGCCCATGCCATCGCGTACTCGGGGTCGTGCTGCGTCGCCTCCTCGAACGATGCGATCGCCCGTTCGATCGAATCGCGGGTGGCCAGGCGCAGGTTCATCATGCCGCGTGCGTAGCTCTCGTACGCCTGGACCGAACGCGTCTCACGACGCTCGATCCCCGCGACTTCGGTTCCGCGCAGCGCGAGGTTCAAGCCCTGGCTCAGTTCGTAGACGATCTTGTCCTGTAGTCCGAAGATCTCCCCGATTCGGCCATCGACCTTCACGGTCCGCCGCACTTCGCCCGTCGCCACTTCGACGAAGTTCGCCGTGATGCGGACCATGTCGCCCATTCGCTGGAAACCGCCGACCACCACCCACGTCGCGCCGAGCCGGCGCCCGATATCGATCGCAAGCGATTCGTCGAGATGGACGTTGGAGCTGAGATTGCGGAGCGCGTCGAACACGCGGGCGCGGCCGATGACGGTCAGGCCATGGATGTTCTTCAGATCGGAGCTGACCGTCTCGGCGATGCCCGTTCCAATCCAGTCATCGGCCGGCTCGCGCGTGATGTTCACGAACGTCATCACCGCGACGGAGTGGTCGACCGGCGCTCCTGCCTGTGAACCCGCCGCCAGCCTCGTCGTCGTCCGGCGCGTTACCGTGTCGAGCTGACCTGCAACGGCGCGCAGATCATCCGCAATCTCTCGCGCGGACTGGTATCGGAACGTCGGTGACTTCTCGAGTGCTCGAGAGACGACCGTGTCGAACATCGGCGGAATGGCCGAACTGAAGCGGGACGGCGGGGGCGGAATCTCGTGGAGGATGTGATCGATGATCTCGGTGGGCGAGCTGCCGCTGAACGGCATCCGGCCGGTGGCGAGCTCGAACAGGACGACCCCGAGCGAGAAGAGATCGGCGCGCTGATCCACCTGGCGCCCGAGCGCCTGCTCAGGCGCCATGTACGACACGGTACCGATGACCATTCCCGCGACCGTCATCTGCGGCAGGGTCCTCGCCGTCGCATCGAGCGACTGATCCCGCCCCACGAACTTGGCGAGACCGAAATCGAGGACCTTGACGAGCCCGCGTTCGGTGCGAATGAGGTTCGCGCTCTTGATGTCGCGATGAATGATGCCGCGCGAATGCGCTTCGTCGAGCGCATCGGTAACCTGCAACCCCACTTCGATCGTCTCGCGAATCGGCAAGGGACCTTTCGCGACGCGCGTCGACAGCAGCTCCCCTTCCACGTACTCCATCACGATGAAATCGGAGCCGGCGTGCTCGCCGATGTCGTACGTGACGGCGATGTTCGGTGACCGCAGCAACGAGGCGGCGCGCGCCTCGTTCAGCAGCCGTGCACGACTTTCGGGATCGCTTTTCAGGGCCGTTGGAAGGAACTTGAGGGCGACCGGACGGCCGAGTCGAACGTCCTCCGCGCGATACACTTCTCCCATCCCGCCGGAGCCGAGCAGCTGTTCGACCTTGTAATGCTGAACGGTGTTTCCAATCACGCTGAACAAAGATAGAAGCTAGAAGCCAGAAGCTGGATCGATGACGACCACGCCCGCTCCAGCTTCTAGATTCTAGCTTCTTAGCCCTATCACCGATTGAGACGCCCGCCGCCTGACTGGAGGTTCCGTAGCGCAGCGCGCTCCCGCAATTGTGTCACGCCTCGCGGCGCTTGACTCCTCTGCGTTACACGGTACGCTGGAAGACGAATGATCGTGGTCCGCGTTCTCGCGATGGTTCTCGTAGCTCTGCTGAGCGGTCTCCCCGCCGCCCGGGCGGCGTGCGATTTGCGATGCGAGGTCGGAGGCACGCGGACGGCGCTGCCATCGAATCAGTGTTCCGAACACGGCACCCCGGCTGATTCTGCGCCGGTCCCGCGCAGCTGCGATCACGTTCACGCCGGCCCCGACGCGGTGCTCGCATCGGTCGTGACCTCGGCCTCGATGGTCGTCCCAATCCTCCCGATGGTCCCCGCCGCGATCGCGGTCTCCGCGAGCAGCGGATTCGCAGCGCCCGCCATCGATGATGCGGCGCGCGGCGCACCGCTCGCGCTCCGAATCGCGCTTGCCATCCGAATCTAACGAGGCACCTTTTTTACGCGCGCGATTCAGTTGATGTATTCGCATGCAGGCGGGGTCTGAAGACCCCGCCCTACAGCAACACTTTCGCATCCCATGACGGTCAGAGGCGCGCCAGGGGCGCGCCCCGCCACACTCCACCGCGCCCAACACGCGCGCCGGGGACCCCGGCCCGCGAGCGAAGGCGAGGCCGGGGACTCCACCGTACGTTTTGTGCCGTGGGGGGAGAGGGGGACATCGTCCCTCGGACTAAGTGCTGACTTTCATAATTACGGTGGCATTCGGCTGGCGATGCATCCCGCCTGGCGGCGTTGCTCGGCGCACCAAATATTCCCGATATTTTCACGCCTCGCGCCTTGCCCGGCGGGCGCCTCGCCACCCTCGGTGCGTCACCGTAATCATGAAAGGCAGCACTAAGTCGGAGAGGAGTCGTTGATGCTATCGATGTTGTGCAGCGGCGCGCTGGCGTCGCTGCTCACCGTTCTGGCGCGGAGCACGCCCGAATCCAGCCAACTGATGCAACACCAACACGGCGACATGTCGGCGAGCGCGTGGCACATCATGAAGGACGGTGTGGTGTTTCTGACGTTCAATCATCAAGGAGGCGGGCGCGGCGGCGACGAACTCGTTTCGCAGAACTGGTGGATGGGCATGGCCGAGCGTCGCGCAGCCGGCGGCACCCTGCGCTTCAATCTGATGCTCAGCCTCGAGCCGGCGACCGTCGGGAAAGACGGCTACCGCGAGCTCTTTCAGATTGGCGAAACCGTCGATGACCGCGCGCTCATCGATCATCAGCACCCGCACGATCTGCTGATGCAGGCGGCGGTCGTGTGGCGCGTTCCGTTGCCGCGCGACTACGGGCTGACGCTCGCAGGAGCGCCGGTCGGCGAGCCCGCGCTCGGACCGGTCGCATTCATGCACCGCGCCTCCGCGTTCGAGAATCCGACCGCGCCGCTCGGACATCACGTTCTCGACTCGACGCACATCGCGATGGGCGTCCTGACCGCAGCTCTCGATCGCGGCCCCTGGCAAGTCGAAGGATCGATCTTTCACGGGGCGGAACCCGACGAACAGCGATGGGATCTCATGGATCCGGGCGCGCTCGACTCGTGGTCGGTTCGCGGGTGGTACCGGCCGAACGCTGCGTGGACGTTTCAGGTCTCGCACGGGTTCCTCCACGAACCCGAAGCAACGGACCCTGGAGATCTGCGCCGGACAACGGGGTCAGCGTCGTGGATGCGCCGTCACGCGAGTGGCTGGACGGCAGCGACACTCGCCTACGGCCGAAACAACGAGCCCGGTCGCGACTTCAGCACGGGGCTTGCCGAAGCGACACACGCGTTCGGTCGCGAAACGGTCTACGGGCGGTTCGAGGCGCGTCAGGTCGAAACGGATCTTCTTCGCTTCGGCATTCACGGATTCGTTGGCACCGGGAAAAAGACGCACGTTCCCGAAGGTGTCGGCGGCGTCGACACGATTCTCGCGACAACCATCGGTGGCACGCACCGGATCATGGAACGGTCAGGATGGGATCTCGCGGCCGGCGCCGACGCGACGTTCTACGGCGTCCCGGCGGTGCTGGAGCCACTGTACGGCAACGCCCCCGTGTCGTTCCACGTGTTCCTGCGCCTGCGGCCGCCGGCACCAATGGGACGGATGGGGGAGATGACGATGACGGGGGCAATGAAGTGACGGTGCTGAAGGTGCCCTTTCATTGTCTCTTCGATGTCAGCCACGCGTCTCGAAACTGTTTCTGCTCCTCCGTCAGGGTGCCTCCGTCCGATTCGATCGGGACGGCTTCGAGTGCCGGATCCTCGGCCAGGGTCGCGGTCACCGTGACCGTTTGAGCCGATGGGCGCTTCACGTCGAGCAACAGCTTTTCTCCGGGCTTGCGCCCATTCAGCGCATCGGATGAAAACGGCTTTCCGTCAAGCGAACCAATCACGTCGTTCTGCTCGAGCCCCGCGTCGAATGCGGGGCTGCCCCAGCGAACGAGCCCAGTCACCTTCCCGGAGGCATCGATCGCTGCACCGAGCCAGCCTGCGCCCGGGTTGCGTTTCCGGACGAGAATGCCAGCGGGGGCGAGGAGCTTCGCGTAGTCGGGAATCTCCCGCCCTTCGATGTACTTATCGAAGAACTCATCTGCGAACGCGCGGTCGCCCGAGACCTCCGCAATGCGGTCCCGAACGTCTATCAACGTGTACGGCGTTGCCACCAGACCGGGGTGCGGACCTCCCGGCTTGCCGTGCACCTTCCACATTGCGCGCATGAAATCGTCGAGCGAGATCTTTCCGTGCGAGCGCTCGCGCAAGCTGAGATCGAGCGCCAGCGCAATCGCGGATCCGTACGGATAGTAGTTGATGAACGTGTAGGAGAAGTTCGTCTCGTCCACGAACACCGCCGCATCGGTGAACGGCGCCATCTCGCTCATCTCGACGATGGAATGGAAGCGATGACCGGGGCTGACGACGACGGCAAGAGCCGAGTTCGCGATGTTCCGCATCGCCTGATCGGTCGGGGTGAGGCCGGCGCGCGCCATGATGAGCGGACCGTAGTACTGCGTGAAGCCTTCGGCGAGCCACAGCTCGCCTGACATGTTCGCTTCTTCGAAGTTGAAAGGCTCGAGAGATTTCGGACGAATGCGCTCGACGTTCCAGCAGTGAAAGAACTCGTGCGAGACGGCTCCGAGCGTCCGGCGCGCATTGCCACGAATCGAGATTGGCGCCGCGACGACGGTGCTGTTGCGGTGCTCCATGCCGTCGCCGCCGCCCCAGGGGACGTAGTCGCCGAGAAACGTGTAGGTCCCTGTCTCGTACTCCGGGAACTCGCCGTAGATGGCGCCCGCTTCGTTGACGATCTTCTCCGCGCCGGCAACGTATTCGTCGATGTCGGCACCGGTCGCGTCATGGTGAACGGCGGCGCGAATCGTAAGCTCCTTTCCATCCGGGTTGTGGACGGTGAACGTCCGTAACGTGAAGTCGCTCAGCTCGGTCGGACTGTCCATCAAATACTGAAGATTCGGCGCCGTGAAGGTCCACGGATCCGTCGTTGGAAACAGCTGTGTGGCGGGCTTCCACGAGTAGCCCGCCGGCGGCTGGAAGGTGATTCGCAGGGGCCGCATGTCGAAGCCGCGCGCCCACATCAGCGTGGCAGGCATGTTCATGTGCGCGTGCGTGGTGTCGATGGCGAGATACGTCCCGTCGACGCGCGTGCCGAACACTTTGTAGACGATCCGTGCGGTGCCGTCGTGACCCGTGACATCCCATTGATACGGGTTCGGCCGCACCGCTGTGAGCTCCTTGTCTTTGCCGTCGTAGGCGTGCAGATCGAACACGTTCTTCGCGAACTCGTGGAGTGAATATCGCCCCGGCGACGATCGGCTCATGCGCACCTGGAGGGTCGGGCCGGGAATGGAGGGAAAGGTGACCTCGACTTGCGCGTAGTGGTGTTCTGGCGCAGGAAACGACACACGATAGACCACCGGTGGTTGAGCGCCCGCGGGAACAGCGATGGTGAGCGAAAGGACGATTAGCGCAAATCGAACAGCAGAACGCATGACGCTAGGCTCCGATCAGAGCAGGCGAGCGCATCGTACCACGGCTCGATCGCATATCCTCTCCAGCCGTGACCGATCTCCCACGCTCCCTGACTTTCCTCAACGCCACCGCGATGGTCGCCGGCACCATCATCGGCGCCTCGATCTTCGTGCAGCCATCCGAGATTGCACGACATCTCGAAACGCCGGGCGAGATTATGTTGGTCTGGCTGGTATGCGGCGTGCTTACGCTCTTCGGAGCGCTCGTGTGCGCGGAGCTCTCGTCCGCGTTTCCGTACACGGGCGGCCTGTACGTGTTCCTTCGAGACACGTTCTCGCCGCTCGTCGGGTTTCTGTGGGGCTGGTCCATGTTCTGGACCATGCATTCCGGGATCGTGGCCGCGATCGCGGTCGTGTTCGCGCGTTACGCGGCGTACTTCGTCCACGTCAGCGAGGCTGGTGTCCGTACGCTTGCGGTACTCGTCATCATCGGGCTGTCGGCCCTGAACTACGTCGGGGTGCGCGCAAGCAGCCGGGTCCAGACGGCTTTCACGATCGCCAAGGTGGCCGCCGTCGGCGCGATCGTCTTTGCCGGCCTGTGGCTGACGGTCGGCCGCGATCACACAGCCGTCTCACACGCTGCACAGCTTCCTCAGCCTGGCGGATCGGTCAGCGAGTTCCTGCTCGCAATGGTCGCCGGCCTGTTCGCGTACGGCGGTTGGCACATGGTCACGTACACAGCCGGTGAAACGAGAGTAGCGGCGCGAACGATTCCCGCGGCGTTACTCATCGGCATTGCAATCGTGACGTTCTGTTACGTCGCGCTCAATCTCCTCTACCTGGCCGTCCTGCCGGTTTCGGCAGTCCGCACGTCGACGCGAATCGCGGCCGATGCCGCTGACGCACTGCTCGGGCGCGGGGGTTCGGCATTCATGGCAGCGCTCGTGATGGTCTCGTCGTTCGGTGGGTTGACGGGCATCGTGCTCACCGGTCCGCGCGTGTACTACTCGATGGCGCAGGACGGGCTCGCGTTTCGCTGGCTTGGCTACGTCCATCCCGTTCATCGCACGCCGTCGCACGCCATCCTCGCGCAAGCGATCTGGTCCAGCGTCCTGGCGGCAACCGGCGCCTATCGGCAGCTCTTCACACGCGTCGTCTACACCGAATGGCTCTTCTTCGCGCTGATGGCTGCCGGCCTGTTCCTCCTGCGCCGGCGCGAAGATTATCGTCCCGAGTATCGGGCGTGGGGGTATCCGATGGTACCGATCGTCTTCATTACCGCGTCCCTGCTGATCGTGATCAACCAGTTACTCAGAGAGCCGGCCGACGCGCTGCTCGGTCTCGGCATGGTTGCGATCGGCGCACCGATCTACTATCTGGCGCATGCGCATCCTTGATTTCCACAATCATTACTATCCGCCCGAGTACGTCGAGGCGTTAAAACGTCCCGCATCGGGTTCGTCGGTCCGCGTGACCTACGATGCCGACGGCAACCCGTGCGTGCACTATCCGGGCGACTACAACATTCTGGTTCCGGGTCATCGCGACATCGATTTTCGGCAACGAGTGCTCGACGAGCATGGAGTCGATACGCAGGTCCTCTCGTTCACGACGCCCGGCGTCCACGTCGAGCGGCCCGACCTTGCTGTGGCGTGGGCGAGGATGGTCAACGATGCCTTCGCGCGCGTCGTGCGCGAGCGCGGCGGACGGTTCACCGCGCTCGCGACGCTGCCGCTCAACGATCCTGCCGCATCCGTTTTGGAGCTCGAGCGCGCGATGAAGGAGCTCGGGCTGCCGGGCGCGATGGTCTTCAGCAACGTGAACCACGTGGCGCTCGCCGACGAGCGCTTCGCGCCGCTCTGGAAGAAGGCTCACGAACTGGACGCCGTGATCTACATCCACCCCACCGATCCGGCGGGTGTCGAGGCGATGATGGATTACTGGCTCATGCCGCTCGTCGGCTTTCTTTTCGACACGACGCTCGCCGCCTCCAAACTCGTGTTCAGCGGCGTGGTCGAGCGTCATCCCCGGATTCGGTGGGTGCTGACGCATATGGGTGGCGCGACCCCTTACCTCGCCGAGCGACTCGATCGGGGCTACCGGGCGTTTGCCGAATGCCGGCGCAACATCGGTCGGCCGCCGAGCGAGTACCTGTGCCAGTTCTACTACGACACGGTGAATTTCAACCCGTCAGCGGTACGACTGGCTCTCGATTTCGCGGGCGAGGATCGAATTCTCGCCGGAAGCGATTATCCGCATCAGATCGGCAGCATCCCGCTGATGTTGGAGACGCTGCGGGGGTTGGGGATCAGCGAGGCAGCAAAGGAGAAACTGCTGGGCGGAAATGCAATCAGCCTGTTGGGTTTATAGCAACAGAACAAACGCAGGGATCGCGGAATGCAAAGATATGCGGAGTCGGGCCGCGGCGCGCTTGACCATGGTCCGAGTTCGTGATTAAGATCGCGCCCTCAATCGACCAGATTTTTCGGTCGTTCCCCTTCGCCACGCATTCTTTGGGGGCGCGAGGATGTGGCATCACAGTTCCATCGCGGACTCGCTAGGGCAACTGTTCTCCAGCGCCACGGAGTCCTAGCGATTGGCCCAGATCTTCCCCCCTTGGTGGAACAAACTCCCGCTCGTGGCCGCCCTCGCCGGCGTTTTCGGTCCGGCGTTTGCGACCGCGGGCGTCTGGTACTACTTCTCTCCTTGGTACACAGACGTGGGCTACCGTCCGGTTCAGCCCGTTCCGTACAGCCACAGGCTCCACGTCGGTGAGCTCGGTCTCGACTGCCGATACTGTCACGCCTCGGTCGAGGTTGCTCCTGTCGCGAACGTTCCGCCCACCCAGACCTGCATGAACTGTCATCAGACGGTTAAGCGGGACAGCCCCGCGCTCGCGCCGATTCGCGACAGCGCCGCCAGCGGCCGCCCGATGCGCTGGATCCGCGTCCACAAGCTCCCCGACTACGCCTATTTCACCCACAACTCGCACGTCGCGGCAGGCATCGGCTGCGTCACCTGCCACGGCCGCATCGACGAGATGGAGACGGTCACCCAGATGATGCCCCTCAGCATGAGCTGGTGTCTCGATTGCCATCGCAACCCAGGTCCCAACAGACGCCCGGTCTCGGAGGTCACGAACATGAAGTGGGCGCCTCCCAGGGACCCGCAGGTGCTCGCGGCGCAGCTCGGCGATCGACAGGTCCATCCGCCAACCGACTGTTCGGGGTGCCACCGGTGAAAACCTATTGGCGAAGTCTCGCGCAGATCGAGGAACGCCCCGAATTCCGTGACGCTCTCGAGCGGGAGTTCCCGGAGGGCGCGTCAGAGCTTCCCGAAGGGATCACGCGGCGCGACATGATGATGCTCGTGGGTGCCTCACTGTCGCTCGCGGGCCTCGCGGGGTGCCGGCGCCCGGTCGAAGAGATTGTCCCGTATGTCACCGCTCCCGAGGACACCGTTCCTGGGATCCCCCGCTACTACGCGACGACGATGCCGTTTGGGAGGAGCGCGTACGGGTTGATCGTGGAGAGCCACGAAGGGCGGCCGACGAAGATCGAGGGCAACCCCTCGCACCCGTCGACCCTCGGCGCGTCGAACGCGCGCGTCCAGGCGTCGGTGCTTGGCCTCTACGATCCCGACCGATCGCAGTCGGTCAGGCTGCAGGGCGCGGCGAAGTCGTGGAAGGATTTCGAGACGGCGTGGCCGCAGCTGGCTGAGGCCCATGCCAAGGACGGCGGCGCCGGCATGGCGGTCCTCTCCGGGTCTTTCTCGTCGCCAACGCTGGCGCGCCTCGTCACCGAGCTCCGTGCCCGCTATCCCAAGCTGCTGTGGGCGACCCACGACGCCGTCAGCGACGAGAACCGGCTCGCTGGGCTGCGGCAGGCCATCGGTCGCGACGTCGATCTGATGCTCCGGCTGGATCGAGCGTCGGTGATCCTCGCGCTCGACGCCGACCCGCTGCTCATCGACCCCGAGATGATCCGGCACGCGCGTGGTTTCGCCGACGGCAGGCGTGCGGGCGCTTCCGGCGGCGCGATGAACCGGCTCTATGCGGTTGAAGGCGTCTACTCGCTGACCGGGGCGATGGCGGATCACCGGCTCCGCCTCCAGAGCCGGCTGATCGCCCCGTTCCTCGCCGCGCTCGCTTCACGCCTTGGCGCGCCCGGAGCCGCGAGCCCGACCGGCGGCGGCGGCCCGGGCGTCGACCCGCGCTGGATCGACGCGCTCGCCAAAGATCTTCAGGCGAATCGTGGCAAGAGCCTGATCGTCGCAGGGGAGCGCCAGCCTGCCGCCGTCCACGCGGCGGTCTGTGCGCTGAACACACACCTCGGTAACACGGGCAAGACGGTCAGCTACTACGAGCCGAAGGACGCGTCGGTGCCGAGCGTGAGCGCCCTCGCCTCGCTGGTTTCCGCGATGAAAAGCGGCGCGGTCCAGACGCTCGTCGTCCTCGGCGGCAATCCGGTATTCGATGCCCCTGCCGATCTCGACTTCGCGTCCGCGATGTCGAAGGTCCCTCACACGATTGCCCTTTCGCATTCGGTGGACGAAACGGCGTCGAAGGCGGAGTGGCACATTCCCAGCGCTCATTACCTCGAATCGTGGGGAGACGCGCGCGCGGTCGGGGGTACGCTCAGCGTCGTCCAGCCGCTCATCCTCCCGCTGTTTGGCGGCAAGAGCGCTGTTGAACTGCTGGGGCTGATGGTCGCAGGTAAGGATCGTCCAGGGTACGAGATCGTCCAGGAGACCTGGAAACGAATCCTCGGCGAGGCCGATTTCGACAGGAAATGGAACCGCGTCCTGCATGACGGATTGTTGGCAGGCAGCGAGCTTCCCGAAGTCGTACCCGGTCACACAGGCAATCCCTTCGCGGAGCTCGCGCGCCCGAACGGTGCGGCCGATGCGGGATCGAGTGGTCTGGAGATCGTATTCGTGCCGTCCCCGTCGCTTCACGACGGCCGTTTCGCGAACGACGGGTGGCTGCAGGAGCTTCCCGATCCGCTCACCAAGCTCACCTGGGATAACCCCGCGCTCGTGAGCCCGAAGACGGCGGAGACGCTCAGTCTTGCGAACGAGGAGTTGGTCCGTCTCGATTACGCGGGCCGCTCGCTCGAGCTTCCCGTCTGGATCCTCCCCGGCATGGCGGATGGCGTCGTGGCCCTCACGCTTGGCTACGGTCGCCGGAGCGCGGGAAGGGTTGGGTCCGGTGTCGGGTTTGAGACGTTCACGATCCGAGCTTCCAAGGCACCTGGCTTCGACAGCGGCGTCACAGTCAGCAGGCTCGGGCGCAAGTACCCGCTCTCGGCAACCCAGAACCACGGCAGCATGGAGGGCCGCCCCCTCGTCCGCGAGTCGACGGTGGCCGAGCTTCGGTCGGAATCGGCCTCCGGGCCAGGGCGAGCCGAGAGCACGCCTGCTAGGGATTCTCGACCAACGCCGCATGGCGGAAGGGTCCCCGGCGCACTCGGCGTCTTCGAGGAGGAACCACGTCACTTCTCACTCTGGAAGGAGCACGTCTACGATCAGGGGCACCAGTGGGGAATGACGATCGACTTGAACTCCTGCATCGGCTGCAACGCATGCATGACGGCGTGTCAGAGCGAGAACAACGTGCCCGTCGTCGGCAAGATCCAGGTCAAGAAATCGCGCGAGATGCACTGGCTGCGGGTGGACCGGTATTTCTCCGGCGAGCCCTCCGGCAGCCCGGAGGTCGTCTTCCAGCCGGTTCCGTGCATGCAGTGCGAAGACGCCCCCTGCGAGCAGGTCTGCCCCGTGGCCGCGACCGTTCACGACGCGCAGGGCCTCAACGTGATGGTCTACAACCGGTGCATCGGAACCCGCTACTGCTCGAACAACTGTCCCTACAAGGTGCGCCGATTCAATTTCTTCAACTTCACCAAGGACACGCCGTCCATTCTGAAGCTGGCGATGAACCCGGACGTCACGGTTCGTTCGCGCGGCGTCATGGAGAAGTGCACGTACTGCGTGCAGCGGATCAATCGGGTGAAGATCGATGCGAAGCTCTCGGGGCGCGAGATTCGTGACGGCGACGTCAAGACGGCCTGTCAGCAGGCCTGCCCTGCCTCGGCGATCGAGTTCGGAGATATTCGGGACCAATCGAGCCGGGTCGCGAAGGCGAAGGCCGATCCCCGCAACTACGCGCTCCTCGAGGAGCTGAACACAAGGCCCAGGACGACCTATCTGGCCAAGGTGCGCAATCCGAATCCCGATCTCAAGGGCGTGCGAACGGACGCGGGAGCCTGGCGCGCGGGAAAGGACGAAGCCCTCCCGGTATGACCTCCCGTCGTCGGCGCGTGCTCGGCACTCTCGCTCTCACGTCCGTCGTCGGCCTCACGGGATGCGCGCGCGGCTGCACGTCGAGCCGTCCTCCCATCCATATCAACCCGAGCATGGACGACCAGCCGAAGGTCCTCCCGCAAACTGCCAGCGGTTTCTTCTACGACGGTGCGTCCATGCGCCAGCCCGTTCCCGGAACGGTTCCGATCGGCGGGCTGAAGGAGGACAGCGCCTTCTTCACGGGAAAAGGGGCCGACGGGCAGTTCGTCGCGACGATCCCCGTTCCTGTGAACGAGACGCTCGTCGAGCGCGGCCACCAGCGCTACACGATATATTGCCAGCCTTGCCACGACGCTCGGGGGGACGGCAAGGGGATCCTGTTCCAGCGAGGCAACGTCCCCACCGCCTCCTTCCACCAGGAGAAGATCCTCAAGTACCCGGACGGACAGATCTTCGACGTCATCACGAACGGGCAAGGGTTGATGTCCGGGTACCGCTGGCCGATCCCTCCCGCGGACAGGTGGGCGATCATCGCCTACGTGCGAGAGCTCGAACGCAAGCGGTTGGCAAGCGCTGCAGCCGCGCCCCCGGGCGTCAAGTGAGGGAGACACCGTGACGAACGACCTGATGAACCGCGCGATGAACCGCAAGGTGCTGCTCCTTCTGGGTCCCATCGCCGGCATCGTGATGTTCGTCGCGGTAGTGTGGACGGCGAAGGTCTTTGTCGGCCACTACGAATACAGGGAGCCGTACCGCCCTCCGGCCGCGACCGCCGACGCGACGCCGCGCGCGGAGGGACTGGCCGCCGAGAAAGCAGACGCAGACAGCAAGGCGCGCGCAAAGCCCTACGCCGAAGCCGAGTACCGGACCTTTCCGGTCGTTGGAAGCCGCGTGGCGATCTGGGCGGTCGCGCAGCTCCACCTACTGTTCGCGGCCTTCGTCCTTGCCGTCCCGATCTTCGCGTTCATCGTCGAGGCGATCGGCTACAAGACCGGAGATCCCCGATACGACCGGCTCGCACACGAGTTCACGAAGCTCCTCTCCGTCTCCTTCTCGCTCACCGCGACCTTCGGAGCGTTCCTGACGTTCATGCTCATCATTCTGTTTCCGAAGTTCACGAATTACCTGATGAGCGTGTTCTCCCCCACCTTTCTCCCGTACGTCCTGCTCTTCTTCGGCGAGGCGTTCTTCCTCTACACCTACTATTACGGGTGGGGGAAGTTCCATCCGCTGGTTCATCTTGGCCTGGGGCTCGGCCTCAACCTCGTGGGCACGGCGATCATGATGATCGCCAATGCCTGGCTCACGTTCATGATGTCGCCGCGCGGGATCTCGGACACAGGGGCCGTTCTCTCCGTTTGGGACGCCGTCTTCAACTACACCTGGATGCCGATCAACGTCCATCGGTTCATCGCGAACATCGCGTTCGGCGGATCGGTCGCCGCCGCCTACGCGGCATTCAAGTTCCTGCAGGCGGAAACCGACGAGGACCGCGCGCACTACGACTGGATGGGATACATCGGCAACTTCGTCGCGATCAGCGCTTTCCTCCCGCTCCCCTTCGCCGGCTACTGGCTCGCGAAAGAGATTTACGCGTTCTCGCAGACGCTCGGGCTCACGATGATGGGCGGGGCCTTCTCGTGGCTCTTCATCATCCAGGCCGTCTTGATCGGGAACCTCTTCCTCGCCGCCAACTACTACCTCTGGCTCGGGATGGGTCGGGTTGAGGGGGTGCAGCCGCTTCAGAAGTTCATCAAGTACCTTCTCATCGGGATCGCGCTCTGCTTCATGGTTTGGGCGACGCCACGATCGATCATCGCGACCGTGTCCGAAGTCCGGGCGATGGGAGGGTCGGCACACCCGGTTCTGGGCTACCTCGGTGTCATGTCCGCCAAGAACACCGCTGTGAACATCCTGATCCTGACGACCTTCATGAGCTTCCTCCTCTACCGCCGCACGGGGAAGGTCGCAGCAGTGTCGTGGGCGAGGACAGGCCATGCGGCGCAGCTCACGATCTTCGCGGCCACCGCGTTATTCGTCATCTTCCTCGGCGTCTACGGGTACTTCGTCGAGGCGACTGTCCGGATCAAGCTCTCCGTGCCGCAGGTCCTCTCGGTCCTTTTCGCGATGGTGTCGATCACCGCCGTCGACGTCTTTCTCTTCCGCGGCGCGCGGAAGACGGGCGAGGTGCGCTGGGGCAGGATCCCGGTGATCTCGCAGTACGTGCTGATCTTCATCGCGGTCACCTTCACCTGGCTCATGGGACTCATGGGCTACGTTCGTTCCGGGCTCCGCCAGCACTGGCACGTCTACGGCGTCATTCGGGACCAGTCGGCTGACGCGTTCACGCCCACGCTTGGCTTTGCGACGAAGGTTGTCTCAGCAACCGTGCTGATGTTCTTCCTCCTGATCGGGGTCGTGTTCTGGATCACGAACCTGCACGACAGGCCCGATTTCGAAGCGCGGACCAAGGCCCGTCGCCGCGAAGGCTCCGGCGGGGTCTCGCCGGAGTTCGCCGTGGAAACTGCCGGTGAACATAGGCCGACGTCATGAGGGTGCCGCTCACACTCCGCCTCGGCGCTCTGGTCCTCGCGACGACCGGGTTCTATACCTATGTCGGCCAGATGGTGCCTCAGAAGGAAGTCCAGCCACCTCAGGAGACGTCCCTGAAAGGCGACATGACCACGGCCGACATGGTCAAGGTCGGCCGCGAGATCATGGAAGGCAAGGGCCTCTGCCTCACGTGCCACACGATCGGCAAGACCGGGGCGCTCCGGTTCCCCGACCTCGATGGAGTCGATGCCCGCGCGAAGAGCCGCGTCCCGGGCCTGAACGATGTCGAGTACTTCGCCCAATCGATGTACGAACCCACAGCGTACATCGTGCCGGGATTTCCTCCGGCGATGCCCCCGATCAACAAGCCGCCGATCGGCCTCACCGATCAGGAGATCCTCTGCGTGATCGCGTACCTGCAGACGCTAGGCGGCACGCCGACAGTGACGCTTCAGACGAAACATCACTACAACAGCGGCACGGCTGCGGCGACTCCCGCGCCGTCCGCTACTCCTCCTGGCGTCTCGCCGGGCGGGACGCAGCCTGAGGCTCCACTGAAGGGGGAGAAACGATGAAGATTCCCATCGTTCTCGCCGTGGTTGCGGCCTTCGGGCTCCTTCGCTTCCGTCGGGCGCGCCTGCTGGTGTGGGCGGTTGCCTGGTGGGCGGGGATCTACGTCCTCCTCCGATTTGGATTCACCGCCCCGATTCCTGCCTCCGTCGTCTCGCTCTACATGGGAATCGTCACGATCGCGATCCTCGCGTACGTGTCCTCCAGCCAGGAGCGCCGCGAAGAAGTCTCCGGCCCGCTCGTTCGGTTCATGACCGACAAGCGGTACACAGTGCTCCTCGCCGCGACTGCAGTCGCCATACCGGCGCTCGCCGCCGCGAACGTCTACGTCCAGATGACCGCCCCCATCCAGCCTCCTCTCTTCTCGCGGACGGTCCATCCTGCATCGCCTTCCGAGATCACGGTTCACGACAAGAAGATCGAGCTCGACGCCGGAGAGAACCCCTTCCGACATCTCGAGACATCGAATCCGGCAGAGTTCCGCAAACACGTCGAGAACGGGCGCAAGGTCTACTATCGGAACTGCGTCTTCTGTCACGGTGACAACATGGCCGCCAACGGCATGTTCGTACACGGGCTGGACCCGATCCCGACGAACTTCCACGACGTGATCGCACAGCTTCGCGAAACGTTCCTTTTTTGGCGAATCGCGAAGGGAGGCCCCGGCCTTCCTGAGGAGGGGGGCCCCTGGGATACGGCGATGCCCGCCTGGGAGAAATTCCTGAAGGAAGAGGAGATGTGGGATGCCATCCTCTTTCTCTACGATTTCACGGGCCAGAGGCCGCGCGCCAGGGAGGAGACGGCGCACCAATGACCTCTCGCTTGATATCGCGCGGGTGTGTCGCGGTCGCGGTCGCCGGGTTGTGTGCCGCGACGGTGGTGCTGGCGCGCGCGCAGAATCCCGACGTGGGGACCGAGGCACAACGGGAGTCGGGCAAGAAGCTCTATCTCAGGTACTGCTCGCAGTGCCACGGCGAGAAGGGAGACGGCCAAGGCTACGCCGCCCCGCATCTGAGCCCCACGCCGCGTGACTTCACAGCGGGCAAGTTCAAGATTCGCACGACTCCAACCGGAGCCCTGCCGACCCATCAGGATCTCGTCAACGTCATCAGGCGCGGCATGCCCTACACGACGATGCCTGCCTGGCCGACTCTCACGGATCAGGAAGTCTCAGACCTCGCCTACTTCATTACGACCTTCTCCGCCGAGTTCTCCAATCCCGAGAATGCTCCGAAGCCCGTTCCGCTCCCGAGCGCGCCGAGAGCGACGAAGGAGTCTGCCGAGCTCGGAAAGAAGCTCTATGAAGAGACTGGCTGCGTGAAGTGCCACGGTACGCTCGGCCGGGGCGACGGACCTTCGGCCCCAACCCTGAAGGACGACTGGGGCCACCCGATACGCCCAGCGGACCTCGCGCAGAGCTGGACGTTCCGGGGAGGGTCGTCCCGCGAGGACATCTTCAGGACGATGAGCACGGGGTTCAACGGCACTCCCATGCCGGGATTCGTCGACGCGCTCAAGCCCGAGCAACGATGGGCGATCACAGACTTCATCGCCTCTCTCTCGGGAGAGAACGGGCCGGGCTACTCCAACCTCGTTGTCGCCAAGCACGTCCAGGATCAGATCGACCTGACGAAAGGGACCGCGAACTTCGAATCCGCTCGTGTGGCTCGCTTCCCAATCATCGGGCAGATCATGGAGCCCGGCCGCGCGTTCCGACCTGCGACGACCTCCGTGACCGTTCAGGCAATCTACGATGCCGAGTCGATTGCGCTCCTCGTTCGATGGCACGACGTGAGCGCGGAGAAGGCGGGGAAGAATGGGCCGTCGCTTCCCGTTCCGCCCGCGGAGGAAGAGGAAGCGGCTGCCGCACCTGCGGGCGAGACCTCGAAGAGCCCCTTTGGCGAGGAGGAAATCGCCCCGACACCCGCCGGCCAGGGTCAGAAGCCAAGAGTTCCCCAGGATCCCTTTGCGGAAGCGGCCGCCGAGCCTACCGCCCCGCCATCCGAGTTCTCAGACGCCGTTTCGATCCAGATTCCTTCGCAGGTTCCGACCGGCGCCCGTAAGCCCTACTTCATCTTCGGCGACGTCCAGAACTCGGTTGATCTCTGGTTCTTCGATCTGGCCCGGCCCAATCCTCTCCAGTTCACCGGCCGGGGAAGTGCGGATATCACGGCGAACGACACGGGCGATGTCAGCGGCGTCGCGAGCTACGACCAGGGCGAATGGTCGGTCATCTTCAAGCGGCCCCTCCGCGCAACGGGCGCCCCGTTCGCGCCCCAACAGTTCATGCCGATCGCGTTCTCGGTCTGGGACGGATTGTCACGCGAGCGCGGCAACAGGCGAGGTCTCACGGTCTGGTACTCTCTCTACGTCGAGCCCGAAAACGTCCCTTCGGCCGCAGGCCCGATGATCAAGACGGCACTCTTCATCCTTGCCTTCGAGCTGACTCTGATCGGTTGGGTACGTTGGCGTTACGGCTCCGGCGCCCAGGGCGAGCGTGGCCGTCAACCGGCCCAGCCAGCAACCACGAGAGCATGAACGCTTGTGAACCAGTTTCGCCGCGAGCGAGCGCAGCCGGGGCCTTGGGGCCCCCGCGAGCGAGCGTGTGACGGGGTCCCCGGCGCGCGTAGTATGCGCGCTGGGGTGGCTATGGGGGTTCGGGGGACGAAGTCCCCCGATGAAAAGAGGATCCGATGTACAAGAGCATCTACGTTCCCGTCGATAACTCGGACCATTCCAATCGCGCTATCGCGTGCGCTGTCGGGCTGGGCAAGGCGTACTCGGCGAAACTGGTTGGCTGCCATGTCTACGCTGCGAAACTGCACGACTATCGCTTCAGGCAAATGGAGTACACCCTGCCCGAGGAGTACATCGACGAGGTGGAACTGGAGCGCCAGCGGAAAATCCACGACAGCCTGATCACGATGGGCCTCAAGCTGATCTCCGACAGCTATCTCGATGGCATGTCGCGCCTCTGTGCGGAGTCGGGCCTCCCGTTCGAGCCGCGGATGATGGATGGGAAGCACCATGTCGAGATCCTGAAAGATCTCGCCGGCTCGCAGCCCGATCTGGTCGTGATTGGCGCCCTG
>Ga0114129_10000391_pt1 | contig 51146 bp, 47 predicted proteins | sample RhiMetdeltSRZDD1_FD_80071 | JGI IMG/M metagenome (GOLD analysis project Ga0114129, IMG submission 80071) | Populus rhizosphere microbial communities from Tennessee, USA - Rhizosphere MetaG P. deltoides SRZDD1 (version 2) (version 2) | ecosystem: Host-associated > Plants > Roots > Rhizosphere >...
CACCACACCGCGACTGAGCAAGGCACAGGCCGGCTCGGCCGCACTGGGCGCCTCGAAGGCGGCCGAGCGCAGCGTCGCGGGCAGCCAGCTCGTCATCGACGCCGACGGCGCCGACGTCGCGCTTGCCTACGAGGTCCTGGTCGGCGGCCGGTACGCCGACGGCACCCCGAGCGAGCTGCACGTGATCGTGGACGCCAAGAACGGGCGCGTACGCGATGCCTGGGAAGGCATCCAGACCGGCACCGGACACGGCTTCCACAACGGCACCGTCATGATCGGCACCACTCCGTCCGGCGGCACCTTCCAGCTCGTCGACGCCGGCCGCGGCGGCCACCGGACCTTCGACCTGTTCGGCAGCACGAGCGGCACCGGCACCCTGGTGACCTCGGCAACGGACGTGTTCGGCGACGGTACCCTGGCCGACCGCAACTCCACCGCGGTCGACGCGCACTACGGCGCCGCGGAGACGTGGGACTACTACCTGTCCACGTTCGGCCGCAACGGTATCCGCAACGACGGCGTGGCCGCGTACAGCCGGGTGCACTACAGCACCGCGTACACCAACGCGTTCTGGAGCGACTCCTGCTTCTGCATGACGTACGGCGACGGTGGTGTCGGATGGACCCCGCTCACGTCGCTGGACGTCGCGGGCCACGAGATGAGCCACGGTGTCACCAGCAACACCGCGGGCCTGCGCTACAGCGCCGAGTCGGGCGGCCTCAACGAGGCGACGAGCGACATCTTCGGCACCATGGTGGAGTTCTTCGCCAACAACGCGAACGACACCGGTGACTTCCAGATCGGCGAGGAGCTGCGGACCAACGGGGTCCCGCTGCGCTGGATGGACCGGCCGTCGCGCGACGGCAACTCGGCCGACTGCTGGTCCAGCTCGATCAAGCGGCTCGACGTCCACTACTCGTCGGGCGTGGCGAACCACTTCTTCTTCCTGCTGTCCAACGGCAGCGGCACGTCCGCGTTCGGCACGAGCACGACGTGCAACGGCTCGACGATCACCGGTATCGGCCGCGACAAGGCCGCCGCGATCTGGTACCGCGCTCTCACTGTCTACATGACGACGCGGACCAACTACTCCGGTGCGCGTACGGCCACGCTCTCGGCCGCGTCGGACCTCTACGACACCGGCTCCGTCGAGTACAACGCGGTGGCCGCCACGTGGTCGGCGGTCAACGTCTCCTAGTCCAGCTCCGGGAGGGTGCGGGCCTCGGTGAACCACCGGGGCCCGCACTGTCGCATGGGTACGCCAGAATGACGCGGTGACGCCATTGTCTTGAGAAGGGCACCCCTCATGGCCGATATCACCCGAAGGCTGTTCCTGCGGCACCTGCGCAGCACCCCCACGAGCTGGGTACGCCACCTGGCGAAGGGCAAGGTGAAGCGCGAGGGTGTGGGCCTGTCCTTCTGGTACCGGCCGCTGACCGCCGTGCTGAGCGAGGTGCCGGTGGACGACCGGGAACTGCCGCTGCTGTTTCACGCTCGTACCAGTGACTTCACCGACGTCACTGTGCAGGCGACGGTGACCTATCGCATCGCCGAGCCCGCCACGGCATCGTCCAGATTGGACTTCTCGATCCACCCGCACACCGGTGCCGCCCGGTCCCGCCCCCTCGACCAGATCGCGACCCTGCTCGCGGAGCTGGCCCAGCAGCCCGCGCTCGACCTGCTCGCCCGGTTGCCGCTGGCCGAAGCGCTGACCGCCGGCATCTCACCGGTTCGCGAAGCCGTCTCCGCCGCCCTGGCCGAGGACGCCCGGCTGTCGGATCTCGGCGTACGCGTGGTGTCGGCCCGGGTCGTGGCGATCCGGCCGGAGCCGGAGCTGGAACGCGCGTTGCAGACGCCGACCCGCGAGAGCGTTCAGGCCGAGGCCGACCGGGCCACGTACGGCCGCCGGGCCCAAGCGGTCGAGCAGGAGCGTGGGATCGCCGAGAACGAGCTGCAGAACAAGATCGAGCTGGCTCGCCGCGAGCAGCAGCTGGTCGAGCAGCACGGCGCCAACGCCCGCCGCCAGGCCGAACTGGACGCGGCCGCGCAGCTCGTGGTGACCCAGGGCTCGGCCGAGCGGGACAAGGTCGCGGCGACCGCCAAAGCCGACCAGGATCGCCTGCTCGCCGAGGCCCGGGCGGCTTCCATCCGGGTCATCGGGCTCGCCGACGCCGAGAAGGAGACGGCGCGGCTGGGTGCGTACCGGGACCTGCCGACGGCCGTCCTGCAAGCGATGACCGTACGCGAGTTCGCCGGCAAGCTGCCCGACATCAAGGCCCTGACGATCACGCCCGACGTGCTCACCGATCTGCTGACCCGGCTCGCCGTACCGTCCGAGGACGGCCAGGCGGGCAACCCGCCGAGCAAGCGGTCGAAGAGCTGATGAAGCAGGGCAAGACCCTCGCGCCCCGGGTGGTGGTCGTCTCCCGCCGCAGCGAGCTGGCCGAGCTGCTCGACCGGCACGGCACCCGGGGTGCGGCGGGTTACTTCCTGCGCCAGCGCGGCCGCGGGCTGGACGAGGTCCAGACGCACCACGACGCGCTGGAAGCAGCGCTCACCGAGGTCGGCGCGGCGATCCCGCCCGAGTGGCGCCGGGGTGCCGTCGACCGATCGGACCTGTCTCGCTTCCTGTTCGCGCCCGAGGACATCGTCGTGGCCGTCGGCCAGGACGGTTTGGTCGCCAACGTCGCCAAGTACCTGTCCGGCCAGCCGGTCATCGGCGTCGACCCCGAACCCGGCCGCAACCCCGGCGTCCTGGTCCGCTTCATCGCATCCGCGGTCGGCCCGCTACTGCTGAATGTCCAAACTGGACAGGCAACGACGCAGCAACGCACGATGGCGCAGGCCGCCCTCGACGACGGCCAGCGGCTGGCCGGCCTCAACGAGATCTACTTCGGGCATGGTTCGCACCAGTCCGCCCGCTACTCACTGTCCACACCGGACGGACATCGGGAGCGCCACTCGTCCTCCGGCGTCGTCGTCGGCACCGGCACCGGCGCAACCGGTTGGTGCGCCTCGATCGCCCGCGAGCGCGCCGCCCCGCCCCGCCTGCCCGACCCGGTCACCCCCGAACTGTGCTGGTTCGTCCGCGAGGCGTGGCCGTCGCCGTCCACCGGGGTCGACCTCACCGCCGGCTTGATCGAACCGGGCCAGGCGCTCGAACTCACCAGCGAAGGTGACCAGCTGGTGTGCTTCGCCGACGGCATCGAGGACGACCGCCTCGCCCTGGCCTGGGGCCAGCGGGTGACGGTCAGCCTCGCCGACAACCACCTGACGCTGGTCGTACCCGCCCAACCGCAAGCCCTCCAGAACCAAGCCCACCAGAACCAGGGGTTCCAGCAACAGCAGCACTAGGAAATCGTCGCGATGACCGTGCGGACGGCGTACGCGAGGTCGTCGGGTGGCACCGCGCCGAGGTAGTCACCGAGTGCCGACTGCGGCAGCCACGTGATGAAGTTCGGTGAGAGGAAGCCGTCGACTGGCTCATGGATGATGCCCTGCACCGCGTGGAGTTCGTCGGCCAGAGGCAGCACCGGCACCACGATGGCGTACGGGCTTATCGAGTGGAGCATGTCGTTGGAGACCACGCAGACGTTCACCGGATGCGTCACGTCGGCTCGCCGGTAGACGCCACCCCGGACCGGATGCCTCATGCCGGCAGCGTCGGTGGCCGCAGCGCCGCCTGATGGTCGGGCGACAGCGACTGGAACAGCAGGGCACCGGCCCGCAGGCTACGGACCATCTCGCGCTCCTCAAGCAGGGCGGCGATCTGCTCACCCAGGGATCGGCCGTGCTCGGCGGCCAGTTTCGCCAGCCGGTCGCGAATCTCGGAATCGAGCTTGATGGTGGTGGGTGGCATACCTCGGAGAATACCCGAAGTATGCGGTGGGGTCATCGCGCGGCGCCTGGGATCGGCCAGCAGGCGGCCCAGCGCCGCGGCGTCGCCGAGGATCCCGGTCCGGTGCAGCCGTTTCGTCGGCCAGCAGCACTGGTACGCCGGCCAAAGCGGCCCTTCTCACGGTTCACCCGGCCGGCGAAGAGCGCGACCGGCTCGTCGCGGGCCAGGCCGTACCGCCTCCGAGATCCGTCCACTGAGGACGGTTCCGGCCGCCGGTGCGCCAGCCCGGCCGGAACGGGGAAGACGCGTTCGGGCGGTACCGGCAGCCCGGCTCGGGAGAGCACCGCCGGCGACCTGATCGCCGTGGCGCGGGCACCACCGTGAGGGTGGCCTCCGCGTCCAGCGCGGCGCACAGGGTCCGCAACGAGGTCACCACGCCATCGCGCCGGGGCAGGTACGTGTCCGTGAAGTGGGCGATGCGCTGCACCGTGACCTGCGGGTACGCCACCGTGGCCAGGGAGGTCTGGGTCATGGCGCTGTTAGTACGCCACCGCGACGATGATCCGGTGTCGGGCGGGTTCACGGCGGCCGAACACCGCCTTGCTTCCCGGCGTCACGCCGCTGGCTTCCCCGGCGTCACTCCTTCGCGCCTCGGGGTCACTCCGCTTGCGTCACGGGTCTAGCGTCGCAATCGGACCCTTCTCGTGGCGGGAGGCCACTCATGGAGGCACTCGCGATCAGCAGTATCGCGCTCGGCGTCGCCGCCGGCGTACTGCTCATCTTTCTGATCGTCGTGGCGAAGTCGTTCCACCGCATCGGGCCGACCCAGGTCGGGCTGGTCACCAAGCGGTTCGGGCGCAAGCTGACCGACGACAACCCGATCGCGTTCCGGGGCGAGGCCGGTCACCAGGCCGACCTGCTGATGCCCGGGGCGCGGCTGAAGCTGTGGCCGGTCTACTCGGTCACGAAATACCCGTGGGTGCAGATCCAGGCGGGCGAGATCGGCGTGGTCATCTCCCAGGTCGGGCGGCCGCTGCCGATCGGCGCCAAGAGCGCTCGCTACCACCCGTCGTTCGGCAACTTCTCGGATCTGCGCGGGTTCATCGCCAACGAGGGCGAGAAAGGCGTACAGCGGCCGGTGTTGCCGCCCGGCACGCTGATGCCGATCCACCCGGTCGGCTTCCTGGTGCTGACCGCCCGCCGGGTCTTCGGCCTGCCGGTCGCGCCGGAGTTCGCGACGCTGGCGTACGACCACAAGCTCACCCCGGCCGCTTTCAAGCTGCGGCCCGAGCACTTGGAAGTCACCGTCATCGCGCCGCAGGGCAACGTCGACATGATCGGTCTGGTCACGGCGCTGGAGGGTGAGCCGCTCGCCTCCGGCGATCTGGCCAGCCGGCTCGGCGGGTTCGACGACGTGACGGCGCTGGAAGGCGAGTCCGAGACACCCGACGCCGAAGTCATCGACCTGCTGCTCGGCTCGAAGAACTACATGCACAACAACTACCAGGATTTCCAGGCGTTTCTGGACAAGGGCGGGCGGATCGGGTTGCAGCATGACCCGCTGCTCTACGGCGCGTACCTGCTCAACCCGTTCCTGGTCCGGGTGGAGATGGTGCCGATGCTGGTGGTGAACCAGGGCGAGGTCGCCGTCATCAAGTCCTTCGTCGGACTGCCCACATTGGACACTTCCGGCGAGGAGTTCAAATTCGGCAGCATCGTGCGGCCGGGCCACCGCGGCATCTGGCAAGAGCCGCTGCGCACCGGCAAGTACGCCATCAACCCGCGCATCTACTCGGCGGAGCTGGTGCCGACCTTCATCCTGACCCTCAACTGGGCCAATGCCAGTTCGCAGGCGCACGATCTGGATTCCCGGCTGGAGCCGATCGTCGGCAAGAGCCGGGAGGGCTTCGTCTTCACCATCGACCTGCAAGTGCAGATCCACGTGCCCGACCAGCGGGCGCCGAAGGTCATCTCGATGGTCGGCACGATGAAGAACCTCGTGAACGAGGTACTCCAATCGGCCGTCGGCAACCACTTCCGCAACACCCTCCAGCAGCTGGAAGCGGTCCGGTTCATCGAGACCCGGCAGGAGGTGCAGCAGAGCGCCCACGTCGTGGTGACCCGCTACCTGGCCACCTACGAGATCGAGACGAAGGGCGTCTACATCCAGGACGTGGCCTTCCCACCCGAGCTGGTCGAGGTGCTGACCCGCCGCGAGATCGCCAACCAGGAACGCGCCACCTACAAGGAGCAGCAGCTGGCGCAGACCGCCCGCGTCGAGATGGAGAAGGCCCGCGGCACCGCCGACATGCAGGCCGAACTGGCCGCCGCTCAGGTCTCCGTCGAGATCAACGGCAACAAGGCCAAGGCCCGGGAGGCTCAGGCCGGCGGCGATGCGGCGTACACGCGGCTCACCGGGCAGGCCGAAGCGGACAAGATCCAGGCGATCGGCCTGGCCGAGGCGAAGGCGGTCGAGGCGCTCGGCGTCGCCCGCGCGACCGGCTTCGAGGCTCAGCGCGAAGCCATCGGCGAGACGCCGACCGCGCTCGTCGCCGTCGCCGGTGCGATCGCGGAGGGGAAGATCGCCGTCGTTCCCGAGGTACTCGTCACGGGAGGGTCCAGTTTGGACGGACTAGCCGCCGTCATCACTCGGGCCCTGAGCAACGGCAAGCTGTCGCTCCCCAGCGGCTCCGATCCGGCCGACAGCGCCTGACCCACCGAAACAGGGGTGGACGCTCGCGGAACCGGCGTGGTTCCCCGAGCGTCCCACCGCCATGAGGCCATTCGCCGCTCGTCTTGCCGTCGCCGTACTGGCGGCCGTCCTGGGCTGCGCTGCCTGCGCACGGCCCGGGGAAAGCCCGTCATCGCCGGCCACCGTGCCGGCCACCGCCGGCGCGACGCCGAGCCCGGCCGCGGTCGACCCGACGACCGCCATCCACATCGAGGTCCTCCGGCGGTATCTGACCTCGACATCGGAGAACTCCAACCTCAGCGGCGAGGTCATCTACATTCTCGATCACACCGACCCGGCGGCCGCCGATCCGATGGCCCACAATCAGGGCTCGTCGCCCATTCCGGCCGCCGAGCGCGACGCCATCGAATCCGCTTTGAAGGACATCGCCCCGGTGCGGTGGGTCAAGACCCGCGAGGCGGCAATGACCGATGTGGACAATTGTGCGCGCGTACGCGACAACGGCATCCTGATGGTTATCGGGCCGCCGAAGCGCAGCGGCGCCGACTACCACGTCGGCGTACACGGCTTCGTGGCCTGCCTCGGCGCCACTTGGCTGACCTATGTCGTCCAGCAGTCCGGCAGCGGGTGGAAGGTCACCGGGACCACCGGCTCGATGGCCGTCGCGTAAACGGGTTCCGCTAGCGGGTTTCTGCTCGCGCGTGCAAACCGAGCGTGACAGTGATGACGGCGCCGTCGCGGTCGTAGCCCGGCTCGGCGGCCAGAAAGTCTCCGAGCCGCCGCACCGTACGCAGCATCGCGGTGTTGTCGGCGTGTGTATGCACCAGAACCGCCGCGAACTCGGCCGGGCGCGCCATCGCCAGCAGCCGCCGCAGCATGGCGGTGCCGACACCGCGCCGCTGCCAGTCATCCTGTACGAGCACCGCCGCCTCGGCCAGCGCGCCCTCACCGACGAGGCTCGCCGTGGAGACGATCTGCCCGCCGGGTGTCACGGCCACCAGAGTCGCCCCGCGCCGGGGTTCCAAGAGCCGGGCCAGCTGCGTCGCGGTCGGCCGCGAACCGGTCAGGAACCGCCGGTACAGCGACGTCGCCGAGCACCGCGCATGCATCGCCGCCAGCTCGTCCAGATCGCCGGGGTGGGCCAGCCGCAGCACCAGCTCGGTCCCGTCCGGCAGCAACAGGTTGGCCAGTGCCAGCTGACCGGTGACGACCTGCCCCGCGATGTCGGCGAGCGCCTGCGCCCGAGCGAACTCCGCCGGCGTGAACACCGGCGTCTCGCGGGTCAGCGACAGCGTTCCGCCGTAGGGATCGGCCACCGCCAGCTCGGTCGGCGAGAAGCGGTACGGCTGGCGTACCGGGCGCCAGGTCACCTCGCACCCGAGCAACGCGGCCAGCGCCTCGCCCAGCCCTTCCGGCGCGGCCGCCACCCGCCCCGCGTGCCCCAGCGCCTGCGTCGGCGGATCCACCAGACCGTGCGCGTCGGCCGGGCCGACCCAGGCGTCGCGCCCGCGGCCCTTCTCGATGGCCGCGTGCAAATCACGCTCGGTCAAGCTGTCCGGCGCGTCGATGAGGAAGTCGTCGACCGCGCCCGATTCCGTCGTATGCACCTGCACGGCCAGGATGTTCACCGACCGCAACGCCAGGCTCGCCGCCAGCACCGCCAGGTAGCCCGGCCGGTCGTCGACGGTGGCCCGCACTCGCCACAGAGCCATCGCGCCTCCTTTCGCCGCCTCCCAGCCTCATAGTGCGCTGTTACAGGCCGGTTGCCAGGAGATTTGACTCACAAGCATGTGGTCCCATGTCCGCGTGACTCACCGCCCGTCGCTCCCGTCGGGCACCGGTTCCGGCCGCTGGCGCGTCCGTGGCCTGCCATGTCCGCGAGCCAGTAATGCCGCCGGGTCCGGGCACTGCCGGCCAAGATCCCGGTTAGATCAGGGTTATGACCGCATATGACCGGTCACAAGCGAGTAATATCCCTGATCTGAACCAGATCTTGGAGTGGCTAGGCGGCGGCCAGCTCTAGGTGGTCGCCCAGTACCAGGGCGGCGGCGCGGACGAGTTGGGCGAGGCGGTCGACCTCGGTGGCGTGGAAGGGTGCGGGGACCGGATCGGGCAGTGCTTCGCCGTACGGCGTCTCTTCGGGCAAGACGGAAACGTCGTCGACGCTGCGGGCGACGACCACGACCAGTCCGGCCCGGCCGAACGGTGCCACGGCGTACCGGGTGCCGTCGGGGCCGGTCAGCGCCCGGGCGCGCAGCGGCGTCACTTCGGGGAGCCGAGGTGCTTGCGGCGTACGCCAGCTGGCCGCGATCAGGGCCGGTGCCGAGGACGGCTGCGCCGCCCAATCAGCCGGTACGGTCAGCGCAGCGGCCCAGTCGGCAGCGAGCAAGGCCGGCACGGCGTCGATCAGGGTGCCGAGGCCGTCGACCGGGCTCACCGCGACCTGGGCCAGCAGTTCGGCGTCGAACCCGCCGTGCACGGGTGCGCCGATGGCCTGCCAGATTCCGTCGACGCGGACGCCCGGCATCGCGCCGAGCCCGGCCAACACGCGGCGTACGCTCGCCCCGCCGGGCCAGACGACGGTGAAGTCGTCGACCGCCCGGCCGGCGGCCCGTTCGAGGACGACGACCTGGACGATGTCGGCGCCCGCCACGCCCAGCGTCCGGGCGACCTGGCCGAGAGAGCCGGGGCGATCCGGCAGCGCGATCCTGATCCGCAGCACCATGGCGTCCAGTTTGCCCGGATAGCGTTTCGCCGGTGTTGCGAGGACACGTCGCGCAGCTTACGCACGTTGATCATGAGGTTAGGGGGTTCGCCACGCCGCTGACCATCACCCTAAGTTCATGATCAACGCGGGGCGGAGTCGCGGTGGACGAGGTGGGTGTCGAGCAGGACCGTGCGGGGCGGCTCCTCGCCGCGAATGAGGTCGACCAGCATCCGGGCCATCTGGCGGCCCATCTCCTCCACCGGCTGGAAGACGCTGGTCAGCTGCGGCTCGGTCTGCCGGGCGACGACGGAGTCCTCGAAGCCGACCACAGCGACATCGCGCGGCACGGATTTGCCAGCCTCACGCAGGGCGCGCAGGGCACCGGCCGCCATCACGTCCGAGGCGGCGAACACCGCGTCCAGATCCGGTACGCGCTCCAGCAGGGCGCGCATCTCGGCGTACCCGGAAGCTTCGGAGAAGTCGCCGCGGGCGATGAGGTCCTCGCGGACCGTGAGTCCCGCGTTGGTCAGGGCCTCGCGGTAGCCGGCGAGGCGGTCGACGCCGGGCGCGATGTCGGAGGGGCCGGCGATCGTGGCGATCTTGGTGCAGCCGGACTGGACGAGGTGCTCGGTGGCGATCCGGCCGCCGCCGACGTTGTCGACGTCGACGTAGTAACCCTCACCGTCGGCCGGGCGGGGCGCGATGACGGTCGGCAGCCCGCGCGACTCCAGCAGATCGGGCAGCGGGTCCGAGTAGTGCAGCGAGAGCAGCAGTACGCCGTCGACGTGCTGGTCGGTCAGGTGGTGCTCGACGCGCTGCCGCTCGGCCGGCGACTGGGCCATCGCCAGCCAGAGCTGCAGCTGCGTCTCGGAGAGCGCGGCGCTGATGCCCCGCAGGATCGCGGCGAAGAAGGGCTCGGCGAACAGCCGCTCGCCCGACTCCGACACGACCAGGGCGACGGAGTCCGTGCGCTGGGTGACCAGCGCCCGCGCCGCCCGGTTGGGCACGTAGCCCAACTCCGCGATGGCCTTCTCCACGACCGCCCGAGCCTCCGGGCTGACCTGCGGCGAGCCGTTCACGACGCGCGAGACCGTCCCGCGGCCGACGCCGGCGTGCGCGGCCACTTGGTCGAGTGTGGGTCGCCCGGCGGACCGGGCGCGTGGAGTACGTGCCATAACTGTGAACTCTACTTCCCGATCACATCCCGGTGCTCGGCCCGGCGCCGGCACCCAGCGCGTTGTCCCTTATCACGTCGGCGTACCAGGTGGCGCTCGCCTTCGGCGTGCGTACCTGGGTCGCGTAGTCGACGTGTACCAGCCCGAAGCGCTTCTCGTAACCCCAGGCCCACTCGAAGTTGTCCATGAGTGACCAGGCGAAGTACCCGCGCAGGGGTACACCTTCGTCGATCACTTTGAGGCACTCGGCGAGATGGCCGCCGATGTACGCGATCCGCTGCGGGTCGGCCACGGCACCGTCCGGGCCGACCTCGTCCGCGGACGCGCAGCCGTTCTCGGTGATGTAGAGCGGGATCGGGCCGTACTCGGCGTGGACCCGGCGCAGCAGCGCCGAGAGCCCGTCCGGATCGATCTCCCAGCCCATCTGGGTCTCCGGCAGGCCCCGCTTGTGGAACTGCACTCGCTCGCTGCCCGGCCAGGCCCCGCTGTGCGAGTCGTGCACGCCCTCGCCGTCGCCCCCGCTGACGACCTGGCGGCTGTAGTAGTTGACGCCCAGGAAGTCCAGCGGCTCCGCGGTGATCTTCAGGTCACCCTCGCGGATACACGCCAGGTCGGTCACGGCCGCGACGTCCTGGCGTACATCCGGCGGGTACGCCCCCCGGAAGATCGGATCGAGGAAGACCCGGTTGCCCACGCCGTCGATGCGGCGCAGCGCGTCCTGATCGGCCCCGGCGTCGCTGCGAGCCATCAGGGAGTGCAGGTTCAGCGTGATGCCGACCTGCGCCTGCGGATCCGAGCGCAGCGCCTGCACGGCCAGCCCATGGCCGAGCATCAAGTGGTGCGCGGCGGCCAGCGCGTCGGCGCCGCTGGTACGCCCGGGAGCGTGGTGCCCGTTGCCATACCCGAGGTACGCCGTGCACCACGGCTCGTTCAGCGTGATCCAGTGCTTGACGCGGTCACCGAGGGCGGCCTGCGTCAGGGCGGCGTACTCGGCGAAGCGCTCGGCCGTGTCACGGACCGGCCAGCCGCCGGCGTCTTCGAGGACCTGGGGAAGGTCCCAGTGGTAGAGCGTCACCCACGGCTGGATCCCGTGCGTGAGCAACTCGTCGACGAGCCGCGAGTAGAAGTCGATCCCGGCCTGGTTCACCGGCCCCCGCCCAGCGGGCTGGATGCGCGGCCAGGCCGTGCTCAGCCGGTACGCCTTAAGCCCGAGCTTGGCCATGAGGGCGACGTCTTCGGCGTACCGGTGGTAGTGGTCGCAGGCCACATCGCCGGTGTCGCCGTTCACCGTCCGGCCGGGGGTGTGGCTGAACATGTCCCATATCGAGGGGCCCCGGCCGCCTTCGGACGCGGCCCCCTCAATCTGGTAGGACGCCGTCGCGGCGCCCCAGAGGAACCCCGCTGGGAAGGACTTTCCGTTGCTGGTCACGCCTTCAGAGCACCTTCCATGATGCCGCCGATGATCTGGCGGCCGAACAGGACGAACACTGCGAGCAACGGCAGGATCGACAGCATCGTTCCCGCGAACACCTGCGCGTAGTCGTTGTAGTAGCCGGTCGACAAGTGCTGGAGCGAGATCTGCACTGTCGGGTTGGACGGATCGCCCATCGCGAGCGACGCCCAGAAGAACTCGTTCCACTGTGCCATGAAGGTGAAGAGGGCCAGCACGGCGATGGCCGGGCGCAACGCCGGCAGCACGACGTTCCAGTACGTACGGAAGGTGTTGCACCCGTCGACGCGGGCGGCCTCGATCAGCTCGTCGGGCACCGACTGGCTGACGTACTGGCGCATCATGAAGACGCCGAAGCCGTTGACGAGGAACGGGATGATCACCGACTGGAGGTGGTTCGCCCACTCCAGCTTGGCCATCATCATGTACAGCGGCACGACGCCCAGCTGCGCCGGGACCATCATCGTGACCAGGATCGACAGCATCAGCTTGTTGCGGCCGACGAAGCGCAGCTTGGCGAAGGCGAAGCCGGCCAGCGTCGAGAAGAAGACCACCGACACCGTCAGCGTCAGCGAGATGACCGCCGAATTGATCATGCCCGTCATGAACGCGGCGTTCTCGTTGGCGAGCAGCCGGCCCAGGTTGTCGCCGAGGTTGGAGCCCGGCGTCAGCGGCGGCGGCGTGGTGCCGATCGTGTCGTTGGTCCGCGTCGCGATCACGACCATGTAATACAGCGGGAAGATCGACAGCACGACGGTGAGGACGATCATCAAGAAGGTCAGCGGGCTGGCCGCGAACAGGTCGCGCCGGCGCTTGTTCATCGGAGGCCGGGGCGGCGCATGCCGCGGAGCGGTCCGAGTAATGGTGGTCACTTCGCGCCTCCACGCTTACCGGAGGACTCCAGCCGCGAGGTGATCGCGTAGTTCACCGCGCTGAAGATCAGGATGAGGAGGAACAGCAGCCAGGCCACGGTGGCCATGTCACCGAACTGGAACCGGCCGTAGAACTGCTCCATGAGGTACATCGTCACGGTCTGCGACTGGCGCATGCTGCCGCCCAGGAACGCGCTCGCGCCGCCGTTGAACAGCAACGGCTCGGCGTAGAGCTGGAGACCGCCGATGGTGGAGATGATCACCGTGAAGATGATCGTCGGCTTCAGCATCGGGATGGTGATCCGCCAGAACTGCTTGCTGGGCGACGCACCGTCGAGCGCGGCGGACTCGTAGATGTCGCGCGGAATCGACTGCATCGAGGCGAGGTAGATCAAGGCGTTGTAGCCGATCCATCGCCAGTCCACCATCGTGGAGATCGCGACCCATGACGACCACTTGTACGCCTGCCACTCGTACGGGCCGATGCCGAAGAAGCCGAGGACCCAGTTGATCAGACCGAAGTCGCGGCTGTAGAGCTGGCTGAACACGATCGCCACGGCGGCCACCGACGTGATGTTGGGGATCAGCACCCCCATCCGCAGCAGCGTACGCCCGCGCAGCTTCTTGTTGAGCGCGTTGGCCAGGACCAGGGCCAGCAGCAGCTGAGGTACGGTCGAGATGACGAAGATCCCGATCGTGTTGAGCACGGCGTTCCAGAAGTTCGAATCCGACAGGATCTTCGTGAAGTTGTCCAGCCCCACGTACGTCGGGTTGTCGGTGCCGACCTCCCAGTCGTGCAGGGCGACCCAGGCGGTGTAGAGCAGCGGGTAGGCGCCGAAGATGCCGAAGACGATGAAGAACGGCGCGATGTACAGGTAGGGCGAGACCTTCATGTCCAGGCGGCTGCGCCGCGCGCCCCGCAGCCGGCGCGGGGATACGTCGATCCTGGGCGGTCTCGGTGTCGGCGCCGCATGGGACGGCGTCGTGGTCGGCACGGTCATGACAAGCTCCCGGATTCGTCGTGCGGCAAGGGCAACCGCCGGCCCCGAGCGGACCCGGAGCCGGCGGGTTGAGTGCTGCCGCTACGCGGCCTTCTTGCCGTCCGCTACCGCCGCGGTCCATGCCGCGTCGGCCTTGCGGGTGCCTTGCTCCACCGTGCGCAGCGCGTTCTCGACCGCGGTGCGGACCGGAACGTTCTTGGCGCCCAGGTAGACCGGCTTCAGCAGCTTCGCGCCCTCGCCGTAGATCTGGCCGGTGGGAGCGTTGCTGAAGTACTCGTTCACGGCCGCCTTGACGGCCGGGTCGTCCAGTGCCTTCGGCGAGGAGGGCAGGTTGCCCTTGGACTTGAACGCCGCGATCTGACCCTCCGGGCTGGTCAGGAACTTGGCCAGCTCAGCGGCCTCCTTCGGGTGCTTGCTCTGCTTCGGCACGGCCAGCCACGAACCGCCCCAGTTGCCGCCGTTGCCGGGCGCCTTGGCGATGTCCCACTTGCCCTTGCCGGCGTCACCGTTCTGGCTGGTGATGTAGCCGGTCATCCAGGCCGGGCAGGCGATCGTCGCGAACTTGGCGTTCTTGAAGCCGTTGTTCCACTCCGGGGTCCAGGCCTGGAGCTTGGCCGACAGGCCCGCGTTGAGGATCTCCACCGAGAGGTCCCACGCCTTCTTGACGGCGGGGTTGCTGTCGGTTACGTAGTTGCCCTGCTTGTCGAAGTAGGTGTAACCGGTCGTGTTGCCGGCCTCCTGCATCAGGATCGTGTTGTACGTGTTGGTCACCGCGTCGAGGAAGCCGGCGTCCTTGACGGCCGGGTTCGCCTTGAACTGCTTGCCGACGGTGATGTAGTCGTTCCAGGTCGGCCACAGCGCGGAGACCTTGTCACGCTCGGTGGGCAGGCCGGCCTTCTTGAACAGGTCGGTGCGGTAGCACATGGCCATGCCGCCGACGTCCGTGCCGAGACCGATGATCTTGCCATCATCGGTGGTCATGCCGGCGACCTTCCAGTCGAGGAAGTTGCCGGACAGCTCGGCCGCGCCGTACTCCTTGAGGTCGACGAAGTTGTTGCCCTTCGCCTTGATATCGATCGACATGCCCTCTTCGACGGCCAGAACGTCGCCCAGGCCGCTGCCGGCGGCAATGCGCTGCGTCACCTGCTGGGTGAAGTCGCCCAGCTGGCCGCCGGTGCCGCGCTCCACGATCTTGATGTTCGGGTGGTCCTGCATGTACTTCTTGTAGAGCTCTTCGTAGCCGAAGTTGCCGAAGACGTCGACATTCAGCGTGATCTGCTCGGTGCTGCTGGAACCCGTGTTTGCGTCGTCGCTCTTGCTGCACGCCACCAGCCCGAGGGCGGCGGTGGCGAGGATGGCGACCGCCGCGAGGGAGCGGCGGCGCAGGGTGACGCCCATCGATGACCCCTCTCAGGTCGTTTCTCTTGCAGGTGGGGGTGTAACACCCCCAGATCGGATGTGGCCTGGGCCACACCTCCGGGAGCGCTCCCATGAGATTGCCGCGACGTTACACCAGAGTCAAGTGCTGGCTGGGAGCGTTCCCAAGTTGTTACCCGGTCGATCGGGTCCGAGCAGCGTGAAAAGCCCCTGCCGTCCCCCATTCGGGGATGGGTGAAAGGTCCGAACGGCCCATCGGAGCGAGTGCACCCGGCCGGGGGTTCATCGCGTACCTGTTACTGTCCGCTCCGGCGATCAGAAGGGCTCGGCCGTGCAGAAACTCTTGGAGAAGACGGAAACCGGCGACTTCGCGGAGTTCGTCGCCGCTCGCTCCGGCCGCCTGCTGCGCGTGGCGTACCTGCTGACCCGGGACTGGGCGCTCGCCGAGGATCTGCTGCAGACCAGCCTGGCCAAGGCGTGGTCGGCGTGGCGGCGCATCGAGGGCGATCCCGAGCCCTACGTCCGGAAGATCCTGGTGAACACCTATACCTCGTGGTGGCGCCGCCGGTGGACGGCCGAACGCCCGACCCAGGACCTGCCCGAGTACCCCGGCGCCGACCGGCATCGCGAGGTGGACGACCGCGACCAGGTCGCCCGCGCTCTGCACCGCCTGCCCCGCCAGCAGCGCGCAGTCCTCGTCCTGCGCTACTACGAGGACATGTCCGAGGCCGAGATCGCCGAAACGCTGCACATCTCGCCCGGCACGGTCAAGAGCCACGCCGTCAAGGCCCTGGCCAATCTGCGGCTCGACCCCTCGCTGGCCACGGCTCACCTCCAGCCCGGACCCGAACCGGCCGGTACGGCCCGGCTCGCGGCCGTTGCGGAGCGCGTACATCAGCGCCGCCGGCAGAAGGTCACCGCGGCGGTCGCGGCGTGCGCTGTGGTCCTTGCGGCCCTTCTCGGGTACGCCATCCGGCCGTCGCATCGCTCGGCACCGCAGCCGGCCACCAGTCCGAGCACAGTCAACGGCTTCTTCCGCTTCCATCAGGGCACCGAGCTGGCCACCACGGCGACGCTATCGCCGTCTCGCCCTCAGGCGCAGCTGCGATGGCGTCCGAAGACGGCGGACGTGACCTTCTTCGTCCGCTGCACCGCCGCGCAGCCCGGAGTCCTGGTGTTCATCGGCTTCACGGTCGGCACGACCCGGCTCGGCGAGGTCGGCTGCGAGGGCGTCGCCCACCCGGCCGGGTCGGGGGCGGGTGCGACTTGGTCGGCGTCCACGCTCGCGGACGCCGGGCTGCTGGAAGGCGGCACCGTCGACGTGCGGATCAGCCGGGCCGTACGCGCGGACGACCAGAAGGCAGCGCCCGCACCGGTGCAAGTGCCGGCCGATTTCGTCGCCGACATCGCGGTCGGCGAGGCGATGGGCTTCGACGCGTACCCGTTCCCGTCTGCGCCCGCACAGCTTCCGGCGTTGACGGCCAACGGCTTCGACCACCGGGACGGTTCGATCCGGGTGAGCCGCGACCCGGCCGATCCGCTCCGGCCGGTCTCGGTCGAGATCCCCTGGCGGGAGTGGGACATCCACGTGGCGCTCGATGCGCCCGGCTGGCTCACGCTGTCGGTGAACGGCAACGAGTTCAGCCGCTGCGAGAAGTGGGACTACAGCGAGGGCGGCTGCGGCGACACCACCGGTCCCAGCGATCCGCGGTTGAAGGGGTTCGGTCTGTCCTCGGGCGCCACGGTGACGGTGACGGTCACGCCCCAGCGCGTCGGCCACGCCTGGGAGGTCTGGCTCGCGCCGCGCGGCTGAACCGAGCCGGTACCTCTACAGTGGAGGGCGTGGCGGGCGAGGGCGCAGACGAGATCGAAGCGCAGCAGGGGACGGTTTACCTCCCCGAGCGCTCGGTCCACCCGCTGCGGCAGATCGGCCGCCGCCTGTGGTACGCCTTGGCGATCATGCTGATCGTCTTCCTCCTCGTCCTGCTGGACTCCGACGGCTACAAGGACGCCAACAACGAACAGCTGAACTGGGTCGGTGCGCTGTACTACACCACGGTGACGCTGTCCACGACCGGCTACGGTGACATCGTCCCGGAAAGCGACCGCGCCCGGCTCGTGAACGTCCTCGTCATCACCCCGCTGCGGGTGGCGTTCCTGGCCATCCTCGTCGGCACGACCTTCGAGGTGCTCACGCGGCGTACGCGGGACCAGTTGCGGCGCAACCGATGGAGGTCGAAGATGAGCGGTCACACCATCGTCGTCGGCTACGGTACGAAGGGCTGCACCGCCGTGCGTACGCTGATCGCCCAGGGCGCCGACAAGGACGACTTCGTCATCGTCGAGCAGCGCACCGACCTGGCCGGCGAGGCCAACCGCGACGGGCTGGCCTCGATCGTCGGCGACGCGACCCGCAGCGTCGTGCTGCGGATGGCGCGGGTGGACACCGCCAACCGGGTCATCGTGGCCACCAACCGCGATGACAGCGCCGTTCTGATCGCGCTGACCGTACGCCAGCTCAACAAGTCCTGCACGGTGGTGGCGTCGATCCGCGAGGCGGAGAACGAACCGCTCCTCCTCCAGTCCGGAGTGGACGCCGTCATCACGTCCTCCGAAGCGGCCGGGCGGCTGCTCGGCATGGCCGCCCAGTCGCCGGCCATCAGCGAGGTCTTCAACGACCTGCTCATCCACGGCGAAGGGCTGGACCTCGTCCAGCGCCCGGTCCGCCCCGACGAGGTCGGCAAGACGCCGGGCGAGTGCGAGGCGCCGGTGATCGCGGTGCTGCGCGGCAACCACGCTTTCCCCTACGGCCAGGTCCAGCAGCTGCGCGAGGGCGACCGCCTCGTCCTGATCACGTCGCCGTGACGGATCTGGCCGGCGGCTATCCGCGTATCGAGGGTCTGCGCATCAACTTCGTCGCGAGCGCCGATGGCGCGGTCGCGGTCGGCGGGCTGTCGACGGCCCTGTCCTCCCCCGCCGACAAGGAGGTCTTCCGGATCCTCCGGATGGTCTGCGATGCGCTGCTCGTCGGCGCCGGAACCTTCCGCGCCGAGGACTACCGGCCGCTGACACTCGATGCGCCCCGACGGGCGTGGCGGGCATCGTCCGGTCTTTCGGCGTACCCATGCCTGGTGGTTTTCTCCCGATCGCTGGACCTGGACCCGGACCATCGCGCGCTGCGGGGCGCGCCGGTGCGCCCCCTGATCGTGACGCCCACCGACCCGGGTGACCACCCGCTGCGGCGGGTCGCGGACCTGATCGTGGCCGCGGACCCGGCGATCGCGCTGGCGGCCCTGCGCGCCCGGGGGATGACCTCGCTGCTGTGCGAGGGCGGCCCCGGCCTGCTCGGCGTGCTGAGCGGCGCGGATCTGGTCGACGAGGTGTGCCTGACGGTGGCGCCGCTGCTCGCCGGGCCGGGGGCGGACCGGATCGTGACCGGTACGCCCCACGCGGCCCGGCGGATGCGGCTGGTGCACGCCTACGCCGCCGGCGACGGTACGCTCCTCACCCGGTGGGTACGGGCGACTACGTGATCAGGGCCGACTATTTGATCAAGGCCACGACGATCGCGCCGACGGCCACGCCGACGAGGAAGACCACGGCGTAAGGCAGGAAATTGCGCTTCGCGCCGGTCACCGCGAGCAGGTCGATCGGCTCGACCTCGCGCTTGGGCGGGGCTGTTTGCGTTGCTGTCGCCGGTGTTGCGGCCGGCGCTGCTGCTTCGGCGGCGGGTGCTTCGGCGGCGGGGGTTTCTGGTGCCGCTTCGGCGGCCGCCGGCTCGGTTACCAGCGCCGGGGTTGCCGGCTCGGGTGCGGCGGCCGGTTCCGCCGCCGGCTCGGCGACGGGCGCGGACTTGGCCAGCTCGTCGGCGAGGCACGCCGCGAACTGCCCGGTCAGCTTCCCGGCCACGTCGGCGATCATTCCGCGGCCGAACTGCGCGGCCGGGCCGGTGATGTGCAGGTCGGTCACCACGTGGACGCGCGTACCGCCGCCGTCGGCCGGGTGCAGCGAACCCGTGACGATGGCCTTGGCGGTGCCGCTGCCGCGCTTGTCCTTGCCGGACGCCTCCATGACGACCGTGTGGTTGTCGGCGTCCCGCGAAACGAAGCGGCCCTGGCCGCCGTAGGTCTGGTTGACCGGGCCCAGCTTCACCTTCACGGTTCCGGTGAACGCCTCGCCGTCGAAGGACGTCACCTCCGCGCCCGGCATGCACGGTCCCAGGCGTTCGATGTCCAGCAGCAGCGCCCAGGCATCCTCAATCGATGCCGCCACCGTGAACTCGTTGGTCAATTGCACAAAGGACTCCCTTCGGTCGTCACAGGCCGCGCCGCCGGCCGTGAGTACGAGCCGGCGGCGCGAATGGAATTCAGCCCGCGCAGGCGGCTGTCAACGCCCGGCGGGTCAGCACCTTGACCAGGTGCGTGCGGTACTCCGCCGAAGCGGAGCTGTCATCGGACGGCGATGCGCCCTCGGCCGCGTGAGCCGCCGCGCCCTCGATCGCGTCCGGCCCCTGCCCGGCGAGCGCCTGTTCGACGGCGGTCGCCCGGACCGGGGTCGGCCCCATGTTCGTCAGCGCCACCCGGGCCTCGGCGATCGTGCCGTTCTCCCGGCGTACGGCGGCTGCGACCGCGACCGTCGCCCACGCCTGAGCGGTGCGGTTCACCTTCGTGTAGTGGGTTCCCCAGCCGGCCAGGCTCGGGAACCGGACCTCCACGACGATCTCGTCGGACTGCAACGCCGTGGTGAACAGGTCCACGAAGAACTCGCTCGCCGGCACCGTACGCCGTCCGCCCGGACCGGCCAGCACGAGCTGGGCGTCCAGCGCCACGGCCACGGTCGGCAGGTCACCGGCCGGATCGGCGTGCGACAGCGAACCGCCCAATGTGCCGCGATGGCGTACCTGGCGGTCGCCGACCGTCTCGGCGGCCTGCGCCAGCAGGGGCGCCTTCTCGCCCAGCGCGGCCAGCTCGCCGTGGGTCGTCATCGCGCCGATCACGAGACCGTCGCCGTCCGCGCGGATGCCCCGCAGCTCGCCGATGTTCCCGAGGTCGACCAGCACGGCCGGCTCGGCCAGCCGCAGCCGAAGCACCGGCAGCAGGCTCTGCCCGCCGGCCAGTACCTTCGCGTCGTCGCCCGCCTGGGCGAGCGCCGCCACGGCTTCGTCCACTGTGGTGGGACGGACGTAATCGAACGCTGCCGGTATCACTGCTCCACCTCCCCTTCACCGGTAACTCCGTGCGGGCTCCCGGGTACCGCCGGGCCGGCGGCCTCCGTTGGTGCGACAGCTTCTGCTGGCGCGGCGGCCTCGGCCGGTGCGGCGGTATCCGTCGGCGCCGCAGCTTGCGTCGGTGCGGCGGCCTGTATGGCCCGCCAGACGCGCTCGGGCGTACACGGCATGGGCACGTCATTGACCCCGAACGGCCGCAACGCGTCCACGATGGCGTTGACCACCGCGGGCGTGGCGGCGATCGTGCCGGCCTCGCCGACACCCTTCACGCCCAAGGGGTTGGACGTCGCCGGGGTCTCGGTGCGATCACTGTGAATGTCGGGCAGATCGGCCGCGCTCGGGATGGTGTAGTCCGCGAACGACGCCGTGAGCAGGTTGCCGTCGGCGTCGTAGCGGGCCTCCTCGTAGAGCGCCTGGGCGATGCCCTGGGCCACGCCGCCGTGCACCTGGCCCTCGACGATCAGCGGGTTGATGACCGTACCGACGTCGTCCACGCAGGCGTACCGCCGGATCGCGGTTTCGCCCGTCTCGGTGTCGACCTCGACCGCGCACAGGTGCGTACCGTGCGGGAACGAGAACGTCGTCGGGTCGAACGTCGCCTCGCTGTCGAGCGTCGGCTCGATGCCGTCGGGCAGGTCGTGCGCCGCGAACACGGCCAGCGCCACGTCCGCGATCGACTTCGTCACGTCGGGCGTACCCCGCACGCGGAAGGCGCCGTCGGAGAACTCGATGTCGTCCGGCGAGGCTTCCAGCATGTGCGCCGCCACCTTCGCAGCCTTGTCGCGTACCTTCTGGCAGGCCATGGCGAGCGCGACGCCGCCCACCGACAGCGATCGCGACCCGTAGGTGTCCATGCCCTTGACGGCCGTACGCGTGTCGCCGTGCAGCACCTCGACGTCCTCGAACGGCACGCCGAGCTGGTCGGCCACGATCTGGCTCCACGCCGTCTCGTGCCCCTGACCGTGCGGGCTGCTGCCGGTCACGACCTCGACCTTGCCGGTGGGCAGGACTCGGACGCTCGCCGACTCCCAGCCGCCGGCGCCGTACCGCAGCGCGCCGAGGATCCGGCTCGGGGCCAGGCCGCACATCTCGGTGTAGGTGGAGATGCCGATGCCCAGCTGGACCTTGTCGCCGGCGGAGCGCCGCTGCTCCTGTTCGGCTCGCAGCTCGTCGTAGCCGAGCAGGCTCATCGCCTTGTCCGTGGCCGCCTCGTAGTTGCCGGAGTCGTACTCCAGCCCGGCGACGGTCGTGAACGGGAACTCCTCGTGGCTGATCCAGTTGCGGCGGCGTACCTCCATCGGGTCCAGCCCGACCTCGGCCGCCAGCTCGTCCATGATGCGCTCGATGGCGTACGTGGCCTCGGGGCGGCCGGCGCCGCGGTAGGCGTCGGTCTTCGTGGTGTTGGTGAAGACGCCGGTGCATTCGAACCGGTACGCCGGGAACTTGTAGATGCCGTTGTACATGAAGGCACCCAGCAGCGGTACGCCCGGCGTCACGATGCCGAGGTACGCACCCATGTTGGCGATGAGCTTGACGTCCAGGCCGGTGACCGTGCCGTCGCGGCGGGCGTACAGGGTCAGGTCCTGGATGAGGTCGCGGCCGTGGTGCGCGGAGACCATCGACTCCGAGCGCGTCTCCGTGAACTTGACCGGACGGCCGACGCGATGGGCCGCCGCGAACGCGATCCACTCCTCCGGCGTGACCGCCAGCTTGCCACCGAAACCGCCGCCCACATCGGGTGCGATGACCCGGATCTTGTGTTCGGGCGTACCCGTCGTGGCGGCGAGCAGGAAGCGCATCACGTGCGGAATCTGCGTGGCCGAGTACACGGTGGTCTCGCCGTTGGGGCCACCGGGCTCCACGATCACGCTGCGGGGCTCCATGAAGGACGGGATCAGGCGCTGCTGGATGTAGCGGCGCTGGATCGTCACTTCCGCCTCACCGGCGGCCGCGGCGACGTCGGATCCGCTGCCGGCCACGGCCGAGTCGAACACCCACGTGTAGCACTTGTTGGTGCCCTTGTCGGCGTGGACGAGGTCGGCGCCCTCGGCGAGCGCGCCCTCCAGGTCCAGCACCACGGGCAGGGTCTCGTAGTCGACCTCGATGGCTTCGAGGGCGTCGACGGCGCTGGCCCGGTCGCGAGCCACCACCACCGCGACCGGCTCGCCGACATGGCGTACCTCGGTCACGGCCAGCGGCGTGTAGGTCGGCAGGACGATGTCCTCGGTGACGGGCCACGCGCAGGCCAGTACGCCTTGCGTCTCGGCGACGTCGGCGCCGCTGAAGGCGGCGACCACGTTCGGCCGGTCCAGAGCGGCCGAGACGTCGACGCGGCTGATCTTCGCGTGGGCGTGCGGGCTGCGCAGGATCGCCAGGTGCAGCAGGCCCGGCACGGTGATGTTGTCGGTCCACTTAGTACGCCCACGGAGCAGGCGCGAGTCCTCCTTGCGGAGCCGGGCGCGGCCGACTTCGGCGGTGGTCATGCGGCCACCCCGCTCTCGGCTGGTGCGGTCTCGGCCGGTGCCGCCTGCTCCGGTACCGACGCGGCGGACCGCATCTCGGCGGCCGCGGACTTGACCGCCCGAGCGATGTTGACATAGCCGGTGCAGCGGCAGAGGTTGCCCTCCAGCCCTTCGCGGATCTGCGTGTCGGTGGGGTCCTCGACCTCCGACAGCAGGTCCACCGCCGCCATGACCATGCCGGGCGTGCAGAAGCCGCATTGCAGGGCGTGCTGCTCGTGGAAGGCGCGCTGCACGGGGTGATCGCCGCCGAGACCCTCGACGGTCGTCACCTGCCTTCCGTCGGCCTGGACGGCCAGCACCGAACAGCTCTTGACGCTGCGGGCGACGCCGTCCGGATCGGTCATGAGAACGGTGCAGGCACCGCAGTTGCCGGTGTCGCAGCCCACCACCGTGCCGACCTTGCCGAGCTGGTCACGCAAGTAGTGGACGAGAAGCGTACGAGGTGGCACGTCGTCGCTGTAGCGCGTGCCATCGACAGAGATGGAAACGTTGGCCATGGGCCCTCCCGCGCATCACGGTCCGGCCCGAGCGGGCGCCGCGGGCCGCCGCTCGGCACCACACGGGCAGCGGTGCCGCGCATCGCGGCTCCCAACCCGCGGTCGCACCCACGCGGTCGGGGCCGCTCCGCCCAGTCAACGCCTGTGCCATCGCAACATCAAGATGGACGATCGGATTGAATTGCCGTCGCGGTGATCGTAATGTCGTCCGCAGGCGGTCGAGCAGGCGAGAGGCGTCAGACCGGATCGTGGTGGATGCGATCATTCAAAGTGGACAGTGGCTGGCCCTGGCCGCCCCAGCGCCGCGAGATGATCTCGGCCGCCACGCTGACCGCCGTCTCCTCGGGCGTACGCGCACCGAGGTCGAGGCCGATCGGCGAGGCGAGCGAAGCGAGCTGCTCGTCCGGTACGCCGGCCTCCTGCAGCCGCTTGAGCCGGTCGGTGTGCGTACGCCGGGAGCCCATGGCACCGACGTACGCGAACTTCGCCGCCAACGCGACTTGCAGCACGGGCACGTCGAACTTGGCGTCGTGGGTGAGAACGCAGACCACGGTCCGTCCGTCCACCCGGCCGGCGTCCAGCTCCGCGCTCAGGTAGCGATGCGGCCATTCGACGACGACCTCCAGCCCGGGGAATCGCCGCTGCGTAGCGAAGACGGGCCGCGCATCGCACACCGTCACGCGGTACCCCAGGAAGTCGCCGATCCGGGCGACCGCGGCGGCGAAGTCGATCGCACCGAACACGATCATCCGCGGCTTGGGCGCGAGGCTCTGCACGAACAGGGTCAGGCCCTCGCCGAGCCGTTCGCCGTCCAGGCCGTAAGTCAGATCCCCGGTGCGCCCGCTCGCGAGCAAGCCGCGCGCGTCGTCCGTCGCCGCGTCGTTGAGCCGGTCGCTGCCCAGGCTCCCCGCCCGGCGGTCCGGCCAGATCACCAGGTGCCGCCCGACCTGCTCGGGCCGCCCCCGGATCACCGTGGCCACGGCCACCGGCTCGCCCGCGGCCACCGACTCCCGGATCAAACCCATTTCCGGGTACGCCGTCCGCGTGACCCGTTCAACGAAGAGTTCGATGATGCCGCCGCAGGTCAGACCGACCGCGAAGGCGTCGTCGTCGCTGACGCCGTACCGGACGAGCGCCGGTTCCCCGGTCCGGACCACCTCTTCGCACTGCTCGTAGACGGCCGCTTCCACGCAGCCGCCGGAGACGCTGCCGACCGCGGTGCCGCCCGGCCCGACCAGCATGGCCGCGCCCGGCGGGCGAGGCGCGCTCGACCAGGTCGCCACGACCGTGGCCAGGCCGACGGGCTCATCGCGGTCCCACCACGCCACCAGATCGTCGAGGATCTCACGCACGCTGCTTCGGTCCTTTCAAGACGCTGACCAGTTCGGTGAGGGCATCGACGCTGTGCCCGGCCACCAGGCTGCTGATGTGGGGCAAGGCGGCGGCCAGCCCGGCGGCGGTGGGCGCGAACCCGGCCCGGCCGGCGTGCGGCGTGACCCACACGATCCGGTCGGCCAGCCGCTCCAGCCATGCCATCGCCGCGGCGAGACCGGACGGATCCCCGCATTCCCAGCCGTCGCTGCAGATCACCACGACGGCACCGCGGGCCATTCCCCGGTGCCCCCATTCCCGCAGGTACGCCAGGAGCGCTTCGCCTAAGCGCGTACCGCCGCGCCAGTCCGGAACCAGCGCACCGGCGGTGGACAGGGCCGCCTCCGGATCCCGCATCCGCAGGGACGACGTGATCCGCGTGAGGCGGGTGCCGACGGTGAAGACCTCGGTGTGCTCGGGCCGGGCGCGTACGGCGGCGTGCGCCAGTCGCAGGAGCGCCTCGGCGTAGGGCGCCATCGAACCGGACACGTCGAGGATGAGTACCAGCGTTCGGGGGCGCCGTCCCCGGCTCCGCCGGCGCAGCCGCGCCGGCTCGCCGAGCCCGGCGAGCATCCCCCGCATCGTCCGCCGGGTATCCACCGGCCCGGTCCGGTTCGGCTTCATCCGGCGCGATCGCCGGGTCGGCGCGGCCGGTTTCAGCAGCGCCAGGAGGCGGCGTACCTCGTGACGCTCCGATTCGGACAGCCGAGCGAGGTCGCGGTGGCGCAGCCGCTCGTCGCGTGACGCATGGGCGGCCATGGTCAGATCGGTCGCGTCGTCGGCCTCGCCGTTGCGCGCGGCACCGTCGAGGCCGAACGGGATCACCGGCCGGTGGCTGCGGATCGGCGGAGCGTACGGTTTCTGCGGCGCCTCACCCAGCAGTCCGCGGTACGCCCGGTCGTAGGCGGCGATGTCCGGCGGCCCGGCGCACAAGGTCAGCCGGCCGGCCCAGTACAGCTGCTCGGGACCCAGCTCGGTCAGGGCGGCGAGCAGCACCTCGATCCGCCCGGTCGGCACCTCGATACCGGCCCGCCGCATGGCTGCGACGAAACGATGCACTCCGGCGAGGGTGTCCGTCATCTCGGCTCCGGCCAGTCCAGTGTGCGTACCCTCTCGGCATCTTCACGGACCTTGACCACCGCGCCGATGGTGCGGTGCGCCGCCGCGGCGGTGAGGTCGTCCTCGCCGAGCGCGCCCAGGGCGAGCGCCCAGTCGATGGCCTCGGCCACCCCCGGCGCCTTGACCAGATCGAGCGAGCGCAGCCGGGCGGTGGCCACCGCGACCTGCTCGGCCAGGCGCCGCGTCACGCCGGGTACGCGCATCCGCAGGATGGCGGTCTCCCGTTCGACGTCGGGGTGCTCGACCCAGTGGTAGAGGCAGCGGCGCTTGAGCGCGTCGTGGACCTCGCGCGTGCGGTTGCTGGTGACGATGGCGGTCGGCGGCGTCGGCGCGGCAATGCGCCCCAGCTCCGGTACGCTCACCGCCCAGTCGGCCAGCAGCTCCAGCAGGTACGCCTCGAACTCGTCGTCGGCGCGGTCGATCTCGTCGATGAGCAGTACGCACGGCGCCGACTCCAAGGCCCGCAGCAGCGGCCGGGCGACGAGGAACCGCCGATCGTAGAGCCCCGCCTCGACGGCGCGCGGGTCGTCGCGGTTGCCGACGGCTTCGATGGTGCGCAGGTGCAGGATCTGCCGGGGAAAGTCCCAGTCGTAGAGGGCCTGGGCGGCGTCGAGCCCTTCGTAACACTGCAACCGGATCAGCTCGACCCCGGCGACCTCGGCCAGCGCCGCGGCGAAGGCGGTCTTGCCGACCCCGGCGTCGCCCTCCAGGAACAGCGGCCGTTGCAGCCGGTCGGCCAGCCACCCGGCCGTAGCCAGTCCGGGGTCGGCCAGGTAGCCGGTGGCCGCGAGGGCGTCCGCCAGCGTCTGGGGGTTCTCGAACGGCACCGTCGCCACGCCACCACTATGCTCCAGCCCCAAGATCCCGGCAATGCCCCAAGATCCCGGCAAGATCAGGGATATTGCACGGATCTTGGGCCATGATCCGTGCAATATCCCTGATCTTGCCGGGATCTTGGGTGGCCTGACCGGGTGAAACGTCGGGCCTAGCATGTCGGCTGCGCGACTCGGCACGCGCGGTCGACCCGGTCTTGTCGCAGGTTGCCGTTAGGGTCTGTGAGCGTGAGCTTCCCCAAGCCCGTCACAGAAGAACCTGGCAGCCCGGTCGGGCGGGTGCTGGGAACGCAGGACGCGAGCCCGCTGACCTTCTGGGTCGCGGTCGGATCGGACGCGTACCTGCAGCTCGACGACGTCGTGGTGACGCAGCGCGACCTGCCTGACCGCGGCACGGTGACCATTTCCGGCGTCGCTACGGCGGTCCGCGCCCGGCACGAGGGTGCCGCGTTCGAGTCCGACGTCTTCGCCATCGCCGACGGCATGCTGCCCGCGATGGTGCAGGAGGCCGCCGAGATCACGGTCACCCGGGTCGAGCCCGAGGTCTACGTGCCGCCCGCACCCGGCGCCGTGGCGTACCGGGCACAGGGCGAGACCCGGGACGCGGCGCTGAGCTTCGACCGCATGCGGCGGCGGCTTCCGATCGGGATCGGGCGCGACGGCGCACCGCTCTACCTCAACGCCGACTTCCTCGACGGCAGCCGGGGCGCGCACGTCAGCATCTCCGGCATCTCCGGTGTCGCGACGAAGACCAGCTTCGCGACCTTCCTGCTGTACTCGATCTTCACGTCGGGCGTACTCGGGTCGAAAGCGGAGTCGGCCAACACCAAGGCGCTGATCTTCAACGTCAAGGGCGAGGACCTGCTGTTCCTGGATCACGAGAACAACCGGCTCGACGAGGCTACGCGGGAGGCGTACCACAAGCTGGGCCTGGACGCGGGGGCCTTCAAGCAGGTGACGGTGTTCGCACCGGCGCGGGCCGGGGACCCGTCGGGTAGCCCGGACGTGGCCAGCCGCCTGACCGGCGTGGACCCGTTCTACTGGACGCTCTCCGAGTTCGCCGAGCAGCGCCTGCTGCCTTACGTCTTCGCCGACGCCGACGACGAGCGCCAGCAATACACGATGGTCGTTCACGCCGTCGCCGCCCACCTCGCGCGCGAGGCCCAGCCGGCCGGTGGCGGCATCGCGATCGACGGCACCCGGCTGGGCTCCTACGACGAGTTCGTGGATTTCGTGGTCGAGAAGCTCAACGACGACGAGACCCGGTCGCGCTGGGCCGGCAGCTCGGTCGGCCTGGGTACGGTCAACGCGTTCGCGCGGCGGCTCATCTCCAGCAAGCGCGACCTGGGCCGGCTCATCCGCGGCGACCTGCCGGGCGGGAAGGCGCACCAGATCAGCACGGCCGAGGCCGGCCAGGTCACCGTGGTGGACCTGCACAACCTGCCGGACCGCGCGCAGCGGTTCGTCGTCGGCGTGACCCTGAAGACCGAGTTCGAGCGCAAGGAGAAGGCCGGCACCGCCAAGCCGCTGCTCTTCGTCGTCCTCGACGAGCTGAACAAGTACGCACCCCGCGACGGCACCAGCCCGATCAAGGACGTCCTGCTCGACATCGCCGAGCGCGGCCGCTCGCTGGGCGTGATCCTCATCGGCGCCCAGCAGACGGCGTCCGAAGTGGAGCGCCGCATCGTCTCCAACTCCGCGGTGCGCGTGGTGGGCCGGCTCGATCCCGCCGAGGCATCCCGGCCGGAGTACGGCTTCCTGCCGGCGACGCAGCGGCAGCGAGCCCTGCTGGCCAAGCCGGGCACGATGTTCGTCGCGCAGCCCGAGATCCCGGTGCCGCTGGCGGTGGAGTTCCCGTTCCCGGCCTGGGCCACGCGCCCGTCCGAGGCTGGTGCCGCCCCGCGCGCGACGCTGGCCAGCATGGTCAGCGCCACCGATCCGTTCACCGTCGTCGGCTCGACGCGCGAGGCGGGCCTAGCCGACGACGAGATCCCGTTCTGAACCGCGGGCGCGAGAGGGGCGAGCGATGAAGATCCTGCACACGTCCGACTGGCACATCGGCAAGGTGCTCAAGGGGCAGCCGCGTACGGAGGAGCAGATCGCCGCGCTGGCCGCGGTCGTCGAGGCGGCCCACGCCGAGCGGCCGGACGTGATCATCATGGCCGGCGACCTCTTCGACAACGGCGCGCCGACCCCGGAAGCCACGAAGATCGTGACGCGCGCCCTGTCGGCCCTGCGCAAGACCGGCGCCGAGGTGATCGTCGTGGCCGGCAACCACGACAACGGCCCGGCGCTGGACGCCCTGCGCAGCTGGGCCGAGGCGGCGGGCGTGACGTTGCGGGGGCGGATCTCCGATCGGCCGGCCGACCACATCGTCTCCGGCGTCACGAAGTCCGGCGAAGCCTGGCGCTGCCTGGCCCTGCCGTTCCTGTCGCAGCGCTACGCGGTTCGCGCGCTGGACATGTTCGAGCTGACTCAGGCCGAGGCGCACAGCACCTACGCCGACCACCTGGCCCGGCTGCTCACCGCCATCGCCGAGGAGGGCTTCCGCGACCCGGCCGCCGTCAACCTCGTCATCGCGCATGTCACGGTCGTGGGCGCGGCGATGGGTGGCGGCGAGCGCGAGGCGCACACCATTCTCGGGTACGCCGTACCGACGACCGTCTTCCCGTCCCATGCGCATTACGTCGCGCTCGGCCATCTGCACCGAGCGCAGACGATGCCCGGACACTGCCCGGTTCGCTATAGCGGCAGTCCCCTGCCCATCGACTTCGGGGAGCAGGACAACCCGCCGTCGGTGACGATCGTCGAGGCGTCCGCCGACACGACCGCGATCATCCGCGAAGTGTTGCTGCCACAGCAGACGCGGCTACGGACCGTCCGCGGGACGCTGACCGAGCTGGAGCAGCTGGACACCGGCGACGACTGGCTGCGCGTGGTCGTCAGCGAGAAGCCCCGAGCCGGCCTGCGCGAGCAGATCCAGCAGATGCTGCCCAAGGCGCTGGAGATCCGGATCGATCCGCTGATGCTCGACGCCGAGCGGCCGGCCCGCATGGCCCGCGCCGAGCGGTCTCCGGTCGACCTGTTCGCCGACTACCTGCGCGACCGCGGCCACGACGATCCGGCCACGCAGAAGCTGTTCGAGGACCTCTACCAGGAGGTGAGCTGAGTGCGCCCGCTGCGGCTGGACCTGCGCGGCTTCGCGGTGTTCCGCGAGGCGACCACGGTCGACCTGACCGACGCCGACTACTTCGCGCTGGTCGGCCCGACCGGCGCCGGCAAGTCGACCGTCTTCGACGCGATCTGCTTCGCGCTCTACGGCCAGGTGCCCCGCTGGAGCGGCAAGACGGTGGCCAACGCCCTCGCGCCGTCGAGCGCCGAGGCGGCCGTACGCATGATCTTCGAGTCCGCGGGCCGCCGGTACGCCGCGACCCGCGTCGTACGCCGTGACGGCAAGGGCCGCGTGGCGACGAAGCAAGCGGGCCTGCAATTGCTGCCGCCAACGTTCAATTTGTCGGTGCTCGACGGCGACGAGCCGGTCGACGAGCTGGGCCAGACCCTCGCGGGTACGCCCGCCGAGCTGGACGCGGCGATCGTCGACGTGGTGGGCCTGCCCTACGACCAGTTCATCAAGTGCGTCCTGCTGCCACAGGGCGAGTTTGCGGCGTTCCTGCACGCCAAGCCGGCCGAGCGGCAGGAGATCCTGGTCAAGCTGCTGGGTCTGGAGGTCTACGAACAGATTCGCGAGCGGGCGGCCGAACGCGAGAAGGCGGCGGTCAACCAGCTGGCGGCGACCGAGCGGATCCTGGCCGACCTGACCGCCGAGGCCGCCCCGGAGCACCTCGAAGCCGCGCAGGCCCGCCTCGACGCGGTCGGTACGCTGGCCGACCGCGTAATCGCGAAGTCACCGGAACTGTCCGCATTGGACGATCGTCGGCGGGCCGCGGTGGAGGCGCTCGCCGGTATCGAGGGACGCCTCGCTGCCGTACAGGGCATCCGGCCGGGCGGCGATGTGGCGGCGCTGGCAACGGCGGCACAACAGACGAAGACTCGGCTGGCTGCGGCCGGCGACGAGTTGACCGCAGCAACCGAGGAAGAGGAGAAGGCGCGCGGGCGGCTGGCCGCCACCTCCGACCCGACTGCCGTGCAGCGGCTGCTGGACGCGCGTACGCAGCTTGCCGGGCTGCTCGGCCGGCAGCGGGAGGGCGACCTCGCTCTCGCCAAAGCCCAGCAGGACCATGAGAAGGCCCAAGCTGCGGTGGCGAAGGCCGTCGCGGTGGTACAGCAGGCGGCCGAGCACCTGACAGCCGGCCAGCAGGCCCTGGAGGACGCCCGCAACACCGATCGTGTCGCGGTGCTGCGCCCGTTGCTGCACAAGGGTCACGCCTGCATGGTCTGCGAGCAGACGGTCGCGACCCTGCCACCGCCGCGCGAGGTCGGTGCGACCAAGGCGGCGACCGAGGCGTACCAGCGGGCGAAGTCGGCGGTGGAGAAGGCCGAGGCCGATCGCGCCACGGCGGATCAGGCCGCCCGCGAGACGGATCGGCGGCTCGCCTCGGTCAAGGCCAAGGTCGAGGAGCTGGGCCAGCAGATAGCGCACCTGGAACTCGCCGTGGCCGACGCACCCGACGAGGCGGAGCTGAAGGCTCAGCTGGCCGCGCACATGCAGGCCCGGTCGGCGCTCGACGAAGCGGCCCGCACCCGCAAGCGCTCCGTCGACCAGCATCAGGCCGCGCTGGCCGAGGTACAGCGGGTCGAGGGGCGGCTGAAGTCGGCGTGGCGGCTCTTCGACACCGCTCGCGACCAGGCTTCGGTGGCGGTGGTGGGCGGCGATCCGCTGCCGCCGGTCGACCGCGAAGACGTCGAGGCGGCGTGGCGCGACCTGCAAGGCTGGGTCGCTGCGGCGGCCAAGCGCCTGACCGCGGCTCGTGACGAAGCCGAGCGCGCCGCTATGGAGGCCACCAAGACCGAGCAAGCACTGCTGACCGAGGTCGCCGAGTGGTTCGCGGCGGCGGGCGTACCGATGCCCAAGCAGATCAGCGCTCTGGAGCGGGCGGTCACGGTCGCCGTCGAGCGGGCCTCGGCCGCCAAGGAGAAGGTGCTCGACGCCCAGCGACGGGCCGAAGAGCTGATCGCACAGCGTCAGCAGACCGAGGACGAGCGGGCCGTCGCCGCGGCGCTGGCCCAGCATCTCAAGGCCAACAACTTCGAAGCGTGGCTGCTGGAAGAGGCGCTCGACGCGCTGGTTCTGGGCGCCTCGGCGATCCTGCTGGAGCTGTCGGCCGGCCAGTACGACCTCGTGCACCGCTCGCGGGAGTTCTTCGTCGTCGACCACCACGACGCCGGCCTGACCCGGCCGGTGCGTACGCTCTCCGGCGGCGAGACGTTCCAGGCGTCCCTGGCCCTGGCGCTGGCTCTGGCCGATCAGCTGGCCGGCCTGGCGCACGCGGCCAGCCTGGAATCCATCCTGCTGGACGAGGGGTTCGGCACGCTCGATTCGTCCACACTGGACATCGTCGCGGCGACGCTGGAGAACCTGGCGGCCAAGGGCGACCGGATGGTGGGCGTGGTGACCCACGTCCCCGCGCTGGCCGAGCGCATCCCGGTCCGCTTCGAGATCCGCAAGGACGCGCGCTCCGCCCGAGTGGAGAGGTTGGGGTGAAGATCACGCCATGAACTTCCACGTCGACGCATGGGACCCGTCGTACGGCGCCAGCCTCGACGCGTCCGAACCCGGTACGGCCGAGGGCCTGGACACCGACGTCGAGGCGCTGTCGAAGAAGTGGCGCCCGATCGGCGCTGCGGAGGGCGTACGCGCACCCGCTGTGATCCTGATGGTCGACGGCATCCGCCGCATCGACGCTCGCATTTGGACGTCCGGCGAATCCGGTATGCCGCCCTCCCCCGGTCTGGCCGCGTCCTACGCCGCCGGAGTCGTACGCTGCGCCGGCGGCCCGGCCACCGTAGCCGCCGCCACGGTCGAACGGGGGATCTTCACGACGTCGCGCGACCAGCCCGATGTGGACGCCGGCAGCAGCGTGAAATATCGGGCGGTCTGCATCGAGGGCGCGGAGGACGCCGATCTCACGGTCGCCGTGAACGTCGCCTTGCAGCGCCTCGAACAAGAAGTCACGGCCCGCGTGGTGGACTCGTTGCCGGACGGCGGCGACGAACTGGTCATCGTCGACGGTCCGCTGCGGGGATCCGGGGTCTCGGGACGCGTCCTCGGTTACGCCAAAACGCAGCAGAAGCAGTACCTGCCGGCCGAGCTGCTGCCCGTCGTCGGCGCGCTGGCGTCCGGTGAACGCACTCCGGTGTTCCGTATCGGCCGCAACCGCCAGCGGTACACGTGGTACCTGCGCCAGCCGGGCGGCGTACCGATCCCGTGGTCGGGGGTCGTACGCCTGGAGTGCTCCGCGGAGCTGACCGTCGAGCAGGCCGTACGGCTGGCGAACGTGTCAGCGGCGACCCTGCCCCGGTACGCGTCCAGCGCCATCAAGGATCCACGCGCACCGCAGCAGCTCGTGCCGATCGCCGGGTTGGAGCAGCGGCTGCGCCGGATGCTCGGCGACACCAAGCTGTTGCAGCGGGCCTTGATCACGGCGTCAGCCCGCTAGAGCCGCACGCCTGGGTCAGACCTGGCCGGCCAGCAGGTTGCCGACCGCGACCCGCACGGGGTCGGGGTCGGCCCAGCTCCAGTTCGGATGCGCCCGGTTGGTGAGCAGAACCAGGACGAGCTTGCGGCGCTTGCACACCACCAGCGAGGTTCCGGTGAAACCGCTGTGCCCGAACGCCTGCGCCGACGCCAGCTTCCCCATCAGCCACGGCTGGTTGATCGCCAGTCCCAGGCCGTGATCCGAGGGCCGGCCCGGCCGTTCCGGGTCGTACGCCGGCAGCCCGGCGTTGGCGTTGGTGGTCATCCGGCGGACGGATTCCTCGGACAGCACCCGCTTGCCTTTGTACTGGCCGCCGTTGAGCAGCATCTGCCCGATCACGGCGAGGTCGGATGCCGTACTGAAGACGCCCGCGTGGCCGGCGATTCCGCCCAGCGCGTTGGCGACGTCGTCGTGCACGACGCCCCGGAGCAGGCCGCGCGAGCTGCGTGCGTCGGTCGCCACCATCCGAGCGGCCCGATCCGCCGAACTCATCCAGCGCGGCGGAACGAACCCGGTGTTACGCAGCCCGAGCGGGCCGGTGATGCCGTCCTTGACCGCTCGGTCCAGCGGCGTACCGGTCACCTTCTCCACCAGCTGCGCCAGCACCATCAGGCCCACGCTGGAGTACCGGAACGCATCGCCGGGCGTCGCGCCGGCCAGGATCGGCGTCTTGAGCACCGCCGCGCGGCGTTCCTCCATAGTGGACAAACCCTTGACGGTGGCGCCCACCGGAAGCGCACCGGTGTGCGTCAGCAGCATCGCGATCGTGATCGCGGCTTTGCCCGGCCCGTCGAACCCCGGCAGGTACTCCACCACCGGGGCGGTGAGGCTGATCCGTCCCCGGTCGACCTGCTGCATGACCAGGATCGCCGTGTACACCTTGGTGATCGAAGCCAGGTCGAACATCGAATCCGCTCGCATCGCCACGCGCTTGGACGGCGCCAGCTCGACCGGGCCGGCGGCGTACCGCAACGCATCGCCGGCGACCGCTCTCGTCATCACCGCACCGTCGACCATTGCGACGGCCACCGCACCGGCGTACATGGGGTGCTTCGGGTTCTGCGAGGTGGTGCTCAGGTACTTACGCAGCAGCTTGGCCATCGGCGAATCGGCCGGCGTACCGGCGCTCGGCGAAGCACTGGGCCCGATCGACGGCGATGCTGACGCTTGCGGCGCTGCCGACCCCGACGGCGTCGGGCCGTCCGTCCAGGTCGCGGGCGGGCTGGCGCCATCCGGCCGGTCCCGGCCGCAACCGGCTAGAACCGCCAGGGATGCGCCTACTCCGGACGCGAGGACACGGCGACGACTCATCGACACGCCGCTCATCGTGCCGAACCGGGGTGCCCTGCATCAAGCGGGCGGCCGGACGGACGACCCCACCGACCGGCTCATGATCCCGGCAGGATCATGGGCACAGCGCGGCCGGCCAGGGGTCAGAGCTTCATCTCCAGCTCCACCGACTTCGGAGCGAAACCGTTGCGCTGATAGAAACGGATGGCGCCGGAGTTGGCGGCGTACGCCGTCACCGTGAGCCGCTGGGCATCCTGCGAAACGGCCCAGTCCTTGAACGCGTCGACGAGGCGGCCGCCCACGCCCGAGGAGCGATGGCCGTGGAAGACGTACATGCTCAGCAGCGTGGCCGAGCGGACCAGCCGGATGTCGCTGGGCTCCGTCACGTACGCCGCGAGGTGCCCGACGATCGAGCCGCCGTCATCGGCGACGAAGACGGTACGCGCCGGGTCGGCGAGGGTGGCGGTGAAGGAGGTGGCCGCGTGCTGGGCCGGCCACTCGATGTTCATCGTGTCGTCGCGGGTGCCGGCGTCCTCGGCGAACAGGCCGGCGCTGGAGGCCACCAGACCAGGCAAGTCGTCGGCGGTGGCGCGGCGGATCTGGATCATGTTGCGACCGTATGGCACATCAAGATATTGAGCAATCTCTGATCGTTCCGTACCTTTCTCTTTTAGTTAAGTTTCCTTAAAGCAGCCCGCCACCGCGGGCCGGAAGCGAAGGTGAGCAGCTTTGCCCAGAATTGCTCGCACCGTCAGACGCGCGGCGTTGATCTCCGCCCTCGGCGCCGCCATCCCGGCAACCCTCGTCGCCATCGCCCTCAACGGCGGCGAGGCGTACAGCCACGGCACCATGTCGACGCCGGTCAGCCGCGTCTACAACTGCTACCTGGAGGGCCCGGAATCGCCGGACACCGCGGCGTGCCGCGATGCCGTGGCGATCGGTGGCACCCAGCCGCTGTACGACTGGAACGAGATCAACATTGCCAACGCCAACGGCCAGTCGCGTTCGATCATCCCCGACGGCAAGCTGTGCAGCGCGGGACGAGCCAAGTACGCCGGCTTCGATCAGGCCCGCGCCGACTGGGTCGCCACCACGCTGCCCACCAGCGGCTCCTACACGTTCCGGTTCCGCGCCACCGCTCCCCACCGCGGATCGTTCGACCTCTACCTGACCCGCCCGGGTTACAACCCGACCGTCCCGCTGCGCTGGTCGGACCTGGACGCCACGCCGTTCCTGCGGGTCACCGACCCGGTCGTCACGGACGGGTACTACACGTTCAGCGGCAACCTGCCGGGTGGGCGTACCGGGCGGCACCTGATCTACGTCGTCTGGCAGCGCTCGGACAGCCCCGAGGCGTTCTACTCGTGCTCCGACGTCATCTTCGGCTCGGCGCCGTCGCAGTCGCCGACCACCTCGCCGTCACCGTCCCGGTCGGCCTCGCCCTCGGCCAGCCCGAGCCGGACCACCAGCCCGTCGGCCAGCCCGACCGCATCCGGTTCCTACCCGGCCTGGGCGCCCAACGTCTCCTACACGGTGGGTACGCGCGTGAGCTACGCCGGGCGCAATTACGAATGCCGCCAGGCGCACACCTCATTGGTCGGCTGGGAACCGCCCAACGTCCTGGCCTTGTGGCTGCCGCTGTGACGGCACGCGGCACAATGGCGGAGTGCCGAGCCCACTGACCCGCCCGCTAGAGCTGCCGGCGAGGTACGACTTCGCCGGCACGCTCGGTCAGCTCAGCCTGGGTACGCACGACCCCTGTGCCCGGTTCACCGGCGGCGTGTTCCGGCTCGCCGCGCGTACGCCGGCCGGATCGGGTTCGCTGGCGCTGCACCGCGACGGCCTCGCCGAGGCGTACGGCGACGGAGCGCAGTGGCTGCTCGACCGCGCCGATGCCATCGCCGGGCTGCGCGACGACCTCAACGGCTTCTCCGATCTGGCCCGCCAGCACCGCCTCGTCGCTCAGCTCGCCCATCTGCACGGCGGACTGCGCCTGCCCGCCACCGGGCTGGTCTTCCAGCATCTCCTGCGAGCCGTGTGCGAACAGAAGGTGACCGGGCAGGAGGCGTACCGGGCGTACGCCGCGATCGTGCGCCGGTTCCGCGAACCTGCGCCGGGTCCGGATCCGACCCTCCTCCTGCCGCCGTCGGCCGAGCAGATCGGTTCGCTGCGCTACTACGAGTTCCACCCGTTGGGCTTGGAGCAGCGGCGTGCGGAGACGCTGCTTCGCGCTGCGCGTACCCCTGGATGGGAAGGCGACGAGACCAGCCGGCGCATGCTCGCGCTGGTGGGGATCGGGCCGTGGACGGTCGCGGAGGTGCGGCGCAGCGCCTACGGTGACCCCGACGCGGTCAGCGTGGGCGACTACCACCTCAAGAACCAGGTGGCGTACGCCTTGGCCGGCGAGCCGCGGGCGACCGACGAGCGGATGCTGGAACTGCTGGAGCCGTTCCGCGGCCATCGCGGTCGGGTGTGCGCCCTGCTGTTGCGGGCCGGGATCGGGGCGCCGCGATTCGGTCCGCGCGCCCCGATCCGCTCGTTCAAGCGCTACTGACACACCGCGGACCGGAGTCCTGTTTGGACACCGACCCGCGGCTTATTGGGAGAAGTACGACGACTTGGTGACGTCGTCCAGCTGATCTGCGCGCCCCCGGGAGCGGGTCGTCCCCGCCTGTGATGAAGGTTATAAGTAAACTTTCCTAAAAGACAACCCTCCGCCACCGCGAAGCGGGATCCGAGTGTCAGTGGGCAGTGGTTGTATGGACGGCATGAGACTGCCGCTGCCGCTCGACTTCGAACCGATGCTGGCCACGCCGGTACCCGACATCCCCGAGACCCCGGGCATGAGCTTCGAGCCCAAGTGGGACGGCTTCCGGTGCCTCATCTTCCGCGACGGCGACGAGGTCGAACTGGCCAGCCGGGGCGGCAAGACGCTCACGCGCTACTTCCCCGAAGTGGTCGAGGTGGCGAAGGAGCAGCTGCCCGAGCGTTGCGTCGTCGACTGCGAGCTGGTCGTCATCCACCGCGAGGAGGGCAAGCTGCCCCGGCTGGAGTTCGAGCTGCTCTCCCAGCGCATCCACCCGGCCGCGAGCCGGATCGCCTTGCTGGCGCGGGAGATGCCCGCCGACGTCGTCGCGTTCGATCTGCTCGCCCTGGGCGATGAGGATCTCACCGCCCGCCCGTTCGCCGAGCGCCGGGCCGCGCTGGAGAAGGCGCTGCGGAAGGTCAAACCGCCGATCCACGTCACGCCGGCCACGACCGACGTCGAGACGGCCCGGCGCTGGTTCGTCGAGTTCGAGGGGGCCGGCCTCGACGGTCTCATCGCCAAGCCGGCCGACCTGCTCTACGTGCCGGGCAAGCGGCTCATGAAGAAGATCAAGCACGCGCGTACGCTCGACGCGGTCGTGGCCGGCTTCCGCTGGCACAAATCCGGCGGTGTCGTCGGTTCGCTGCTGCTCGGCCTCTACGACGATGACGGCTTGCTGCACTCCATCGGCGTGACGGCGGCGTTCTCGGTCGAGCGCCGCAAGGAGCTGCTGACCGAGATCGCGCAGCTGCGCGACCCGGCCGAGCATCCGTGGACCGATCCCGCGGAGGGTACGCGCATCCCCGCCGCGCCGAACCGGTGGAACTCCGGCAAGGACACCTCGTTCGAACGCCTCGCACCGCTGTGGGTAGCGGAGATCGCGTTCGATGCCATGGAAGGCGACCGGCTGCGCCACCCGGGCCAGTTCCTGCGCTGGCGGCCCGACCGCGATCCGCGCTCGTGCACGTACGAGCAGCTGGAGCGCCCGATCAGCAAGAACGTCGATAGCGTGCTCGCGGTCGCGAAGTAGGCTCGGATGATCGCCGCCGACGGCGGCCGCCCTGGGGGAGGAATTCCGTGCGCCGTCTGATCGTCCTGGCCGCTGCCGCAGTGATGTCGGCCGCCTGCTTCCTGCCCGGCGGGCTCGGCGGCGACGAGGGTGCGGCCCCGGCCGCCTCTCCGGAGGGCATCTGGGAGCCGTGCACCGACGAAGCGCGCCGGATCTACCCGAACGTCTCGCGCAGCATCCAGTTCCACTGCGCCAATGTCGACGTGCCGAAGGACTGGGCGAAGCCGGACGGCGAGAAGATCAAGGTATCCCTCCTGCGGGCGCGGATCGGCAGCCAGCGGGACCGGATCGGCTCACTGCTGGTCAACCCGGGCGGGCCGGGCGGCTCCGGCGTCGACACCGCGGTCTACCTTACCGCGTCGATGCCGGTCGAGGTGCTGCGCCGCTTCGATCTCGTCGGCTTCGACCCGCGCGGCGTGGGCCGCTCGACCCCGGTCAAGTGCATCTCCGATGCGGATCTCGACGCCTCCTTCGGCTCCGAGCCCGACCCGGTGTCGCCGGCGTCGTTCGACACGGTCGTCGGCCTGACCGAGAAGATCGACGCGGGCTGCAAGGCGAAGTACGGCGACGATCTCAAGCTGTTCGGCACCGTGCAGGCGGCCAAGGACATGGACGCGATCCGGCAGGCCGTCGGCGACGACAAGCTGACCTACCTCGGCTACTCCTACGGCACGCTGCTCGGCGCCACGTACGCCCAGCTGTTCCCGAAGAACATCCGCGCGATGGTGCTCGACGGTGCAGTCGACCCGACCCTCAGCTCGGTGGCTGCCAGCGAATCGCAGGCGAAGGGCTTCGAGCGGGCGTACGCCAACTTCGCGGACTGGTGCAAGAACCACACGTCGCGCTGCCCGATCGCACCGGACCCGGTCGCCCGGATCAATGAGGCGCTCGATGAGGCCCGCCGGAACCCGGCCGAACAACGGGGACGCGAGGCCACGGCGGGATGGGTGTTCTACGCCCTCGTGTCGTCCCTCTACAGCCAGGACCGCTGGCCCGACCTCGCCGACGCCATGGACTCGGTGCTCGACGGCGACCCGTCCGGCGTGTTCGAGCTGGCCGACGCCTACGCCGACCGTACGCCCGGCGGCAGCTACACCAACCTGTTCGACGCCAACGCCATCGTCAACTGCACCGACGACGGCCATCCGCCGACGAAGGACCAGGTACGCCAGCTGCAATCCCAGTGGCGTACCAAGTACCCGACGTTCGGGGCACCGCTGGCGATCGGCGCTCTGACCTGTTCGCTGTGGGACGGGCCGCACGATCCGGTGCCGACGGGCAAGGCCGAGGGCGCGCCGCCGATCGTCGTCGTGGGTACCAAGGGGGACCCGGCCACTCCCTATGAGCAGACCCCGGCTCTGGCCGGCATGCTGGGCGTCGGGCGCGTCCTGACCTGGGAGGGTGAGGGGCACACGGCGTACCCGGAGACGCCCTGCATCTCCACTGCGGTCAACGCGTACCTCATCGACTTGAAGGTGCCGGCGGAGGGCAAAACCTGTCCCGCATAGTGCCACCTTTGGGGGGAATCGCGGCGCGGTCCCTCGCGCTGCCGTAAACGTCCGTTAACAATTACTTCGCAAATGGACGATTACGGGGAAGACCGACCGATCTTCGTCATGGGCTGCCCGCGGTCGGGCACGACCCTGCTTCAGCTCATGCTGCATCGGCACAGCCACATCGCGATCCCGCCGGAGAACCGCTTCCTCCTGGAGGGCTACCTGCGCCGCCGCGAATTCGGCGACCTGCGTGCCGAGGAGAACCGCGCCCGCCTCGCCGACTGGATCGTCGACCGGCGCGGCTCGAAATTCGCCGACCTCGGCCTCGACCGCGCGGCCATCCACGCCGCGATCATCGGCGGCCCGTCCACGCTCGGTGGTGCTTTCGCCACGATCCTTCAGGCGTACGCCCACCGCTTCGGCAAGCCGCGCTGGGGTGACAAGCGCCCGGCGTACCTGACCAACGTGGACATGATCCGGCGGCTGTTCCCGGCCGCTCAACTGGTCACGATCGTTCGCGATGGACGAGACTGCGCAGCATCGCTCAGGGAGATGCCCTGGCAACGCCGTAAGGACATCGCCAGCCTGGCCGCGCAGTGGGCGTACAACGTCGATTGTGGACGCAGAGCAGCGCGCCGGCTGCCCGCGGACAGCTACCACGAACTGCGCTATGAGGATCTGGTCGCGGACCCGGCCGCGACCCTGGGCCGGTTGTGTGACTTCCTGGGCGAGCGGTTCGAGCCGGCCATGACCGAGCCGGCGCGGATCGCGGGCCAGGCGGTGCCGCGGCAGAAGACCTGGCATGAGCGCACCCACCAGGCGGTGGCGCCGGTACGCGTGCAGTCGTGGCGCACCCGCCTGACCCCGGAGGAGATCGCCTTCTGCGATGCGGTCCTGGGCAGCCGCCTGCGGTCCTACGGTTACGAGGTCTCCCGCACCGCGCTGCCCATCCGCCAGCGGCTCGAATACGTCAAGCCCGACGCCGAACGCCGGGCTCGCCTGGTTCGCCAGGCCGTACGCGGCCTGCTGCGGGTGTGAACTCCGGGGGCGGCGTTGCGGACTGTGCCGGAACGCCGCGCCGCTCCCGGCTTCCCGGGATTGCGGCTACTCCTCGGGATTGCGGGCCCGGCTCGGCTGGACACGCATCGGCTCGCCCGGCATCTTCGGGTAGTCCGGCGGGTACGGCTGCTCGACCGGGTCGCGTTCCCACCAGTCCAGCAACGGCTCCAGCCCGAACGGGCGGTCATCCATCCCGGCCCACGGGTCCGGGGTCTTGACGCGCTCCGGGACCGTACGCAGATCGAAGTCGTCGGGCTCGACGCCGGCCAGCTCGTCCCACGTCACCGGCGTACTGACGGTCGCACGCCGGTTCGCCCGCAGCGAGTACGCGGCCGCGATCGTGCGGTCGCGGCACATCTGGTTGAAGTCGACGAAGATGCGTTCCCCGCGCTCTTCCTTCCACCACGCCGTCGTCACCAGCTTCGGATGCCGGCGCTCCAGTTCGCGCCCGAACGCGATGGCCGCGTGCCGAGCGTCGATGAACTCCCACTCCGGCTTGATCCGGACGTACAGGTGTACGCCGCGCCCGCCCGACGTCTTCGGGTACGCCGTCAGCCCCGCCTCCTCGAACAGCTCCCGTGCCCGGGTCGCGGCCTCCACGGCGTCCTTGAACGTCGTACCGGGCTGGGGGTCGAGATCGATCCGCAGCTCGTCCGGCTTGTCCGTGTCAGCGCTGCGTACCGGCCACGGGTGGAAGACGATCGCACCCATCTGCGCCGCCCACGCGATGTGCTCCGGGCCGGTCGGGCACAGCTCGGTCGCCTTCCGGCCGCTCGGGAACGTGATGTCGGCCGTCGTCAGCCAGCTCGGCGCTCCCCGCTGCGGGATTCGCTTCTGGTAGAAGACTTCGCCCTCGATGCCGTCCGGGAACCGCTGCAACGTCGTCGGCCGATCCCGGATCGCGCGCAGCATCGGCTCCTGCACGGCCAGGTAGTACTCGAAGACGTCGCGCTTGGTGTAGTCCGGACCGGGAAAGTACACCTTGTCCGGACTCGTGAGTCTTACGGACTGCTTACCGACCTCGTACGTTAGTGCCTCCGCCTTGGGCATAGCGTGACGCTACCGCGTACCGTTCGATCCATGGACACGATCTCCGCCGACGCGGCGGCACGGATGTCGGAGGATGACTGGCGGGTCCGCCTGAACCCGAAGGAGTACCGCGTCCTGCGCCAAGCCGGCACCGAGGCCCCCTTCACCGGCGAGTACGTCGACACCAAGACCACCGGCGTCTACCGCTGCCGAGCCTGCGGCGCCAAGCTCTTCAGCAGTGACACGAAGTTCGAGTCGCACTGCGGCTGGCCCTCCTTCTACGACCCGCTGGAGGCCGCCGTCACGCTGCGCGTCGACCGCTCCTTCGGCGCGGTCCGCACCGAGGTCCGGTGCGCGAACTGCGGATCCCACCTCGGCCACGTCTTCGAGGGCGAGGGCTATCCGACGCCGACCGACCAGCGGTACTGCATCAACAGCATCTCCCTCCACCTCGAACCCACCACCTGACCAGCACGCTGCCGCCGATGGGTTCGGGTGGGAAAGTCAGACCCTTTGGCTACCCTCGGACCGTGCTGATGGTGAACGTGCCCGCGCACGATCGGCCGCGGGAACGGCTGCTGGCGCAGGGCGCCGCGGCTCTGGGCGACCGGGAGCTGCTGGCCGTCCTGCTAGGTACGGGCGGCGCAGCCGGTATGGGAGCACAGGAACTGGCGGATCGGCTTCTGGCTGTGTTCGGATCGCTGCCCGCGATCAGCCAGGCCACGGCGGCCGATCTGCAGCGGGTGCGTGGTGTCGGCGCGACCAAGGCGGCCCGGCTGGTCGCCGCGTTCGAGGTCGCCCGCCGAGCCGCGCAGGCGCCGAGCCCACGGCGGATCGGCGGCACCGCCGACATCGCCGCCGTGGTCGCGCCGATGCTACGGGGGCGTACGCGCGAACGGCTGCTGGTCGTCTCGTGCAGCTCCGGTCTGCGGGTGCTCGGCATTGACATGATCTCGGAGGGCGCGGTCGACGAGACCCTGTTCCCGGTCCGGGAGATCATGGTGGCCGTGCTGCGCCGCGACGGTCGCCGGTTTGCCTTGGCGCACAACCATCCCAGCGGCGATCCGACGCCGAGTACGAACGACATCGAAGCGACCCGGCTGGTCGAGGAGGCCGCCGCGGTAGCCGGTCTGGGCTTTCTGGACCACGTGATCGTCGCCGACGCCGACTGGAGCCGCGCCGCCCTGAACTAGGGGCCGGGACCAGCGAGGACGAGAACAGGACAACGGGTCAGGACAGCCAGGCGAGATCGCCGGCACCCTGGCGAATGACTTCCGGTTCGTCGCCGGACAGGTCGACGACGGTGGTCGGTTCCACGCCGCAGTCGCCGGAGTCGAGGACCGCGTCCACCAGATGGTCGAGGCGCTCCTTGATCTCCCAGCCGTGCGTCATCGGCTCCTCCTGATCGGGCAGGAGCAGCGTGCTCGACAGGATCGGCTCGCCCAGCTCGGCCAGGAGTGCTTGGGCCGCCTTATGGTCGGGGATGCGTACGCCGACCGTCTTCTGGCGCGGGTGCATCAACCGGCGCGGCACTTCCTTGGTAGCAGGCAGGATGAAGGTGAAGCTGCCCGGGGTGGCCGACTTGATGAGCCGGAACACCGAGTTGTTGATGCGTACGAACTGGCCCAGCTGTGCGAAGTCGCGGCACACCAACGTGAAGTGGTGGGAGTCGTCGAGGCGGCGGATGTCGCGGATGCGATCCAGCCCGTCCTTGTTGCCGAGCTGGCAGCCGAAGGCGAAGCAGGAGTCGGTCGGGTAGACGATCAGCCCGCCGCCACGGATGATCTCCACAACCTGCTGGATCGCCCGGGGTTGCGGATTGTCCGGGTGAACGTCGAAGTACCTCGCCACGAACGCAGCTTACGACCCGCGACGCGGGATGGGGGTGACCCCGGCGTTCACACCACCGGAAGGAGTCGGTGGGTGATGGTCTCGGCAGCACGAGACCGACAACCCCACTCATGGGTACGCCGTCCGGCGTGACCTGCCAGCGCAGGAAGCAAAGGGGCGCGACTGTAGTACCGTCGCCGCTGATGAGTGACCCCGGCACCGAGACTCGCGGCGGCGTACCAGCGCAGCCCGTGCCGACTGTGTCCGAAGTGGAGTCGACGGTCGTACAGCAACGCAAACGCTGGCGCGATCGGGCGGCCAGAATCGGCACCGGTACGGCCATCGCCGGTGGAGCGGCCGCGAAGCTCGCCGGAAAGGCGGCCATCCTCAGCAAGGCGGCCTTCGTCCTGGTCAAGTTCAAGACGGCCGGCACGATGCTGCTGTCCGTGGTCGCGTACGCCCTCTTCTGGGGCTGGCGGTTCGCGGTCGGCTTCGTGCTGCTGATGTTCGTGCACGAGATGGGGCACGTCGTCGCGCTCAAAGCGCAGGGCGTCAAGGCGAGCGCTCCCATGTTCATCCCGTTCCTGGGCGCCTTCGTGAAGGTCGAGGGCGAGCAGCGCTCGGTCGGGCAGGAGGCGGCCTCGGCGCTGGCCGGCCCGATCGCCGGGCTCGCCGGGGCGGCAGCCGTCTGGGCAGCCGCCGAAGCGACCGGCTCAGAGCTGCTCAAAGCGTTGGCCTACACCGGTTTTCTGCTGAATCTGTTCAACTTGTTCCCGGTGCTGCCGCTGGACGGCGGCCGGGTCGCGGGCGCGCTGCACCCGTCGATCTGGCTCATCGGCATGGCCGGCGCGGTCGGCCTGCTGATCTGGCACCCGTCCGCCGTCGCCGTCTTCATCCTCATCATGGGCGGCATGGAAACCTGGCACCGGTGGCGCGAGCGGCGCGCTGGCAAGACCAACGCGTACTTCTCGCTGCCGACGTCGATGCGCTGGCAGATCGGCATCGCGTACGCCGTCACAGCGATCGTCTGCGCCATCGGCATGGAAGTCAGCTACGTGGCCCGGACCCTGTGAGGCTCCTCAGGCGGCGCCCGAGGAGGTGGGCGTACCCATGTTGGAGGAGAACCACCACGGGCCCGGCCGCGCGTGTGAACCAGGCGGCCGGGCGGCTGAACGCGGTGACCACGAGCCAGACGCCGTCCGCGCGCACCTCGACCACGAAGGATTCTTCGCCGCGCGCGGGGTGACCTGGCAGCGTGCCGTAGCCGAAGCCGGCGCGGCCGGGCTCCGCGACGGTCCAGACGACCTGACACGGTACGCGGACCGGGCCCAGGCGGCCGACGATTCGCTGCCCCGTGTACGCGCGTTCGGCCGTAATTCGCAGGCCGGCGGCACGGTGTAGGCGCCACGTCATCACGTGCTCCACCGCCTCGTCGAAGACCGCGGCGTCGCCGATCCGGGTCGCGACGCGGAGGTGGTTGTAGCCGCTCGGCAGCGGGTCGTTGCGGGTCGCCCCGGCTTCGGGGTAGGTCAGACCGTTCACAGTGGACTCACCGCTCCTTCATGATCCCGGCACTCCGTTCGCCATGATCCGTGCAGTTTCCCTTATCCTGCCGAGATCATGGGGTGGGCTCATGAGCGGCGGCGCAGGGTCCAGGTCACGGTCATCTCGGCCGTCACCACCCCCTCGGCGTTCGTTCCGGTCGCTTCGACGAACCGGATGCCGAGCGTACGGACGAGGGGTACCGCCTGGCTCAGGCCGGCGGCGAGGGTGGCGACATCGGTCATGAGACCAAGTTACTCGCCGGTAACAACTTCTTTCGTCCCGGCCTGCGGTGCGAGGAACTCCAGCAGCTCCCGGCCTTCCCGTTCGACGTGTGCGACCAGCTTCTTCGGCGCCCTGGCGGCATAGGTGATCGTGAGGACGGCCGCCTTCTTCGATGCTTCGGCCCGCCAGGCCGCCTCGACGAACCCGTCGATCAGGATCGGGCCGCGGACGAGGTTCATCGTCGGCTGCAGCAGCGTACGCCGCTGCGGATCCAGGACGCGGGTGCGATCGGCGTGGGACAGCAGCAGGTTGTCGAAGTCGTAAAGGAACCGGACGGGCGCCGGAACGTCGCTGCCGGGCCGGGGCGCGTCCGGAAGATCGAACAGCTCCCGCCCTTGCTCGTCGGCGAACGTACGCAGCTTCGGCCGCAGCCGATCGAACACCTCGCCGAGCCGCGTCAGCCCCGACCACGTGCCCGCGTCGTTCGGTGTCGCCGGGCCGAACGCAGCCAGATAACGCAGCATCAGCGTGTCGATCGACGGGTCGGCGTCGAGCGGGCGGCCCAGCCACTTCTCGGCCGTCGTGTGCACGGCGAGTCCACTGTGTCCCCACAGTCCCCGCGGTGGCGGCTGTACGAGCGCGGCGTAGACCCGAAGCGCTTGTGCCATCGAAGGACCGTCCCGGCCGGGCCATCGCTCGGCCAGTCGCTGGCTCAGTGCGGCGAACGTCAACGGCGTCTCTTCCAGCATCTGCCGCCCGGCCGCGACGACCTCGTCCAGATCCACGCCCGGCAGATTCTTGCCCCAGTTGCCGGCGAACGACCGCTCGCTGACCGATTGCACGAGGGGCCGCATGAACCGGCAGTCCCGGTCGGTCACGAGATGGATCGTCGACCGCATCAGCGCTATGCGTACGAGCTTGCGGCTCAGCATCAGGTCGACGACCTGGTCCGGTGTGAAGTCCCGCAGGCGGGTCCAGAGGCCGGCGTACCAGCTCGTCGTGGTCTGCGCCTGCAAGCCGCACAGGTGCTCGACGGCTTCGGGCACGCTCATCGGCGAGCGCTCCAGGAGGAGCTGACGCGCCAGGGTCGCTCGATTCAGATCGCGTTGCGTCAGGACGTCACCCACACCGCAGTCCTACCATCCCGGTCCGACAGCCGTCGGCCGCTCGGCGCGGTCGGCACCGCGGCCGGCGGAGACTGCGGGAGCGGGCGCTAGGGTGGCCGGGTGAGCACCGACGACGCCTGGCGCCGCCACCGCGACCTCGCCGTTTCCAAGCACGCGGCCGCCGAGAGAGCCGCCCGCGAAGCGCAGACCCGCGAAGCACGCCAGCTCGTGGAGGAGTTCGCGGCCACCGCCCGGGAACGCGGCATTCCCACCACGCGGCTCGCCGCTCGGGCGTACAACGGCCGGTCGCGGTATCGCACGAACGTGGTCGGCTGGTACGTCCATCCCGACCGGTCCCTCGCGGTCGGTGTCGACGGCGCTTTCTATGTGCTCGGCGTACCGGCGTCGATGCGGTCCCGCCTGGTCGGTGCGAGGCCACAACCGCAGGATCCCCTCCTCGTGATCGGCCGCGGCGCCAGGGATGGTGAATCCATCTCGCTGCGAGAGCTGCTTGCGCGCCGCCTCGCCGCGGGCGATCGTGGCGTGTGACACGCGCGGACGGCCCGGCCTTTCGTTAATGTGGCGGAATGCTGAAGGGCTTCAAGGAATTCGTCATGCGGGGCAACGTCGTCGATCTCGCGATCGGCGTGGTGATCGGCGCCGCGTTCTCGGCGCTGGTCACGCAGTTCACGGCTTCGTTCCTGACCCCGCTGATCTCGGCCGTGGGTGCCAACGGCGACTCGATCGGCGGCACCATCGGGCTGCCCGGCCGGACGGCGGAGGGCACCGACAACGCGATCCTGTGGGGCAAGTTCATCAGCGCGCTGATCGCCTTCCTGCTGACCGCCGCGGTGATCTACTTCCTCGTCGTCCTGCCGATGAACAAGTGGGCCGAGCGCCGCGCTCGCGGTCAGGATCCGCCGCCGGAGGCGCCGGCCGAGGAGGTTCAGCTGCTGCGCGAGATCCGCGACGCGCTGCTCGCCGGGCGTACGCCGCAACCGCGCAGCCCTCAGCCGAGCGGCGAGAGCGAACGAGCCTGAGACACGAGTCACCAGCGGGCTGCAGCCGGGCGCATCGATGGGCTATGCTTCGGCCGTGGCACGTTGGTATTGGCGCTTTACGCTGGCTCTGGGTGGAGCCGGCGGTCCTGTGCGCTGACCGACACCACCCAGAGCCAGCCGGGCGGAGACCTCAGGTCTTCGCCCGTTGCCATTCCCGGACGGGCTGGCGCTGGCGACGGCGGGCCCGCGAATAAGGAGCCCATGATGCCGATCACCAATGATCTCCACGTTCTGTCGTTCGAACCGATGGAGCCGCCCAGCGCGCTGCTGACGGAGTTCCCTCTCGGCGAAGCCCGCGGCGAACTCGTCGAACGCAGCCGCGACGAGGTACGCGCAGTGCTCTCCGGCGCCGACGACCGCCTTCTGGTCGTCGTGGGACCGTGTTCGGTTCACGACCCCGCTGCCGCCTTGGAGTACGCCTACCGCCTCGCCGCGGCCGCCAAGAAGCACGAGCAGAACCTGTGCATAGTGATGCGGGTCTACTTCGAGAAGCCGCGTACGACGCTGGGGTGGAAGGGATTGATCAACGATCCCGGCCTCGACGGCACCTACGACGTACGCCGAGGGCTGCGCATCGCCCGGGGCCTGCTGCTGGACATTCTCGATGTCGGCGTACCCGTCGGGTGTGAGTTCCTGGACCCGATCAGCCCGCAGTACATCGCGGACACGGTGACGTGGGGTGCGATCGGGGCGCGGACGACCGAGAGCCAGGTCCACCGCCAGCTGGCGTCGGGCCTGTCGATGCCGATCGGGTTCAAGAACGCGACCGACGGCGGTGTGAAGGTCGCGATCGACGCGTGCCAGGTCGGGCGCAGCACCCACGTATTCTTCGGCGTCGACGGCGACGGGCGGGCCGCGGTCGTGTCGACCACCGGCAACGAGGACTGCCACGTCATCCTGCGGGGCGGTAAGGACGGGCCGAATCACGACGGGCAGAGCGTCGCGGCGACCCTGGACGCGCTGGAGCGCGCCGGCCTGAAGCGCCGCTTGGTGATCGACGCCAGCCATGACAACAGCGGCAAGGACCACGTACGCCAGGCGCAAACCGCCGCGCAGATCGGTGCGCAGGTGGCGACCGGGCAGATGGGCATCGGCGGGGTGATGCTGGAGAGCTTCCTCGTCGGCGGCCGCCAGGATCTGACCGCCGGACAGCCGCTCACCTATGGCCAGAGCATCACCGACGCCTGCATGAGCTGGGACGCCACGGCGGATCTGCTGGAGGTCCTGGCGGCTGCGGTCGCTGCCCGGAGTGCGTTGTCCTGACGCCGGTCAGTAGCCGTAGCGCCGGGCCTCGTCGGTGGGTGGGTCTTCGGGGGTCACGTCCGTCTGCACTGTCTCGACCATCTGTCCCGGCGGTACGCGGTCCGGCAACTGACCGAAGCGCAGGAAACGGAACAGCTCGGCCTCTTCGTCCGACATGGGGGTGATCGGCTCGCGTTCCATGCCGACCATCGTGCCGCGATCGTGCCCATCCGGCCATCCGCAGGACGGTCATCGCCCGGTGACCAGCCCGCCCACCGGCGTACGCCGCTGACCGGTCCGCCCGGCCGTGATCCGGACCGGGGCGGGCCGGATCAGCGGGGCACCGCACGTGCCGGGGCGGGGGTGGGACGTGGCCGCGACCGTGCCAAGCCCGCCGAAGACCGTGCCAAGCCCGCCGAGGAATGCGCAGCGTAGGCGGGAAAGGCGGCACCAAAGGGGCCGCTTGGGGGATGACAGGCAATGACGTCGCCAGCACACTGTCCCGGTGACGGGGATAGCCTCTCGAACCAGCGGTCGACGTCGATTCGCCCTGGTAGCGATCATGCTTGCGGCGGTCGTCGCGGTGGCGGGTGCGTGCACGTCGGAGCCGGATGACGTCGGGCTGCTGCCCGGCCAGACCCCGTCGGCGTCGCCGTCGGGCGGTACGCAGCCGGCGGCGGCGGCGCAGCACTGGTCGGACCCGGCCGATGTCGGCAAGCCGTACGGCACCAAGGTGAATGGGCTGCTGACGTTCCGCGGCAACCCCACCCGCACGTACTACGGCGAGGGGCCGGTGCCGCGTACGAAGCCGGCGATGAAGTGGCGCTTCCCCAAGTCGGGCAGCCTGTGCCACCCGTCGACCGACGAGAAGGGTACGCGCATCTGGTGCGGCTCGGGCTGGACCGGCCAGCCCGCCGTCTTCGAGCGCGATGGGCGTACGTGGGTGGTTTTCGGAGCCTACGACGCGAAGATCCACTTCATCGACGCGGAGACCGGTGAACGGATCATCCCCGACTTCCCCACCGGCGACATCATCAAGGGCTCGGTGACCGTCGACCCGGACGGCTACCCGCTGATCTACTCCGGCTCGCGGGACAACTACTACCACGTGATCTCCATCGACCAGGGCAAGCCGGTCGAGCTGTGGAAGCTCTCGGCCACCGCGGTCTCGCCGACGAAGTGGAACAACGACTGGGACGGTGCCGGGCTGATCCTCGACGACTACCTGTTCGAGGGCGGCGAGAACAGCCAGTTCCAAATCGTCAAGCTCAACCGCAAGTACGGCGCCAACGGCAAGGTCACGGTTTCGCCCAAGCTGGTATTCAACACGCCTGGCTGGGATTCGCAGTTGCTCAAAGACATCGGCGACCAGATGGTGTCGATCGAGAACTCGGTCGCCATCCACGGCAACACCGTCTACTTCTCCAACTCCGGCGGCCTCGTGCAGGGCTGGGACATCAGCGGCCTGAAGCAGGGCAAGAAGCCCAAGCGGGTGTTCCGGTTCTGGACCGGTGACGACACCGACGCCTCGGTGGTGGCCGACGAGGAAGGCTTCCTCTACGTCGGATCGGAGTACGAACGCGGTACGGCGAGATCCAAGAGCATCGGTCAGATGATGAAGCTCGACCCGCGTAAGCCCAACGATCCCCTGGTGTGGGGGGTCAAGGACATCCGGCCGCCGAAGTCGGGCATCTGGGGTACGCCCGCCCTCTACAAGGACATCGTCATCTACGACACCCACCCCGGCGACGTACTCGGCATCGATCGGGCGACCGGCGAAGTGCGGTGGCGCTTCCACCTGCCCGGCGGCGAGACGTGGCAGTCGCCGGTGGTGGTCGACGACGTCTTGCTGATCGGCGATTGCACCGGAACCATGCACGCCTACGACGTGGCTGACACCCATGCGATGCCCCAACGGCTGTGGAGCTACAAGGTCGGCGGCTGCATCGAGTCCACCCCGGCGATGTGGAAGGGAACGATGTACTTCGGTACGCGCGCCGGCGGAGTGGTCGCCCTCGGCTAACCAGGCGAGCCAGCACGCGGATCATGCCCGG
>Ga0114129_10000392_pt1 | contig 51114 bp, 48 predicted proteins | sample RhiMetdeltSRZDD1_FD_80071 | JGI IMG/M metagenome (GOLD analysis project Ga0114129, IMG submission 80071) | Populus rhizosphere microbial communities from Tennessee, USA - Rhizosphere MetaG P. deltoides SRZDD1 (version 2) (version 2) | ecosystem: Host-associated > Plants > Roots > Rhizosphere >...
AGAGAAGTCTGCTCATGCCTCAGCCTTACCCACGAACGAAAGCGCCGCACCCCGATCGAGGTGCGGCGCTTCGTGAAGTAGCCCCGAAGGGATTCGAACCCTCGCTACCGCCTTGAGAGGGCGGCGTCCTAGGCCGCTAGACGACGGGGCCAGAACTTCCGTATTCACGATGGTGACCGCCTTGCGGCGGCCTGCTGAATCGTAGCAGAACCAGCTTTCCGGGCGCGAATCACGCTCGGCCGCTGGGGTACCAGGACTCGAACCTAGACTAACTGAACCAGAATCAGTTGGGCTGCCAATTACCCCATACCCCATCGACACTGCTCACGGCTCGACCGCTGGCGGTGCCGAGGAGGAACTTTACCCGACCCGGTCCGCACTCGCCAAACCGGATACCCGGCGAGCTGAGGACCATACGGTTCGCCACCGGCGGCTAGGCTGCGGCCGTGACCCACCCCACACCGGCTTGGCGGCGGCCCACCGACGGCGAGCATCGCTGGCCCGCCGCGATCGCGGTCGTGGCGATGATCGCCTTGCAGATCTGGATCAGCGGCGCGCTGGGCATCTACCCCGGCTGGATCCTGCCGGCCGTCGAGGGGTTGCTGCTCTTGTCGCTGCTGCTGGTGAACCCGGGCCGGGTGAACCGGGAAGAGCGGGTGTTGCGCGTACTCGGCCTCGGGCTGGTGTCCGCGGCCAGCGCCGCGAACGCCGTCGCCGCCGGTGTGCTCATCTACGACATCCTCACCAAGCACGCCGCCCTCGGCTCGATGTCGCCGGCGCGGCTACTGCTGACCGGTGGCGCGGTCTGGCTCACGAACGTCGTCGTGTTCGCGCTGTGGTACTGGGAACTGGACTCCGGCGGCCCGGCCGCCCGCGCTAACAACACGCGCCAGCATCCGGACTTCCTGTTCCCGCAGATGACCGCGCCCGAACAGGCGCGCCACGACTGGGAGCCGGGCTTCGCCGACTACCTCTACGTATCGTTCACCAACGCCACCGCGTTCAGCCCCACCGACACCATGCCGCTCACGCGGTGGGCCAAGCTCGCCATGATGTTCCAGGCCATGATCTCGGTCGCGCTGGTCGCCTTGGTCGTTGCCCGTGCGATCAACATCCTTCAATGAGTTGTACGCCCACTGCCGCGTACTCCGCCTAGCAGAGCCCGCAGTCGTGGCGGCGTACGCGCAAACCCGTTGGCTGCGTTGGTCACGTACCCGGCCGGGCCGCTGATGAGGTCACCGGCCTGAGTGGCCTGGGATTCCGCTACCACACCGGTTCCACCGAAGATCAGCGCGGTGGAAACCGCGGGCGCGGTGAGGGAAAGGTGCCACGCCGTCGCGTCGTTGAGCGCCGGTGCGGTGCCCGCCGTCAGCAGCAGCGGGCCGTTGAGAGTGCCCAGCAGTGCGCCACCGGCCAAGGCATCGGGCCAGTTGGTGCCGGTCGCGATGCCGGCGTACGCGTTGCCGCCGAAGAACGCCTCCGCGACGAACTCCGCGGTCTCGAACCGGTCGCTGCCGATGAGGGCGACCTGGTTGTCGCCGTAGCCGGCCGTGGCCGCCGCCGCCTGGCCACCGATCGCGACCACCGGTACGTCCGCGGACACCCGCGCGTTCAGGTAGGTCTTGGTAGCAGCGGGCAGAACGGTGTTGTCGGTCAACACGACGACGGCCGAGGTACCCGTGCCGGGAACGTCGTAGGAACCGGCGGCGGCTCCGGCCGCGAGCGCGTCGGGGAAGTCCGCTCCGGTCGCGGCCAGGATCAGGTCCGGCGTGGTATCGATCTCGTTGGCGATCGCGATGGCGGTCTCGTACCGGCTGGCGCCCGAGAGCCGCTTCGTCGCGTAGCCCAGCGTTTGGATCTGGGTCTTCACGGCGTCGGAGATGGCGCCCGTACCACCGAGGATGTAGACGACGGCGGTGTGGTCGCCGCCGAGAATCCGGCTGATTTCCGCGCTGGTGTCGGGGTCCAGTTCCGTGGGCGGCGTGAGCAGGAGCGGTCCCTGCTTCGCCGCGGCGAGCGCGGAACCGCCGAGCGCGTCGGCGAAGGTGTCCGATCGCGACAGCACGACGGCATGGGCCGGGTGGCGAGAGTCTTCGGTGGCACCCGCGGTGGCCCAGTAGGACTGGGAAACAGCGGTGGACGTCGTGAACCGGCTGGCGCCGGCCAGGCGTACCACGGCGTCCTTCTGTTCGGTCCGGTACGCCGGCAGCCCCGTCAGCGGCGTCGAGGCCGGCGTACCACCGGCGGCCGGGACGGTCAGGACGTCGCCGAGGTAGTAGAACGCGATCGTGGCACCGTCGGGCGACCAGACCGGTGCGGCGGCCGAGGAGATGGCCGGGTCGTAGAGGAGGGTCGGGTTGCTGCCGTCGATCCCGCTGACCCAGAGCGCGCCGCCGTTGGCGTACGCCACCTTCGACCCGTCTGGGGAGATGGCGGGCGTCTGCCCGGTCGTGATCTTCGAGAAGTGCGCCGGGCCGAGGCCGGCACCGTCCCAGATCCAGACCTCGGAGCCGGTGGCGCTGGTGGTGCGATCGAAGACGACCTTGCCGTCGGGGCCGCCGTTCGGGAAGCCGTAGCAGGCGCCGTCGCTGGGCGTGATGGCGAACTCCGAGCCGGGGATCCCGGTCGACAGCATCAGCGCGCTGCAATTCGGGCCGCCGTAGCGGGCCCAGACGATCGAGCCGTCCGACCGGTACGTGGGCTCCTCGTCGTTGAAGAACTGTGGCGTATCCGAGATGTACTGGACGGAGTTCGGGTCGTCGGCGCGTACGGTCGCGATCCGGGTCAGGTTGTCGTCGAAGACCGCGCGGCTGCCGTCCGGCGCCCACATGAGGTCACGCGGATCCACTTCGGTGCACGACGACGCCGTAGCGCAGTACTGAACGTGCATCGTCGGCCCGTTGAGGAACTGGATACCCGTCGTCACACCGCTGCTGGACGCGGTGAGCACGCTGGACAGTCCGGGGCCGGTGGGAAAGTCGGCATCGGCCGGCGCCGCGACGAGGAGCGCGAGGACGCTCGCGGTCAGGGCCGTGTACGCCACCGGGCGGCGAAGGGAGTGAGGCACGGCGATTCCTTCGGCTGAGAGGATGCCGAGATCGTACGCCGCGCCAGCGACATCGGATGCCCTACAACGGCAGCACCGGGTTCGTCAATGTGCCGATTCCCTGCACGGATACCGACACCACGTCGCCCTCGGTGAGCGGGCCGACGCCGGCCGGCGTACCGGTGAGGAGCACGTCGCCCGGCAGCAGCGTCATGACGTGGGACACGTACGAGATGAGCGTCGCCACGTCGAAAATCATCTGCGCCGTCCGGCCGAGCTGGCGTACCTCGGTTTCCGGCTCGCGCCCGACCTCGCAGCGCACCTCGACGTCGGCGACGTCGAGCCCGGTGGTGATCCAGGGGCCCAGCGGGCAGAACGAGTCGAAGCCCTTGGCCCGGGTGAACTGCACGTCCGCCTTCTGCAGATCGCGGGCGGTCACGTCGTTGGCGCACGTGTAGCCGAAGACGGTCGACAGCGCATCGGCCCGGTCGACGCGGCGGGCTCCGGACGCGCCGATCACCACGGCCAGCTCGGCTTCGTGCTCGACCTGATGCGACTGCGGTGGCAGGCGGATCGGGTCGTGCGGCCCGATGACCGCGGTCGTCGGCTTGAGGAACAGCAACGGCTCCTTGGGAACGGCGTTGCCCAGTTCGGCCGCGTGCTCGGCGTAGTTGCGCCCGACGCAGACCACCTTGCTCGGCAGGATCGGCGAGAGCAGGCGTACGTCGGCCAGCGCCCAGCGCTGCCCGGTGAACTCCAGCTCCCCGAACGGATGCCCGTTGAGGGCCGCGATCGTCAGCCCTTCCGGCCCCGACTCGGCCTCGCCCTCGACGACGCCGAAAGCCAGCCCGCCCGGGTGTACAAAGCGTGCGATGCGCACCACAACCCCCAACAGATGTCCCGCAGTCGACCCAATCTAACGCCGTACGCTGGGACGGTGAACGAGACCGTCCTTCCGGCGCCGGTGTGGCGCGCTCGCGCGGCCGCCCATGCGGCGCGGGTGGACGGCTGGCTCGCCGGGCATCTGCATCGCCGCCGCGACGGCGTACCGCATCCGGTCGAGGACTTCCTGTTCACCTACTACTCACACCGCCCGGCGCAGTTGCGGCGCTGGCATCCGGGCTTCGGCGTGGTGCTGGCCGGCGCCGAACCGCAGCGGCATTACGTCGCCACCGATCTCGGTCAGACGGTCGACGCCCGGCTGCTGGAGAAGCGGGCCGCCGCCCTGCGCTGGATCCGCGGCCTCCTGCGCGCCACCGCTTCGCGCCCGGCCCAGCTGGGCTGCTTCGGCCTGCACGAGTGGGCCATGGTCTACCGGCAAACCCCGGACCAGGTCCGCCACAACGCCTGGCCGCTGCGCCTGTCACCGTCCGCGGCCGCACAGGTGGTCGAGGATCGGGGCGTACGCTGCACGCACTTCGACGCGTACCGATTCTTCACCGAGCCGGCCCGGCCGCTCAACGCCCTGACACCGACGCGGGATCGGCAGTCCGAATTGGAGCAACCGGGGTGCTTGCACGCCAACATGGACCTCTATAAGTGGGCGTACAAGCTGTCGCCGCTGATCCCCAGCGAGCTGGTGGCCGACTGTTTCGAGCTGTCGCGGGCGATCCGGGTGCTGGACATGCGCGCCAGCCCCTACGATCTCCGCGATCTCGGCCACGAACCCGTCCGCATCGAGACCCCCGACGGCCGGGCGGCGTACGCGGCCGCCCAGCGGGAGTTCGCCGAACGCGGGATGCCGTTGCGGGCTCGGCTCGTCGAGCGCTGCGACGCGCTGCTCGCCGCCGAGCCCGCCGCCGGGGAGCGCTTGCGCGAGCCGCCGGAAGTGCGGTCAGTCATCGCGTAGGAGTCGGCAGCGGCGAGGCGCTCGGCTGGACGCTCGCCGACGCGCTCGGGCTCGGCACCGCGGCCTGGCGGCACAGCACATGCAGCAGCGGCCAGCGGTCGCCCTCCCACGGAAGCATGTTCTCGCAGGTGTGCACGTTCACGCTCCAGTAGTTCTGCGAATCGAGGTCGACGATGCCGACCGGTCCGACCGGGTGGCCTTGGGGGTCCACCACGACCACGTCGGTCGGCTGCCACTGCGAGGTGTAGACGACCGACTGATCGGCGCTGTAGTTGTAGTCGGGTCGCGACATCGCCTCGTCGGCCGCCACCGCCACGGCGAAGGCGAACAGCGCCAGCCCGGCCGACAGTACGCCGGAGAAGATGCGCGTCTTGCGGCCGCCGTTCGCCGTGGCTCGGCCCAGCCAGATCGAGCCGATGATGCCGGCCACGATCAGGGCGACGCCGATGACGCCGTTGCCGCCGAACTGGGGAATGACGCGCGGATGGCCCTCATCGCCCAGAAGCATGCCGATGACGAGGGCGGCCACGTAGCCGCGCAGGACCCACCAGGCCGGATGCAACTGGCGGAGCAGGTCGGTCAGGTGGGCGTACCCGAAAATGCGGCCGATGCGCACGTTGAGCGGCTGGACGCGAGCCTTGACCCGCGCACGCCGTTCGGACCAGCGCGCGGACCGTGAGGGTGCGTCCGCGTGGCCCAGGGAAGCCCGCAACTCGGCCGCGTAGACGGCCGGCGGGCCGAGCCGCTCGGCCAGGCTGACCCCTTCCGCCTCGGCCTCGGCGGCCACCTCGGCCAGGTGCTCGGGCAGGTCGTCCATGAGTTCGTTGCGGGTGTTCTCGGGCAGGTCGGCCAGGGCCGCACCGACCGCGGCGGCGTATTTGGCGATCTCGGCGTTCATCGCGTCTCCTGCAGGAGCGTGTCCATGGTGGTGGCGAACCCCCGCCAGATCTCGCCACCGTTCTTCAGCTGGGTACGCCCGGCGGGGTTGAGCGAGTAGTACTTGCGATGCGGGCCCTCCTCCGAGGGCACCACGTAAGTCGTGAGGTAACCGGCGGCGAACAGCCGGCGCAGGGTGCCGTAGACCGAGGCGTCACCGATCTCCTCCAGCCCGGCCGTTCGCAGGCGGCGCAGGATGTCGTAGCCGTAGCCGTCCTCTTCGCGCAGGACGGCGAGGACGGCGAGATCGAGGACACCCTTCAGAAGCTGGGTGGTATCCACGCACCGCAGACTACTGTGTTTACCGAAGTACCGTCAACAGCGTAAATCCCCAGCACGGTATTTGCTGATTTCAGAGCGTACCGAGGTAGCGCTGGCGCTCGTACGGCGTCACCTCGCGGCGGTACTCCTCCCACTCCGCGCGCTTGTTGCGGAGGAAGAAGTCGAAGACGTGCTCGCCGAGCGTCTCGGCGACCAGCTCCGAGCCGGCCATCACGTCGATCGCCTCGGCCAGGTTCTCCGGCAGCGACTCATAGCCCATCGCCTTGCGTTCGGCGTTGGTCAGCGACCACACGTCGTCTTCGGCGCCCGGCGGCAGCTCGTACCCGGCCTCGATGCCCTTCAGCCCGGCACTCAGCAGCACGGCGTAGGCCAGGTACGGATTGCAGGCCGAGTCCAGCGACCGGACCTCGACGCGGGCCGAGTTCGGCTTCCCATAAGCCGGTACGCGCACCAGCGCCGAACGGTTGCGATGCCCCCAGCAGACGTACGCCGGAGCCTCGGTGATCCGGTCCGGCAGCGCTTGCGGGAACAGCCGCTTATAGGAATTGACCCACTGGTTGGTGACCGCGGTGAACTCGCGGGCATGGGTCAGGATGCCGGCGATGAACGCCTTGGCCACATCGGACAGCTTGTAGGGGTCGCTGGGGTCGTGGAAGGCGTTGCGCTCCCCCTCGAACAGCGACAGGTGGGTGTGCATGCCGCTGCCGGGCTGATCCGTGAACGGCTTCGGCATGAAGGTCGCCTGTACGCCATGCGACAGCGCCACTTCGCGCATCACGTGCCGGAAGGTCATGATGTTGTCCGCCGTGGTGAGCGCGTCGGCGTACCGCAGGTCGATTTCTTGCTGGCCGGGCGCCACCTCGTGGTGGCTGAACTCCACCGAGATGCCGATGCGCTCCAGCGCCAGCACCGCCTGGCGGCGGAAGTCCCGCGCGACCGCATGCGTGGTGTGATCGAAGTAGCCGCCCGCGTCGACCGGCACCGGCACCGAGCCGTCGGTGGCGCCGTTCTCTAGCAAGAAGAACTCGATCTCGGGGTGCGTGTAGAAGGTGAAGCCGCGCTCGGCCGCCTTCGACAGCGCCCGGCGCAGCACGTGGCGCGGGTCGGCCCAGCTGGCGTTGCCGTCCGGCAGCAGGATGTCGCAGAACATCCGGGCGCTCTCCCCCGACGAGCCGCCCTCGAACGGGAACACCTGGAACGTCGTGGGGTCGGGCATCGCCGTCATGTCCGACTCGTAGACCCGGGCGAAGCCCTCGATGGCCGAGCCGTCGAAGCCGATGCCCTCCTCGAACGCCGCCTCCAGCTCGGCCGGCGCGACGCTGACGGATTTAAGCGTGCCGAGGACGTCGGTGAACCACAACCGGACAAACCGGATGTCGCGCTCCTCCAAGGTACGCAGCACGAACTCCTGCTGTCGGTCCACTGTCGTTCGACCCCTCCGCCGCGATCCGGTGTTGGCCAGTCAACACTGATCACGTTACGCGCGTGTTTCGGGCACCGCTCGCGGCCGCTGCGGTCCGCTTGCGATCAGCCTGCCTCATGATCCCGGCGCGCCCCTCACGATCCCGGCAGGGACGCTCCACGGTGAGCATGACATTGCACACACCTGCGGGCGTACAGGAGAGCTATCTGGCGATCGGGCGAGTCGGCGACATCGTCTCCGTGCTGCGGCGTACCGCGCCCACCGGCGCTGACCAGGCCGCCCTCGACCGCCCGATCACAGGGCTCGCCGGCCGGGCCGTCGACAAGATCGTCGACCTGGGCCGGCTGGTGGCGACGCCGGGAGCACAATGAGGGTATGCCGACGCTGCGCATAGCCCTGGCCCAGGTCAACTCCACTGTGGGCGCCATCGGCGCCAACGCCGAACGCGTCCGCGAGGTCACCCGCGCCGCTCGTGACGCCGGTGCGCATCTGGTCGCCTTCCCCGAGATGATGCTGACCGGCTACCCCGTCGAGGACCTCACGTTCCGCGACTCCTTCGTCCAGGCTTCGCAGGCCGCCCTGCAGAAGCTCGCCCGCGACCTCGCCGACGACGGCGCCGGTGAGATCGCGGTCGTGGTGGGCTTCCTCGACGCCGACGGCCCCGCCCGGCTGGGCGCCGACTCGACCGTACGCACGGGGCCCCGCGATGCGTTGGCGCTGCTGCACCGCGGCGAGATCGCGCTGACCTACTACAAGCACCACCTGCCCAACTACGGCGTGTTCGACGAGAACCGGTACTTCGTGCCGGGCGACACCCTCACGATCGTGCGGGCCGCGACCGCTGAAGGTCCGGTCGACATCGCGCTGACCGTGTGCGAGGACATCTGGCAGCCCGGCGGGCCCTTCGCCGCGGCCGGTGCCGCCCACGTCGCGCTCATCGTCAACATCAACGCTTCGCCGTACGAGCGCGACAAGGACGACGTACGCCTGCCGCTCGTCGCCCGCCGGGCGGCCGAAGCCGGCGCCGCGGTGGCGTACGTGAACATGGTCGGCGGGCAGGACGAGCTGACGTTCGACGGCGACTCGATGATCGTCAGCCCGGAGGGCGAAGTCCTGGCCCGCAGCGGCCAGTTCGAGGAGACGCTGTTCGTGCACGACGTCGAGCTGCCCGCCTCCTCCGGGCGTACGCCGCCTCCGGGCGCGGCCGGCATGACGCTGCGCCTGCTGCCGTTGGAGACCACCTGGGCCGCTCCGCCGGACCAGCGTGACGGCGGCGTCGCGGCTCGCATCGCGGACGAGGCGGAGGTCTGGAACGCGCTCGTTCTCGGCCTGCGGGACTACGTTGAGAAGAACGGCTTCCGGTCTGTCGTGTTCGGACTGTCGGGTGGCATCGACTCGTCGGTCGTGGCGGCCCTCGCCGTGGACGCGCTCGGCCCCGACCGGGTCGTCGGGGTCAGCATGCCCAGCGCGTACTCGTCGGAGCATTCGAAGGACGACGCGGCCGATCTGGCCAAGCGGACCGGGCTCGACTACCGTGTGGAGCCGATCGCGCCGATGGTCGACGCGTTTCTGGCCAACATGAACCTGTCCGGGCTCGCTGTCGAGAACCTTCAGGCGCGCGTACGCGGCGTCGTCCTCATGTCACTGTCTAATCAGGAGGGCCATCTCGTCCTGACCACCGGCAACAAGAGCGAGCTGTCGGTCGGGTACTCGACCCTCTACGGCGACTCGGTCGGCGGTTTCAATCCGCTGAAGGACGTGCCCAAGACGATGGTGTGGCAGCTGGCCCGGTGGCGTAACGCCGCGGCCCAGCGGACCGGTCAGGTACCGCCGATCCCGGAGAGTTCCATCACCAAGCCGCCCAGCGCCGAACTGCGCCCGGGTCAGCTGGACTCCGACTCGCTGCCCGATTACGAGGTGCTCGACGCGATCCTCGCCGGATACGTCGACCGCGATGAGGGCCGCACGGCGCTGATCGCGGCCGGGCACGACGCCGACGTGGTGGACAAGGTGATGCGGATGACGGACGGCGCCGAATACAAGCGCCGCCAGGCCGCACCGGGCACGAAAATCAGCTTCAAGGCGTTCGGCCGCGACCGGCGCCTGCCGATCACCAACCGCTGGCGCGAGGGCGCCTGAGCCGCCGTGCGGGCCGGGTACGCCTGATCTCGGCCCTCACGAGCGGTATGCCAAGATCGTCACGATAGGATGCCGACATGACGGCACGCAGCTCGTTCGTGGTGGTCGCCAACCGGCTTCCGGTCGACGAGGTTCCCGAAGAGGAACGAGCAGGCGGGCAGCAGCGCTGGCGGCGCAGCCCGGGTGGGCTGGTCACCGCACTGCACCCGGTTCTGGTGGAGCACGACGGCTCCTGGGTGGGCTGGGCCGGTTCGGCCGGGCCCGCGCACGAGCCGTTCACGGTGGACGGCATCCACCTGAACCCGGTCGGCCTTTCCGCGGACGATGTCGCCCGCTACTACGAAGGCATGTCCAACTCGACGATCTGGCCGCTGTACCACGACGCCGTCGAGCCGCCCATGTTCAAGCGGCGCTGGGCGTCGTCGTACCGCGACGTCAACGCGCGGTTCGCCGGGGCCGCCGCGGAAATCGCCGCGCCCGGCGCGACCGTCTGGGTCCAGGACTACCAGCTGCAGCTCGTGCCGATGATGCTGCGCGCGGTCCGGCCCGACCTGAAAATCGGGTTCTTCCTGCACATCCCGTTCCCGCCGGTGGAGCTGTTCATGCAGCTGCCGCAGCGCGCGGAGATCCTGCGCGGCCTGCTCGGCGCCGACCTGGTCGGCTTCCAGCAGCGGCTCGGCGCGCAGAACTTCGCCCGCCTGGCCCACCACATCCTCGGCTGCCCGGTGTCGGCCGGCGGCATCATCGAGTACGACGGCCGCAAGGTGAAGGCCGCGGCGTACCCCATCTCCATCGACGTACGCGAGATCGACCGGCTGATCACCGACCCCCTCATCGAGGAGCGCGCCGGCCAGATCCGCACCGAGCTGGGCGAGCCCAAGACGGTGATCCTCGGCGTGGACCGGCTGGACTACACCAAGGGCATCGAGCACCGGCTCAAGGCATTCCGCGAATTGCTGTCGGAAGGCCGACTGTCCGTACCGGAGACGGTGATGGTGCAGGTCGCGACGCCGAGTCGGGAACGCGTCGAGCACTACCAGTCCCTGCGTGTCAAGGTAGAGCGCGAGGTCGGGCGCATCAACGGCGACTACGGACGGGTGGGCGTGCCTGCGGTGCACTATCTGCATCAGTCGTACAGTCGCAGTGAACTGGCCGCGCTGTATCGTGCGGCCGACGTCATGATGGTCACTCCGCTGCGGGACGGCATGAATCTGGTCGCCAAGGAGTACGTCGCCGCTCGAGCGGATGCCGGCGGCGCGCTGGTGCTCAGCGAGTTCGCGGGCGCGGCTTCCGAGCTGCGCCAGGCCTTCCTGTGCAACCCGCACGACCTGGACGCCGTCAAGGACTCCCTGCTGCGGGCGGTCAACGTGGACCCCGACGAGGCTCGCAAGCGGATGGCCGTCATGCAGCGCCACATCCGCCGCCATGACGTGGCGCACTGGGCACGGTCGTTCCTCTCCGAGCTAGGCAGTTTGACATGAGTTCTGTTCCGTCCGCGGAGTACTTCGACCCGGAACTGCGGGCGGCGGTCACCCGGATCGCCCGGGTGCCGCTGCTGCTGGTCGCCTGCGATTACGACGGCACTCTCGCGCCGATCGTCCAGGACCCCACCGAGGCCGTACCCCTGCCCGAAGCGGTCGCCGCCGTCCGTACGCTGGCCTCCCTGCCGCAGACCACGGTCGCGGTGGTCTCCGGCCGTGCGCTGCGCGACCTCGCCGCCCTATCGCGCCTGCCGAGCGAGGTCCACCTGGTCGGCTCCCACGGCTCCGAGTTCGACGTCGGCTTCGTCCAGCGGCTCGCCCCGGAGCTGGTCGACCTGCACGCGCGGCTGCACACCGAACTCAAGGCGATCATCGGGCGCCACCCCGGCGTACGCCTGGAGACCAAACCGGCATCGATAGCGATGCACACCCGAGGCGTCGATCCCGACATCGCGGCTGGTGCCGTCGACGCGGTCCGCAACGGTCCGGCGACGTGGCCGGACGTGCACACCACGCAGGGCAAGGAGGTCATCGAACTCTCGGTGATCTCCACTCATAAGGGCACCGCGGTCGACGCGCTGCGTACGCAGTTGTCGGCCAGTGCCGTGCTGTTCATCGGCGACGACATCACCGACGAGAACGCGTTCCAGAACCTGCACGGCCCGGACGTCGGGATCAAGGTCGGGCCGGGTGAGACGCTGGCCGCGTTCCGGGTTTCCGACCCCACCGAGGCGTCGCGCGTACTGGCACTGTTGCTGGAAACCCGGCGGTACTGGCTGTTCGGCGAGCGGGCGGTCCCGATCGAACGGCACTCGATGCTGGCCGACGGCAACACCGTCGCCCTGGTGACGCCGGACGCCCGCGTCTCGTGGCTGTGCCATCCGCGCCCGGACTCCGCCGCGATCTTCGCCGACCTCGTGGGTGGCAGCCCGGCCGGTCATTTCACGATCCGCCCCGAACGCGCCGGTACGCCGCTCGGCCAGCGCTACCGCCCCGGCACCATGACGATCGAGACCCGCTGGTCGGGGCTGACCGTTACCGACTGGCTCGACGGCGACCGCCTGATCCGCCGGATCACCGGCTCCGTGCCGGCCATCCTGGAGTTCGCACCCCGCCCCGGCTTCGGGTTGCTGCCGATGACGTTGCAGCCGATCGGCGAGGGTCTGCTGGTGCTCGGCTCCAATGAGCCGCTGGCCCTGCACAGCGCCGGTGTCGAGTGGGATATCGACAACGACAGCGGATCTGCGCGTACCCGTGTGGATGTCCGAACCGCGGGCGGTGAGGTTGTCCTGGAGCTGAGGTTCGGCTCGGAGGACACCACCCCGCACCCGGTGGCGTGCGCCGAGCGCCTGGAGGCGGTGGAGAAGCCGTGGCGGGACTGGGCCGCGAGCCTCAAGCTGCCGGCCAAGCACCGCGATCTGGTTCTGCGCAGCGCCTTGACCCTGCGCGGCCTGTGCCACGAGCCCAGCGGCGGCATCCTCGCGGCCGCGACCACCTCGCTGCCCGAGGAGCTGGGCGGCGTACGCAACTGGGACTACCGCTACTGCTGGCTGCGCGACGCGGCGATGACCGCGCGGGCGCTGGTGGATCTGGGCTCGATGAGCGAGGCCGAGGCGCTGCTGCGCTGGGTGGACGGCTGCGTGGACCGCACCGGCGGGCACCCCGAGCGGCTGCACCCCTTGTACGGCATCGACGGCCTGCCGCTCGGCCCGGAGGCGGTCATCGACACCCTGCCCGGGTACGCCGGCTCCCGCCCGGTCCGGGTCGGCAACGCCGCCGACGCCCAGCTGCAATTGGACGTCTTCGGCCCGATCGCCGACCTGCTGGCGGCCGTGGTGGAAAAGCGCGGCCGGGTCTACGAAGAGGAGTGGCGGGTCCTGGAGGCGATGGTGCAGGCGGTCGAGCGCCGCTGGCACGAGCCCGACCACGGCCTGTGGGAGGCTCGTATCGCGCCGCGGCACCACGTCTACTCCAAGGTGATGTGCTGGATGACCGTCGACCGGGCACTCGCGGTCGCGCAGCACTACAGCGACAAGGACATGGACGAGTGGGTCGCGCTGCGCGACCACATCGCCGAAAACGTGCTGGAGCACGGCTGGAACGAAGACGTGCAGGCGTACACCGTGGCGTACGGGCACCCCGAGATGGACGCGTCGTCGCTGTGGATCGGCCTGTCCGGCCTGCTCTCCGACGACGATCCCCGGTTCCTGGCCACGGTTCTGGCGATCGAGGCCGACCTGCGCTCGGGTCCGGTCGTCTACCGGTATCGCTGGGACGACGGCCTGCCCGGCCGCGAGGGCGGCTTCCATGTCTGCACCGCCTGGCTGATCGAGGCGTACCTGCGCACCGGGCGGCGGGCCGACGCCGAGGAGCTGTTCGAGCTGATGATCGACACGGCCGGCCCGACGGGTCTGCTGCCCGAGCAGTACGACCCCGACGCCGAGCGCGGCCTCGGCAACCATCCGCAGGCCTACAGCCATCTGGGTCTCATTCGCTGCGCGTTGCTGCTGGACTCCTAGCCGTCGGCGCATAGCCTTTCGGTGTATGCGCCGATTTGCCCTATTGGTTGCGCTTTGCGCTCGCGGGCTGCTCACCTTCCGCCTCACCCTCTGCCTTACCCACTGCCGTACCCACTGTCACGACCGTCGCGCCCACCGCCGCGCCGTCCCCCGCCGGCCCATTCAATGTGTACGCCGACGCAGCGGCCGGTCAGCTCCGAGCGGACGTCGCCGCGGACCGGGCCTTGGTGTACGTGCCCAACACCCAAAGCGACGACGTCTACGTCATCGATCCCTTGACCTACAAGGTGGTGGACCACTTCTACGGCGGCGAGGAGCCGCAGCACGTCGTTCCGGCGTACGACATGCGGACGCTGTATGTGACGTCGAGCCGGGTTCCGGGCGGCTCGGTGCTGCCGATCGATGCACGGACGGGGAAGCCGAAGAAGATCATTCCGGTGCAGGACGTCTACAACCTGTACTTCACCCCGGGTGGCGCGTACGCCTGGGTCGTTGCCGAGGCGTACCAGCGGATCGACTTCTACGACCCGGCGACCTGGAAGCGCGTCAAGTCGTCGGCGTTCCCGCAGTGCGAGGGCATCAACCACATCGACTTCACGGCCGACGGCACGACCGCCCTGGCCAGCTGCGAGTTCGCCAACCGCATGGTCGTCATCGACGTGGCCTCCGGCCAGCAGATCCGTGATCTGCCGCTGGACGTCGTGGCCAACGGGATGCCGCAGGACACCCGCCTGCTTCCGGACGGCTCCCGCTTCCTCACCGCCGACATGCACGCTCACGGGGTCTACGTCTTCGACGGTGCGGCGCGCCGCAAGATCGGCTTCGTGCCCACCGGCCAGGGCGCGCACGGCATCTACTTCAGCCGCGACGGGCGCCGGGTGTTCGTGTCCAATCGCGACGAAGGGTCGATCTCGGTGCTCGACGCGTCGACCCTGCGGCCGCTGACGAAGTGGGTCCTGCCCGGCGGTGGCAGCCCGGACATGGGCGCGGTCTCCGCCGACGGGCACACGCTGTGGCTGGCCGGGCGCTACCACGGCGAGGTGTACGCCATCGACACCACCAGCGGGAAGCTGAAGGCGCGGATCCCGGTCGGCACCGGGCCGCACGGGCTGCTCGTCTGGCCGCAGCCGGGCCAGTACTCCCTCGGCCACACCAGCAATATCCGTTAGCCCTCGACCTCCCCGCTCATGATCCGGCCTACCCCGCTCTTGATCCGGTTCAGATCAAGAGCGGGGTCAGGTTTGGCCGGGGTGGGGCGGGAGGTGGATGCCGAACAGCTGCGGCGGGTCCACGCCGGGCGGCAGCGCCTCCAGCTGGAACCGAGCGACCAGGTTGGGCAGGATCGACTGCAGCGCCGTGGTGGTGCCCGACCGGTTGCCGCCGCCGTCGTGCATCAGGACGATCGACCCTGGCCGGGTGAGCGTGATGACGGTCGACGAGATGGCGCTCGATCCCGGCTTACGCCAGTCCTGCGGGTCGACCTGCCAGTGCAGGGCGGTCATACCGAGCTGCACCGCCGCGGCGACGACGCGAGGCGTCCAGGCCCCGCCGGGCTGGCGGTAATACGAGATCTTCGCGCCCGGCACGGCCCGGCGGATCGCGGCGTTGGTCCGGCTCAGGTCGGCCAGAATCCAGTCCGGCGACCGCCGGCCCAGGCCGATGTCGTGCGACCAGCTGTGGTTGCACAGCGTGTGGCCCTCGGCCGCGATGTCGCGGACGAGATAGGGAAACGCCCGGACGTTGACGCCGATCATGCAGAAGGTCGCCTTGATCTGGTACTGGCGCAGCATCGCGAGTACGCGCGGCGTCCAGTCGGGGTTGGGGCCGTCGTCGAAGGTCAATGCCACGTCCGGTACGCCCGTCGTGACGCGGCTGCCGAACGGCCCCGTACGCTCCCTCGGCAGCGGCGGCCGGTTGGGACCGGTGATGGGCGCGGCGGCGACCAACCGGATCGGCGACGAGCTGGGTCCGGGTCGAGCCGGTTGAGCGGCGCCAGGCCGAGCGTCCGAGGATGTCGACAGCCGGCCCAGAAGGTGCCCGGAGCCGAACAGCAGGGCCACGACCACGGCCAGCCGTCCCCACCACAGCAGCCCGCTGGATCGCCGTGAATCGCCCACTCCGCCCACCTTGCCTAACACACCACTACCCGGCCATAACGACCCTTTAGTGTGCTATAGCGAAGGAAGCCGGTTAAGTTACCACGCTGGGGAAACTACGACGAAAGTGCGGAGACGACCGGGCCGATCACGGTTATGACGGGCGTACGCAAAGAAGCAGCGGCAATAGCGATCTCCGAGACGGGCGCGCGGACCACGACTTGATCGGAGGTCGTGCCGTCTTGGATGACCGCGGCCGGCGTGGCCGGATCGAGGCCGGCAGCGACGAGCACCGAAGCGATCCCGGCGAGGTGGCGCAGGCCCATGAGGACGACGACGGTCGTGCCGGAGCGGGCGACGGCGGCCCAGTCCACCAGCGACTCCGACGGCGCGACGTGCCCGGAGACGACCGTGAAGCCGTGCGTGACGCTGCGGTGCGTGACCGGGATGCCGGCGACCCCGGGCACCGCGACGGCACTCGTGACCCCCGGAACCACGAGGACCGGTACGCCCGCCGTCGCGCAAGCGAGCACCTCCTCACCACCGCGGCCGAAGACGAACGGGTCGCCGCCCTTGAGCCGGACGACGAACTTGCCGGCCTGAGCCCGGGACACGAGCGTGTCGTTGATGAATTCCTGGGTCGCGGCGGCACCGTAGGGCAGCTTCGCCACGTCGACGACCTCGACCTGCGGGCGCAGCTCGTCCAGCAGCAACCCAGGTGCGAGCCGGTCGGCCACCACTACGTCGGCCTCGTTCAGCAGCCGCCGGCCCTTGACGGTGATCAGTTCCGGGTCGCCGGGCCCGCCGCCGACGAGTGCCACCGTTCCTTTCAGCGGACCTTCCCCGGCGGCGCCGAGTGGTGACGAGGCGAGCAGAACGGCGATCTGGTCGCGTACGGCCATCGACAGGCGGGGCGCACCGCCGGCGAGTACGGCGACGGTCACCGGACCATGCCGCGTCACCGCCGGGGTCCACGCCGTTGCCGCGTACCGGTCGTCAGCGCGTACGCAGAACACCCGCCGTTCCTCACACGCGGCACTGACTTCGGCCGCGGCGGCCGGATCGTCGACGGCGACGTGCACCAGCCAGGCATCGTCCACATCGGATGGCCGGAACCGCCGCTGCACCCAGACCAGCCGGTCGGCCAGCCCTTGCAGCGCCGGGGTCAGGCTGGGCGAGACGATGGTGACCCGGGCACCGGCCGACAACAGCGCCGGAACCCGGCGGCTCGCGATCGCCCCGCCGCCGACCACGAGGACCGACCGCTTCTCCAAGCGCAGGCCGAGGGGGTAGAGAGTACTCACTTCTCGGTTACCCCGGCGGTGTCGAAGGTCGCCACCTCGTGCAGGACGCGTACCGCGCTGGCGGCGATGGGAAGCGCCAGCACGGCACCGGTCCCCTCGCCGAGCCGCAAACCCAGGTCCACCAACGGTTCCAGGTCCAGGTGGGCGAGGGCCACCGAGGCGCCCGGCTCGACGCTGCGGTGTCCGGCCACCATCGCGCCGGTTGCGAGCGGGGCCAGCGCCGCGGCGGCGAGTGCGGCCGAGCACGCGATCACGCCATCCAGGATCACGGGTACGCCACGCGCAGCGCCGCCGATGATGAACCCGGACAGCGCCGCGTGTTCCAGGCCGCCCACACTCGCCAGGACGCCGATCGGATCGGCCGGATCGGGTCGATGCAGAGCCAGTGCGCGGCGGATGACGTCGATCTTGCGGGCGTGCGTTTCGCTGTCGATGCCCGTACCCAGGCCCGTGACGTGTCCCGGGTCGGCTTGCGCGAAGACGGCGATGAGCGCGGCGGCCGGTGTGGTGTTGGCGATTCCCATGTCCCCGGTCAGCAACGCCTTGACACCGCTGTCGACGAGCTGGTTCGCCAGCGTGATGCCGACCTCGACCGCCTGCTCCGCCTCCTCGCGGGTCAGCGCCGGTTCCACGGTCATGTCCCGGGTGCCCTCGCGTACCTTGGCCAGAACCAGTCCGGGCGCGGGTTGTAGCGGCACGGCCACGCCGACGTCCACGACGGTCACCGCCACACCGGCCTGCCGGGCGAACGCGTTGACGACGGCACCGCCGTTGAGGAAGTTGGCGACCATCTGAGCGGTCACCTCCTGCGGCCACGGCGTTACCCCCTGCGCGTGTACGCCGTGATCCCCGGCGAAGACGGCCACGGCGGCCTTGTCCAGCAAGGGCGGCGGGCACTGACCGGTCAGCCCGGCGAGCCGGATCGACAGCTCCTCCAGCTGGCCCAGCGATCCGGCGGGCTTGGTCAGCCGCGCCTGCACCGACCGAGCCGCCTGCATGGCCGGTACGTCCAGCGGCCGGATCGCGGCGACGGCCTGGCTCAGCAACTCGTTCACTCGTCCCCCTCGATCATCGGCAGGACCGACCGCAGCTCGGCGATGAACGCGTCGGTGATGGCAGTCTCGCGTACGGCGATGCGCAGCCAGTCGGTGCCCAGCCCCGGGAAAGTATCGCCCCGGCGTACCGCCCAGCCACGCAGGCGCAACTCGGATCGCACGCGCGCCGCCTGGTGCAGGTGGACCAGGACGAAGGAGCTGACCTGGTTACCGGGTACGGTCACGCCCGGCAGCGCCCGCAGGGCGTCCAGCAGATGAGAACGGTCGGCCGCCAACCCAACGGCGATGTCATCAGCGGCCTCGCGTGCGGTCGGCGACGAACACGCGATCGCCGCCGCCAGCGCCGGCGTGGAGACCGGCCACAGTGGTGCGACCTGGCGCAGCTGCTCCAGCAGATCCGGTGCGCCGAGGGCGTACCCGATCCGCAGCCCGGCCAGCCCCCACGTCTTCGTCAAGCTGCGCAACACGAGCAGCCCCGGCAGATCGGTCCGGTGCGCCACCGACGCCGGCTCACCGGGAATCGTGTCGGCGAACGCCTCGTCCACGACCAGCACCCGGCCGGGCCGGGCCAGCCGCTCGATCGTCTCGACCGGATGCAGCACGGATGTGGGATTGGTCGGGTTGCCCACCATCACCAGGTCCGCGCCGTCCGGCATCGCCGCCGAGTCCAGCACGAACGGCGGCTCCAGCACCAGCCGCTCCACCGCGTACCCGGCCGCCCGCAGGGCCGCTTCCGGCGCCGTGAACTGTGGATGCACGACTAGCGGCCGGCGTACCCGCAAACCCTGAGCGACCAGGGTGAAAGCCTGCGCCGCGCCCGCGGTCAGGAGCACCTCGCTGCTCGCGCGCCCGTGCCGGCTCGCGACCGCCTCCCTCGCCGCGCGATCATCCGGGTACGCCGAAAGCCGCGACAGGGATTCGTGCAGCGGCCGGGCGAGCCACGGCGGCATCGCCTCGGCCCGCACGTTGACCGCAAGGTCGGTGTAGCCGGGGCCGATCTCCTGGTCACCGTGGTGGTGAAGATCGGGCTCGGCCGCGTTAACCGTGGTGATCACCTCGTTAGCGAAGCATGCGCGTCGAGAACCCGACCAGGGCGGGCACGGTTTTCGTAGCCGTGTTTGTGGCTTTCAATCATGTCATAGCAGGCTATGTCCTACCTTGGACTGGTGATGAAGCGCACCCTCGCCGCTACCGGGCGCCTGACGCCGATCCTTCGAGCCGGACTCATCTCGGGAGTGATCGTCGCCGCGGTGACCTATCCCCTAGCCGCGGTCGGCGGCCTGGGCGCGAAGTCGGGATTCGACTGGTACCACTCGCTGCCGAGCGAGCTGACGGTCCAGCCGCCCGCGCAGACGACCTATGTCTACGCCAACGACGGCAAGACCCTCCTCACCACCTTCTACGAGGAGCATCGCAAGTACACCCCGATCTCGCAGATGTCGGAGAACATCCGGCACGCGATCGTGGCGAGCGAGGACTCACGCTTCTACGAGCACAACGGCGTCGACGTCAAGGGCATCGCCCGCGCGTTCGTCGCCAACCACAACTCCGGCGAGGTGACCCAAGGCGCCTCGACCCTGACGATGCAGTACGTCCGGGCGACCCTGCGCGACGGCGCGCAGACCCCGGCCGAGGTGCAGGCGGCGACCGAGCAGACCAGCGGGCGCAAGATCCGCGAAATCCGGATGGCCATCGCGCTGGAGAAGAAACTGTCCAAACAGGAGATCCTGGAGCGCTACCTCAACGTGGCGTACTTCGGTCACCGCGCGTACGGCATCTTCGCCGCGGCCCAGATCTTCTTCTCCAAGCTGCCTAAGAACCTCACCGCTTCCGAGGCGGCCACGCTGGCGGGCCTCGTGCAGGCACCGACGACCTACGACCCGGCCGCCTCGGATCAGCGCGCCGCCACCGAACGGCGCAACTATGTGTTGCAGCGCATGGTGGAGCTGGGCTTCCTCGCACCCGACGCCGCGAAGAAGGCGGCCGCGCAGCCGATCAAACTGAGGATCACCGATCCGCCGAACGACTGCATCTCGATACCCAGCAAGATCAACAGCATGGGCTTCTTCTGCGACTTCTTCAAGGCGTGGTGGATGTCGCAGCCGGCGTTCGGCAACAACCCGGCCGAACGCGAGACCAAGCTGCGCCGCGGCGGGTACAAGGTCGTGCTGAGCATCGACCCGCGCATCCAGGCCTCCGCTCAGAAGAACGTGCTCCGCAACGTCGGCAAGCGGCACCCGTTCGCCCACGGCGTCGTGATCGTGCAGCCGCGTACGGGCATGGTCAAGGCGATGGGCCTCAACCGCACGTACTCCCTCGATCAAAGCCGCAACGGTGTGAACACCGACTGGCACAAGGCCGGCAAGATTCCGGGCAACTACCCGAACACCGTCAACCCGCTCGACGGCGGCGGCCTGTCCGGTGCGGGCTACCAGGCCGGTTCGACGTTCAAGATGTTCACGATGCTGGCCGCGCTCAACGCCGGGTTCAAGCTGACCAAGTCGTTCTACGCACCGCAGCGCTATGTGTCGCAGTACTTCGCCGGCTGGGGCGAGAACGGCACCTGCGGCGGCGGTCGCTGGTGCCCGACCAACGCCTCCGGCGCGATGACCGGTAGGCAGAACATGTGGACCGGCTTCGGCAAGTCGGTGAACACCTACTTCGTCCAGCTAGAGCAGGCAGTCGGGGCCGACAACGTGGTCAAGATGGCCCAGGCGCTCGGCCTGACCTGGCACAACGACGTCGACAAGACGATGGGCACCTACCCGCGCAGCAAGACGTGGGGCGCCTTCACCCTCGGCGTCGCCGACACCACACCGCTGGAGATGGCCAACGCGTACGCCACCGTCGCCGGCGACGGCCTCTACTGCGAGCCACTGCCGGTCGAGTCCATCAGCAACACCGACGGCTCTCCGGTGACGTGGAAGAACGCCGACGGCACCGTGGTCAAGGTGGCCGCGCCGCGCTGCAAGCAGGTCGTCTCGCCGGACGTGGCCCGGGCCGCCGCCGACGCCGCCCGGTGCGTCACCGGCTACGGCGCCTCTAAGGGCAGCTGCGGCGGCTGGAACACCACCGGCGGCAGCGTCTACAACATGGTCGGCCGCCCGATCGCCGGCAAGACCGGTACCACCGACAACACCCGGGCTGCGTGGTTCGTCGGGTTCACGCCCGAGCTGGCCGGGGCGAGCTTCCTAGCCGACCCGGACAACCCGTTCAACGCGGTCGGCGACGGCAACTACAACGTTCCACTGGAGGCGGTGGCGTACACGCTGCGCGACGCGCTCAAGGGAACGCCGGTGCACTACTTCACGCCACCGACCAGTGCCGTGACCGGCAGGGCCTCCTTCGTGCCTGCGCCGCAATCACCTACCAAGAAGAAGAAGCGCACCCGCTGACTTCCTCCTTAGATCAGGCTTCCGCCAAGATCCGGCCAAGATCCCGGTTAGATCAGGGATATTGCACGGATCTTGGGCCTACTTGAGGTCGGCGGCGACCAGGGACCAGATCTCCAGATCCACCCGGCCGCTGTGCACGAAGCCCGCGTTGCGCAGCAGTCCCTCATAGGTGAAGCCGGCCTTCTCGGCGACCCGGCGCGAGGCCAGGTTCCCCGGCGCCACCCGCAACTCGATGCGCTGGAACCCGTGTTCCAGCACCAGAGCCAGGCTCAGCGCGTCGACCGCCTCCGGTGCGAACCCGAAGCCCCGCTGATCCGAAGCGATCGCGAACGAGATCTCGGTCACCCGCGCCGCCCAGTCCGTGCGCTTCGTCCACAGGCACCCGACCAGCAGGCCGTCTTCGCGGCGTACGACGCCGTAATGGTCGCCCATGCCGCTGTCACGGCGCTCGGCGGCCAGCTCGGTGCACCAGGCGCGCCCCTCGATCTGGCCGAACTCCTTCGGGAACGGCAGCCACCGCTGTACCAGCTTCTCGGCGAAGATCTCGCCGACCGCCTTGGCATCGTCGGCGTCGAGCTGGCGTACGTCCAGGCGTGGCGTCGCCACGGTCAGCGTGGGAAAACGCCGGATCGCAACCTCGGACATGCCAGCTCCGATCGCTCTGGCCGGCCGCTGTGACGGCCGGTACCCCTCGCGCACCATACCCAACTGTGGGGGTCGGCGCCGTGGAGAAACATGGAGGCGGCCTGAGAGAGTACTGGCAAGGGGTGATCGCCGTCATATGGGTACGCTCGGTCGGTGCGTACTCTGCTGACCCCCCGATGGCTGGGCCTGCTGGCGGTGGCGCTGGTCCTGGCGGCGACCATGGTCTTCCTGGGGATGTGGCAGCTCGACCGATACCAGGCGCGTACCGCGATCAACGACCGCATCGCGGCCGGTGAATCGGGTGACGCCGTCCCGATCGCCGACGTCCTGCCCGGTCCGGGTACGCCCACTCCGGAGCCCGCGCACTGGCGGCGTGTGACCGCGACCGGCACCTTTGATGCCACCCACGAGGTGTTGGTACGCAACCGCACGGCCGGCGGCCGGCTCGGCTTCGAGATCGTGACGCCGCTGATCCTCGCCGACGGATCGGCCGTCCTCGTCGACCGGGGCTGGATTCCGCCGAGCCCCGGCGGCCCCACGGTCGCACCCGATGTGCCGGCCGCGCCGGGCGGCGAAGTGACCGTCGTCGGGCGGGTCCACCCGACCGAGCGCGGCGCGCTCGACACCGTCGTCATCGGTGGGCGTACGGAGATCCGGCGGGTCACCACGGCGGCGCTCGGCCAGGCCGGCGGGTACGCCGTCCGCGACGCGTACCTCCTGGCGGTCGCCGGTACGCCCGGCGCAACCGCGGCCACTATCGGAGTTCCGACGCAGAACGCCTGGCAGAACGCGGCCTACGTGGTGAACTGGTGGCTGTTCGCGGGCCTGACTCTCTACGGCTACTTCTACCTGCTGCGCAAGGAACATCGGCTCGACCCTCGTCCGAGTGGACCGGGTTCGCCGTCACCTCGCGAGGCTGCACAGGTCGCTTAGTCTGGACGTCATGCCCGACCCCACGCTGCCCCTGCCGACCGAGCCGATCCAGCCGCCAGGACAGCACCCCGTGCCACCGGCCGTCGACCCCTTCGAGGACGCGACGTTTGCCGCGTACGAACCACCCCGGCCGCCCGCTCCCCCGGCACCAGCGCCTCCGCTCGCTTTGGCACCGGCGCCGTCGCCCGGTCCGCCCGTGGTGACGCCGGCTCCGCCACCGCCGATCGTGTCCCGCATCGGGGAGATCTCGGTCAGTACGACGACCATCTACACGCCCACCGGTGACATGCCCCTGAAGCATTCGCAGTGGGTCGTGACGGAGCAGTGGCAGGCGCACACGAAGGTGCCAACGTGGGCGATCGTGATGTGCGTCTTCACCTTCTTCTGCATCCCCTTCCTCAACTTCCTGTTCCTATTGGCGAAGGAGACGTACTACACGGGCCAGGCGGTGGTCAGCGTGTCCAGCGGCGGCCGGCATTACGTGGCCCGCATCGCCGTGAAGAACCAGAACCAGGTGGCCAACCTGCAGAGCCAAGTCAATTACGTAAGGTCGCTCGCCGCTTTGTGAGCACCAAGAGCGGGCGGCTCACGAAGCGGCGAGCGACCTCGCAATCGCTTTAGAGAGCGGCGACGCTGCGCAGCAGCAGGGCCTCGGCCAGGCAGGCCCGGTGGAACTCGCCCAGGTGCAGGCTCTCGTTGGGGCCGTGCGCCTTGGAGTACGGGTCCTCGACGCCGGTCACGAGAACCGACGCCTCGGGGAACGCCTCCTTGAAGGTGGCGATGAACGGGATCGAGCCGCCCACGCCGATGTCGACCGGCTCGGTGCCGTCCCACGCGTCACGGAACGCCGACCGCACCGCGTCGTACGCCGGCCCCTTCGCGTCGATGACGATCGGGTCGCCGTCGTGCTCGAACGTCACCTCGACCTGTGCACCCCACGAAACCTGCTTCTCCAGGTGCGCCTTCATCGTGGCGTACGCCCGCTTGCGGTCGTCGCCGGGCGCCAGGCGTACCGAAATCTTGGCCTTGGCCGTGGGGATGATGGCGTTGGGCGCGCCCGCGGTCGGCGGGGCGTCGATGGCGAGGATGGAGATCGCGGGCCTGGTCCACACGCGCTCGACGATGCGGCCGGTGCCGATCAGCTGTACGCCGTCGAGCATGCCGATCTCCTCGCGGAACCGATCCTCGGGGTAGTCCAGCGGCGAGGCCGGGGTCGAGACGAGCCCCTCGACGGCGACGTCGCCGTTGTCGTCGTGCAGCGTGGCGATGAGGCGCGACAGGGTCATCAGCGCGTCCGGGGTGGCGCCGCCGGACATGCCCGAGTGCACGGCCTGCTTGAGCACCTTGACCTCGACGAACATGTTGACGATGCCCCGCAGCGACGTGGTCAGCGCCGGTACGCCGATGTCCCAGTTGCCGGAGTCGGCGATGACGATGACGTCGCTGCGCAGCTTCTCCTTGTGCGCCTCCAGCAGACCCGGCAGCGACTCGGAGCCGAACTCCTCCTCGCCCTCGACGAAGACGACGACGCCGACCGGCAGCCGGTCGTTCTCCGTACCGCAGCCGTACGCCCGCAGCGCGGCAACGTGCGCCATGATGCCGGCCTTGTCGTCGGCGCAGCCGCGGCCGTAGAGGCGGCCGTCGCGCTCGGCGGGCTCGAACGGGTCGCTCTCCCACAGCGAGAGGTCGCCGACGGGCTGGACGTCGTGGTGGGCGTAGAGGAGCACGGTCGGCGCTCCGGGTGGGGCGGGCTTCACGCCGATCACAGCCGGGTGACCGTCGCCGATCCGGGCGATCTCGGTCTCCAGGCCGCAACCACGCAGCAGTTCGGCCACGGCCTCGGCGGACCGCTCCAGCGGTTCGAAGTCGAAGCCTTCGAAGGCGATGCCGGGGATGCGGGCGAGGCGCTCCAGATCCGCGCGTACGCCGGGCATCTCCCGCTCGACCGCCGCGCGCAGCTCCTCGACGCTGAGGGTGGGTGTCGTCATGGGCACGATCCTATGCTCCCCGTTACCCGACCGTCGCCGAGGCTCCGTCGTCGATCACGAAATCGGCCTGCTCAGCGGTCCTGTCGAGGGCGAAGTGCCGACCTTCCCGGGCCTTCCACGTGACGAGGAACGGCATCGCCTCCTCGGGATCGCGCGCCCGCAGCCGCCGCCACGCTTCCTCTTCGGTGACCGTGAGGAAGACGGTCAGATCAGCGAACCGGCGCATGTCTTCGCGCGCCGCCGACACGCCCTCGATGATGACCACGTCCGCGCCCGGTACCGGAGTCAGGTCGCCGTCGAACCGCTCCTTGACCCAGTCGTACCGGCGGTAGGCGGCGTCCAGCCCGTACCGCAACGGGTTCACGACCTGATCCATCAGTCGGTCCCAGAAGGTGAACTGGTCGTCCCAGCCGTCGAGCAGGTCGTCGGTGTGCACCACAGTCACGGTCGTGCGGCGGCCCCGGATCGCCTCGGCCAGCCGATCCGCGAAGGTCGTCTTGCCGGCCCCGCTCTGGCCGTCCACCGCCACGATGCGCGTACGCCCGCTCCGCGGTTCCTTGCGCAGCAAGGCATCGGCGATCTCGTCAACCGTCGGGTTCATGCCGCCCCTCCTGGCGTACCTAGTGCGGCGGCGGCCGGCGGCGGCCCGTCCGATGCACCCGGTGGCAGCCCGCCGGATGCGCCCGGTGGCAGCAATGGCATCCCCGCCGGAGCACCACCCGCGATGAGGTCTCCGAGACGGTTCGTATCCACATGAGTCTCGACGAGATCACCGAGCCGGTCCACCGTCGCCTGCCGGGCCGCCGCGAACTCCACATCGGAGGCGGGCACGAAGCCGTCGCGGCCCGACAGCCACCCCGCCAATCGCAGGAACTCGCGGCGGAACGCGTCGGACTCGAATGCGCCGTGCCAGTGCGTACCGAAGACGGTTCCGTCGGTGACACCGTCGTCGCCGACGAATGGCGAAAGCCCTTGGCCGATGCGTACCACCCGGCCGTGGTGTATCTCATAACCGCTCACCGGTACGCCCAGCGCCTCGCCATCGGGCCGGCCGAGCACCTTACGCGGCTCGAAAGCGATGTCGACGTCCAGCAGGCCGAGCCCGGCGACGTCGCCTTCCCGGCTCTCCACCTCGTCGCGGATGTTCTGCGCGAGCATCTGGAAGCCGCCGCAGATCCCGAGGACCGGCCGGCCCTTGGCCGCGTGGGCCCGGACTGCTTGCGCCAGACCGGTTTCGCGCAGCCACCGAAGGTCGGCGACGGTCGACTTCGAGCCGGGCACGATCACGAGATCGGCCGCCTCGATCTCCGCGGGCTCGACGGTGAACCGGACGCTGACGCCCGGCTCCAGGGCCAGCGCCTCGGCGTCGGTGGCGTTGGACACCCGTGGCAGCCGGATCACCGCCACGCGAAGCCATTCATCGCCGCGCGGCGGCGCCGGACGTCCCAGTACGCGGCCGTAAGCCAGCGAGTCTTCGGCATCCAGCCACAGGTCCAGGTCGAACGGGAGGGTTCCGAGGACCGGCCGCCCGGTCAGCTTCTCCAGTGTGGACAGTCCGGGGCGGAGCAGGTCGAGGGAGCCCCGGAACTTGTTCACGACAAAGCCCGACACCAGCGCCTGATCGGCCGCGTCGAGTAGAGCCAGCGTGCCGTAGAACGAAGCGAAGACACCGCCGCGGTCGATGTCGCCGACCACGATGACGGGTAGGCCGGCCTCCCGCGCCAGACCCATGTTGACGAAGTCGGAGTCCCGCAGGTTGATCTCGGCCGGGCTGCCGGCACCCTCGCAGACGACCACGTCGTACTCCGCGCGAAGCTCGGCGAGCGTGGCGTACGCCGTCTGCGCCAGCCGGGGCTTGAGCGTCCGGAAGTTCGCCGACGTGATGGTGTCGACCGCCTCGCCGAGCAGCACCACCTGGCTCGACTGGTCACTGCCCGGCTTGAGCAGCACCGGATTGAAGCGCACATCGGGTTCGAGGCCGCAGGCGAGGGCCTGCAACGCCTGCGCCCGGCCGATCTCGCCGCCGGTGCCGTCGGACCGGATGGCGATCGCCGAGTTGTTGGACATGTTCTGGGCCTTGAACGGCGCCACCTTCACACCACGGCGGGCCAGCCACCGGCAGATCCCCGCGGTGACAACGCTCTTGCCCGCGTCGGACGTGGTTCCCGCGACCAGAATCCCGTTCACCGTGTTCACCCGCCCTTCCTCGCTCGCCCGCTGGCGGTCGCCCGCCCACTCACCGGCATCAACATGCTCATCGACATCGGCTCCCTCATTGGCGCTCGCCTCATCACCGCCCGCCCGAGGGGCGGCATCGGCCCGCTCATCGGCATAACCTGCTCATCGGCGGCGGCCGGCGATGAGGCGGCCGACGACCGCGACACCGAGAGCGGCCAGTCCCACCGCACTGCTAAGCGTCGCCGCCCGGCGCGCGTCGGCCGCTTGCGGCTTCTCACCGTCGCCGAGGTACGGACGCACCTCGGTCCGTCCGAAGTAGACGTTCTCGCCACCGAGCCGGACGTCGAGCGCGCCCGCGAAGGCGGCCTCGCACTGGCCCGAGTTCGGGGACGGATGGCGGTGCCCGTCGCGCCGCCACACCTCCCACGTACGCCGTGAGCCTCCCCCGACAACGGGAGCACAAGCAACGGCCAGCATCGCAGTAAGACGTGACGGAATCAGGTTCGCCGCGTCGTCGAGGCGCGCTGACGCGGTGCCGAAGTCGGCGTACCGCGGGGATTTGTGACCCACCATGGCGTCGAGCGTGTTCACGGCGCGGTAGCCGACGAGGCCGGGCAAGCCCGCGACCGCGCCCCAGACGAGCGGCGCCACCACCGCATCGGAAGTGTTCTCCGCCACCGACTCCACGGTCGCGCGAGCCAGTTCGGGGCCGTCGAGTGCCTCCGGGTCCCGCCCGCACAGGTGCGTGATGCGCTCGCGGGCGGCCGGCATGTCCTGCGCGGTCAGGGATTCGGCCATGCGATCGGCCTCTCGCCGCAGCGACCGCCCACCCAGCACCGCCCACGTGATCGCGGTCGTCAACGCAAACCGCGCTACCGGCCGCTTCCGCGTGGCGCGCTGGGCCACGATCGCCGCGGCGATCGGGAAGCCCACCGCCAGACCCGTGAAGACCGCACCGTCGGCCCGGCTCGGCGCGTAGAGCAGCCGCTCCAGCGCCGCTGCCGCCCGGCCGTACCCGGCGACCGGGTGATACCGCCTCGGGTCTCCGACCAGCACGTCTAGCGCGTACCCGGCCGCCATGCCCGCTGCGTCCACCGCTTTCACACCCGCCTCCGATCATCGTGCCGCGCCTTTGTCGATCAGCCTACGGGCGGCGCCGCCCCTCACCGCGCCGCCCGCAGGCCCCGCTCGTCCGGCAACGGGGAGGGTGCCGGACGAGCCGCCCTCAGACCCCAGCCGGGGTACGCCGGCGGCGCCGGCTCTTCGGTGCCGTAGTGCCGTCGGCCTCTTCCTGGGTCCGGTGCCCCACGGCCGTCGCGTCGTCCGCGCTCTCCTCGTTGTCAACGTCCTCGTCGGCGTCGAGATCGTCGTCTTCGCCCTCGGCGTCTGCTGCTTCGTCCGGCGATGCGCCGCCCGCCTCGTCCGGTGATCCGTCCGCCGCTTCCGGTGATCCGTCGCCGGCTTCTTCCGGTGATGGGCCAGCGGCGAACCGCAGGAGATCCGCGCTACCCCACGGCGCCGGCCGGCCGTCGCCCTCGACCAAACCGCCATCGAGCAGGCTGCCCACGTTCGGGCCGCCCTCGTTCAGGTTGGTGAACGCCTCGTCGAAGGTGAGCGCCTCGTCGAAGGCGGCGTCGTCGAGCTGCCGCAGCGGATCGCTCGGATCCAGCCCGGTCGGCAGGCCGAAAGCGCGCTCCGTCGTCTCGCCGTCGAGCCGGACCGGTTCGGTCGGGTCGGGCTCGACCTCGCTGGCCGACACCGGCTTGTTGCGGGCGAACCGCGCCCGGCCGCGGGCCAGGTTGTGCCCCACCGCGAGCGCCTGCATCTCGTAGAGCGTCCGCTTGGTGCCGTCGGAGTCGACCCAGTCCCGGGTGTAGATCTGCCCGTAGACGATCACCGGATCGCCGACCATGATGCTGGACGCGACACCGCCGGCCAGGTCCCGCCAGCAGCTCACGCGTACGCGCAGCCCGTTGCCGTCCACCCAGGCGCCGGTGGCCCGGTCGAGGCGCCGGGTCGCCGCCGCGACCTTGAACGTGGTGACCAGCCGGCCCGAAGCCGACGTACGCCGCCACTCCGGTGCGGTCAGAACGTTGCCGACAACGCAAATGTGTGTCTCGAACATGCCGACGAGCCTCACGCCTCGCCGCCGGTTTCCAGGAAGTTATGATCTTCGATATTGTGGATAACCCAACCCGTGTGGATAACTTTGCGGGCTGGGCGTACGGGTATTTTGGGAGGGTGGAGACCGACGTCCTCGGCGCGCCCTACGAGGCGCGGACCATCGAGCTGCCGGACGACGACGAAGGCCGCGTCGTCGCAACGCTCGTACGCCGCTTCGCACCGCAGCCGACCCGGCGAGCGATCCTCTACGTGCACGGGTTCAACGACTACTTCTTCCAGACCCACCTGGCCGACTTCTATACCGCCGGCGGCTGGGACTTCTACGCGCTGGACCTTCGCAAGTACGGCCGCTCGTTGTTGACCCACCAGACGCCGAGCTTCGCCCGCAGCATGGCCGAGTACTTTCCCGAACTCGACGAGGCGACGCGCATCGTGCGCACCGAGGACGGCCACGACACGGTCCTGTTCAACGGCCATTCGACCGGCGGCCTGATCGGCTCCCTGTACGCCCACGCGCGCCGCGCCCGCCGCCCTTTCGACGCGCTGTTCCTCAACAGCCCGTTCCTCGACTTCAACACCCGCTGGCTGGTCCGCCGCCCGCTCGCACCCTTCCTCGCCGGAGTCGGCGCCATGCGCCCCTACCACGCCCTGCCGTTCAAGGGTCCCGGCATCTACGGCCGCAGCCTGCACGCCTCCCTCGACGGCGAATGGGACTACGACCTCGCCTGGAAACCGGTCGGCAGCCTCCCTGCTCGCTACGGCTGGCTACGCGGCGTACGCAACGCTCAGTTGCGCGTACGCCGAGGGCTGCGCGTGGACGTGCCCATCCTGGTCGGCCACTCCGACGCGTCGTTCAAGAAGCTGATCTGGGACGACGACGCCCACATCACCGACGCCGTCCTCGACGTGGACCACATCGTCCGCTGGGCGCCGAAACTCGGCCGGAACGTGAAGGTGGTACGGATTCCGGGCGCCAAGCATGACCTGGCGCTGTCCCTCCCACCCGCACGCCAGCAGCTGTTCGCCGAGCTCGACGACTGGATCAGAGCCGTCTTCCCCGCTAACGGCGCCGCTATCGTGACAGAGCGTAACCTCGCCACACCTCCCAGCCACGCCGCCACACCAGCAGATCACGGCTGAGCAGCCCGCGCCCGCCGGCGTAGAAGAGCCGGTCCACCGCTCGGCGTACGCGTTCCATGCCGGGGCGCGAACCCGAACCGGTGATGATGACGACATCCCGCGCCGGTACGCCGACGATCAGCTCACCGGGCACCAGCGGCGCCAAGCGCTCCCAGAACTCGTCGGCGAGAAGGATGCACGACTCCCAGCCGCCGAACGACACCATCAGCGCCGGTGGCTGCCCGACGACCTGCGCGTCCACCGCCCACTTGGCCAGACATTCGAGCGCATAATGCCGCACGTACGCCGGCCGAACCCCCCACTCCTGCAGATCTGCCCAGGTCAGAAGAGACCGGTACGCCGGACCGGGCGCGTACCCCACCGCGAGCCCGCCGACAAACTCGTCCATGACCAACGCCGACTCGTCCCGGGGATCAAGATCCTCCAGCGAGACGAGCACCGGCAGAAATGTGGTGCTCATCACCTCCACGGCCGTTAACCTACTCCGACCGGCTGGTGTCACCAATCATCCGTCCAGTGGGTGGGTGTCAACAACCGTTTCGGTAATCTGTCTTCCTGCATGCGCCCGTAGCTCAGCGGATAGAGCAGCTGCCTTCTAAGCAGTTGGCCGCAGGTTCGAATCCTGCCGGGCGCACCAAGGTCATCATTTTCGGACCTCGGCCGAAAAGATCTTGGCCGCGGCTTGCGGTGTTTCCCGGGCGCTGCCAAGCGCCGGTGCGGTCCTGGGAAGCCCGGCTGGCGACCGTCAGCGCAGCGCGGCCAGCACCCGATTGATCTCGTGCACGTCGAGTGTGGCTGGATCGAACTCGCTGCCGTCGTCCAGTCCCAGCCACTCCAGGCGGTCTTTGTGCTCGGGATGATCGGGATCAGCGAGGATCTCCACCAGCTCCGCATATCCCCAGATGCCGCCGCAATCATCCGGCGGCGCCGCCCGCCGCCCGCCCGTACAGGTGGGGTAGACCGTCGCGGGGTCGCGGTCGACGACTTCTTCTATCAGCACTTCGTGTTCCCAGTCATCGCCGAAGTCGTAGGTATACCGGATCTTGTCCTTGGCCCCGGCGACCTGCTCCAGCGTCACCGGTGCCGCGGCCCGATGTCCCAGATCCCGATCCGCCCGCCCGAAACTGCCGTAGGCCGTCTCGAACACGTACAGGTGGCTATCCTGCCAGCCGAACGCCGCCTGGATGATGTCGTGCAACCGGGCCAGGCTCACATCGGCCGGCACCAGTAGACGCCGCCAAATCGGCGGCTTCGCGTCTCGCAGTCCCACCTTGATCCGGTAGATCGGCGCCAGACCGTCGGACTTCTTCCGCTTCGCGGGCAGCTTTGCCGGCACCGGCCGCCCCCACGGCAGGTCCGCGCGCCCGCCGCCGGCCGTCAGTCTGAGAAGGGCGTCACGCATGCTCGACGGGGTGGCCTCGGCGTCCTCGTGGTGACCATGCGCTCCGGCCGGCTTTCGTGCCGGCGGCAGCGTGGTCAGCCGGGCGCGCAGCAACTGCGATAGCAACGCGTACGGCAGGCCGTCATCATCGTCGTCATCGGCCCCGCCGAAGACGCCGTCCAGCTGGTCCTCTTCATCGTGGACGGCCCGCGCGTCGAGTGCGTCCTCGGCATGCCAGCGCAGTTCCGCCGGCTCCAGAATCCGAGTGCTGATCGTCAGGCCCTCGGCACGCCCACTCGCGCGCAATTCCTCTACGGCATTGGGGAGTTGGTCCGCATCGGGGAGAAGTATGATCTCCACCGCTGCGCCACAGTCCTCCTCATCGACGATCACGAGGAACGCGTGACGGTTGGCGGCCCGCTCGAACGCGAAGGCCAACACCGACATCGTTTCCTGGTCATCGAACAGCCGGTAACACTCGGTGACCGACATGGGTTCGGCGAGTTGGCTGCCCCACCGCGGTTGGGGAATTCCCGTGCCTGCCATCCGATTGACGGCCGCCGACGCGGCCCGGTCCAGCGGCTCGTTGAGGCCGGCCGCGACCGAGCCGATCGCCAGCAGCAACGCCAGGGCGTCCGCGTCGGCCCTGGCCTCCACCTGCGGGATCAGCGCATCGACCAGCGCGGGCATCGTGGCGTCTCCGAAGACCGACATCATCGACACCAGACTGGCGCCGACCAATTCCGCCTCCAGGACGTCCTCGCACTCGGCGAAGCCATCGGCACCATCGAAGAAGTCACGGACCATCTGTGTCGCATCGGCGCCCGTGTCCGAGCAGGCAGGACAGTCACACATCGGTGGCGCGAGGCTCAGGACCGGCCGATCGGATCGGCGAACCGCCTTCTTCCTCGCGTTGCGCTGGCCACCACGCCGGGAACGACTCATTTGCAGAGTATGCCTCCCGGTCTCGATCTCGTCAGCGCGGGCCGGGTCGTAGACCGCTCGGTCGGCGCCGCTGCCCGTGGCCGGGGCGGTGTCCATCGTTGTTGATGAGGTTATCCACAGGCGACGCCCACTCCGTTGCCCCACCTGCGTACTCCGGCTAGGGTTCGGATCTGTCCACACGCGAAGGGGGAGACGCGTGATACCGACCGAAGTCTCCAGCACCGGCCTGCGCCAGTCGTCGAGCGAGATGACGGGCGCGGTCGAATCCGCGGATACGACACTGCAAGGGTTTCAGGCCCAGTTGGAATCGTTCGGCGAGCCGTGGGGCCACGACGATCTCGGCTCCGCCATCGCCGCCATCTACCAGGCCGCACTGGCGATGGTGATGAACTGCCTGACGTCCAATCTGGACACGCTGGTCGGGTACGCCGAACGGCTGGGCATCGCGGCCGACAACTACGACGACGCCGACAATGCCGCATCGCAGCGGATGACCGCCATCCAGTCCGGCCAGGGGCCGAACCTGCCGCTGTAGGGAGATCTCGTCATGGGGATGCAGTTACCAGGTGAGATCCGCGAGATCTTGTCGCTGTGCGGGTTCACCTGGCCGGAGGGCGATGAGACCAAGCTGTTGAGCTTGGGCCAGACGTGGACGGGCCTGTCGGGCCAGATCGACGGGCATGTGCAGACGGCCGACTCGGCCGCGACGGCGGTGTGGAGTGGCAACCGGTCGGAGATGGTCGACGCGTTCCAGGCCAAGTGGACCGGCGACGCCAGCCCGGCGCACCGGCTGACGCAGGGCGGGACCGGCGCCGACATCGTCGGCGCGGGTCTCATGGTGTGTGCCGGGATCGTGCTGGCGCTGAAGATCAATGTCATCGTCCAGGCCACGCTCACGCTCATCGCCATCGCTCAGGCCATCGCGGCCGCGTTCTTCACCTTCGGCGCCTCGGCCGCTCTCGTGGTGGTGCTGCGCGAGGCCCTCAAACGACTCCTGGACTGGCTGCTCAACGAGGCGATCGGGAAGGTGCTCGGTGGCTAGGCGGAAGACGGCCAAGCTCGCGGGCGCGGCCGCCGAGGGCTTGATGAAGCCGCTCAAGGCTGTGATCAAGGACGGCGAGGAACTCATCGACGTCGTGCAGGACACCGCGGGACGGGCGACCAAGAAGGCCACCAAGGGCGCGCGGAGGGCCACCAGCGGCGCACGCCGTGAGGTGCCCAAAGAGGTACGCGACAAGTGGAACCGCGGCACCGCCTTCAACAGGGAGCGGGAGCCGTTCTACCGGGCCAAGGGCGGCGGCAACGAGCTCACGCTGGAGAACGGCAAACGGGTCGACTCCTACGTGCCCGGCAGGGAGATCGTGTCGCGCAAACACACGCAGCTGGGCGAGGTTCAGGAGGACACGGGCCTCGGCTACGTCCGCGAGCTGGACAGCAAGTACAGCCCCGGTGAGGTCGTCAAGGACACGCCCCATGCCCGGGAGCAGATCGGCGACGCGGCCGGCCAGCCCTTGCGTGGCGAGAAGATTCTCGAGGTTCCACCGCAGAACCCGGACCGGCCGATCCCCAAGTCGGTCCTGGACGAGGCCGAAGCCCGTGACATCACCATCCGCGACACCAACGGTAAGGTTTACGAGAGCGACGACTGACCTGGAGCGGAAGGGAGCAGGGCATGGCTGAGTCGCGGTACGCCGCCAGCTATTGCCGGCGGTGGAACTTCCGCCGCCATAAGCCGATCGATCCGCTGACGCCGCAGGAGGCGGTCCGGCGTGACGCCGATCGGGAGGTCTACTCGGTGATCCTGCACGACCCGTCGGGCGGCCCGGTGCCCGAGGCCGTCATCGAGATCGACTGGGCCAACGACTTCGCCGGCGTATGGTTCTTCGACGCGTTCGGGCGGCAGTCGCTCAACTACGCGTTCCGGCGTACGGGCGACCGGCTGTTCCTGTTCAACATGATGGAGTACTCCTACCCGGACGACGAGCCGCGGACGCTGTCGGGCTCGAACCACACCGAGGAGTTCACCTTCCAGGAGAACGGCATCGCCCGCCTGGTGGTCATCGACGACGACGCGCACGAGAAGACCACCGAGGATCGGTCCGGCGTCGACGTTGCGACGCACTACGAGCCGGTGCCGAGGTTCGGCGACTGGGACTCGCTGGCCCGGTGGAACCGTGAAGTCGACGAGGACGACTAGCCCGCGAGGCGGCGGCCGGTAGGTCGAGACTCCGGCCGATGGGTAGCACGGTGTCCCGGTCGTTGGTGTCGCGGACGGTCCAGCCGCCGCACGGCGACGGGTGTCGCAGGTCCTCTTCGGACAGTGTTTCCGGCAGGTCGGCCAACCGGCTGCGGTGCTTGTCGATGGCCGCCCAGATCTCGTCGCGATTCATCAAGCCGCGGAACGCGATTCATGACGCCCTCCCAGACGAAGCGGCAAGTGAGTCGATGAGCAGCTTCAGACCCGGTTGCGGATCGAACGCGGGATCGGGGTAGGACAGCTGATGCAGGACCAGCCCGACGACGTAGTTCGCGAGGATCGGCACCGCCTGCGCGGGGTCGGCGACGCCCACGGCCCGCAGCCAGTTCGTGAAGTACTTCGTCACGCGCCCACCGGTCGCCGGCAATTGCGACCGCAGCGATGGGCGTACAGCGGCTTCGACAAGGACCGCGTAGCGCGCGAGAGTGAGGGTGCGCTGGGGGCCGACGGAGTCGCGGACCGCCGCGGCGAAGGCGGCGACGAGGTCGGCCGGGGTGGCCGGGCTCAATCCGAGCGCGACCTCCTCCCAGTTCTCGCGCTCGCGGTGGGCGAAGCGCTCGACGACGGCGTCGAACAGCGCCTCGGTCGTGCGGAAGTAGTTCGAGGTCGAGCCGGCCGGGAGACCGGCCGTGGCATCGACGGCGCGGTGGGTCAGGCCGCGGGTGCCCTGCGTGCCGAGGAGCGTGATGGCGGCATCGAGGAGGTCGTCGCGGCGGGTGCTCACGCCGTTACACTACAACTGTAGTGAAAATTACTACAATAGTTGTGACGGCAAGACGACGCTGGCGGGGTAAACCGTCTGACGAAGACGGGCGTCGGAAAGCCACGGCGCCTACCGTCAAGCCGGGGGCACTAAGCGAGAGAGACAGACATGACGAGAAGGCATTACGCGCAGCTCACCGCGGTCGCGATCGCGGCCATGGCGGTCATGGGTTGCACCAACACCCCAGGCCCCGGCCCGTCACCGAGCGCCTCCACGATGCCGCCGGTGAGTACGGCGCCCAGCCCGACCGCGGTGCCGAGCGCGACCGCGTCCAGCGCCGCACCGACCGCTGCTGCGAGCGCCAGCCCTTCGCTGCCGCCGGGCGTACCGGGCGGGGCGGTCAACTACAGCGTCACCGACTGGGCCATTCCGACCGGCGATCCGCTGGAACTCGGATCCAGTCTCGGCCAGTTCCCCAGCGCCACGCTGGACGCCGTCGAGATCGGCAAGCATCCCGAGGGCTCACCGGCGTACACGCGGGTTTCGTTCCGGTTCCGCACCGCCCTGCCGAGCTGCCGCCTGGTCTACGTCAAGGAGTTCCGCGGCACCGACGACAAGGTCGTGCCGGTGGCCGGGAACGCCAAGCTGTCGGCCGTCTTCCACACCGCCGGCAGCCCCACGACCGGTACGGTCGCCATCACCGGCGACGGCAAGCCGGTGGTCCAGGGCGTCGTGAAGTTCGACGACTTCGAGGGTTACCTCGGTTACGGCCTCGGCTTGCAGGTCGCATCCGGAAGCGACCAGGTGCGCCTGGTGCGCTGCGGTCACCTCCAGTACACCGACGGCCGGGCCGCTCCGTACGTCGTCTTCGTCGACATTCAGGACTGACCCCCTCACGTCCGGCCGCGGTATCAGCACCGCAGCGGCGACCGCTGCGATGAGAACCGCCCCGCTGAAGGCATTCAGCGCCGTACCCAGAGCGAGATGCGCGACCGCCACGGGAGCCGCCACCGCACCGGCGAGCGTGGCGGTCGCGTCGCTCGCGAAGAACGCGGCGGCAACGCGCCCGCGAGCCCGATCCGGCGTCGCGGTCTGCATCCGGTGCACGATGACCACGCCGAGGATCGCGCCCGGAACGCCGCAGACCGCGATCGCCCCCAGCGCGACCGCGAAGGTGGGCGCGTTGAACAGCACCAGAAAACCCCCGCCCACCGCGGCGTAGGCGCACGTGAGCACGGTGCGCGTACGGCACCGGTCCAGCAGCGGTTTGCTCACCGCCGACCCCACCAGGTAACCCGCGCCCAGGCCCGACACCAGAAGCCCCACGGCCTGCGAGGGCGCCCGCAGCCGCTCGGCCACGAACGGCACCAGCAGGGCCGTCACGCCCGCATTCGCCGCGAGAAACAGCCAGCTGGTCGCCATCAAGCCTCGCAACATAGGGGTACGCCCAACGAGGCGGACGCCTTCAAGAACCCGGGGCGGCGGTGCACCGGTTTCGCCCCGCGCTATCGACAGCCGTCCAATGAGGACAGCTGCGGCGACATAACCGGCGACGTCGATCGCGACCACCGCGCCGAAGTGCCCGTGCGCGGCCAGTAGCGTACCCGCGGGCGGCCCGATCATCCGGAAAGCGCTGCGCGCAAAGGACATGGCTGCGTTGAGCGTGGCGAGATCGGCTTCCGTACCGGCGATCCCGGGCGCGACGGCGCAGAGCGCCGGAATCAGGAATGCCACCGCAACTGCTTCCACGAGAACGCCGGTGTAGATGGCGACGAGGTGGCCGGCGAGCATGATCGCCACCCCGGCGGCGGCGCCGAGGTACGCCGCAACCAGGATCCGCTTGCGCGGTAACCGATCCACGAGTACGCCCGCCCACGGCCCGACGACGGCGGCCGGGAGGACCTCGACCGCGAGGGCCAGCCCGGTGGCGGCCGGCGACCCGGTGAGCCGGAACACCTCCAGCGGCACCGCGAGGACGAGGAGCCAGGCGCCGAGCGACGCGATCGAGCTGGCCGTCCACAGCAGACGCAGGCGGCGATCGGTCAGAAGTCTCATGCCGATGGAGACTATTCCCAGAGAACACTTCATGGCAAGATATCTTCTGTGAAGATAGAGGAGCTGGGTGCTCGGCTGCGCGAACGGCGTACGGCGGCCGGGCGGACGATCGCCTCGGTGGCGGCCGGCGCCGGCCTATCGGTCCCCTACATCGCCAACCTGGAGAACGGGCGCGGCAACCCGACCTGGTCAGCAGTCGAGCGGCTGGCCGAAGCGCTCGGTACCGAACTGCGCGCCGATCTCGTGGAACCCCAAGCACCGCGGCTGCCCGCTACCCTGATCGAGTTTGCCGAACTGCCCCGGTTCCGCGCCGCGACCCGGGGCTTGGACCGGACCGCCACCCTGAAGGCGATGGCCGCCCTGGCCGCCGCCGCGACCGCCGAACCGTCCGAATTGGACTGGCACCGCATCCTCGACACCGTCGTCCTATTGAGGACGTCCTATTGAGGACGTCCTATTGAGATCGTCCCTATTGAGGTCGTCCTATTAAGGGAGCACAGCGTATGAAGTTCAACCCCAGCGACGCGATCCGGTTCGAGCCCGGCCAGACGATCGTGCGCCGCAACGTCTGGGGCAACGGGCGCATCTCGGCCGTGGAGAGCGCCCGGGTGCTGTCCGATGACCACGTTGGCGTACTGACCTGGACGGGAGACGGCAGCGACGCGGCGGTACGCACGATGCTGACCGGGGATTCGATCCGTAAGATGCCGCTGGCCCGGCGGATGGCGATACCCACGATGCTCAGCCCGCTGCGGTGGCTGGGGCGGGGCTTCCTCTGTTTGACGCGGACCGACGCGGCTCACTCGGTGTGGTGGTTCTTCGACCGCAGCGGCGCCTTCGAAGGCTGGTACGTCAACCTCGAAGCCCCGGCGATCCGCTGGTACGGCGGCCTCGACACCAGGGATCACGCGCTGGACATCCGGGTCGCGCCCGACCGGACCTGGCGGTGGAAGGACGAGGACGAGTTCGCCGAGCGTACCGGTCAACCGCAGTTCTGGTCGGCCGACGAAGCGGCGCGGATCCGCGCGGAGGGTGAGCGGGTGGTACAGGCCATCGAGGCCGGGCGGTACCCGTTCGACGGTGTTCACACCGACTTCCGGCCGGATCCGGCCTGGGCGCCGTCGCGGTTCGGCCCCGAGTGGGATCTGCCGCGACCCCGGCTCACGACGCGATGAGCACGGCCGGGTTGTCCTGGATGTACTCCCCCAGCTTGTCGTCGCGGGCGGCGGCGAACATCCGCAGGGTCTCGGCGCTGAGCAGTTCGCTGCCGTCACCGGCGCCGTTGAAGGTTCCCGCGTTGGCCTTCAGCGTCACCAGGTCGGCCCCGGCGATCACCTTGAGATTGAACAGGAAGTCGGCCACGCCGTAGCCGCCGGTGTCCAGCTTGAGCGAGCCGCCCGCCGCCTTCAGCAGGGTGCTCAGCTTGCCGGGGTTGGTCACCACGCCCGCGCTGGCCGCCTTCTTCGCCATCGCCTTGATCAGCTGAACCTGATGGCGCTGGCGGTCGTAGTCGCCGTGGGGCAGGCCCTTGCGCTGGCGGGCGTAGTCCAGCGCCTCCCAGCCGGCCATGTCGCGGCAGCCCTTCTTGTGCCACCAGCTGTTGGGGCGGGGCTTGAGGGGATCGCCGGGCGCGTAGACCGGCTTGCCGTCGGGGGACACGTTGTAGTGGCTCGACCAGGTGTCGCGCTCCACACACATGTGTACGCCGTCCAGCGCGTTGATGACGTTGCGGAAACCGCCGAAGTCGATGACGACGACCCCGTCGAACTGGATGCCGGTGAGGTCGGTGAGCGTCTTGCGGGTCAGCCCGGCACCGCCCTGCCAACCCTGGCCGCGCTGGGATCCGGCGTAGAACGCCGAGTTGACGCGGTCGGCGGCGCCGTTGTATCCGGCCTTCGGCCAGGCCGGAATCTGCACCTTCGAGTCGCGCGGCACGGACATCAGGTACGCCTCGTCGTGCGTCGCGGGTACGTGCAGCATCAGGATGGTGTCCGCGCGGGCGGAGTTGGGCGCCCAGCTCTGCCGCTGATCCAAGCCGAGCAGCAGCAGGTCGATGGCGCCGGTGAGCGGCTTGCCCTGGGGAACCTCCGGCGCCGCCGTCCCGGTCGAGCCGGTCTCGATCGAGCCGACCAGATCGGCCATGACGGACTTGACGACGGCCAGGCCACCGAAGCCGACCACGGACAGCACCACACCGAAGACGACCAGCAGCCGCGCGCTCCAGGGCGAGCGGATCTTCGTCTTCTTCTTGCTCTTCTTGGTCTTCGCGGGCTCGGTGAGGTGGTGGCTGGTACCGGATGGGCTGGCGGTCCGTTGCGGCATGCGAGTCCCCCAAATGCGACCCTCGCGACTCACGATATTCAGCGGAGCACCGCTCCGCCATAGTCATGTCCTACTTCGTGCACCTTCACCCCGTTGACGGACCGCTCGTGATCCGGAAGGTCCGCCGGTACGCGCTCGGCGCGACCCCCACCACCGCATGCAACCGTTGCCGCAGCGAGACCGCGGTGCCGAACCCGGCCCGCCGGGCGACCGCGTCGATCGGCAGGTCGGTCGCCTCCAGTAGCCGCCGAGCGTGCTCAATGCGCTGCGCGGCAAGCCATTCGGCCGGGCTCGACCCGGTCTCCTCCCGGAACCGCCGGGTGAAGGTGCGTACGCTCATCCGCGCATGCCGCGCCATCGTCCGCAGATCGAGGCTCTCATCGAGGCGTTGCAGCGCCCAGGAGCGGGTGGCCGCCGTGCTGGCGTCGCCGAGTTCGGGAACCGGCCGCTCGATGTACTGCGACTGGCCGCCGTCGCGCACGGCGGCACCACGCACCGGCGGGCGGTGTGGTTGGCGACCTCGCTGCCGAAGTCGCGGCGTACGGCGTGCAGGCACAGGTCGATGCCGGCACCGACGCCGGCCGACGTCAGGATCGCGCCCTCCTCGACGAAGAGGACGTCGGGGCGCAGGTCGACCTCGGGGAAGAGCCGGCGGAAGCGCTCGGCCCAGGCCCAGTGCGTCGTGGCCGGCCGCCCGGTGAGCAGGCCCTCGGCGGCCAGTACGAAGGCACCGGTGCAGATGGACATCACCCGTGCGCCCGGCCGCCGCAGGGCCAGGGCCTGGGAAACGGCCGGATCGTTGACGCCGTCGGTTACCGCTGAGCCAGCGTGGACGCCGGGCACGATCACGGTGTCAGCGTCGCGGATCAGTTCGGGACCGTGGTCAGGGGTGATCGAATAGCCGGCCCACGTACGGACCGGCTTGCCGGTGGGCGTACAGACTTCGACGGAGTAGAGGTGACGGTGGGCAGAGTCGCGGGCGGCCGAGAAAATCTGCGTCGCGACCCCGAGGTCGAACGGAACGACCTCGTCCAGCGCCAGTACGGCCACGCGGTGAGGAGCACCCATGGCCTGATTCTTTCACATAGTGGCTCTCGGGCCACTCCCTGTTCGCCACCGGAATCCGGATCATGGGGACGTGACGACGGTGACGGCGCCCCCGCGCCCGACAAAGAAGATCCATCGGGCCTGGTTCGTGGCCGCGGTGGCGTTCGTGGCGATCATCGGCGCGGCCGGCTTCCGGGCCACGCCCGGTGTAATGATCACACCCCTGCACGAGGAGTTCGGCTGGGGACGTGGCCTGATCTCCACGGCGGTCTCGGTGAACCTGCTCCTGTTCGGCCTGACCGCGCCCTTCGCCGCCGCGCTCATGGAACGCTTCGGCATCCGCCGCGTAGTCGCCGCGGCCCTCGTCCTGGTGAGCCTGGGCAGCGGCCTGACCGTCTTCATGAACGCGACCTGGCAGCTCGTCCTCACCTGGGGTGTCCTGGTCGGCATCGGCACCGGATCGATGGCGCTGGCGTTCGTCGCCACCATCACGGGCCGCTGGTTCGTCAAGCATCGAGGGCTGGTGACGGGCGTACTGACCGCCGCCGGTGCGACCGGTCAGCTCATCTTCCTGCCGGTCCTCGCTTCGCTCACCGCTTCGCATGGGTGGCGTACCGCGGCTTTGGCTGTCGCCGCCACGGCGCTCGCCGTCGTACCGCTGGTCGTGTGGTTACTGCGCGACCATCCCGCGGACGTCGGCGTACCGGCCTACGGCGCGAGCGTCTTCGAACCCAAGGTGATCAGCCGGGGCGCGGCCGCCCGGGCGGTCGGGTCGCTGCGCCGGGCCAGCCGATCGGGTGCCTTCTGGGCCCTCGTCGCGGGCTTCGCGATCTGCGGCGCGAGCACCAACGGCCTCATCGGTACGCACTTCATCCCGGCCGCCCACGACCACGGCATGCCGGAGACGACCGCGGCCGGGCTGCTGGCGCTGATCGGCGTCTTCGACATCGCCGGTACGGTCTTCTCCGGCTGGCTCACCGACCGGGTCGACGCGCGGCTGCTGCTCGCGGCCTACTACGCGTTACGCGGCGCATCGCTGCTCCTGCTCTCGAATCTGCTGGACGCGCAGGCCCACCCGGGCATGCTGTTCTTCATCGTGTTCTACGGCCTGGACTGGGTGGCCACCGTGCCGCCGACGATCGCCTTGTGCCGCACGTATTTCGGCGTGGACGGCCCGATCGTGTTCGGCTGGGTGTTCGCCTCACACCAGATCGGTGCCGCGTTCGCGGCCACCGGCGCCGGGGTCGTCCGCGACGCCCTGGGCGACTACACCCTCGCCTGGTACGCCGCCGGGGCGCTTTGCTTCGTCGCGGCGGCGGTGTCGGCCCGGATCGGAGCGGTCCGCCCACCCGCGCCCGCCCCCGCCTAACTCACCCTCCGTGGACCGGGACAGACGCCAGCCGCGCCCGGATCTTCCCGGCTTCGGGCGGATCGCAGCGGTCGAGGACCTCCAATGCCTGGCACCACAGCGTACGCGCGGCCGGACCGTCGCCGCGAGCGTCATAGGTGTCGCCGAGGTGCACCCGGACGAACGCCTCCAGATGGCTGTCGCCGAGATCCCGGTAAAGCTCGACGGATCGCCGGTACGCGGCGATGGCCAGCGCGTACTCGCCGAGGTGGTGCTGGACGTAGCCGAGACTGTCCAAAGTGGCCGCCACCGTCAGCCGATCGCCCGTCTTCTCCAGACGCGCGAGGGCGTCGCGGCAATGGTCCAGAGCCACCGGATAGTCGCCCAGCAGCGCGTGGTACCACCCGACCGCGTTGAGGGCGCGGGCGATGCCGTGGTCGTCGCCGGCGGTCAGGAACGTAGCCAGTCCCTGCCGGGCGTGGGCCAAGGCTTCCGGGTAGCGTTCCTGCCGCTCCCATAGCAGGGAAAGGTTGAGGTGCGTGTGGCCCTGCCCGATCAGGTCACCGGCCACCAGACACAGATCGAGGGCCCGCGACAGTTCGGCGTACGCGTCGTCGATGCGGTGCAGACGGGTGTACGCGCGGGCAAGCAGCCGGTGCGCGCCCGCCTGAGCCCGGGGATCGGCATCATCCCGGGCCGCTGCGATGGCGGTGTGCTGCGTGGTGGCCAGGTCGTCCCAGTGCCCGCGCAGATCCAGATACGCCGACAAGGCTCGGGCCAGCTGCCAGGCCCGCCGGTGCGACACGGAAGCGGCGCGCTCGACGGCGGCGACCAGCACCGCCCGCTCGGCGGCCAGCCACGCCTTCGCTGTCCGGGCGTCGGCCGCGGTCTCCGGCGTCACACCGCGGACCGGTGGTCCGGGCGCGTACGCCTCACACGCCGGATGGGCGATCCGGTCGGCGGCGTACGCCGAATGCAAGTAGTGGTCGAGCATCCGCAGCGAGGCGGCTCGGCGCGTACGCGCTGATCCGGCGCGGACGACGACGTCGGCGGCGTAAGTGCGGACCAAGTCGTGGAGGCAGTACCGGCCCACCGTGGGTTCGGTGGCCAGACCGGCCCGGACCAGTTCGGTCAGCAGTCCGCGTACGCGGCCGGTGGTGAGTGCGGCCAGGCTCGCCGCCGCCGGTACCGAGATGTCCGGCCCGGCGTGCAGACCGAGCAGCCCGAACAGGCGTGCCGCGGCCGGGGTCAGGGCGTCGTAGGACCACGAGAACACCGCTCGCAGATCGGTGCCCGGGTCGCCGGTGGTGAGCGCGTCGAGCCGGTCGCGGTTACGGCGTACCTGATCAGCGAGGGCGCCCAGCGGCTGGGTCCCGTTCAGAGCGGCCCGAGCGGCGATGATCACCAATGCCAGCGGCAGGCCCGCACACCGCTCGACTATTTCGTGCACCGCGCCGGGCTCGGCGGCCGTCCGGGCCCGGCCGACCCGGCGTACCAGTAGCTCCTGGGCTTCGGCGGCCGCGAGCGGGCCGAGCGTGAGCGGCTGGGCGCCCTCGGCCGCGATCAACCCGGCGAGCTGGTGGCGGGCGGTGATGAGCACGGTGCATCCGGGCGCACCGGGCAGCAGCGGCCGGACCTGCGCCACGTCGCGGGCGTTGTCCAGAACGATCAGCATGCGGCGGCCGGCGAGCAGGCTGCGGTAGAGCGCGGCGCGACCGTCCACAGTAGCCGGAATGCGCTCGGCCGGTACGCCCAAAGCGTCGAGGATCCGCCAGATCACCTCGTTCGGCTCCACCACGATGCCGTCCGGATCGAAGCCGCGCAGATTCAGGTAGAGCTGGCCGTCGGGGAATCGGGGCGCGATCCGGTGTACCCAGTGCACGGCGAGCGCGGTCTTGCCGATCCCCGGTGCGCCGGACACGACGACGACCGCCGACGGATCCGGGCCGGCCAGCAGATGGTCCAATTGCGACAGTTCCGCGGCTCGGCCTACGAAGGTCCGCGTATCCGCCGGAAGCTGGGCCGGAACGGCGATGGCGGCATCCGGTGACTCGCCGGAGTGCAGGAGAGCGGAGTGGGCGTCGGTTAGCTCCGGGCCGGGATCGACGCCGAGATCCTCGGCCAGGCGGCGGCGTACGCCATGAAAGGTCGCGAAGGCGAGGCTGCGCCGCCCGGTCGCCTGGTACGCCCGGATGAGGCGCGCCTGCCACGCCTCGTTCAACGGCTGTGCGGCCGCCGCTTCCTCCAGGGCGGGCAGGCCGTCGGCGGCCCGCCCCGCGGCCAGCATCACCTCGCCGTAGCGGGCCAGCGCCGCATTCCGCTCCTCGGCCAGCGCGACGATCTTCGGATGGCCGGCGAGGGCTGGGATGTCGGCCAGCGGTGGACCCTGCCACAGCGCCAGGGCCTCGCTCAGCGACTCGGCGGCGTTCTCGAACCGGCCACACCGCTGCGCTGCCGTGGCCGCCGCGACGAGCCGGCGGAATCGCAGGACGTCGACGGCCTCGACGGGCAGGTGCAACGTGTAGCCGTCGCCGACCCGGCGGAGCACGGTACTCGCGGCGCGCCGCGGCCGATCCGGTTCGAGCAGCCGCCTCAGGTGCTTCACGTACGTCTGGATCACGTTCTCCGCGGTGGGCGGGGGCGGACGCTCCAGCCACAGCCCGGCTGCGATCTCGCGTACGCTCAGCGCCTGGCTGGAGGCGAGCACCAGCAACCCGAACGCTGCGCGCCGGCCGGCCGGACCGAGGTCGAGCCGATCGCCGGCCCGCCACAAGGCGGTCGGGCCGAGCACCTGAATCCGCAAGTCCGCCATGTCCGCGGTCGAATCTAAATCACAACCATCGATGCAGCAATGACCCGTCCACCCGTCAGGACACCGCAGTCTGCGGCCCGCTCGCCCGGAACCAGAGGCTGGTCAGGAAGCGCGCCAGGGCGCGACAAGTGCCGCGAGCCGCTCGACTTCGCTGCGGCTGTCGGCCCTCAGCCGGTCGATCAGCTGCGGTGTGAGCGGCTCACTCTCCAGCCAGTCCAGGTGCCGGGCGACGATCTCGCGTTCCCGCCGTCCGTCAAGCCAGCAGCGAGGAGTGGTGCTCCTGCGCCAAGCGCCGCAAAGCGTTGAAAACCGCCTCACCGAGGACGGTTCCGGTCACCACCGCTTCCACCATCCCGGCCCGGTCCGGCCGCCGGGTCACCAGTTCGACCTCCGGTCCGGCGAGGGCATCGGCGGTTTGGGCGTACACGGGAAGGAGCGTGAGGATGTCCTCCTGGCCGAGCCCGTGCAGCGCTTCGAGGGCGTCGGCGAGCTGGTCGAGCGCGGGCGCCTCGGGATGCACGTGCCAGCCGCGCTCGGCGACCATCGCGGCCGCGGTTGCGCGAGCTTGGATCCAGGCGGCCGAGGAGCGGTCGCCGCGGACGGTGCGCGCGACCGTGCAGTGGGCCACGCCGCGCAGGTCGTGTCCGGGCTGGCCCGGATCGTCGACGGCTCGCAACACCTCGCGTACGCCGGTGACCGACAGCCCGCCGACCTCGATGAGGGCGCGGATCATCCGCAGCCGCCGGACGTGGGCCTCGCCGTAGACGGCCTGGTTGCGACCGGTCCGCGTACCCGCCGGGAGCAGCCCCTCGCGCAGGTAGTACTTCACCGTCGGCAGCGGTACGCCGCTGCGCTCGACGAGCTCCGACATTTTCACGACGACCGCCCTTGCGTTCCCGCCCGACAGGATCGATAGTAGCACTATCCACTATCTGAAGGGACGCCGACCATCGTGGCACGAGTCATCCCCGGGCGCATGACCGCCGATATCGACGGCGACTTCGTCGTCTTCCTGATCGGGATGCGCTTCAACAAGCCTTGGAAGATCCACAAGTGGTGGGGCGCCTTCACGGCCATGCCGCGGATGCTGAAGGAACTCGCCCAGAACCGGGACGCCGGCCTGCTCGGCACGATGTTCCTGATGGGGTCGCGCGGACCGGTCATCCTGCAGTACTGGCGCAGCGTCGAGCAGCTGGAGGCGTTCGCCCGCGATCCCCGCTACGCCCACCGGCCGGCGTGGAAGGCGTTCAACAAGGCGGTCGGCGGCAACGGTGACGTCGGCATCTGGCACGAGACCTACGTCGTCAAGGCCGGGCAGTACGAGACGCTCTACGGCAACATGCCACCGTTCGGCCTGGCGTCCGCCCGTGAGGTGCAGCACGTTCCGGTCGCTCGCAAGGGCGAGAACGCAGCGGCGCGCCGGGGAGCACCCGACGCGCCGGTTGGTTCCTATGTGGAGTGACAGTCCTACGGGCGAGCCATCTTGCGACGGGCCAGAGTGATCGCCAGCGCGGCGGCGATGACCGCCAGGGCGATGATGATCACCCACACCACCGGCGACGTGCCACCGGCCGGGGCGCTCACGGCCGAGACCGAAACGGCCGGCGCCGCCGACTCCGAAGCGGCCGACGGGGATGGTGAGACTTCCGTCGCCGGTGCGGTCGTCGGCGAGGGCGCGGCGGCCAGCTTGAGTACGGGCGCCGGGTTGTCGGGGTTCGGGTTGCTGGCCGACGGCACCTCGATCCACCGGTCGACGGTGCCGTTGGAGTAGTTCACCAGCGTCTTGAACGCCAGCGTCTTGGCGTCGGGCAGCTGGCGTACCTTGATCGAATACGCGGCGCCCTTGTGTACGCCGAGCGCCTTGCCCGCGACCGAGAAGCCGTCGGCGGTGGCGGCCAGTTTCCACCCCGACGGACCCGAGACGAGGGTCACATCGGCGGGGGCGATGCCCTCGGGCAGCACGACGCGGACCGACGCGATGCCGGCCGACCCCGATTCGGCCTCCGCCGAGAAGCTCACCACGGCGTCCTTCGCCAGTGCCTGCGCCGGCTTGGCGCTCACCTCGACATGAGCGAACGCGGTACCCGCGAACGCGAGCGCGCCGAGGACCACTCCGGCGGCGGCTGCCGCGATTCTCCGTGTGAGCACTGCTCCCCCTCGATCCGCCGCCGGAGCCGATCCCCGGTCCAACGGGTAGTCGGCGAAACCGCAAGATTAGTTCCCGAACGCCGCGACCGGCGGCAACAAGCTCCACAGCGTGATCGACGCCTCGCGCGCGGTCGGGCGATCTTGGGGCTTCTTGTCCATGCAGCCGCGGACCAGCTCGGCCAGCGTCCGGGGCAGCCCCGGCACGGTCAGCACCGGCGCCGGCGCCAGGCTGCGGGGCGATGGGCAGTACCGCGCCGGGCTGGGGCTGCGGGTCGGGTACGGCGACTCCCCCGTCAGCATCCGATACAGCAGTACGCCCAGCGCGTACACGTCGCCGGCCCGGCTGACCCCGTCGTCGGTCGCCTCGGCCAGACCGTAATCGATGATCTTCACCCCGGCCGGGGTGAGCATGACGTTGTCGGTGCTCAAATCGCGATGGATGACACCGCGCCGGTGCGCCACCGCCAGTACGTCGGCCACGCTGCCCGCCACCTTCGCGGCGTCCGGCCAGCCCAGCAGCGTACGCCGGGCCATGACGGCGGTCAGCGACTCGCCCCGCAGCAATTCGAGCACCATGAAACGGACCATCGACCCGTTCGGCAGGTACGCGTCCCCGAAGTCGTACAAGCGCGGCACGTTGGGGTGGCGCAGCTTCGTGGTGATCAGAGCCTCACGGCGCAGCAGGTCGGCGTCGGCCGGCAGCCGCTGTACGCGTACCGACAGGCACTTCACCGCCCGGGTGGTGCCGGAGTACGTGTCGACCGCGCGGTAGACATGCGAAACGCCTCCCAGTCCCAAGGGTCCGGTGAGGACATAACGACCGCGCAGCGCCGTGCCGACGGGGAGCCACACGGAGGAGAAGTTTTCCGCATTCGACCGATGAATGACAACGGCCGATCGTTCAATTTGGCACAACAGTCCTGTTTCGGTGTCCCCACCTGACCGCGGGCGCCGGCGGTCCGCGGCGAACGGACCGCCGATCGCCTGCGGATCAGATCTCGTCGAAGTCGCCGGCCCCGACACCCCGTTGGAATATCCGCCACTCCTCGACCGTCAGCGCGACCACCTGCTCCGGTGCGAGGGAGCTGCGCAGCTCGATCCGGTCCCCGTTCCTTCTGACCTCGGCACACGCGCCTGACTCGCAGGCCCGGGCCCGCCGCCACGTGCCCTTCTCGGACATCGACACACCGCCTTTGCAGCCTGGGTCCGTCGCTGTCTTTCACTGTGACACAGGCGGGCTACCGGTATTCCGCGGCGACCTCGGCAATGAACGCGAGTGAATCCGCTTGAGTCATCGCTCGCGCGGCCAGCGACCGGTACGCCCGCCAGTACGCGTTCACTTCCTCGTTGTCGAGCACCGAGGTCTCGGAGATCGCGCTTTCGAGGTAGACCGCGTCGGGGTCGGTGCCGGCCGGGAACTCCAGCAGGATGATGGGGCTGAAGACCATGTGGACGCCGGCCGAGAACGGCAGCACCCGCATGGCGATCTTGTCGTCGGTGCCCAGCGAGATCAGGTGCAGCAACTGCTCGCGCATCACCCGAGCGTCGCGCGCCACTCGCCGCAGGACCGACTCGTCGAGGATCACGTCGATCCGCGGCCGGCGCTCGCCCCGCAGCAGGTGCTCCTGGCGCTTGCGGCGGACCTCCACCCGGATCTGCTGGTCGTCATCGGACAGTTGGCCGGGCAGGCTGCGGTGGACTGCCTCGCGCGCGTAATCGTCGGTCTGCAGCAGCCCCGGAATGAAGATCGGGCTGAAGAACGACAGCGCGCTCGCCTCGGCTTCCAGGGCGATGAATTCCGCGTAGCCCTTGGGAATCTGCGATCGGTACTCGTTCCACCACGACGTCTGGCGGGCGGCGCGGGCCAGCGCCACGAACTCGTCGACGCGGCTCGGTTCGGTCACACCGTAGAACTGCAACAATGCCTTGACGTCGGTGACCGTCGGCTTCACCCGGCCGTTCTCGATGCGGATCATCTTCGAGATCGACCATTCCAGAGCGTCGGCGGCCTGCTCTTGCGTACGGTTGGCGTTGTCGCGGGCGGCGCGCAGAGCGTGCGACAACCGTCGGCGGGCGGTCGTCGGTCCTTGCTGAACGGGCGCCATACTCCTCATCCCCCGGGCCGACCGGGCGGGTCGCAATGCGGCGAGTTGCCAGGTGGCTACTTGACTGCCTCAGTCGAAGAGCGTATACCGGCTCGTGGCAATTGTCACTGTGTGGATCTTTCTATGAAGGGTCCACTCCGACCTCATCCGGAGAGATCGTGGACATCAGCGCAGCAGCGTGGCAGCGCAGCACGAAGTGTGAGCAGGGCGCTTGCGTCGAGGTCGCCGACCTCGGCGAGACCGTAGGCCTGCGCAACTCGACGCTGCCCGACGTGGCGATCAGCTTCCCCGTCGCGACATGGCGGGACTTCGTCGCCGGCGTGCGGGCCGGCGAGTTTGATCGTCAGCCGGCATGAAAAGGCACTCGGGCGGCTATCCCGAGTGCCGGAAGACCCTACGACGCCACGAAGCCCCGCTCAGTCCACAGTGAACTTACCGGCCCACTGTTTCGTCGAGATCACCATGCTCTGGCCGTCACCCGTTCAGGTGAACGAGCCCTGCGCAGAGCCATCCTGATCCGCGCCGGGTGCGAAGAGTCTGCGTACCGAGGACAGACCACGTACCCGGCCGACAGCCGGTCAGATGACACGATCCGGTTAGGTGACAACCGATCATGGAGTCCGTGCGTCTCTTCAGTGGAGGCGCGCTCGGGTGCGCCTCTGCCCAGCAAGATCAGCCCCAGCAACGCCCGCAAGCCCAGCAAGCACGCAAGACGGCCTCTATATCCCAGCGAGGGGGTCGACGACCACCATGGTGACCGACATCGCACCTGGCCAGTGACGCAAGTCGCTGCGTACGGGGTAAGAGTCCGGTGAAATGGTGAAGACAGGCTGCGACGTTGAGACCGTCGGCTAGCGCCCGACCTGCAAACGTACCTCGCCGATCAGCGAAATCGCACCAGCCTTTCAGAGGTTTCACAGTTACTTGTGACACTTTCAGACCGGCGACATGGAATCAGCTCCGTTGGTCATCTGTTGCACAGATGTCAGCACCGCGAACCGTAGCGGTAATTACGGGGGAGGGAACCCGAACCGTGGAGAACATGCCGATCCTGCGCACCGACCAGGTGGCCGAGGAGCGCGATCTCGTCGGCGTCTACCTGCACGAGATCTCCCGTACGCCGTTGCTCGACGCCGCTCAGGAGGTCGAACTCTCCAAGAGCATCGAGGCTGGCCTGCTCGCCGAGCACTGGCTGGACGAGCCGGGGGACCGGCCCGAGGGCGTCAGCCCCGAGGAGCTTGAGCTGCTCGTCGCCGAGGGCAACCGGGCCAAGGACCTGTTCATCCGGGCCAACCTGCGCCTGGTGGTCTCGATCGCCCGCCGCTACGTGCGGTCGGGCATGCCGATGCTCGACCTGATCCAGGAGGGCAACACCGGTCTGGTCCGGGCGGTCGAGAAGTTCGACTACATCAAGGGCTACAAGTTCTCGACCTACGCCACCTGGTGGATCCGCCAGGC